>Ga0316628_100003298_pt1 | contig 12390 bp, 10 predicted proteins | sample OWC_Aug_M2_C1_D5_FD_207648 | JGI IMG/M metagenome (GOLD analysis project Ga0316628, IMG submission 207648) | Wetland soil microbial communities from Old Woman Creek delta, Ohio, United States - OWC_Aug_M2_C1_D5_C | ecosystem: Environmental > Terrestrial > Soil > Wetlands | place: USA: Ohio...
TCCGCCGTCGAGGGCGTGACGCGAGGGGCCGGCGACCAACGCGCTGAGGCTAACCGAGGCCTCCGTCTCGGTTTTACTCACGTTCACGGCTATGCAGGCGGTCCCGGCAGCGCAGCTTCAGCGGTAAGCGTCCACCTACCGAAATCCTTTCCATCAGGTGAGCAGATGCGCCCTCTTGGGGAGCCAAGCGGGACTCGAACGCACGACATTATCCTGTGTGGTGAATTTGCGGCCGTGTTTTAGCTGTGCCCATCTCTTGCCTTACCTGCCTCGTCTAACTCTGTGAGAATACTTGCGGAGACGTGATCGTAACCATAACTCGGGTTCAGGCACTTGTGCTTCACCCGCCTGAGAGGTCGGCCTCACCGGTCTGTGCGACCGGCGGCCTACGGGTAATTGATTCGGCCGGATTGGGAAAAGCTGAGTGCCGATCAGAAGAAAGGGTTCACGCGGCACCAGGAAGTCTTTGCGGCTTATGCGGAGTTAGCTTATTATCAAATTGGGTGAGGGTGCAGGGGAACGAGAACACGAGGGCGTTGGACAATCGGCTGATTGTCTAATTTACGGGTGGCAGCGAATCGAGCGCCGTTGCGAACAGGCCGGACCGAAACTTGCGGCGGCCCGGCGGGATGAAATGGTGGCCATCGTTGCCCTTTACGGGACCTCGGACGGGGGATCGCAGACCGAGGACGCTGTCTCGAAGTACCAGGGTTGGCTATATTCTAGCTGTGATTGCTTGACCCGCATCTTTCACCGATGAAGGAGGCGCCCATGTCCCTCATGAAGCGGTCGGTGGCGGAATTGGTCGGCACGTTCTGGCTGGTGTTCGGGGGCTGCGGGAGCGCAGTCCTGGCGGCTGCATTCCCGAACTTGGGGATCGGGTTCGTTGGGGTTGCGCTGGCCTTTGGTTTGACGGTGTTGACCATGGCCTACGCCATCGGCCACATTTCTGGGTGTCATCTCAACCCCGCCGTGTCGTTTGGGTTGTGGGCGGGGAAGCGGTTCCCGGCCGGTGAGCTCCCGGCGTACATCATCGCCCAGCTGATCGGTGGCGTCCTGGGCGCGGGGGTTCTCTATCTCATCGCCAGCGGGAAGCAAGGGTTCAGCCTGGCCGGCGGGTTCGCCTCCAACGGCTACGGGGCGCATTCCCCCGGCGGCTATGCCCTGAGCAGTGCCTTCGTCGCCGAGCTGGTCCTCACCTTCATGTTCCTCGTGATCATCCTCGGCTCAACCCACGGGAAGGCCCCCAAGGGCTTCGCCCCCATCGCCATCGGCCTGGGCCTTACCCTGATCCACCTGATCAGCATCCCGGTGACCAACACCTCGGTCAATCCGGCCCGCAGCACGGGACCCGCACTCTTTGTCGGGGGGTGGGCGCTGGAGCAGCTCTGGCTCTTCTGGGTCGCCCCCATCATTGGCGCCATCCTAGCGGGCGGGTTCTACTCGTGGCTCAGCGAGGGTTCCGAAGAAGTGCAGGGACCCCCGATCCGAGGAGATGCCTGATCCACGGAATTCGCAGCGGACAGCCGAACTGCCTCGCGTCGAGACGGAATGCCGTGGAGCCTGAAGAGGGTTCGGATTGCCTCGGCGAGGCGAAGATCCTGGCGGCGGTGGGCAGCGACCTGAACTTGCGTGCAGCCAGATTCCTCCAATCGGGCTGGAGAGTGAAGATGGACGCCATCATGCTGCGAGAGAGCGACAACGTCGCGACGGCGCTCCGGGACTTGGCGGAAGGCGAGGAGATCGTCGTGGGCGTGCAGGAGCGGTCGGTGCGAGTGCGAGTCCGCCAGCCGATCGCCTTCGGCCACAAGCTGGCCGTCAGCGACATCGGCCAGGGGGAGCATGTCTTGAAGTACGGCGAAGTAATCGGCCGGGCCACGCAGGCCATCCAGGCCGGGTTCCACGCTCACATCCACAACATCGAGAGCCTGAGGGGCCGGGGAGACCTGGAGGCAGCGGAGAAGTCCCATGGAGTTTAAGGGGTACCGACGGGCAGACGGGAAGGTCGGGACACGGAATTACGTGGGCGTGCTCTCGACCGTGGTCTGCGCCAACGAGGTGGCGGAACGGATCGCCCGCGAGGTGCGGGGTGCGACGGCGTTCCTTCACCACCAGGGTTGCGGCCAGATGCCCACCGATGTCGAGCGGGTGAGTCAGGCGCTCATTGGCCTGGGGAAGAACCCAAATCTCGCCTCGGTTCTGCTCGTTAGCCTCGGCTGCGAAAGCGTGGTTCCGGAGGATCTTGCCCAGGCCATTGCTGCCACGGGGAAACGGGTCGAACGGCTTGTGATCCAAGAAGAGGGCGGGGCGGCACGCTCGGTCGCCAAAGGCGAGCTCCTGGCCCAGGACATGGTCATGGAGGCCTCGACGATTCCCACTTGCCCGTGCCCTGTGTCCGATTTGGTGCTTGGCCTCAAGTGCGGAAGCTCCGACACCACCCAGGGGCTGTTCGCGACACCTGCCCTCGGCATCGCCTCTGACATGGTCGTAGCGGCAGGAGGCACATCGGTCCTGGGAGAGGTCACGGAGTTCATCGGGGCGGAGCACATCCTGGCCCGGCACGCGCGTACGCCGGAGGTGGCGGAGCGAATCCTGGCCCTGGTTGAACGCATGGAGGGTCGGGCCAAAGCCATGGGGTGCGACATGCGCGGGGGGCAGCCCACCGGGGGGAACATCAAAGGCGGCCTTTCCACGATCGAAGAGAAGTCGCTGGGGGCCATCGCGAAGGCGGGCGTCTCGCCGATCGAGGCCGTGTACGAATATGGGGAGCAGCCGCGAGTGAAGGGCCTGGTGGTCATGGACTCGCCCGGCCGCGAGCCGGAGATCCTCACAGGGCTAGCCGCCGCAGGGTGCAACCTCATTGCTTTTGCGACGGGCCGCGGCGCGCCGCAGGGCTTTCCGTTCGTTCCAGTGGTGAAAATCACCGGCAACAAGGTGACCTGGGAGAAACTCCGGGACCACATGGATCTGTTCGTCGGGACGATCATGGAGGGGACGGAAACCCTCCCGGCGGCAGGAAAGCGGCTCTTCACCGGATTCATCGAGTTCGCGTCCGGGCGGCTCACGAAAGCGGAGATCTCCGGATACACCAATTCGATGGACATTTACGTCCTCGGGCCGGTTATCTGAGACCTCAAGAATGAGTCGGCGACCCGCCCGACCAGGCGATGACCAGACTCTGCCCGCCCCACATCTTTCGCCTCGCATAGATTCCGCCTCGCATTGGGGTCTTGACCCGCTTGTGGAGTTGCCATATTGTCCCATTCCGATAGGCGTGATGTTTATCCTGAAGCAACGGCATATGGCAGCTCTCGCATGATTCATATTTGGGTCCGTTCCCTCGATCACCGGGGAACGCGCGGAAGTTGACCGGGACAATTCTTAGGGAGAGTGGCCATGCTCCTTCCTGAATGCACTGTGATCACCATCCTCGGGCCGAGAACGGTGAAATCGCCCCTGAGGCGTGCTGCGAGCTGCGGTGAGGACCAGAGCACGTTCGTGCCGGATGGCGCGCGCGTGCGGTACCAGGTCGAGTGCGAGACGGGCAAGGACTTACCCGATAACATCTTCTTCGAGAAAGCCGGGCCGCGCGAGTCCCTGTTTTTCAACCCTGGGGACGCGAAGGCGGCCATCGTTACCTGCGGGGGCATTTGCCCGGGACTCAACAACGTCATCCGGTCCGCGGTCCTGGAGGTGTACCACAACTATGGCGTCAAGAACATCTTGGGTATCCGCTACGGATACGCAGGCCTGAATCCAGAGGTCGGGCTGCCGCCGATGGCACTCACCCCTGAGGTGGTGTCCGACATCCACGAGGAAGGCGGTACCGTCTTGGGATCCTCTCGCGGACCCCAGGATCCCGGCGTGATGGTGGACTTCCTGATGCGGCAGAAGGTCAACGTACTGTTCTGCATCGGCGGGGACGGCACGCTGCGAGGCGCCCACGCGATCGCGCAGGAGGCGGAGAAGCGCGGCCTGCCCATCGCGGTGATCGGCATCCCGAAGACCATCGACAATGACGTCATGTTCACTGCCCGCACATTCGGCATGATCACCGCGACCGAGAAGGCGCGAGAGGTCCTCGACTGCGCCCACAACGAGGCGTGCAGCGCGTTCAATGGCGTGGGTCTGGTGAAGGTGATGGGTCGCGACGCCGGGTTCATCGCTGCCGCCACGACGCTGGCCAGCCAAGACGTCAACTTCTGCCTGATTCCCGAGGTGCCATTTGTGCTCGAAGGGAAGAGCGGCCTCCTTCAGGCGCTGGGGCAGCGGCTAGAGGAGCGCCACCATGCGGTGGTCGTCGTCGCCGAAGGCGCCGGGCAGGATCTGGTCAAGAGCATGCCGGGGGAGACGGACGCGTCGGGGAACAAGCGCTACGCGGACATCGGCCCGTTCCTGAAGGAACAGATCGTTGCGTGGTGCCAGCGCGCGAAAATTCCTGTGGATGTGAAGTACTTCGATCCGAGCTACTTCATCCGCAGTGTGCCGGCGAACTGCGATGATGCCATGCTCTGCGACCAATTGGCTCGGCATGCCGTCCACGCCGGGATGGCGGGCAAGACCGATATGTTGGTAGGGATTTGGCACGGGACCTTCACGTATATCCCGATCGCGTTGGCCGTGGGACAGAAGAAGCGTGTTGATCCAGACGGCGCGCTCTGGGCTGGTGTCTTGGCGGCGACGGGCCAGCCTAGGAGATGGGGATGACCCGATCGCCGGCGTTTCGGTGGCTTGACCTCCGGATCCCTGTCCAGTCGGCCTTGGCTGGATGGGGAGGTGTGCGAAAGGAAGGGGGAACCAAGCGCACGCTGCTGCGGGAGTCGCTGCCGGCCTTGCGATCGATCGTGCTGGCTGGAGCGGCCCTGGGAGCTGCCGCTTGTGCCAGCGATTTCGCCGTGCTGACGGCACGCGACCCGTCCGTCAAGTTCCCGGCGGGGGCCACCTACGCCCTTCGCGTTGTTCCGCCGGCGGAGCGGCAGGCAGGGGAACTGGACGCGCGTGTCAACAATGCCGGCCTCCACGACCGGATCCAACAGGCCATCGAAACGGTGCTGGCCGAGAAAGGTTTTCGGAAGGTGGAAGCGGCGCACGCCGAATTCCTGGTCGAGTACCGCGTGGGTCTCCTGGGCACGCTGAGGCAGGCGGCACTCTTCAATGCAGGCTCCGGTGGTGCCCCGGTGGCCCAGAGCCCGAGCGCCTACACGGGTGGAAAGTACGGTCCCCAGCCCGTGGCGGAGATCCCGGCGGAGACGACCAAAGCCGAGATCCTGATCACCATCGAAGCGCCGCGGTCCAGCAGAATCGCTTATCGAGCGATGGGCGTGGATGAAGACGTCATGCGAGGAGATGGATCGGAGCAGGCGATCGTGAAGATGGTCACCGCGCTTCTGAAGGACCTGCCGTAAGATGCCTGATCCCAGGAAACTGTTGATACCGGCCGCGCGCAAGTGCCTCGGCATCTGGGTACTTCTGATTCTAGCCATGGGTCCGGCCGTTGCCCAACAGAAGAGCCCGGAAAAGGCGCAGGAGAAAGCCCAGGAGAAGGCCCAGACCGCCGAGTCTTCCGCATCCATCCCGGTTCCAGAGATCGCGGCCCGGGCGGAAGAGGTGTCCGCCCTCCTGCGAAACATCGAGGCGTTGCTGGCCCCGGATGCCGCCATCGAGGCGATCCGGCAACGGCTGCCGGAGCTCAGCTCGCAAATTGACACGCGGCTCGAAGAGACGACGCAGAAGCTCGAAGCGCGCCCCTCCGTCGAGGTTGTAGACGAACTGCTGAGGGCCTGGCAGCGTATGCGGGGCGAGCTGGCCAAGGCCCTCGAGATACTCACGCAACGCGCCACCCGCCTCGAGGAGGAGCTGGACCGACTCTCGGGGCTTCTCGACACCTGGAAACGCGCGCGAGGGGATGCCCTTACCTCCAAGGCGCCGCCGCCGGTTCTGGCGCGTGTTGACAGCCTCCTTGCCGCGATTCCGGATATCCAGAAGCGCCTACGCGAGGAGCGAAGCAACGTCCTCGTGCTCCAAGACAAGGTGGCCCGCCAACTTGCGCGATGCGAGGATGGGCTCGATCAGGTCGCCAGCTTCCGCCAGCGCTATGTCGGGCAGATTCTGGCACGGGATGCTTTGCCAATCTGGAGCCGAGAAACGCAAGAGCAGGCCTTGACCGACGTCGAGGCGAGTGGTAGGGAGTCGTACAGGGCGGGCCTTACCCACCTCCGCGAGTTCGCCCGCGACGAGGCAGGGCGTCTCCCGCTGGTGATCGCGCTGTTCGTCGGACTGATAGCGTTGCTTCGGACGGCGAGCCTACGGACTCCCGTCAAACATCTGACCGACGAGCGCGGGATTTCCGTCGAGTTGGTGTTTGCCCGCCCAGTGGCAACCGCCCTGGTGATCGCCCTGCTCACCTTCTTCCTGGTCTATCCGCACCGTCCCCGCTCGGTCAGTGTTCTCGCATCGGTGATTGCCCTCGTGGCGGTGCTCCGGAGTCTGACGCCGCTCGTCGAGCGATCGCAGGTCCGGTGGCTCTATGCCCTGGGGGCCTTTTTCCTCGCGGACCAGATCCGAGGCCTGTTTGCGGTGATGCCACGGTTCGAACGGCAACTCTTTCTCCTCGAAATGCTGGTAGGGGCGTGTGCGGCCGGCTGGGTCTTCTGCAAGAACCGCGCGGCCCTGAAGCGGGTGGAGCCGGGAAGGACCCGGACGCTGAGCAGGCTCACGGTGGCGACTGGTATGTTGTTTACGGGGTTCACGATCGCCTTTCTGGCGGGCGCCACCGGGTTCATGAGTCTCGCGCGCCAGATGGGGTCCGGCACGCTGGGTAGCGCCTACGCGTCGCTGGCCTTGTCCGCGGGCATCCGGGTGGTGTACGGCCTGGTGGTCCTGCTCCTGCGGGTCCGGCCGCTCGCCAGCTTTCAGAGTGTCCACCTACATCGCGCCCTGCTGGAAGAGCGGGCCCTCGCTGTCTTACGCTGGATTGCCGTCGCACTCTGGGCCTGGGCGACTCTTGGACTGTTCGGTTTCTTAAGCCCGGCGGTGGCGTTCATCCGTGGGGCGTTGACGGCCGAACTCGCCTGGGGATCGCTCAAGATTTCCCTGGGCGACGTGCTCGCCTTCGTCATCACGGTGTGGCTGGCGTTCCTGGCTGCGCGCTTCACCAATTTCGTGCTGGAAGAGGACGTCTACCCCCGCGTGCGGCTGGCGCCAGGCATCCCCTATGCCATCTCGAACCTGCTGCGTTATGCGATCCTTTTCATGGGCTTCCTGCTGGCCGTGTCGGCGCTGGGTCTCGATCTGACCAAGGTGACGATCATCGGAGGCGCGTTCGGCGTCGGCATCGGCTTCGGGCTGCAGAACGTCGTGAACAATTTCGTTTCCGGACTGATCGTGCTCTTCGAGCGGCCCGTCCGGGTCGGCGACGCGGTGCAGATCGGGGACGTCTCGGGTTTGGTGCGGCGGATCGGCATCCGCTCGAGCACGGTGCGGACCTGGGAGGGGGCCGAGGTCATCGTTCCCAACGCAACCCTGGTCTCCGACAGGGTGACGAATTGGACGCCCACCGACCGGTGGCGTCGCATCAGTTTGCCGGTGGGTGTGACGTACGGGAGCGACCCCGAGAAGGTCCTGGAGGTCCTCCGGGCCGTGGCGCGCGGCCACCCGCAGGTGGTGTCCAATCCGGCGCCGCAACCGCTTTTCATGGCCTTCGGGGACAGCGCGCTCCTCTTCGAGCTGCGCGTCTGGACTGATGGCTTCGCCGACTGGATGCAGATCCGGAGCGAGCTGGCTGTCGCTCTGAACGCAGCCCTGCGCGACGCCGGGATCGCGATCGCCTTCCCGGTGCGCCAGGTGCTGCTGCGGCGCGACGATGCGGAGGAACTCATGCCCAAACGATCTGACGAGGCGGCGAAATGATCGTGCGTACATGTGCCGCCATATCGGCGGCCGCCGCGGCGCTGCTCCTGACCCTGCCGCTGGCCTTGGCGGATGTCGGGGCGAAGACCCCTCAGTCCCGAGCGGAAACGCAGGCCGGGATTCCCGTCACCCTTGGCGATCAAACGCTCTTCCGCATTCACGAAGGCGTGAAAAGTCTCTCGCCGGCGGAGCGGGCAGAAGGAATCACGGAGAGGGTGATGCGCCTTGCCAAGGACCCCTTCTTCCGTCCGGATTCGTTTAGGGTAACCGATTCGGACCTCCCCACCACCGACATTGTCGCCGGGGAGAGGGTCATCGCATCGGTGACCGATCGTGACGCCCAGGCAGAGGGACGGACCCGGCGAGAGCTGGCGCAGGAGTACGCCCAGCGCTTGAGGGCTGCCCTCGAACAGTATCGCGAGGAATACGGCTTTCGATCCGTGATGTTTGCCGTCGTCTATGCGGTGTTCGCAACCGCAATCTTTCTGGGTCTCCTGCGGCTCTTCCTGGCGCTCTTCCGGCGGGTGAACGCTCTCTTCCTCGCCTGGGTGGAGGCTCGGGTGAAGGCGCTGGCTCTTCCGGCGTTGGAAGCCGCCCACAAGGAACGGGCCATCAGATTGCTGTTGGCAGTCCTCCGGATCTGTCGTATCGGCGTTGTCGTTGTCCTGACGTACGTATACCTCCAGCTCCTTCTGGGACTCTTTCCCTGGACCCGGCCGTTTGCCGACCGACTGTTCGGCTACATCGTCGCACCGATTAACGCGATCGGCGAGGCAATCTGGGAGCATACCCCCAAGCTGTTCTTCATCGCCGCGATCGTGCTCATCACGCGGTATACCCTGAAGGTGATTCGCTTTTTCTTTGACGGAGTGGAGATCGGCAGAATCACAGTCGCCGGATTCTATCCCGACTGGGCGCAACCGACTTACAAACTCGTTCGCGTGCTCCTGATCGCTTTCGCCGTGGTCGTCGCCTTTCCCTACATCCCCGGGTCGAGCTCCCCAGCGTTCCAGGGCGTATCCATTTTCATGGGGCTGCTCTTTTCCCTCGGGTCCCAATCCGCGGTGGCCAACATCGTGGCGGGCCTCCTGATGACCTACCGGAGAGCCTTCAGGGTTGGGGACTGGGTGCGGATCGGCGATGTGATGGGCGACGTGACACAGATCCGGTTGCAGGTCACGCACATCCGGACGCCCAAGAACGAGGGAATCGTCCTTCCCAACTCAGCGATTCTGGCCACGAATGTCACGAACTACAGCGCAGAGGCCAGGGAGAATGGGCTCATCCTCCACACGACGGTGACCATCGGCTACGGGGCCCCCTGGCGGCAGGTTCACGACCTGCTGGTGTCGGCCGCCCTGGGCACCGGCCATATCCTGAAAGAGCCTGCGCCCTTCGTCCTGCAGACGGCCCTCAACGACTTTTACGTGAGCTACGAGTTGAATGCATACACCGATACCCCCCACCTGATGCTCCGGATCTACTCCGACCTGCACCAGAATATCCAGGACACATTCAACGAGGCCGGAGTGGAAATCATGTCTCCTCATTACACCCAGATCCGGGACGGACACCAGGTGACCATCCCGGAGGCGTACCTGCCGAAGGACTACGTCCCACCCTCGCTCAGGATCACCGCGGCAGCCAGCAGGGAGGGGAGCGTCCAGGAAGGGTAGGGAGGGTGCTAGGCGGCTGGGGCGGTGACGAACGACCGGCAGATATCCTTGCCGCGGGAGGCGATTGTCCGCGCTGTGCTCCTGGACGTGTCGCGCCAGGATGCCGCCGCGGAGATCCGAGCGGAGCTGGGCCTCACAGATCCCCGCCGGGTTCATTTTCCTGGCGACGCCGGCGGGATTGCGGATCGGGAATTCCCCTGGATGGAGTCGAAAGGGTCGTGTATACTCACACAGTATAGAGCGCGCCGTCGTTCTGGACTGCCGCGTTTCGGCGCGGCCCATGGAGGGTGCAAAGCGTGAGAAGCTGGCTCAAAAGGGTTGCGGGGGTGTGCTGCCTCTTGCTGCTTCTAACGGCACCGGCACTGGCAGAGGTGCGGGGCGGAACCAAGGCGCCGGTCGTCCCCACGGCGCAGGAGAACGCGAATCCTCAGGACGGCGTGAAGCCGCCGGACCGACAGATGCAGGCCGAGGCTCACTACGAGTTGGGCGTGATGTACCACGAACGGGTGTTCGCGTCTCTGGACATGGCCATCGCCGAGTACGAGAAGGCCGTCAAGAGCAAGCCGGACTACGCCGAGGCCCACTATAATCTTGCCTTATCCTATCACACGAAGGCCAAGCTCGGCACGGACGACAAGGCGCTCTATCGGAAGGCGGTGGCCGAGTACAAGCTGTATCTGCGGTACAGCCCGCAAGGAGAGCTGGCTGACAAAGCCAAGCAAAATATCAAGGCCGTCGAGGCCAAGCTCCGCTAGTGCCGGGGCGTGCATCGGGGAGGTGGGGTCCGTGAGTTGGTGTGCGTTATGCGGGGCGGACGCTCGCTGGGGCCGCCGCCAATTCCTGTCTGTCGTCGCGAAGGCCGGCTTGGCCTTGGGGCTCCTGCCCCGAACCGTCAGCGCCTTCACCGTCTACGATGAATCCTCCGATGTGACGATCGGCCGCGAGGCCGACCCCGAGATTCTCAAGCAGTTCGGTTACTACGACGCACCCGATCTCCAGAACTACGTGGCCCAAGTCGGACAGCGCGTGGTGGCCGCCTCGGACACCCGATTTAATTTCCAGTTCAAGGTGGTGGATCATCCGAGCGTCAACGCCATGGCGCTACCCGGGGGATTCGTCTACGTAACCCGGGGCATCCTGGGCGAGATGAACGACGAAGCCCAACTGGCGACCATCCTGGGCCATGAAGCCACGCACGTGAACTCCCGCCACGGAGCCAAGCTGATGACCAAGGCCCTCGGATCGCAGCTCGCCACGATCCTCGGGGTGGGGGCTGCCGCCGCGACGACCCGGGGAAGCGCGGTCCCGGCCGTCGCGATGATCTCGAATCACCTGACGAACTACATGCTCCTGGGCTATGGGCGGGAGTACGAGCTGGAAGCGGATGAGGTCGGCCTGCGCTACGCCAGACGGGCCGGCTACGACCCGAGGCGGATGGTGGCCCTGCTGCGCTGGATGCGGCGGAGCGACCTGCTCCGCGGCCAGCGGTTGTATCACGGCTTCGACGCCACGCATCCCGATACGGCCGTGCGGATCGCCAAGGCGGACACCATGGCGAATCTGCTGGTGTCGGAATCGGGCCCCCTGGAGGTCAAGGGGGATGAATTCCGGACGCATCTCGACGGCCTTCGCTACGGCGAGGCCAAGGAGCAGCGGCGCATCCGGGTCTACACGGTTCGACCCGACGACACGCTTGCCAGCATCGCCCGGAGCGAGCTTGGGGAGGAAGGCCGCCGATTCGAGCTGGCCAGTCTCAACGACTTGCGGGATGACGCGGCGCTTCAGCCGGGCAGCCGTCTGAAACTCGTTGTGACCGGTGGGAGTTCGCTGGATCTGAAACTGACCCCGCAGTGAGCGGTTGTGTCGCGGCGGGTATCCAGCGACGATGCGCGCGACGCCCGGCTGTTCTGCCCTGGGGATCCCAAGATCGTCTTGTGCCTCCGCTATCCTTCGCCCTCGGTCCAGCCGCGTGAAAGATCGGAAGCCCGACGAAATAGCAGAGCAGCGAGCGGCAGTCGAGCGCATGTTCTCGGCCATTGCCCCGCGCTACGATTTCCTCAATCGGCTGCTCAGCGCCGGGCGGGACCGCGTGTGGCGTCGGGAAGCCATCCGAGCCACGGCCCTACCCGCCGGTGGGCGGTTCCTGGATGTGTGCACGGGGACGGCGGATATGGCGCTTGAAGCCGCCCGACAGTTCCGGGATGCGCGGATCGTCGGGGTGGATTTCAGTCGCCCGATGATCGCGCTGGGGCGCCACAAGGTGAAGGGCGCGGGTCTGGATGGGCGGATCCGACTTTCCGTCGCACCGGCCGAGGTCCTGCCGTTTTCCGACGGCGCCTTCGACGCAGTCGCGGTGGCCTTTGGTCTCCGAAACGTGCCGGATCGCCGCCAGGGACTCTCCGAGATGCACCGCATCCTCAAGCCAGGAGGGCGAGCGGTCATCCTGGAATTCACGACCCCGCCAGGCCGCCTGTTCCGCTGGATCTATCTCTGGTATTTCCATCGGGTCCTGCCGACGATCGGGCGCCTGATCTCCGGCCACGGCTCGGCCTATTCCTACCTTCCGAATTCCGTGGCCGAATTTCCATCGCCGTCGGAGCTGGCGGGATGGATGACGGAAATCGGTTTTCGCGAGGTGAGCTGGCGCCTCCTCACGGGCGGCATCGTGGCGATCCATGCGGGGCGACGGTAGGGGAGGGGGAAATGGAAAATGAAAAACCGATAACCGACAACCGGGAAATGAAGAGCCTGAGCCGGTGGCCGGTTCTCCATTGTCGGTTGTCAGTTTTTCATTACGCGCCCTTTT
>Ga0316628_100003299_pt1 | contig 12385 bp, 7 predicted proteins | sample OWC_Aug_M2_C1_D5_FD_207648 | JGI IMG/M metagenome (GOLD analysis project Ga0316628, IMG submission 207648) | Wetland soil microbial communities from Old Woman Creek delta, Ohio, United States - OWC_Aug_M2_C1_D5_C | ecosystem: Environmental > Terrestrial > Soil > Wetlands | place: USA: Ohio...
CAGACTCAAATACCAACGAAATTCGTGATAATTCGTGGAATCCGTGGCGTTCCTGGTTTTGCCCGGTTGACGATATGTGCGCAATTACTTATGACGCAGCGTATAGAAATACTTCATCGCATTTACGATTCTTGAAGCGCCGTCAGTATGTCAAACCAAATCCGTAAGGGAAGAGCGGGGCGTACAGCGAGTCCCCGATGTTGATGGGGACCTGTGAAATGCTGCGCGGCCAGCTGCAGGGCAGCTTTCCGCCGGGATGATAATCGCCGAAAAGCACGTCGGCTACCCCTTCGCCCTCGGTTCCGGGCAACCACGCGGCGACGAGCGCATCTGCCTTGTCGAGCACGGTTCCCAATATCAGAGGCCGGCCCGAGATCAGAATCACCACCACCGGGAGGCCCGCGTCTTTCACCCTGTCGACAACCGCGATGTCCTCCGCCGAGAGGCCGAGAGTGGCGCTGTCGCCTGGCCCTTCGGCATACGGGGTTTCGCCGATCACCACGACGCCGACGTCGGCGCCTGCGGCTCCTGTGCCGTCCCGCGAGTAGGTGACCTGGCTTGCAGCCGAGACAGACTGGCGAATTGCCTCGAGGATTGTGGTGCCGGGGGTAATATCGCCGGTCTGGCCTTGCCAGGAAATCGTCCAGCCTCCGCATTGGCGGCCGATATCGTCGGCACCTGCGCCGGCTATCAGGATGCGCCCCAGCGTTTTTGACAGGGGAAGCAGAGCGCGCTCGTTTTTCAGCAGTACCAGGGACCGGCGCACGGCTTCGCGAGCCACCTCGCGGTGCTCCCGGGATCCGAAGCGGGACTGATAGGAACGATCGGCGAGAGGAGACCTGTCGAAGAGCCCCGCCGCGAACTTCACCCTCAAGATTCTCCTCACGGCGTCGTCGATGCGCGAGATCGGCACGGCGCCGGTCTGTGCCAGGCTCTTCAGCGTGGCGAAAAACTCCCGGTGACGATACGGAACCATTCCCATGTCTATGCCCGCGTTTACCGCCGCTTTTACCTGATCGCTGTACCTGCCGTAAGGCAGTTGGTCGATGGCGGCCCAATCCGAGACGAGGAAGCCTTCGAATCCCCTTTGAGCACCTCCGTGAGCAGGTAACGGTTGCCGGTCATTTTCTGGCCGTTCCAGCTGCTGAACGAAACCATGATTGTGCCCGTGCCTGCCTGCATCGCCCCGAGGTATCCCGGAAGGTGGACGCGCCGCAACGTGGCCTCGTCCACCCGGGTGTCGCCCTGGTCGATAGGCGAGCCGGTGCCCCAGGTCGTGCCCCCGTCGCCCAGATAGTGTTTCGCGCACGCCACGATGCTCGACGGATCGGCCAGGCTCGTCCCTTGGAAACCAAGCACGGCGGCAAGGCCCATCGGTCGAACCAGCTCAGGGTCTTCTCCGAACCCTTCGTACGTCCTGCCCCAGCGCTCATCCTGCGGCACGGCCACAACCGGCGAAAAGGTCCAGTTCATCCCCGTCGCCCGCACCTCGGCGGCCGTGACCCGCGCCGCCATGCGCACGAGGTCGGAATCGCGGGTCGCCCCCAGCCCGATGTTGTGAGGGAAAACAACGGCGCCGCGGACATTGTTGTGGCCGTGCACCGCGTCGATGCCGTAAAGGATTGGGATCTTTAGGCGGGTTTTCAAGGCCTGGGACTGGAAGCCGTCGTACATGCTCGCCCAGGCTTCGACGGAGTTCACATTGGGCCCGGATCCGCCGCCGCTGAGGACGGAACCGAGGTAGTAATTCTGGATATCGCCGTCGTTCAGGGATCCCCGTTCCGCCTGTGTCATCTGTCCGATCTTTTCGTCCAGCGTCATCTGCGCAAGCAGCTCGTTCGCCCTGGCATCGAATGCCGACAGGGGGCGGGTATCGGGCCGGTACGGAGCCGTAGGCAGGGAAGTGTACTTCGAGCCACGGAAAAGCAGCGTAAGCGCCGAGGACGGTGCGAGAATGTCCTCTCCGAACCTGGAGACCCACGTCGTAATCTCCAGCCTGCCTTCAAAACCGTTCGCGGCAATCTCAGGCACGTCGGGGAAAAGTTCGAAGATGAATTGTCCCCTGCCGCTGTGCGCCGGAATATCCAGAGTCTTCTCGGCACGCGGAACTACCGCCGTCGCCGAGGACCCGGGTGCCGCGGCCGTCCCGAGACCGGGATACAGTCGAAGCCGGGCGGTCAGCCCGTCGGCTGTGGCATTGCTCAGGGCCAATCCCGTCAGGCCGCCGTCCTTTTCGCGTACATATAGAAGACACCTGGCTTCGGCCTGGGTCCCCGGAACGCCGATCTCGGACACCGGAAATCCGCTGTCCTTTTCGAAAGTGGAAAACACGGCCGCGCCGCCCACCGCGCCGTCGCTCGCAATTCTGGCCCAGCCCAGAGCCCCACGATCCGATTGACCCGCGGTGATCAGCTGCGCGGCGCCCCGCGCGGGGACGGTTGTCGTAAACCGGCTCGACGATGTCGAACCGATGGTGACGGTCATGGGGGTTCCGTCGCCGTTGAAGAGATCGAGAGTCGCCGTCCTTCCGGCATCGGAGTTGTTGATTAGAAGGAAAGCGGTTCGGAAACGAGTCGTGCCGAACAGACCGTCGCCCACACGAGGGAAGATGAGATCCGGACCGGCTTGTCCCGATGGAGGTTCCGGAACACTCGGCATGGAGGTGTAGCGGATGCCGTCGGAACGCAGCGTCACCAGCGAAACCGGCACGTCGCTGGAAACTTCCAGGATGCCACTGAAGTCCTGTGTCGCAATCTGCGGAAAGGTCTGAGACGCAAACTCCGAAAGGTGTGCGAGCGGCCCAAGCGCGATCGATTTTTTCTGAAGCGAGCTTCCGTCGAGGGAGCGGAGCTCGAACACAATGCTCGCTGCCTTGACAGAATCCGGATTGCAGACTGCAACACCCGTGTATTTACCCTGCCCGTTCTCGACGAAGATCATCTGCCTGCTTGAGGGCGCGGAGTCCCCGATTCCGACCTCCGAGAGGAAGCTCCCGTCTCCGTTGCTGACAACGAATGTCCCTGTGCCGCTCAATTCGGCATCGGAATCCACCCTGGCCCAGCCTGACTTCAGGGCGCCCGCGCCGTCGGTGTCGACCCTCAGAACCTGCCCCGCCTCCAGTGCAAAATCGAAGCTATTACCGGCTCCCAGGTTTGTGCGGAGCGTCCAGGGCGCGCCGCTATCGTCGTAGAAGAGCAGGACGCCGCTTGCGCTCCGACCGGTGTTGTTCATGAGGAGCACGCTGGAACGGCTGCCGGTGCCGGCCGAGCTGCCGTTTGCCGTCTGAGGGAAGATCAGGGTATGGTCGAACGCCCCTGCGGTGCCGGCCGCTGCCTGCGAATACTGCCGGCTTCTCAATTTCTTTATTCCGGCAAATTGGTCGTCCGAAGGAAGCAGGATCCCGACGAGGAAGGCAAACATGAAGATCGGAAGAATCTTGCGCATGGTCAATCCTAGCCCGCTTCCGACCCCTGGCGCCACAAATTACCTGCCGCAGCCCGCGACTATAACCCAAGGGTAGTCCAATTCGGACTCTGAATAAGGGGACACGGATGAACGCGGATGCACACCGATCTATGTGGTTCTGTGTTTATCGGTGTTCCTGGTTCTCTACTTTGGCGTAAACTGTACAAAGATACAGGGGGAAGGCTATGAAATCACGAATTACAGTGTTCGCTGTTTTTCTAGCGTGTATTCCCTTCGCACTCTTCGGACAGATGACAGGGTCCTCGGGTTCCTGGTCTGCCAACGGAGATTTCTCATTTTCGGCTACCTTCAGTCCGCCTCGCTTTCCCATCATGGCGGTAGTCGGAGCGCCCTACTCCGCGGAACAAATCAACGAAAACACTCAGATCCTGAACGATGGGACGCGCATCGTCCGACCTGCTCGGGGGTTCACACGCTATTACAGGGACTCGGCAGGACGGACAAGGACTGAGCGTCCTTTCGGGCCGCCCGTGGCTAGACAACCCGATTCGCCTGCGAATCCGCTCGTGGTCGAAATCAACGATCCCGTCTCGGGCTACATGATTATCCTGGACACGGTGAATCTCGTGGCCCACCGGGCGCAACTGCCGCCCGCGCCGCAGACGAACCGCACCTCTCCCTCGAGCGGCATAGTCACAGGAATGCCCGCGCCGCCGCCACCGAGGGCGAGTGTTCGGACCACCGCCCCTGGAACACCCCCGTCCGGTCACCCCCGTCCGGATTTTTCATCCGAGCCTCTGGGTACACGGATGATCGAGGGAGTGCTTACCCAGGGAACGCGCACGACGTACACCCATCCTGCCGGCGAGATGGGGAATGATCGTCCCTTCACCGTAATCCACGAATCGTGGTACTCGCCCGAATTGAGGCTCACGGTGATGATGAGGGCGGACGACCCTCGTTCCGGTGAGAGCGTCAATCGGTATACCAACATCGACCGCTCCGAACCCGACCCGGCGCTTTTCCAGATACCGCCGGGTTACCAGGTGGTGGACGAGACCGACACATTCACCATAAAGATCTCGCGTCCCTGAGCAGCAGCAATCACAGGGGCATCAAGACATACCGATGAAACAACCCCATGCATCGCTCGCGATCCTGACCTTGGTCGCGGGAATCGGAGGAACCCGTCCCGGCGTCACTCAGACCGCCTCGGCGCCGAACCCCGACTCGGCGGCCATCGTCCGGTATCTTGAACGAACGGTGAGCTGGTACCGCCAGCTCGACGTCCTTCGGCAGCTGGCCACCGAGCCCGGCGAGACACTGCAGTTGAGCGACAATCAGAGGCTGGCGAACCAGGTGGTTCAGCTGGCATTCGAATTCGCCAGGGCCGATGCGGACTTCATCGACAAGCAAGCGGCGTCGAGCAGGGCGGCCGGTCAAGGCTCGGTCTCATCGCGCTACCTGGCACTCAGCCGCCTGTCGGACAGGCTTGACGGCCAGATACGCGAGGCGCGGGCGGAGATCGAAGCACTGCGGCAGAAGCTGGGGGCTGCCACAGGCAGGCAGCGCCAGACCCTCCTGACGCAGCTCGCCGCCAATCAAAGCGAGCTCTCGCTTGCGGAGGCGCGCAGGGGTTCGCTTCGCATCATGCAGGAGTTTGTCGAGGACTCGAGCGCCAACGGACTCGGGGCGACCGGGCTGCGCGCGGAAATCGAAGGGTTGGCGCGATCCGTGCCCGGGGCGCTCGCGAAGCCTGCCTCGGGCACCGAAGGCGCGCCGCCCGCAGGAGGATCATCGTACACTCCTCCCCCTGCAGGCACCCTGAAGGGCGATGCCGCGGGGATGTGGGGCCTGATGACCGATCTCTTCGCTCTTTCGGGCAAGAACCGCGCCCTGACGAACGCCTTACGGCTGACGGATGACATCACCGAACTCTCCCAGCAGCTGCGCAGCCCCCTCGTAGGCCGCCTTCGAGAGATGTCCAGACGCAGCGACGACCTGGCGCGCCAGGCCGACTCTACGGACACGGCCGAGCTCGAGCGGGAAAAAAAGGAGCTCGACGCACTCACCGGGGAGTTCAAACAGACCTCCTCGCTGGCCCTGCCTTTGAGAAAACAGACGATCCTGGTCGACCTTTACAGGAGGAACCTCACCGAATGGCAGCAGACCGTCAAGAGCAGGTTTGCCTCGGAGCTGAAGAGCCTGCTGTTCAGGCTCGCCTTCCTCGCCGTCCTTCTCACTGCCGCGCTGGGCGCTGCGGGCCTCTGGCGACGGACCATCCTGCGCTATGTGCACGACGCGCGCCGCAGGCACCAGTATCTGCTGCTCAGGAAAATCGTGCTCTGGTGCGTGATCGCCCTGATCCTGGTTTTTTCCTTTGCCAACGAGCTTGGTTCCGTGGCGACGTTCGCAGGGCTGATGACCGCGGGCATCGCCGTCGCAATGCAGGGCGTCATCCTGTCCGTCGTCGGCTACTTTTTCCTGATCGGGAAGTTCGGCATCCGGGTGGGCGATCTCGTGCAGGTCGCAGGCGTGACGGGCGAAGTTGTGGACATCGGGCTCGTCCGCTTCCACCTTCTCGAGCTTGTCGGCGGAGGAGGGAAGATCCCCACCGGCAGGGTGGTGGCTTTTGCCAATTCAATCGTGTTCCAGTCGAGCTCCGGCCTTTTCAAGCAGGTGCCCGGCACGAGTTTCGGGTGGCATGAGGTCAGCGTTGCCCTCTCCCCGGAATGCGAACTCAAAGCCGCCGAGGATATGCTGAGGCAGACCGTGGAATCGGTATTTGCCGGGTACCGCGACGAGATGGAGCAGCAGCACAAGCAGCTGGAACGAACCATGACGGTCGCTCCGGTGGGCATTCTCCATCCCACAAGCCGTCTGCGCCTGACGCAAACAAGCCCCGAAGTGGTGATCCGCTACCCCGTCGACCTCAAGCACGCCAGCGCCATCGACGACCGCGTGACGCTCGAGCTGCTCAAGGCCGTCGAGCGGGAGCCGAAGGTGAAGCTGGCGGGCTCTGGAACCTCGGGCATAAAACTGACTGCAGACCTGTCGGGTTCCGGACCCAAAGCCGGCTCCTGACAGGGTAGGTTTTTTCACCGCAAAGACGCGGAGCATGGGGAGAGAAGAGCCAATCAAATCCCGGCTTAGAAGCGGTACAGGTAGGAAAGCTTGAAGAAAAGGCCGCGTCGAGTGTTGAGGTAATCTCCTTCTCCGGCGACAAACCGTGTCCCGTCCCAGGCCTGCCTTTCGAACAAGGCACCGTACCCCGCATATACCACCGTGCCCGGCACAAGCTCGAAGGACGCGAGGTAGTCCGTGAGCACGCGTCTGCGCGAGCTGTCATACGCTGCAATGGCCCGCAGAGCGAAATGCTTGTCGAATTGATAAGTCGTCCGGCTGTTGATGATGTCGACCGAGTAAACGCGCGTCCCATCGGAAGCCCGGTTGAAGAGCACGCGGTCGTAACTCAATCCCTGGTTCAGCTTCGAATTCGGCTGAAGTATGCCCTCGATGTGAAAGTCCTTCTCACGGCCCGCGAACGGGTTTGAGGGGTCGTAATAAATGGAGCGATTGAAATTCATCTGGCCGAAAACATTCAGCCACCGGAGCAGCTGCGCTCCGCCCATGACGCGCGTCATTCCCGTGGAGAACAGCTTGCCGGCCCAAGGCTCCCTTCCGCGGCCGAAATCCGCACGGAAGAATCCCTGGCGCGTAAAGAACATCTGGATCCCGCCCAGGTAAAAATGCTCGTCGCCGCGCTGGATCCGGTCGCGGCCGGAGTGCACCCAGACGAAGGGGGCAACTCTCTTGAACCAGTGATAGCGCTGCTCGTCCGGATAAAAGTTGAGCGAATAATAGGTCCAGTTCGTGGTGATTCCCGTGCGATTGTAAAACGCCGTGTCCATCTGGAAATCTCTGTCGTAGTGTTCGAGCTGAGAGGCGAAGAACTGGCGCTTGCTGCTGTAGGAATAGAACACCTGCCCTGCCATCCCGCTCCGCTCCCCGCTTCCGTCGGAATTGCGGCTCTTCGATGCGATTGCCGTCGCCGTCACCTGCTGGTGAGCTCCGATGCGCAGGGAAACGTCTCCCGCCGCCACCCTGTTGTTGCCATCGGCCAGCTCCGTGTCCGTCATGAGCCCGCCTATGTAGGTGCCCTTCCCGAGCGAATAAAGAACGCGGGCGACATTGAAGTACTTCTTGCGGTCATAAAGCGGGTCGGAGGGATCGACGTTCCCCGGCCCATCGTCCGCGGCGGAGAGGGTGGCAAAAGTCATTTTCCCGACGGTGCCCGTGAGCTTCAGGCCGTAGAGAGGATCTATGACTCGCCGCGTGTGAACGGCAGTGCGCATGTTGCCGTCGCCTCCGATGCCCGCCAGGTCGAACGTGCCCATGCCTTCCATGAAGAAAGGCCGTTTCTCGCTGTAGAAAATGGGGTAGCGCTGATTTACTTCGACCTGGAACGCATCGCTTTCCACCTGACTGAAGTCGGGACGGAAGGTCCCGTCAAGGGTCACGGAGGAGGTAATCCCGTATTTCGCAGTTATGCCGCCGTCCGGCGTTGAATCGTTGGTCCAGCCACCTGGGGCCGAGCGTGTCTGGTCGTAGGAGTAGGTGACGTTCGGAATCAGTTCGAGGGTCATCGGCTGCTTGATGTCATGCAGGGTGATCGGTGCGTGGCGCGTGAAAATCGACCTTCCGGGAGGCAGGCCGGGCCAGGACGCCGACATCCCCAGCCGGCTGACGCGGCGCCAGAAGAGAATCCCCATTCCCACGTTGGCGCCGCTCTTGAACCGGATGCTCTTGAACGGCACACGCATTTCGACCGAGTATCCATCCTCGTTTGTCCTGCCCGCGCTCTCCCATACCCAGTCCGGCGCAGTGTCCTCGCCGGCGGTGCTGCTGTTCAGGATGTCTGCCTGGATGCCGCTGGGATTGACGAAGAGATCGTAGGAGCTCTGGTGGCTTCCGAGAGCGTCCAGGCTCAGACCCACCCAATCGTCATTCCATATTGTGTCCCGCCGGCTGATGGCGGTCTTGAGCTTGTCCGGCTCGGGATCGTGACAGCGGAAGGCAAAATAGAGGGCAACCCTGTCATAGGCGATCCAGACTTCGGTGCGCTGAACCAGTTTGTTGCCGTAGAGCGGATTGTATGTAACCCATTCGCCAAGCGGCAGGGGCGGTTGCTGCCAGGCGGGGTCGTTCAGCTGTCCATCGATCGCAGGGGCTTCGCTTACAAACGGGATGTCCAGCGGCTTGGGCGCGCTCGCGGCATCGTCGGACGCCGGAGGCGCAGGGGCAGCGGCCTTTTTGTCGCCGGCCTTGCCTTTTTCATTCGACCATCCGTCGGCTGCGGTTGAACACAGGCAGCAGAAGGCCAACACCGCCAGCAGATGAATGCGCTTGTCCATCGACCGGGTTTCCCGTGCTGTGTGGAATTAAATGAAGGCCACGCTATATATGACGTGGATTTTCCGAAAAAGGTTTGGGACAACTTCTCATCGCAGAGATGCAGAAGGTTCTTCAGATCTTCTTACTTTGCGCTTTCTGCGTCTCTGCGGTGATCTTCTTGGAGATTATTCCGTAGCGTTTCATCTTGGCGAGAAGGCCGACGCGGGAGACGCCGAGGATCTGGGCGCTCGCGGTGCGGTTCCCGCCGGTGAGTTCGAGGATTCGGCGGATGTGCTCGGCCTCGATCTCCGCGAGCGATTTTTTCTCCCCTGCGGGGATGGGGGGAACGGCGGACTTCGAAACTGCGTCCAGCAGATATCTCGGCAGCGAGCGACGCGTGAGCGCGCAGCCGGTCTCCACGACCGCGGCTTCGGCGATGATGTTCTTCAGCTCCCGCACGTTACCCGGGTAGTCGTAGAGCTCGAGGAGTTCGAGCACCTCGCTTTCGATGAGCGTGATGGACTTGCCGCTCGCCCCGGCATTCTGTTCGAGGAAGAAATTCGCGAGAAGCTCCACATCCCCCCCCCGCTCGCGCAACGGCGGCAGGTATGCCGAGCAGATATTGAGGCGGTGGAACAGGTCCCTGCGGAAACGGCCTTTCTCGATTTCGTCGGCCAGATCTTTGTTTGTCGAGGCAACGATGCGCACGTCTGCACCGCGTTTCTCGGTCGACCCCACGCGGAAGTACTCGCCTTCCTGCAGGACCCGAAGCAGCTTGGACTGGACAGGAAGCTCGAGTTCTCCTATTTCATCCAGAAACAGGGTGCCGCCGTCGGCCTTCTCGAAGAAACCGGACTTGCTCTGGACCGCCCCCGTAAAGGCGCCTCTTTCGTGCCCGAAAAACTCGGACGAAAAAAGCTCGGATGCGAACGCGCCCGCGTTTACGGCGATGAAAGGGCGCGAGCGCCTGCGGCTGATCTGGTGGATGGCCCTGGCCACGAGTTCCTTGCCTGTGCCGCTTTCTCCCCAGATGAGAACGTAGTTATCGCTTTCGGCGATTTGCTCGATGCGCTGGAGGATCCGCAGAAAGCCCCGGTTCTGGGTGATGATGGCCTCGAAAGCCTCCTTGTGCCGCAGCCCGTCGAGACTGGCGCGATCGCGCAGCCTCGATATTTCGATCCGGAGCCTCGAACGCTCCAGGGCGCGGTTCAGGGTTGTGAGCAGGCGGTTCTCGTCGACTGGTTTGCAGAGATAGTCGTAGGCGCCGCCCTTCATGGAATCGACGGCAAGCTGGACGTCGTCGACGCCGGTAATGGCGATCACCTCTATCTCGGGATGGTTCTGCTTGACGTACTTCAGTATCTCGCGGCCGTGCACGACGGGCATGTCCATGTCGAGCAGGATCGCGTCGAAGGCGCCGGAATCGATGGTCTCGAAGGCCTTGGAGCTGTCGCTGAGGGTCACGGTCTCGTACTTCTGGCACTGAGCCAGGAGCAGCATGAAGTAGTTGAGGACTGCGACATCGTCGTCGATGACCAGCAGGCGGCTCATCCCTCGCTTCTCCCGCTTGGAAAGTAAAACCGGAAGGTTGTTCCTTCACCGACCTTGCTGTCAACATCAATTCTGCCGTTGTGATCCTTCATGATGCCGTACGCGATGGAGAGCCCGAGCCCCGTGCCTCCGCTTCGCTGCTTGGTGGTGAAGAAGGGATCGAAGAGCCGCTGCCTGACTTCGTCCGTCATGCCCGCACCGTTGTCCGAGATCGAAATGCAGATCCCGCCGTCTGCACCCTCGCGGGAGGTGCAGACCTTGATGATGCCGCTGCTGCGGTCGGTCAGAGCTTCCGTGGCGTTGATGAGGCTGACCACCAGCACCTGCTCGATTTTGCTGGCGTTTCCCACGATCCGCGGACGGTTCCGATCGAGGTCGGTCATGACCTGATAGTGCTTGATCTTGTTGTGAACCAGCCTGAGGCTGCTTCTGACGACCTCGTTGACATCCACGTTCTCGTCCAGGCGGCCCTCGTCGGCGCGGGCAAATTGCTTGAGGTCCTTCACGATGTCCGCGATCCTCAAAGCCCCGCCGTACATGTCGTTCAGGAGCGTGCGGATGTGCTCGCGAAAGAACGGGTAGCGCAGCCTCGCGATGGTCAGGTTCGGATTCGTTTCGGCGCGGCGGTCAAGGATGGGGAGAATGGTATCCATCGCCTCGTTCAGGATGTGAACGTTGCCCTGGATGAACTGGATGGGATTGTTGATTTCGTGGGCCATTCCGGCCGAGAGCTGTCCGAGGGAGGCGAGTTTTTCCTTCTGGACGAGCAGCATCTGTTTCTCCCTGAGCTCTTTGTTCGCCTCTTCGAATTCCTCGGATTTCTTCTGGAGCATCGCGCGCGTTTCCATCAGGTCGAACTCGCGGGCGCGCAGGCTCTTCACGATGCTGGAGCTCATGACGATGGTCGTGACCAGCGTGATGAGCAGGGCGCTGCTCACTGCCAGAACAAACCAGAGATTCTGGTGCTCGGGGACCTGGAAGATCCCCTTGACAGAGTAGTGCCGGATGACGCCCGCATATTCGGAAAAGACGACGGCCAGGAAGAGCATATAGGCGAGCAAGCCGTGGGCCCAGACCTGGCGCCGGCTCAGAAGAATGCTGCCGATGATGACGTGAAGGAGATAGAGAAACACGAACGGGTTTTCCACTCCGCCGGCGTAATGAATCACAGCCGAAAGCGACACGTAGTCGGCGCCTATCTGGAAGTTGGCTTCGATGCGCGTGGTGCGGGGATCCGGAGTACCCTTCAGCCGGAGCGACCGGTGGTGCAGGAAAAGCAGGAAGTTGTAGGCAAGGATGAATGCACCTACCGCGGCAATCTTCGAGTAGGGCAAGTCGATCTTGAATTCGTATCGCGCCAGGAGAATGGTGAGCAGGAGTCCTGTCAGGAAGGCCCAGCGGATCTGGATGAACCACCCCAGCCTGCCGAACAGCTCCTCCTCGACCATCAGGCGGTATTTCCGGATCATGCGCCACTTATACTACAAACTTCACCGCAGGGACGCAGACATTCTATGGACATGATTTCTTCCGGGTAAACCCCTGCTTTGCTGGGGGACTCTCACAGTTTGACGTTTCCGGGAGGCAAACAATGGCCCACGGATGAACACGGACGCACACGGATATTACCTTGTGACTGCGAGCTTCCGCTCGAGCAGGTCGTCGAGAGTGGCGTATGGGAAGTGATTGCCGATGGACGCGCTGGAGTCGAGTCGCAGGGCCCTGGGAGCAAACTCGAAGGGGGTCGATCCTGGCAAGGCCAGGCCCAGGTCCCTGGCCTTCTCGAGTTCCGCTCCCGGTATTCCCATCATCGTGGCGAACTCTGCGCGCAGGCGCTCCGGGTTCACCGATGGAACGGGCCGGCCGAGAGCCGCGGAGAGCCGGGCGAGGACTTCGGCCGTCGTGAGCCCGGGAAGCGGATGGACGGCTTGCCGAATCCGCCTGAGCTTCCCGTCGAAACTCACCACCGTGCCCTCCGATTCGGCCAGCGTCGCTGCGGGGAGAACCACCTCGG
>Ga0316628_100003300_pt1 | contig 12383 bp, 12 predicted proteins | sample OWC_Aug_M2_C1_D5_FD_207648 | JGI IMG/M metagenome (GOLD analysis project Ga0316628, IMG submission 207648) | Wetland soil microbial communities from Old Woman Creek delta, Ohio, United States - OWC_Aug_M2_C1_D5_C | ecosystem: Environmental > Terrestrial > Soil > Wetlands | place: USA: Ohio...
AAAGTCCTTCACCCCAATTTGCCTCCATGGGACTGCTCGAACTGGGGCAGCCCGTCGGTGATCTCGTAGTAATCCGCCTTCTGGACCACCCAGACATGCCCGAGGGTTTTAAGGCCGGTCGGGCCGTCCAGCGACCCGGCGGCAACGGCGATGTTCGTCCCGCTGCCCCGGGGGTCCCAGAACAGGCTCGAACCGCATTCCATGCAGAAACCGCGGTGCACGTTCGGGGTCTCGTCGGTCTCGGAGCGGTACCACTTAAGACCGGTCTGCCGGATCAACACCAAATGTTCGCGCCGCACCGAGGTGTAGGCCCCGGTGTGGCCATGGAACCGCCGGCACTTGCTGCAGTGGCAGTTGATGATGTTGCGCAGCGGCCCCCGGATCTCGTAACGCACGGACCCGCACAGGCAACCGCCGCTCCTCGAGACCTGTTGCCCAGTTTGCTCCATCATGTGTCCTCCCTCACTTCAGCGTGATTCTTAAGTTAAGCTCGAAATTCAACGACTACTTCCATGCCACCTTTGGTGGCTTGCGGGGCGCCAACCGCTGATAGCGGAACTTGGGGTACCCGACCATCATGGCGCCGAAGGCCTTGTGTCGGGCCGGCAGCCCCAATGCCTCAAACAGCGGCGGATGGGCGTTCACCGCTGAGTAGAAATACCCTCCCCAGCAGCTCCCCAGCCCGAGCACCGGGGCATAGAGTTCGAGGTAACTCAAGGCGAGCGCCGTGTCCTCCGCGCCGAACCCCCAGTTCCTGTCGGCGTGGGCCACGATGACATGCGGTGCGCTGCGGCAGACACGCTCAAGCCCCATGTCCCAGGCGGCAACCACCCGGGTAAAGGAGAGCATCGCCGCCACCTTGGGTTTCTCGGCGATAAACCCCCGCATGTAGTCGATCACCAGCCCGGCCAGGCGCCGGACCTCGGCCGGGCGTTCCACCACGGTCCAGTGCCAGGGCTGGCTGTTTTTGGCCGAGGGCGCATAGCAGGCCATTTCCAGGAGCTTTTCCAGCTTGGCCCGCTCGACGGGTTTCTCCTTAAAGGTGCGACTCGAACGCCGGCTGCGCAGAAACTGCTCGGCCTGCTGGCGGTTGAGCTGCAGATCCTTCGCGATCGGCGGGCACTGATCCGGATCCAGCCAGTTTAATCTGAAAGCGCCCGTGGGACAGACCGCGACGCAGTGACCGCATTGGATGCAAAAGGAAGAGAAATCATCCTCCGGCACGGGCACATCGTTCTTCGAATCCATGCGAATGATGCGCGCCGGGCACTCCTCGACGCAGAGCCCGTCCCGATTGCACTTTTCCTGATCGACCTCAAAATGTTTCATCGCGGTCCTCCTGTCTATCATTTCATGAAAGTGCTTCCTGTTTTTTGCCCATATCCGTTTTCAGCCTTCTTTACAATCTAGAAACGCGAGCCATGGCTCGCGTTTCTGCGCGCAGCAATTCTGTTGACTTGCGACCCGCCTTTCTCTAAAGGGGATATAGAAATTAACGCCGCCCAAAAAAGCGGTTTCGGACCGCTTCGAGTTCATCGGCGTCACCCCCAAGACGAGCGTCCGCCAGCTGAACCAGAAGGTGCTGCGGCAGGCACGGGCCTGAGGGAGGAACCATGAAAACCGCAGAAGATATTCTTCTCGAGAAGAAGCGCGACATGGTCACGGTGGGCCCTGACCAGACCTTGCGCGAGGCGCTCGAGCTCATGCAGACCCACCGCATCGGGGCGATACTGGTCAGGCGCGGGGAAAAAATCGTCGGCATCTGGACTGAGCGCGATCTCGCCCGCGATATCCTCACCGCCGGATTCGACATCAACACGGCCCGGGTGGGGGACTACATGACCTCGAAACTCTTTACGGCTCCGTACAACACCCCGATCATCAAGCTCCAGGAGATGTTTCTCGGCCTCTTTGTGCGCCACATTCTGGTCACCCGCAAGCGCGAAACCGTCGGCCTGCTGTCCATCGGCGACGTGATGCGCGCAAGCCTCCTGGAAAAGGACCTCGAAGTCCGCAAACTCACTGCGAGTGCCAGCTGGGAATACTATGAAAACTGGGGCTGGGAGAGAAAATGGAAACCGCCCAAGTGATAACCGCGAGGTCAACCTGAAGGCCGGCCTGCCGTGCCGCCGACCGGGTTGACTTTCACCAGCACCTGATACTATTACTAGAATCATCTCAAAAATAGCGGATCACGCCCGAGGGCAAGGCGCAGGCCGATTCGAAAGCGGAGTCCCGCCAACGGCGGGATGAGCAGCACATTTCGAGAGGCCTGCAATCCCGCCATCCGGCGGGACCGTCGGGCGTCAGATGCATTTTTGAGATAGCTTCTATCGGAGCCAACGGCCTGCAGTCCCCCCGTTCAGGCCAAAACCCTTGGAGTTCGAATGCACCCCCTACCATCCGCTCCTTGGTATTCTCCCTGGGAGGCCGGGCTTTTCAGCCTGGGGCTCTTCACCCTTTTCACCCTGGCGTTCATCATCGCCATGCTGTTCATCTCCTCCATGATCGGGGAGAGGCGATCCACCCAAGAAAAATTGCGGCCCTACGAGTGCGGCGTCATCCCCACCGGCACGGCCCGCCTGCGATACCCCGTGCCGTTCTATCTCGTCGCCATCTTTTTCCTCCTCTTCGATATCGAGGGCGCGTTTATCTTCTCATGGGCCGTCTGCTTCCGCGAGCTGGGCTGGCAGGGTTGGCTTGAAATCCTGTTCTTCATCGTGATGCTGATGATCGGACTCGTCTACGTCTGGATAAAGGGGGGGCTCGAGTGGGGGCCGACGCGCAAAAGAGCATAAGCGGGCGGCTACTCACCGGCACGGACCTGCTGATCAACTGGGCGCGCCAGTACAGCCTGTGGCCCATGTTCTTCGGGCTTTCCTGCTGTTTCGTCGAGGAGGCCGCCGTCTTCACCGCCCGCTACGACATCGCGCGCTTCGGCGCCGAGGTCCTGCGGCCTTCCCCCCGCCAGTCGGACCTGCTCATCACCTCCGGCACCATTTTCAAGAAAATCGCACCGGTGATCCTGCGGCTCTACGAACAGATGCCCGAGCCCAAGTGGGTCATCTCCATGGGCTCCTGCTCCAACTGCGGCGGCATGTACGACGCCTACAGCGTCGTCCAGGGCATCGACCAGATCCTGCCCGTGGATGTCTACATCCCCGGCTGCCCGCCCCGGCCGGAAGCGATCATGCAGGCCCTGGTGATGCTCCAGAAGAAAATCCGGACCGAAGAACGCCCCACCCGGTCCATTCTGAACCTGCCGAACGGCACTCAGGGAACCCGCCGGCCCATCCTCGTCGACGGCCAGACCAAGTCCCGAGACCCGCGGGGACCCGGCATGGAAGGCATCGCCATCCGCGGCACCTCGGACACCCCGCCGCACTTCTGGGACAGCCGCTCAGACCTGATGTGGACACCTCCGGCCCGGCGCGTCGTCTTCACCGTCATCGAAAATGAATTGTCCCATTCTCTGACCGAGCGCTTCGGCGACTCCCTGCGGCCGGAAGCGCATCCTTCCGACATGCCGACCTTTCACGTCGAGGCCGGCCGGGTCAAGGACGTCCTGCGCCATCTCAAACACGATGCCACGCCGCGCTTCAGGCGCCTGGAAGACCTGACCGCCGTCGACGAGTCCGCGCGCCGCAACCGCGGCAGCTACCCGGACTACACCCTGGTTTACAGCCTACTGGCCTTCGACCCGCCCGCGCGGGTGCGGCTGAAGGTGCCCCTCCACGGTGCGACCCCCAGTGCGGCGAGCATCACGGACATCTGGCCCTCGGCCAACTGGTACGAACGCGAAGTCTACGACCTCATGGGCGTCCGCTTCGAGGGCCACCCGGACCTGCGGCGCATCATCATGCCCGATGACTGGGAGGGCCACCCGCTGCGCAAGAGCCACCCCGGCCGCGCCACCGAGATGGCCCCTTATACGCTCGCCGACGCGCGGCGCCACCAGCCGACGGACGCCGGTGTCTACATGAAAGGGGCGGGCGACGACCACCACCTCGTGCTCAACGTCGGCCCGCACCATGTCAGCACCCACGGCCTGCTGCGTTACATCGTCGCGCTGGACGGCGAAGAAATCACGGGGATGGATATCGACATCGGGTACCATCACCGGGCGGTGGAAAAGATCGGCGAGCGCCAGACCTGGCACCAGTTCATCCCCTACACCGATCGCGTGGATTACCTGGCAGGCGCCGCCAACAACCTGCCCTACGTCCGCGCCGTGGAAACCCTGGCGGGCATCAAGGTCCCGGAGCGTGCCCAGACGATCCGGGTCCTCCTGAGCGAGCTCTTCCGCCTGAGCAATCACCTGGTGTGGTATTCCACTTATGCCCACGACGTCGGCGCCATGACCCCGACTTTTTATGCCTTCCGCGAGCGGGAACGGGTGCTCGACATCGCCGAGCTCATCACCGGCGGCCGGCTGCACTCGTCCTGGTTCCGCATCGGCGGTGTCGGAGCGGACCTGCCTGAAGGGTGGAAGGAGGCCGTGGACCACCTGGTCAGGATCTTCCCGAAACGGCTGGACGAATACGAGGCGCTCATCCGCAAGAATCCCATCTTCAAGGCCCGCACCCAGGGCATCGGCCGCATCTCGCTGGAGGATGCCATCGACTGGGGCGTGACCGGCCCGAACCTGCGCGCCTGCGGCCTGGAGTGGGACCTGCGGAAGAAATTCCCCTACTCGGGCTATGAGCAATTTGAGTTCGAGGTCCCCACCGCCGTCGCCGGCGACTGCTATGCGCGCTACCTCGTCCGCATGGAGGAGATGCGCCAGAGCATCCGGATTATCGAACAGGCCGCTCGCAACATGCCGGGCGGCCGCTACGTCACCGACGATTACCGCTACGTCATCCCGGAGCGTGCGGACATGCTCAGGGACATCGAGAGCCTGATCCACCACTTCGTCAACGTCACTCGGGGCATGAAGATCCCGCGGGGCGAGGCCTATGCCTCCTGCGAGATCCCCCGCGGCGAGCAGGGCTACTACGTGGTGAGCGACGGACTCGGACACGCGTACCGACTGCGGGTGCGCGGTCCGGGATTTGCCAACGTGCAGGTGATGCCGCTTCTCGCGCGGGGCGAGACCATCGCCGACCTCATCGCGATTATCGGGTCGGTGGACTATATCCTCCCAGACATCGACCGGTAACGTGGGATGGCTGCGTTGAAAGCCCGATTTCGGCGTTGCGCTTCACCCCGCAGGCGCTGCGGCGTACCTCACGTACGCCTCGCGCCGCCGGGCTCGCGCGCCTTGAACTCGGGCTTTGAACGCAACCATCTTTGCGGGAATTTTATCCATCTCCAAAAACGGCGCGGTGCCTGATGTTACCGAAAGAATTGAAAGAGCGGCTGGAAGCCGAGATCAAGCGCGTCGAGCACCCGCGGGAGCTGGCGGTGGACGTGATGTTTGCCATCCAGGACCACTACGGCCACCTGAGCGACGAAGCCCTGGCCGAGGCGGCTGGCCTGCTGGGCATGACGCCGCTGGAGCTCGACGAGCTGGCCACCTTCTATACCTTCACCTTCCGGGAGCCGGTCGGCAAGTATGTGATCCACGTATGCGACAGCGTCGTCTGCTGGATAAATGGTTACGAACCGGTGAAAGACTATTTGTGCCGGACTCTCGGGATCGATCTGGGAGCGACGACCGCCGACGGGCTGTTCACCCTGCTGCCGGTCTGCTGCATCGGCTATTGCGACCGCTCGCCGGCCATGCTCGTCAACCGCAGGGTTTACGGCAACCTGACCCCGGAGAAGATCGATGGGATTCTCGAACAGTGCAGGAGCAGACGATAAACCGTGAACGCGATGCATCCCCAGGTCTTATTTAAAAACCGCCATCCCGACCGCATCGCCACCCTGGAGGAGTACCGCGCCAGCGGCGGCTACCAGGCCCTGGCGGATATGATTGCCCACCGCACGCCGGCCGAGGTGCGCGAAATCGTCCTGAACGCGACGCTCTTGGGCCGGGGTGGCGCCGCCTTCCCGGCCGGCCGCAAGATGGCGACCATCGCCGACGACGCACCCTTCCCTCGGTATCTGGTGTGCAACGCCGACGAGATGGAACCCGGCACCTTTAAGGACCGGGTGATGATCCACGCCGATCCGCACATGGTGCTGGAGGGGATCGCTATCGCGGCCTGGGCCGTGCGCGCCGAGCGCTGCGTCATTTTCATCCGGCCGGAATACGAGAATGCCGGCCGCATCCTGGAACGGGAGATTGAAATTGCCGAACACAACGGCTTGCTGGGCTCCCGCATCCTGGGCAGCAGCTATTCGTTGGACGTCGTCGTCCACCGCAGCGCCGGCCGCTACATCTGCGGCGAGGTCACGGCCCAGATGAATGCCCTGATGGGCAGACGGGCGAACCCCTTGCAGCCGCCGCCCTACCTCACGGAAAAAGGGCTGTGGGATCTCCCGACCCTGGTCCACAACGTGGAGACGCTGGCCTGCCTGCCGCACATCCTCCTCAACGGGGCCGAGTGGTTTAAGAAACTCGCCAAGACCCCCACCGGCGCTGGGACCAAGCTCTTCGGCGTGAGCGGCAAGGTGAAGCGGCCCGGGTGCTACGAGCTGCCGATCGGGATCCAGTTGAGCGAGATCATCGAGGACTACGCCGGCGGCATGATTGAAGGTTCGGAGTTCAAGGCCTGCCTGCCAGGCGGCGCCTCCACCGCTTTTCTGCCCCGGCAGCACTATCATGTCGAAATGGATTTCGACGCTCTCAAAAAAGTCGGCAACCGGCTGGGCACTGCGGCCATCATGGTTTTCGACCACAAGACCTGCCTGGTGGCGGCAACCTTGAACCTGATGGAGTTCTTCGCGCGCGAGTCCTGCGGGTGGTGCACGCCGTGCCGCGAGGGGCTACCCTACATCCGTGACCTGCTCGCCCTCATCGAGGCCGGTGAGGGGCAGGCCGAGTTTGTCCCGATGTTGGAGCAGATGAGAGTCCACCTCTACCGCTCGTATTGTGCCTTTGCACCGGGCGCCGCCGCCCCACTGGAAGGACTGCTCACGCACTTCCGGGACGAGCTCCAGGAGCACATCCGGGAGAAAAGATGCCCATTTAAAGGGGCCGAGGGTTCAAGGGGTCGAGGGGTCGAGTGAAAAGACATACCGCCACAAATCGCTTATCCACCCTTGAACCCTCGACCCCTGGAACCCTTTTAGGATGACCGAATGCCCAAGCTCGTCATAGACGACCGCGAGATCGAGGTTGCCGCCGGCACCAAGGTGATTGAAGCCGCCGAACGGCTGGGGATCATGATCCCGCGCTTCTGCTATCACCCGGCCCTGGGGCCGGTGGGCGCCTGCCGGGTGTGCGCCGTCAAGGTCCTGGAAGGGCCGGTCAAGGGGATCCAGATGAGCTGCATGCTGGACGCCGCCGACGGCATGAAAATCGCCAGCACCGATGCCGAAGCGGTCGAGTTTCGACGATATGTGATCGAGTGGCTCATGATGAACCACCCCCACGATTGCCCGGTGTGCGACGAGGGTGGCCACTGCCTGCTCCAGGACCTGACCGTCTCCGGCGGCCACGGCATCCGACGGTATCCGGGCAAGAAACGGACCTACCTCGACCAGGACCTGGGCCCCCTGGTGCAGCACGAGATGAACCGCTGCATCCATTGCTACCGCTGTTCGCGGTTCTACCAGCAGTTCTGCGGCTACCGTGACCTGGGCGTGTTCAATATCGGCAATCACACCTATTTCGGCCGCGTGCAGAGCGGCACCCTGGAGGCTCCCTTCAGCGGCAACTTGAGCGACATCTGCCCGACGGGCGTCTACACGGACAAGCCCTCGCGCTTTTTCGGCCGCCGCTGGGACTATGAGCGCACCCCGACCCTGTGCACCAACTGCTCGCTCGGCTGCCACACGGTGACCAGCGTGCGCTTCCGCAAGGTGACGCGCCAGGAGGCGGGCTTCAGCGCGGCGGTGAACGGCTGGTTTATGTGCGACCGCGGCCGTTTTGGATCTTTTTACGCCAGCTTGCCGGCCCGGCCGAGACAGGCGCGGGTGTACGGTGAACCCACGGCCGTCGAAGCAGCGCTGACGTATGCGCGCGAGAAGCTAGAGGCCATCCGCACGGCGGCCGGACCCCAGGCGGTGGCCCTGATCGGCTCGCCGCGGAGCAGCCTGGAAACGCTGGTCATGACAGACCGCGCGGCCAAGCTTAAAGGCTGGAAAACCCCTGTTTTCTTCGGGAGCGCGGGCATGGTGCACAAGGTCAGGACCGCCATTGCGCGCCTCGAGCCTGAGCTGGCGGTTTCGATGCGGGAAATCGAGCAGGCGGATTTTGTACTGGCGGTGGGCGCCGATCCCCTCAACGAGGCTCCCATGCTGGCCCTGGCGTTGCGCCAGGCGGTGCGCAAAGGGGCCCATGTGGCCGTTCTCGAACCGCGGCCGGTAGACCTGCCCTTTGATTTTACCCACCTCCCGGTCCGCCCGGAGGCGCTGCGCGCCGCCCTCGGCGCGATCGTCAGAAAGAGCATTGACCCCGGCCGGCTGGACCCGGCAGCGGCCCGGTATTACGCCGCGTTGTCGGATGCCGTGGCCCCCGAGCCCGAGGCGACCTCCGCCGCGGCCGACCGGCTGCGGGAAAGCCGCCGACCGGTGATCGTCTGCGGGACGGATGTCGTTGCGCCGGAAATGCCGGGCTTCGCCGCCGACATGGCCCTGCTGCTCGCGGCCGCCCAAAAGAAAGCGGGGCTCTTTTACCTCATGCCCGGAGCGAATGCCTTTGCCGCCGGGCTGCTTTCAGGCGTCGATGCCTCCATCACCTCGGTGTTGGAGGCCGCCGCGGCCGGGAAGGTCAGAGCGCTGATCTTCACCGAAAATGACCCCTTCGCAACTTTCCCCGACCGCCGACTGCTGGAGCAGGCGCTCGCAAAGGCCGAACTGGTCATCGTCCTCGATTATCTCGACACGGCAGTTTACCGCAAGGCCCACGTGTTCCTGCCCACCCAAACGCTGTTTGAAGCAGGCGGGCATTTCGTCAACCAGGAAGGGAGAGTGCAGAAATCCCTGCCGGCCTATGCCGGCGGCACCCCTATCCTGGAAACCGGCGGAGGCGACCACCCTCCGCGGGTTTACGGGTCCGGGCTGCCCGGCGCCGACCCACAGCCGGCCGGTCAACTCATGCTGCGGCTGGCCGGCGATGCGATCCCCGAGGAAATAGCGGCCCGGCGTGGATATTTTCAGAAACTGCTTTTCGGGGCGGTCCCGGAAATGGCCGCACTGGCAGGCGTTGCGGCGGTACCCGATGAGGGGATGCGGCTGGCGCTGCGGGAGCCATCGGCAGGCTGCTTTCAACCCATCCCGGCGCCGGCACCGACCCCGGCGACGGATGAGTTTGAAATCATCCTTGCGGAGCGGACCTTCGGAACCGAGGAGCTTTCATCCTATTCGGACTGTCTCGAAACCCTGGAGGATAAACCTTTTGCCGGCTGGCACCGCAAGGATGCCGAAACCCTTGGCATCAGCGAAGGCGAGCGCATTGCGATCCGAACCGAAACAGCCACGGTGGAGCTTACCGCAAGGCTGTTTGACCGCATGGCGCCGGGCGTCGTGGTGATCCCGCGCCTGCGGCGCCTGCCCTGGCAGGCGCTCGGACAGCGCATCCACCGGCGGGACATTCGAAAAGCATGATGGACTTGCAAACCTGGACCATAGGCTACATCGCTTTGATCCTCAAGCTGGGAGCCGTACTGCTCTTTCTGCTGTTCATGGCGGCCTACCTGGTGCTGGTCGAACGCAAACTCCTCGGCCGGCTCCAGGTGCGATACGGCCCGAACCGGGCCGGCAAGTACGGGCTGCTGCAGCCGTTCGCCGACACCATCAAGATGCTGACCAAGGAGGACACCGTCCCGGCGGCTGCCGACCGCGTCATCTTCCTGCTGGCGCCGGCCGTGGTGGCTATCACGGCGCTGCTCATGTTCGCGGTGATCCCCTTCGGGCCGGATGTCACCGTCTACGGGCACAGGATCCCGTTGGTGGTGGCCGACCTCAACGTGGGCCTGCTCTTCGTCTTCGCCCTGTCCTCCCTGGGGGTGTACGGCGCGGCCCTGGGCGGCTGGTCCTCCAATTCCAAGTACAGCCTGCTGGGCGGCATCCGCGGCGCAGCCCAGATGGTCAGCTATGAACTCTCGCTCGGGCTGTCCCTCGTCCCGATCGTGATGGAGGCGGGTTCCTTCAGCCTGGTTCAGATCGTCAACGCCCAGGCCGAACGGCCTTTCATCCTGCTCGAACCGGTGGCCTTCGCGATCTTCTTCATCAGCGCCATGGCGGAGATCAAGCGCATACCCTTCGACTTGCCCGAGGCCGAGAATGAGCTCGGCGCCGGCTTCCACACCGAGTACAGCGGCATGCGCTTCGGGCTGTTCTTTCTGGGCGAATATGTGCACATGCAGGTGCTGGGAGGGCTGATCGCGGTGTTCTTCCTGGGCGGCTGGCACGGCCCGCTGCTGCCCGGGCCGGTGTGGCTGGCCCTGAAGATCGTGGGGGTCTGCCTGGTCATGATCTGGATCCGCGGCACGCTGCCGCGGCTGCGCTACGACCAGTTGATGAACCTGGGATGGAAAGTCCTGATCCCGGCTGCGCTCTTGAATGTGGTCGTGACCGGAGCGAGGTTACTGCTTGAATAGCGGTTTTTTGATGAGCGATTCACATCATAAGAACGAGAGCATTTTCGGAAGCTCGAGTAATGGCGGGGCGCTTTTTCACTCGACCCCTTGAACCCTTGTACCCTTGAACCCTGAACCTTACCATGCGCGTTGATCTGATCGACCAGGAACCGTCCGGCCCGATCCAGGCCGTCTGGGAGGGCACCAAAGCCATCGCGGCGGGGTTTGCGACGACGCTGAAGCACCTCTTTCGCCGACCCATCACGGAGGAATACCCCGAGTTCAAGCGCCAGCTGCCCACGCGCACCCGCGCGATCATCATTCTGACGCGCGACCCGGACGGCGGAGAGCGTTGTGTGGCCTGCTACCTCTGTTCGGCCGCCTGTCCGGTGAGCTGCATCTCGATGCAGTCGGCGGAACGCGAGGACGGGCGGCGATACGCCGCCTGGTTCCGCATCAATTTCGCGCGCTGCATCTACTGCGGACTGTGCGAGGAGGCCTGCCCGACCTCGGCCATCCAGCTGACGCCGACGTTCGAAACCTGCCAGCGGGACATCCTGAAGCTGGTGTACGAAAAGGAGGACCTCCTGGTGGATCACGGCGGCAAGGACCCGGACTACAATTTTTACCAGCACGCCGGTGTCGTGACCGCGGTGGGCGGCAAGGGTGAGCACATCGGCGAAGCAAAACCGGTAAACGTTCGCAGCAACTTGCCGTAAACCGCAGAATCTGGATCCTCGATGCTGGAACATCGACCATCACGCCGAACGGCTGACGGGTTCTTTGACCCAGTGCCCAGCATCGAGTAGCTCGAAGGTTAGGCATGACCCTGCACCAAATTCTCTTTTTCGCGATCGCCGCCTTAATCCTGGCTTCCACGGGGCTGGCTATCACCCGGCGCAACCTTGTGCATGCCGTGATCTACCTGATCTTCGGGTTTTTCGGCAGCGCGTTTCTCTTTTATCTGTTCGGCTCTCCCTTCCTTGCGGCCCTGATGGTCATCATCTACGCGGGGGCGATCATGATCCTGTTTCTCTTCATCATCATGATGCTGAGGGTTGAGTCCCCGGAGGAGCGCCTGTTTCCGGCCCGGCAGCTCTGGCCGGCGGCCCTGCTCGCAGCCGCCTACGTGGTCATCGGAGGGCTCCTGCTGGTCAACGACCCTTCATCCGGGATCGCCCTGGCCGCTGCCCTCACCGAGCCGGCCGCATTCGGAACCTACATCTTCCAAAGCAGCTGGCTGGCCGTGGAAATCGCCTCGCTGCTGCTGCTGGTGGCCTTGATCGGCGCGCTGCTTGTCGGCAGGCGCCCCGTAAAGGAAGGCGAAGACTAGCCTATGGGCATCCCCTTCGGATATGTGCTGGCCCTGGCCGGGATCGTGGTCGCGCTGGGGATGATCTGTGCCACGGCCCGGCGCAACCTGATCATGATCCTGCTGGGGGTCGAGGTCATGCTGAACGGTGCGGCCATCGCCTTCATCGCTGCCGCGCTGCGCTGGCAGCAACTCGAGGGGCAGGCCTTCGTGCTGTTCATCATCGCCATCGCCGCGGCCGAGGTGTCCCTGGGTCTGGCATTGATCGTCTACCTCTACCATCGAACCGGGTCCCTCGATCCGGAACATTACAACACGCTGAAGCAATAACCCATGACCACCGCCGGAATAACAGACCCGACCCTCGCCGCCGCTATCCTGGCCACCGGCCTGCCGTTTGCGGCGTTCGTGGTCATCCTGCTGTTGACCCGCAGCCG
>Ga0316628_100003301_pt1 | contig 12380 bp, 12 predicted proteins | sample OWC_Aug_M2_C1_D5_FD_207648 | JGI IMG/M metagenome (GOLD analysis project Ga0316628, IMG submission 207648) | Wetland soil microbial communities from Old Woman Creek delta, Ohio, United States - OWC_Aug_M2_C1_D5_C | ecosystem: Environmental > Terrestrial > Soil > Wetlands | place: USA: Ohio...
CGTGCCGAGGGCGAGCGAGTCGTTCCCCAGAAAATTGCCGTCCGCATAGAAACTCGGCGTCATGAAGATCGTCACCGCAGGGAAACCAAGCCCTGCGCAGTCAACCTGAGGGTTATTCCCAGGCAGACAAACCTCCACCGCCTTGCCGAACCATGCTCCAACCCCAGGATGATTCTGCCTGAGGCCGAAGAAGTTGTCGGAGCCCCCGAAAGCGCTCGCAGTCCTGACACTCAGATTCAGTACCGCAAACAATGCTCCGCCCAAAATCAGGGTGTCGATAATCCTACGTCTCCACGTACAGTGCATCCTAACCATTTGTCTGGTCTCCTTTTTTGAGCCTCGCGAAGTTCGGCCAACCTCCGTTTCCGTCCTGTGGTAACCACGCGAGGTGCAATGCTGGAAGTCGTGAAAGGCTATTAGCTTAAGGGCAGCATAGGCTTTTTGAAGCTACATTTCAAGGCCATTGACATTCAGCCCGCATCTAGCGATCACGGGTAATTGCTCGGAGCTCTACTTTGCGGTCTTCGTGGTCTTTGCGGTGTGCTTTTTGGGCCGGCCGTAACCGGGGTATTGCAGAAGGTCTTTTGTACTTGCTTCGCGCACGACAAAATCGCGTACCTCTATATGGCTCTGCACGGTACGGAATCCGAACCAGCCACTCGTCAAGGGCTGCGGATCGTGAATGTCGAAAATCACCTGGCCGTTGCGGATGAACTGTATCCGTTCGCCGACCACGACAAGAGTGATCCTGTACGGCTCGTCGGGCCGGAGCAGAACCTCCGGGGCCTTAAGATCGTGCTCCGGAAGGAGCGGACGGCTGCCGTCGCCGGCGTAACGTCGGAATCGGGTAGTGGTATTGTCGTTGCCGCCGTAACCGACATAGTAGGTTCGAAGCGAATCGTACGAGGCGAAACTGCCGTCCCGCCTGTGGCCCGGTGCCAGAAGGTCTCCAGGCCGCGCCGGATCCGTAGCCATCCAGAAGCAGTTGAGGTCGGATACCCGCGGTTTCGCTGCCACTTTCGCCACGTAGCTGATGGATACCGGCGCGTTCAACTTCGGGCGAAACCACACGGTGCACCCGCCGACGTCCCGGATGACGAGTGTACCTTTCTCAGCGGCGATGGTACCTCCGGGCTGCTGCTCTACGGCCCACCGGCCGATGCCGTGCCGAAAATCATCGGAATAGAGTTTCCTGCCGCCGGCGGAGAGTTCAGGGATCAGCGGAAAAATCAAAACTGCCGCGAGCAGGGGACCGTACTGCCCGGGCAGACCGGATCTGTTCCTGATGATTGGCCTCGTTCTTCGCATTCGAGGCCCATTATCCCACAGATGAGAGATGGAGATTGCATCAAGGAAGAAGTTCGTGCGCTTCGGGGCCCGGGATCCGGGCGGGAGCATTATCCGGCCGCGGTTTTATAGACCGGCTCCCAGCCATCCTTGCCCTCGGTGATGCGGATTGTGTCGTTGAAAGGCAGATTGACGAACCGCTGTCTCAGGCCGCTCGGCCACGAGATTTCGAGCACATCCACTTGCGTGAGACTGCCCAGCCCGAAGTGCTGTTCGTAGGGCAGGCACCCGAATCCGCTGCCGCCCGAGACAAGTCTGTGCTGGCTGCGACCGCCGGCTTCAAGCTTCAATCGCGCGCCGACGGCGTTGCGGTTGCTCCGGGTTCCCACCAGCCTGACATTGAGGTAGTTGCCCGGGAGAGTCGTGGGCCGGAAGACCGACACGGTCAGCAGATCCGCTGGATAAGCCCCCCCGGAGGCCAGTATCAGGCACAGGCGTCCATCGCCTGCCAGGTCGGCGAGGTTTGCCCCGTGTCCTTTCCCGGTAACCGGCAGGCCCGCCGCGAATGAAACGTTGTTGTAGTGCCCGGTTCCGTCGTCCTCGAGAATGACCTGAGGCTCGGTGCGGTCCATGTGAGGATCCCCGTTGCCGAGAAGGAAATCGATGCGCCCGTCGTTGTTGAAGTCGCCCGCGTTTCCGCTCATGGTCCCGAAGCACCCGGTCAACCCCAGTTCCCGGTCCTTCAGGGTAAACGTCCCGTCACGGTTGTTGTGGTAGATCCGCAACGGCCGCCCCTCCGGAGGACCTTCCCCGTTCATCATCGTGCGAATCATGTCGTCCCCGGGAGACCAGACGTTCTGGACAAGATCCAGCCAGCCGTCGTCGTCGTAATCCAGCCAGTACGACACCGAGCCGAAGCAGACGTCGTCGATGCCGGCTTCAGCGGTCACATCGGTGAACGTGCCGTCGCCGTTGTTTCTGTACAACTGCGATCGGCCCACGCCGGCGCTGAGAAACACGTCGGGGTAGCCGTCGTTGTTGAAGTCGCCCCACGCGCTGCCGATGGTGGTCGAGAGCGTGTGCAGCCCCGCCTTCTCCGAAACCTCGGTAAAGGTGCCGTCGCCGTTGTTGTGAAAAAGCCGGTTGGGATTCTTGCGGTCGAACATTCCGGCGATGTTGTTCGCGACGAAGAGATCCAGATTCCCGTCGCAGTCATAATCCACCCACTGAGCCGAGAAACTCGGGCCCCAGCAGGACACCCCCGCCTGTGCGGTCACGTCGGTGAAAGTCCCGTCGCCGTTGTTACGATAGAGCAAGGAGTCGCCGACATAGAAACCAAGGCGAGTGACGTAGAGATCGTCGAGGCCGTCGTTGTTGTAGTCGCCCACCGCGACGCCGAAGGAATTGACGCACTCGTCGAGGCCGGAACCCACGCTCACGTCGCTGAACGTCCCGTCGTGGTTGTTTCTGTAAACGTTGATCCCGCCGTGCGCGGAGGAGATGACCACGTCGAGATATCCGTCGCCGTCCAGATCGAAGACCGCCGTTCCCCTTCCCCCGCTGGTCTTGTCCAACCCGATCCTGGTCGCCACATCCTCGAACTCGACCTTGGGCTTGTGCAGCCCGGCCTTCAGTTCCATCCGGTGCTCATCGGGCACGTCGGACGGGTAGCCGCCAAGTTTCCGTGATGACAGCCAGAGCCACCACCGGGTATTCAGGTTGGATGAATTCTCACGCATCGAGGCGTCCGCATCGCGGGCTGCCTGCTCGAACCTGCCGGCCCGGTAGTTCGCAATGGCGCTCTCGTGCAGGGCCTCCGCCCGCAGCGACGGGCTCTCGCAGGCGAGAGCCAGCTCCGCAACCGCTTTTTCATAAAGCCCGGTCTTGATGTATGTCTGCCCAAGCCTGAGACGAGCCGGGTGGTCGTCGGGATTCTTTTCCAGGGTTTCGCTTAACCGCTCAATCCGCTCTTTGTACTGCAGGCTCGTAAACACGTGGATATCCGCAAAGGAATCCGCCATGTAGCGCGCGAATCTGATGGATCTCTCCGGACCCAGGATGGAGGTCGTGTATATCCCGCGCAGGCTCAACTGCGTCATAAGAGTCGCGAAGGAGAGCGGAATCTGCAGCGGAAGGGCCGCCAGGAATCGGGGATCGCCCAATTCGAGGCCGGAAGAACTGGCTTTCAGCGAGTGAAGCATTTCCTTTCCGGCATCGGCGATCGACTCGGGTTTCAGCTGAAAGTCGAGCGCAATCCGCATGAGCCGGTTGGAAAGCTCGGCGATAGCTTCGTCCAGGGTTTCAGGGCCGTTTACGGGAGGCTGCACCGGACCACCCGCATGGTTCTGGCCGGACAGCCGGGCGACGGCAGACTGCATGGCCCGGAAGGTGGCATCCGCCATCACGATGCCTGCCTCGGCAATCCGTGTTGACGCTTTGATCATCGAGTCCAGGAAGTTCGCCATCGTGCAGAATCCAGAGCGTCAACCCACGGATGTGACGGATAAACGACGCGTTCCCGGCCTTGAAGGCGAGGAATGTCGTCTCAGCCCCCCGAGTGGGACTTCCCGGCTGCGAGCGAGCTTCGCCGCACCCGGAACCCGGGATCATGCCAGGGGCTTGGGAAGTATGTAATAGACCGACTGAATGGCGCATCCGAAACTCGCCGTCTCCGAGCGCTCGATTTGTTTTCCGGCCAGAAACGCCTCGATCGCGGGCTCGAGGTAGCCCTGGTATTCGGGGTCCTCGGGATACTTGAAATTGTCGATAGCTCCGCGATAGAGCAGGCGCTTTAAGGGGTCGATCAGGAAAACGCGGGGAGTCTGCTGCGTGAACCACTGCGCGGCGACGGTCCCGCCGGAGTCGTACAGGATCGGAAACGACAGATTCCTCCTGTCGGCGGTGACACATATCTGATCGAGATTCTCGCCCTGGCGAGACGCGACGGCAACCATGCCAAGATCGGAGTACCGCGCGCTGAACCCGTTGAGAAAGGAATCGTAGCGGATGCAGTGGGAGCAGGTCTCCGACCAGAAAACCACCACCGCGCCCTTCTTGCCTTCGAGAAAAGAAGACAAAGTGCGAGAGCCGCCTCTGATGCTCGGCAACTCGATCTCGGGCACAGGACCGCCTATTTTTTGCTTCTGCACTTCAGATTGTGGATTGATCATAACCTTTGCGATAAATATAGCACGGCTGTCAATATCTATAATTCGTCACCACTTACTATGCTCATGCAACGCGATTTCATGATCATCTAACCCGTGCCCCGCGATTCGAGATATATCACGAGGGATGCGCGAAAGGCCGGTCCGCGGTTGAGAATCCGATTGACATGAACGACTGCGATTTGTAGCATTGTTTAAATCCTACCGGGGGCGGTGGTTGTGCATGCCGCTTGCCGGGGCTCGGGTCGCCTCATCTGAAAATGGAGAACGAACCAGCGTCCACACGGCGCAACAGGTGTGTCTTATGAGCGAGAAGGTCAAGACGGTACGGCAGACCGTCTCCATTCCGGCAAAACCTACGGAAGTGTATGACGCTCTGTTGAACGCCAGGAAGCACGGGGCTTTCACGGGCTCGAAAGCGACCTGCGACGGCCGGGTGGGCGGAAAGTTCACGGCATACGATGGTTACATTTGGGGCAAGAACCTGGAACTGGAAAAGGGCCTGAGGATCGTTCAGGAATGGCAGACGACGGAGTGGCCCGAAGGTGCCCCGCCGTCGGTGGTCGAGTTCAGGCTCGAGGAATCCAAGGAAGGCACGAAGCTGACCATGGTGCACTCCAACGTGCCCGCGGAGCAGGCGGAGGCCTATCGTCAGGGATGGATTGATTACTATTGGAACCCGCTCAAAGACTACTTCAAGAGCACCTGAAACGAAGTCAGGAGATCCGATGATCCTCAGAAGAACGATTCTAGTCTTGGTTTGTGCGTCTCTGTCGACGGCTCTGGCCTGGGCCGGCAACGGTCACCTGTTGCATGGCGTCGGCGCGGTCAACAGCTCGATGGGAGGAGCAGGTGTCGCGCTGCTCGAGGACTCCATTGCCGCCCTGCACGTCAATCCGGCACTCCTGGTGAAAGCCCAGGGGAATCAGATCAGTTTCAGCTCGGAGTTTTTCAAGGACGGGCTCGCTGTGGAAGCAAGGGTCGCGAACACCACCACGGCCACCGACGCGACCACCCAGCTTGGCGTGATCCCCGCATTCGGATGGATGGCCCACAAGCCCGACACCCCTATCGGGCTGGGTTTTGGCCTGCTGGGAGAGGCCGGATTCCGGACGGACTATCCGCAGGACAGCAGCGATTTCCTCCTCCTGCCGCAACCGGACGGCTTCGGGAGGATTTTCACCGATCTGTCGATCGTCAAGATTCCGATCGCAATGGCGTTCCAGGTAAATCCGAAGCTTGCCGTGGGCGCTTCCTTTAACGTCTATCGCGGCAGCCTGGCGATTCAACCGCTGCCGGTCGTGCAGCCGGACTGCTCGTCGGACGGGAACTGCTGGCTGCCCGGCGCGAGCAATCAGGTGTCGCGCTTCGGGCTTGGCTTTCAGGTGGGCATGTATTACGAGTTCAATCCGATGATCAGCTTCGGTGTTTCTTACACGACCAAGCAGTGGTTCCAGCAGTATCAGTGGAATTCGTTCATCGAGAATCCCAACCTCGCCACCTTCGGCACGGCGCGGATCCTCAGATTCAACCTCGACGGACCTCAGAATGTGCAATTCGGGGTCGGGTTGCATCCCACGAAGAAGCTTTCTATTGCCGCGGACGGCAAGTTCATCAAGTACAGGGGAGTCGTGGGCATCGGCGAGGAGGCCGGCGTCGACACGGTGAACCACAAGCTGCTGGGGATCGGCTGGAGAAACATCTGGGTAGGCATGTTGGGCGCCGAGTACAAGATGAACGACCGCGTCACGTTACGTGCCGGCTACAACCACGGCCAGACTCCCATCCGGTCCGATTTTACGGTGACCAGCATGGGGACGCCTTCGACCTTTCAGAAGCACTTCTGCCTGGGAGCCGGTCTTGCCGTGATGCCTCACATCAGCATGGATCTCGGATTCTACGTCGTGCCTAAAGAAACGGTGACCGGGCCCATCCTGAGTTTGTACCGGGGCACGATCCCGTTCAGCCAGATCAACATGTCCAATTCCATTACGAGCGGACAGATATCCTTGAACTTCGCTTTCTGAAAACCGCAGCAAGGGCCGGGGAGACTCGAGGGATCGTCGCAGTTGACGGGCTCTCGGCTGCCCAATTCAATGGAGGATGTTATGGCTTTAATGCTTCGTTGCGCAGACAGCGGGGCCAAATGCCCCTTTGAAGTGACCGCCGACACCATGGAAGAGTTGATGGAGCATGTAAAGATACACTCCAAGCACGCTCATCCTGAACTCGCTAAGACACCGCCCACGGCGGAGCAGATCAAGGCGATGGTGCACCAGGTCTAGCTTGCCTGAGAGGTTTACCGCAGAGACGCAGAGCACGCAGAGAAAAACCAACAGGACCTCTGCGTACTCCGCGTCCCTGCCGTAAGCCTGCGCCTGAGCAAGGTTCACCAAGGCAGACCGAGCGAAGTTGTAAGATACTTCATGAAATCCGACGCCGCTGCGCAAGTCCCCGCAAACCGTTCGAGAAAGTCGGGCGCGCACACCTCACGTTCCGAGTAGGGCGTGATCGTGCAAATGTCCTTCCGTTTGAGATCTTCGATGCAGGGATGATCCTCGCTGTATCCCTTGGGCGGTCGCTTGAGGGATTCCCCCATGAAGCTGCAAGCCGCTTTGAATTCGTTCGCCGATATGGCGGCTTTCCACCCCTGCGGGTCCTTAAAAATCTTCTTCCGGATCGTGGAGAGCGTCTGTGAATCGGGGCCGTGAAGCCCGATTCCGGCAAAGCAGTTCCCCGGCTCCAGGTGAATCATGAAGGCGGGAGCCGGCACGCTTTTGCCCTTCTGGTGACGAAAGAGGGCCCCGGTCATGGTTTTGTAAGGGCTCTTGTCCGCGGAAAAACGGGTGTCGCGGTACGGCCGCATCAGCGAGCCTCCCACCGGACGCGGATCGGCAACATATTGCGGGCTGATCTTGCGCAAACGTGAGGAGAAATCGCCAATGAAGCGCAGGAGCGGATCTCTTGCTTCGGCCAGGTAACGCTCCTTGTTGGCCTCGAACCAGGCTTTCTCGTTGTGGGTTTTGAGGTCGCGGAGAAATCGAAACAGCTCCGCGGAGAAGTAGGATGTTTTCGACATGATCTCACCTCGATTCTGAAAATCGGTGCCTGGCACCGATTTTCATCATCCTTTATAATGGAAATTCGAGTCAGAAAGCGAGTTGAAGCGTGGAAGAACATGCCGACGCCTCCAACACAGAACCCGAGGCCGAAGAGGTGCCGGAAGCCGGGGAACTCGAGCCGCATGAACTCGACGTCTACGCCGGGGAAATCACCCGCTACGATCCCCTCAGGAGTTACCTGCTCGAGATCTCCCGATTTGGCGTCCTGAGCCGCGACGAGGAGCATCGACTGGCCGTCCGTTATCGTGACACCGGCGACCGCGATGCCGCATACCGACTGGTCACGTCGAACCTGAAGCTCGTCGTGAAGATCGCCATGATCTATCACAAGGTATACAAAAACCTGCTCGATTTGATCCAGGAAGGCAACATCGGCCTGATCCACGCCGTCCGGAAATTCGATCCAAATCGCGGAACGCGCCTGACCACCTATGCCGCATGGTGGATCAAGGCCTACATCCTCAAGTTCCTGCTCGACAACTCCCGCATGGTAAAGCTCGGAACCACTAACACGCGGCGCAAGATCATGATGAACCTGACGCGCGAGAAGCAGGGCCTGGAGGCGAGGGGAATCAACCCCACCGCGCAGCTTCTGGCGCGGAACCTCGGCGTCGACGAGCAGGAGATCCTGGACGTCCAACTGGCCATGTCCGGCGCCGACATCTCTCTGGACACACCGATCGGGGGCGAAGAGGGGGATCTCCGGTTCAGGGATACCCTGCAGGCAATGGAAGAAAGTGTGGACGAGAAGATCGCCCACGGGGAATTCAGACGGATCCTCGAGGAGAAATTCGCCGCGCTCGCCGAAACGCTCTCCGAGAGGGAACGGATGATCCTCAACCGTCGACTGATCGCCGACGAGCCGGACACCCTTCAGCAGATCGCCGACCGCTACGGAATCTCGCGCGAGGCCGTGCGCATCGCGGAAAAGAAACTCGTCGCAAAGATAAAAAAGTACTTGATCGACTCCTTCGGAGACGTGCGCGAGATCGAATTCAACCTGACGAAATAAGGGTGGGACTACCGCATCGCAGTGACGCAGGGGACGCGGAGAATCCGACCTCCATCTCTGCTCATCTCTCCGGCGAGGGATCTCAACAGCAGCGAGTCGGGCGGGAATATTTCTCCTTCAGACGATTCATATAGAACTCAGCCGGGCCGGGCACCGACCGCCCGGGATGCTTTCTCCTCAAGTGTGCGCTATAGCGCTCGTAGTCACCCTCGCCGACCGCCTGCTTCAGAATATCCCACCATTTCGAAATCCGTCTCATATCACCCACCTTAATTCTCAGTCCTCGGCAAGAGCAGTGACGACGTACTCGGCCTCGTGGAGAGTCGCCGTCTTGCGGCGGCTCAGAATCGCAAGCCATTCCCGCAGGGAATCGAAAAGTATGACAAGAACCAGAACGGCGAACACTGCGGTTACAGCAGCATCCAGCCGGTTGTTGAAAACCAGCCGCTGAGTTGCTGCGACCTGTTCAGGGGCGATCTTCCCGGATGCCAGCAGGTCGCTCAGGTGCGACGCCTCGGCAAGAAAGCCGACCCTCGGGTCGGGATGAAACATCTTCTGGAAGCTCCCGGTCTGCGCCACCACGACCAGCCACAACATTGGTGCCAAGGTCACCCACGCAAAGCGGGCCTTGTTCATTTTGATGAGGATGGTGGTAGCGACGCAGAGCGCAACGGCAGCCAGGAGCTGGTTGGCGATTCCGAAAAGCGGCCAGAGGCTGTTGATGCCGCCGAGCGGATCCATGACCCCCTGGTAGAGGAAGTAGCCCCAGGCCCCCACGATCAGCGCGCCGGAAAGCATGACGCTGGGGTACCAGCCGGTTCTCCCGAGCGGTTTCCAGAAATGGCCCATCAGGTCCTGGAGCATGAATCGTCCGACCCGGCTCCCGGCATCGAGGATCGTGAGTATGAACAAAGCCTCGAACATGATTGCGAAGTGGTACCAGATCGCCATCCACCGCTGACCGCCCAGCGACCCGGAAAAAATGTGGGCAATCCCGACCGCCAGCGACGGGGCGCCGCCCGTGCGGGCGAACATGGATTTTTCACCCACGAGATCGGCCAGCCCCTGCATGTCGGCGGGTGTCACCGGATATCCCCACGAACTGATCATCGCGGTCGCGGCGGCCGGATCGGACCCAACGATCCCGGCGGGGCTGTTGATCGCAAAATAGATGCCCGGCTGCAGCACGCACGCGGCCACGATGGCCATGATCGCCACGAAGGATTCCATCAGCATGGAGCCGTAGCCGATCAACCGTGCCTGCCCTTCTTTCGTGATCAGCTTCGGTGTGGTCCCCGAGGAGATCAGGGAATGAAATCCGGAGACCGCCCCGCAGGCAATCGTGATGAACGCAAACGGGAAGATCTTTCCTGCGAAGACAGGCCCGGTGCCGTCGACAAAGCGGCTTAATGCCGGCATCGCGAGCATTGGCCGGACCGCCAGGATCCCGATGGCCAGGAGGAAGATGGTGCCCAGCTTGACGAAGGTGCTCAGGTAGTCCCGCGGCGCCAGGAGGAGCCAGACGGGCAGCACCGAGGCGGCAAAGCCGTACCCGATGATCAAGAGCGCGAGGCTGCGGGCATCGAAGGTGAACAGTGCAGCCAGCGTGCTGTTCTGTGCGACCAACTGCCCCCCGACCACGGCCGCCATCAGGAGAACGAACCCCATCAGCGATGCCTCGAGCACCTTCCCCGGGCGTACGAATCGCAGATAAATGCCCATCAGCATGGCGATCGGGATCGTCATCGCCAGGGTGAACGTTCCCCAGGGGCTGCCTTTCAGCGCGTTCGTCACGACCAGGGCGATGACCGCCAGCAGGATGACCAGGATCGAGATGACGGAAAAAAGAGCCGCATAGCCGGCGACCGGGCCGACTTCCTCTTTGGCGATCTGGCCCAGCGACTTTCCGTCCCTGCGAATGGAGGCGAAGAGGATGATGAAATCCTGGACACACCCGCCGAGGACGGCACCTGCGACGATCCAGAGCGTGCCCGGCAGGTAGCCGAGCTGCGCGGCCAGCGTCGGCCCGACCAGCGGGCCGGGCCCTGCGATTGCGGCAAAGTGGTGCCCCAGGACGACCCACTTGTTGGTCGGCACGAAATCGCGGCCGTCCTCGAGGCGCTCGGCCGGCGTGGCGCGCCGGTCATCGAGCCCCACGACCGTGAGCGCAATGAACCTGCTGTAGAACCTGTAGCCCACGAGATAAACGCACGCAGCCGCGATGATCAGCCACATGGCGTTGACAGGCTCGTCGCGGCGGAGGGCAATCGCGCCCAAAATCCCCGCTCCCGCAATGCTGATCGCGCTCCAGATCAGCACCCCTCCCAAACGCCTCGACACCTTGGAAATTCCCATCAGTCCTGGTCCCCAAAAGGAGCAACTCGTCGGGCAACTCGTAGGGGCGACCGTCAGGTCGCCCGGCTAATCGTGGTGCCGCATATTGTCGGGCGACCTGACGGTCGCCCCTACGTTATGGTGTAAGGCGGGGCTTCCGGAATGCCCGGCTTGCGCTGAGCGCCGGCAGGCGGCCCCTGCTTTGCGCACGGTTTTCTCTTCGTCCCCAGGCGCAGATAGCCGAGCACGAGCTGCCGCTTCAGGTGCTGGAGCGCCTTGGCAGGGTCGACTCCTTTCGGACATGCCCGTGAGCACTCCCCCGCGTAGTGACAGCGGAACACGCCGCAGGAGGAGCCGGCCACGTCGGAGCGCGCCTCGCCCGCCCCGTCGCGGGTGTCGTTGTTGTACCTGTAGGCCTGCGCCAGGGGCATCGGGCCAAGGTAGCGCTCGTCTGTCGCAAGCGTCGGACAGGCAGCCATGCAGCAGCCGCACTTGATGCAGAAGCTGAACTGAAGATAGCGTTCCAGATCCTCGGGCGTCTGGTAGAACTCACCGGCCGGATCGTTGAGCTCGCCCTCGTCCGCCCCGCTGATGTGGGGCATGACGGCACGATGCTTTTCGAACATCGACATCAGATCGGGAACCAGGTCCCTGATGATCTCGAAGTTGGGAAGCGGCCCCAGCGTGAGTTCCGTCGAGGCGATGTCCAGAATCTGCGTGTTGCAGGCGAGCATGGGCCTCCCGTTGAGGAGCATCCCGCACGAGCCGCAGACGCCCATGCGGCACGAGTAGCGCCAGGCCAGGCTTTGATCGAGGTTCTCCTTGATATAGTGGAGACCTTCGAGCACCGTCATCCCCGGCCGCACCGGGACCTGATAGGAAAAAATCCCCGGCTCCGCGTCCTTTTCGGGATCGTAACGCCGGATGTGGAAGGTGATGTTTCGCGCTGATGGTCGACTCTGTGTCATGATTACCCTCTCGCCGCGAGCGCCGCAGCATGCGCTGCCAGGGCTGCCCAGGTTCCCAATCCGAAAAGCCCCAGCCCAAGAATCAGCAGCGCGACGCTGACGGCCTTCTCCGTCGCCGGCCTCAGGCTCAGCTCGAAGAGGATGGTTCTGAGGCCGTACAAGCCGTGGTAAAGCGCGATCCCCAGGAGAAAAACGTATCCGCCGGTGAGCAGCGCCCGCCCATCGCGCGCCTGCGAGTTGATTAATGAGACGGATTCCTCGCCGGGGTGGCTTACGAAGAGGCCCGTGAGCCCGCCCGCGTGCATGGTGGCCATGTGCATGCCCAGCAGGATGAAGATCACCACCCCCGCCGCCATGTGCCAGGTCCAGTATCCAGTTTCGCGCATGTCAGCCTCCTACCTTGCCTAACCGAAGTATTCCGCCCCGCCGGCCAGCAGCTCCAGCGCGGCAAGAATCATCATGGCGATCATCAGCGGTCGCTTGACTCCCA
>Ga0316628_100003302_pt1 | contig 12380 bp, 10 predicted proteins | sample OWC_Aug_M2_C1_D5_FD_207648 | JGI IMG/M metagenome (GOLD analysis project Ga0316628, IMG submission 207648) | Wetland soil microbial communities from Old Woman Creek delta, Ohio, United States - OWC_Aug_M2_C1_D5_C | ecosystem: Environmental > Terrestrial > Soil > Wetlands | place: USA: Ohio...
GGTCGCTCACGAGCTCCTGCCGCGCCTGCGCTGAGCCGAGTGCGCGGACGCGGCGGGAATGGGCACGCCGAGTGAGGTGTTACCCTGACCCGCGACGGAGGATCCCATGAGAATCGACAGTGTGCTGCTCGCGTTGCTCTCTGCCGCGGTCGTGGTCGGCTGCGGACCCAAGCAACCGGCGGGCCCGACCCCGGAGCAGATCGCGCAGGAGAAGGTGCAGCAGGCGATGGCAGCCGGCGCTGCCCGTGACCAGCCTCAGCTGAAGCTGGTCGCGGTGGCGGATCAAGGCACCGAGTTCAACCCACCGGTGACGATCGACCAGCTCCCGAAGGGCGTCTGGTACTGCGACATGGGAACCGTGCACTACGCGGCCCGCAACCAGGGTGACGGCAAGTGCCCCCGGTGCGGCATGAGCCTGACGCTGAAGAGTTCTTAGCCGATCAGACCGAAGGCCGCGGCGAGCATGCCGCCGATGACGGCGAGGGCGGCCAGGCAGCCGCAGCCCAGACAGCCCTTGCCGCGGTCGAGCGCCGCCCCGAACAGGGCCTTGCCGGCCACGTCTCCGACCACCGGCAGGGCAGCGATCGCCACCTTGCCGGCCGTCTCACGCCACTTGTCGGCCTCCTCGGCCTGGAGCCGCTTGCGCAGGATCTCTTTCTGGACCGCGACCCGCTCCTTGTACTTCATCTCCTCGCGGGTGCGGACGACCTCCATCTCCCCGGCCGCGGGGATGAAGCGCAGCCGTGACGAGCAGTACTGACACACCGCTTCGACCTCGCCCAGGGCGAGGTCGATCGGGGCCGAGCAGTTGGGGCAATGCACGCTGGGGGTGTCCATCGCCGGGTTGTCATCGTGCGCAAGTTTCAGCCAAACGTCAAGGCTCGCTCGACGCGGTCTCACCGGGCCAGGTCCAGGTGCGCCGGTCGTTGTCGAAGGCGGGGAGGTTGGGCTGGATTCCCCGGGTGGCGTCGTCCCGCCAGCTCCACAGGATCGACCACTTGAGGAACGCCGAGTAGGCGTGGAGCAGACACAGCACGAGGCCGGGCAGTCGGTCGCGGAAGCCGCCCTGGACCACGTAGGTGCGGATGAACCGCCACAGCGGGCGAGCCAGCACCTCGTAGGCGCCGGCGCGCCGTCCGTCGCGCCACATCTGGGCTGCACCCCACATGGCGTAGCGCTGGAGGCGGCGGGCGTACTCGGAGAGGTCATCGACCATGAAATGGAGCATCGGCTGGCGGAGGACGCGGGCCGGCTCGACGGTGATCATGTCGGCGTGGACCCGGCGGTTGGGGTAGCGGGCCGCGTCACGACGCACCAGGCGCACCACGCGGTCGTGCTGCCAGCCCGAGTACCGGATCATCCGTCCCAGGAAGAATGTGCTCCTCCGGATGGCGTGGGCGCGCGTGCCGTTGGGCGAGGCGAGGGCGTGCTCGATCTCGGTCCTCAGCTCGGGCGTGACGCGCTCGTCGGCCTCGACGAACAGGACCCAGTCGTGGGCCGCGCGGTCCATCGCCCAGTTCTTCTGCGACGCCGCGCCGAAATACGGGCGCATGAGGACCTTGGCGTTGCGGAAGCGGCGGGCGATGGGTACCGTGTCGTCGGTCGAGAAGGAGTCGACCACCAGCACCTCCTCGCACCACGCGAGCGACTCCAGGCAGGCGGCGATGTTGTCGGCCTCGTTGAAGGTCGTGACCACGGCCGAGAGGAGGGGTCGAGCTGCGGCCGGGGCGCGGATGGGGCCGCAGCGCCGGAGCTCCCCGGGTAGCGGACGTTCCTGGACGGGCTCCAGGCGCCGGCGAGGTCGGTCGCGGTCGCTGGGACAGGACGAGGGACGGATGCGCGGGTCGGGAAGGACAGCGCCCATGGTGCTTCTCCTGGCCTTGAATACGGGTCAAGACATGATACCGCCTAACGTCCCCGAGTCGAGGGCTTCCGGCGCGGGCAGCGGAGCTCGCGCAGTCCGGTGCCTCGAGCGGCGGTCGGACGAGCGCGTCCGTGGCGCTGGTGGCCAGGTGCGACTTCGGCCGACCCCGGCCGCGACCAGCAGCGGTCGCGAGGCTCAGGTGTACGACGCGACTAGGCCGATGACGGTCCCAGGCGCCACCACGGTCATGCGCACGGCTCCGCGAACCGCGGTCGGCAGAAGTGCAGCTCGTGGCGCTCACCGCACGCCGAGCAGAAGTGTTGGAGGTGGATCTCGGTGCACTTCACTCCCTGCTCGTCCCAGATCCGCCGGGAGAGGCGGTGGCCGCAGGTGCACGATCGCGGCTCGACGACCTCGATGTCCAGGTCCTTGTGACGAATCTGGCGCACGCTGAAGTCGTGCAGGCCGTCGGCCTTCAGGGCTTTGAGCAGGCCGTGCAGGAAGCGATCGGTCTCGGCCGCCCGGCGGCGGGCTAGGTCACGACCCGACGCCGTGTACATGCAGCCCGCGGCGTGGTGGGAGTAGGTCAGCTCCACGGTCAGCCGGAACAGGGTCGCGCGCGAGATTCCGTCACCGCGGAGCCCGGCCTTGACGAAGAAGTTGGCCACCCCCAGCGGGCCCAGCTTGTCCAGGTTGTCGGCGTCGAAGAGGACGCGGGCAAGCGGGGAGGGCTGCTCCGGGCTGCGGTACAGCTGGAGGATGGCCGCTGCCACGGGCTCGACCACCTGCTCGGGGGTGCCGTGCTCCTGGGCGAGGAGGCGGAGGAGCTCGACCGAACGCTCCTCCTCGGGTTGCTGGTCGTGGTGCAGCCGGCCGCCGGCAAACTTGCCGGCGTCGTGGAACAGGCCGGCGAGACGGCACGCCCCGGGCTCGAGACCCTCGTCCCGCCCCAGTCGCTGCGCCAGGCGGGCAACCCTCAGCAAGTGGTCCCACAGGGTGTCGGAGGCCGGACGGGAGGCGGACAGGGAGGCCTCGGCCTGACGCACGTGGCGGCAGAGGTCGTGTTCGATGGGGAGGAGCGAGCCGAGGTCGGCAGGGGTGGTGGAGCCCATGTCCGGGCTCACGCTAGCGCTGGCGCCGGGCAGCGTCAACCCTTGCCCGACCGGGATTCGCCATACCTCTCGGTGCTACACTCGAGGCGACGCTGGGCTGGGGAGGGCGACGGTGGCTGGTTAGCGCGACCATCAGCTGGGCGTCTTCATCCAGGGACGCCAGCACTTCGTCGAGGACTACTGCAGGAAGAACGGCCTCGATCCAGTCCGGGCGATGGACGAGATTAGGGCCGAGATGCTGCGACGGGCAGGATCGCCGGAGCGCGAGAAGTTCCTCCAGGACAGGTTGTTCGGAGGCTCCCTGTTGCCGACGACGATGCTCCCGGACTGGCTCGACAAGGTCTTCCTGGAAGCCATGACGCGGGTGCTGAAGGGACCTGGCGCCAAGGTCCACACCACCAGCTCCCAGCTGTCGTGCATCCCGTTCGAGGCCGGTCGCTACAACGCCCACCGTCAGTCCGAGTCGGTGTTTCGGGCGTTGTTCGCGGCCAAGAGCCCGGCGACGTGGCTGCACACCACCTTCCCCGTCCTGTACCGACAGTGCTACGGCGCGGAGGCCGGCAAGAGCTTGCAGGTGCAGGAGCTCGGCCCTGGCAAGTTCCGGGTGGCCATGGCCAACAAGGCCTTGGTCAAGGCGAGCCAGCTCGACTGCTCGACGGTCATCGGCTACCTGTTCGGGGCCCTGGAGCGGCTCGGCGCCGAGCGTCCCCTGGTGGTCCACGACGAGTGCTCGGTCGATCCTGTCCGTCCCGCCGAGCGCTGCGTCTTCGACGTGTCGTGGGGCTAGGAGGGTGCAGGGAGCAGGTGGCGTCGCAGAGCCCTGCCCCAGCGCACGATGGCGAGCGTGCCGTCGCCAGTGGCGCGATCTCGCGATACGAGCTCGTGACGGCCGGTCGCGAGAGCTCTCAGTGCCTCGTTCTTCCACGGACGCGAGCTCTCGTCACCCTCGGGGCTGATCAGCTCGCCCCGGATCAGAGAGCCTTCGACCGGAAGCGCCTCGGCACCAGCGCTGAAGCTCGGATGGTCGCCGCTGGCGACCCAGATGCCGCCCTGCTGCGCCGACCCCTCATGGAAGAGCAGGGCCGCGTCGAATTCCACCCGGGCTTCGTTGCGGGCCATGAGCAGGGCCAGGGCGTCGGTCTGTCGGCGTTCGTGGGCCACCGTTGCCACGCCGAACCCTGCCACTACCGCCGTCCAGCCCGCGATCAGCCCTCCCACCCAAGGGCTCAGGCGGACGGCAACCGGAGCACCCTCGGGCGTCTCGCTCATGCGTTCCCCGGTGGCGGCTCTGCGCGTCGTAGCCATGGAGACTGCGCCCGCCGTGCAGGGCAGCTGCCACGGTGCGAACTCCCGGATCGTCGTCGACGCAGCAGCGCTGGACGTCGGACACTGGGAGGGCCGGAGGCTCAGGATAGGCGGTCACGGGACCGGGCCAGCTAGCACGGGAGCGATTCACGTCTGGGACGCGAGGCGGGCTCAGGTCCCGGGCCTGGGGAAGACCGTGATCAGCTTGCTCCGTGGCGCCACGTAGAGGACGTTGCTCATCAGCACCCAGCCGAGGCCGTTCATGCGCAGGATGAGGTCGAGGGCCTGGTCCCACGGCACCTGGTGCAGCTCCACGGTGACCGAGCCCGAAACCGCGGGGTCGACTACCACGTTGAGCCGGGTCAGCTCGGCAAAGGTCTTGAGCACGTCCCGGACGTCCGCATCCTTGAGGCTGAGCGAGATCGGCGCCCCGGTGAAGCGCGGCTGCAGATCGTCGATGACCACGGCAGCGAAGGCCGGCCTCCGCCGGTGGGCTGGGGGTAGCCGTCCCCGGTCGGGCTGGGCAGCGGCCGCCGCGGCGACGCCCACCAGCGCCAAGAGCCCGATCGAGGTGCGCAGCCGGCGAGTGGTGGTGGTCACGCTCAGCTCTTCCTGCTGCCCAAGATAGGGCCTGGACCCGAGATCGTCCACGCCCTCGGCGTCACCTTGAATCAGGCTCGGTGCGGCCTGGGCAAGGTCAGATTGAAACTCAGAGGCGCCAAGGGCGCAAAGGTCCAAAGCAAGACGTTCTGAGCAGAGGCTTTGCAGTCTCTGCTTTGCGTTTCAGAAACCGCTGTGGCTTGGTCAAGGTCGCGAGGGCGCTCGACCCCACTCGAAGGGAAGGGCATTCCCCTGGCTACTCGTCCTTGGCGCCGAGCTCCTTGAGAGCCTTGCCGGCCTGGGCCAGCTCTCGCCCCAACTGCTCGACAAGCGCGTCGACCTCGTTGAACACGGCGGCCGTACCGGCGTGCTCCAGCGCCCTGCAGGTGTCGGCCACGGCGTTGGCGCCGAGGTTGAGGGCGCCGCCCTTGAGCTGATGGGCGGCCCGCTTCAAGGCGCCGCCGTCGCGCGCCCGTGCCGCCTCGCGCACGACGGCGAGCTGGCCAGGCACGGCCTCGAGAAACGTGCACACCAGGGCATGCAGCAGCCCGTCCTGGTCGTGGTCGGCGAAGGAGCGCAGCTGCGCGATCCGTGTCGCATCCAGGACCGGGGTCGGGGCGCTGACTGCGGCCGGCTGGGCAGCCGCGGTGGGCCCGGGTCGCCGCGGGGTGATGCCCAGGAAAACGTCCCGGAAGTCGGACATCTGTACGGGCTTGGTGAGGTAGCCGTCCATCCCGGCCTCGAGGCAGCGCTCGCGATCGCCCCTCAGGGCATGGGCGGTCATGGCAATGATCTGCACCTCGCGCCCATGCTCTTGAGCGCGGATGCGGCGGGTGGCCTCGATCCCGTCCATGTTCGGCATCTGCACGTCCATCAGGATCACGTCGTAGCGCGTCCTCGCGAGCGCCGCCAGCACCTCGTGGCCGTCGGACGCCACGTCCGGTCGATAGCCGAGGCGATCGAGCATGAGCAGGGCCACCTTGAGGTTGACCGGGTTGTCCTCGGCGATCAGAACCCTGAGGTGCGGTAAGACCGCGTCGCTGGCCACCGTCGGGGCCACGTGCGCCCTCGGCGCCCGGCCCTCGAGGAGCTGGGCGAGCGCGTCGTAGAGGCGACCCGGCTTGACCGGTTTGGCGATCGCCACGTCGACCAGACCCTCGGCGTCGTGCTGCCGCACCCGGTCGCAGCCGATCGGGGTGAGGAGCACCAGGGGCAGTCCGCGACCCTGGGGCAGGCCGCGGATCGCGCGGGCGAGCACCACGCCGTCCATCTCGGGCATGTCGAGGTCGATGAGGACGGCGTCGAAGGCCGAGTCCCCGGCGAGGGCCGCGAGTGCCTCCGTCCCCGAGGCCGCGGTGCGGGGCTGAGCCCCCCACGCGGACACCTGCTGAGCGAGGACCTCGCGCAGCAGCGGGTTGTCGTCGACCAGGAGCAGCCGACGTCCCGGGAGCTCGGGCAGCCGTCCTTCGGGGCCCTGAGCCGGGTGGGAGCGGACGCGGATGGTGAAGTGGACGGTGGAGCCCTGGCCGGGGGTGCTCTCGATCCAGATGTACCCGCCCATCAGCTCGCACAGGCGTTTGCAGATGGCGAGCCCGAGCCCGGTTCCGCCGTGCTTGCGAGTGATCGAGGCGTCAGCCTGGCTGAAGGGGTCGAAGAGGTTTTTCGCCTTGCCCGGGTCGATTCCGATGCCGGTGTCCTTGACCGAGAACTGGAGCTCCAGCCGGTCGCCGCCACCGGGTGTTGCCCGCACCGCGATGAGGGCGCCGCCGCTCTCGGTGAACTTGATCGCGTTGCCGAGGAGGTTGATAAGGACCTGACGGATGCGGGTCGCGTCTCCGAGGAGCCCCTCTGGCACGGACGCGTGCATCAGGTAGGCGAGCTCAAGGCCTTTCTCGGTCGCCACCGGGGCCATCAGGTCCACGGCGCTCTCGATGCAGGTCCCGAGGTCGAGTGCGATGTCCTCGAGTTGGAGCTTCCCGGACTCGATCTTGGACAGGTCGAGGATGTCGTTGACGATCGTGAGCAGGGCGTCGCCGCTGAGGCGGATGGTCTCGACGAAGTCGCGCTGCTCGACGCTGAGGTCGGTCTCGAGGAGCAGGCTGGCCATGCCGATCACGCCGTTCATCGGCGTCCTGATCTCGTGACTCATGTTGGCCAGGAACTCGCCCTTGGCGCGGCTGGCGCCCAGCGCCTTGCGGCGGGCCTCCTCGAGCTCTGCCTGCTGCGCGCGGCGGGTCGTGACGTCGGTCTGCGAGCCGGCCATGCGGTAGGGCTTGCCGGTCTCGTTGCGGACCGCGATGCCCCGGGTCTGCATCCACCGCAGGGAACCGTCGCAGTGAAGCATGCGGTACTCGTGCTCGAGGAGCTCGCTCTGGCCGAGGCGGTGGGCGTTGAAACAGGTCTCGAACTTTTCGCGATCGTCGGGGTGGACCCGCTCCAGCCACCACGAGAACGTGGTCTCGAGGTTCTCGTCGTCCAGCCCGAGCATGGCCATCCAGCGCGAGGACACGTAGATCGCGCCGCTCTCAAGGTCCCAGTCCCAGATCCCGTCGTTGGCCCCGCGCACGGCCAGCGAGTAGCGCTCCTGGCTCAGGTGCAGCTCCTCCTCGATGCAGTTCCTCTCGGTGACGTCGTGGCAGTTCATGATGATGCCGGCGACGGCCGGGTTGGAGAGCAGGTTGTTGCTGGAAATCGAGAGCGTCCTCCAGCTGCCGGTTCCGTGGCGGAAACGAAGCTCGACCGCCGGCGAGACGCCAGGGATCCCGGCCCGGGCGAGAAAGGTCTGCATGAACTGCGGCGTGTCGTCAGGGTGGACGAAGGCGAACAGGCTCTGCTGCACCATTTCGGCCACCGAGTAGCCCAGGAGGCGCTCGACGGATGGGCTGACGAACTCGATGGTCCCGTCGTACTTGAGGACCAGGATGAGGTCGAGGGCGTTTTCGATCAGGCTCCGGAAGTGCTCCTCGCGGTGGCGGAGCACCGCCTCCGCGCGCCGGCGGAGGCTGACCTCGCGCAGCAGCCGATGGTGGGCGAGGCAGCCCTCGAGCGAGATGGTGAACTTGAAGATCAGGTTGCCGAGCTCGATCAGCTCGGCCTCGGAGAACGGCTCCATGCGATAGCGGGCGTAGAGCTTGAGGAAGCCGAGGTTGCCGAGGCTGAAGAGCGCGTAGGCGCCCTCGTTGTCGCGCCGCTCGATGGCCGCTTGGTGGAAGCGCGGGTCGGAGGCCGCGGCCGAGAACCATCCGTTGTCGCCGAGCAGCCGAAAGGCGGGGTGGTCGAGCGGAATGGTCTCGCACTCGAAGCGCTCCTGGGGGTGGGCGTAGGCGAGGACGACGGTCTCGGCGCCGTTGTCGACAGCCGCCGTCTCGGCATCGACCAGGAGCCGTTTCCTGAGCCAGACCCCGGTGTAGTTCAGCTGCTTGACGGTGGCCAGCGCGGTCAGGAAACGGTCACAGTTGGCATGGAGGTCGATGGAATTGCCGACGGCGAGGGAGAGCTCGTACAGCTGGGCCGAATCCACGATGACCTCCTGGGGTTCGATCATGACACAGTCCGCAGGGCGTGCGGTATGGCGGCGTCGGCGTCCGGGGTCAGGCGAGGCGGTGGCGGCCCCCAGCGAGCGTCGGCCGCCTGTCGAGTCGGGCTATCATGGGAGGCTGCCCGTCCGCTGAGGGGGCAGGACCACGAGATGGCGATCATCGCGGATGTCGAGGACCTCGCGCCGGCGGAGTTCCTGCTCATGCTCTCGCTCAACCGCAAGTCAGGCAAGCTGACCGCGGTCCGCGAGCAGCACAAGGTGGTGGTCGCCTTTCGCAACGGGGCCATCGCTTACGCGGCCTCGACCTCCGGCCGCGAGCGGGTCGGTTCCCTCCTCCTCAGCCGCGGCCTGGTGACCGAGACCCAGCTCACGACCGCCCTGCAGCGGCAGCGCGAGGCCGGTGAGACCAGGCACCTGGGCACGATCCTGATCGAGATGGGGGCGATTGCGCCCGAGCACCTCCAGGAGGTGGTGCAGAGCCAGTTCAAGAAGGTGCTCGGCGATCTCCTGGCCTGGGATCGAGGCGTCCTGACGTTCAGCGGCATGGACATCCCGGATCTCGGGGCAGTGGAGGTCAACCCACGCGACATCCTGACCGACATGGGATTCGAGACCGAGCAGCTGGTGTTGGAGAGCCTGTCCAGCCTCGAGGACTCACGTCGGGACGCCGCCAAGACGCCGGTCGCCAGTGCCGCCAGCCCCGAGGCGCGGAGCGTGGTGGAGGCCATGCTCGAGGAGATGAGGAAGCTGTCGCCGACGATCACGGCCGAGACCACCTCCAACCTCCTCGGCCAGGCCGCGGAGGTGGTGGAGCGGGCGGTGCTGCTGCTCGTCCACGTCGACCACCTGAGTGGGGTGGGGGGGTTCGGGTTCGAGGGAGGGGAGGCGAGCAGGGGTGGCGAGGTCCGCCGGGTGGTGATGCCCCATCGAGAGGACTCGGTGTTCTCGTGGGTGCTGGCCAACGGCCGCACCTACCAGGGACCGCTCAAGGCCACGGTTCACAACACGCACTTCATCGAGCAGCTGGGCGGCTCCTTCCCGGACGAGGTCATCGCCGTGCCGATGTTGGTCAGCGGGGTCGTGGCGGCGATCCTGTACGGGGACAACGCGCCCAGCGGTCGGCCCATCGGTCGCATCGACTGGCTCGAGGCGGTCATCGACCATACCGCCCGAATAGTCGAGGCGGAGGGCATGTAGCGGCAGCGGGCTCGGTCCGCAGCTCGTCCTCCGTCGAGGGGAACGGCGCGACCCGGGGTAGAATCGATCGACTTCGGGTGGGAGGCTTCCCATGGCGCGGGAACGCAGGACCGACGTGCTGGTGGTCGGGGCGGGACCGGTAGGACTGCTGTCGGCGCTGGTTCTGGCGAACCGCGGGATGGCGGTCGAGCTGGTAGACCAGGCGTGGCGTCCCGCGACCCATGGTTTCGCGCTCGCTCTCCATCCGCGCTCGCTGGAGATTCTTGACGACCTGGGGTTGGCCGAGGGCCTGATTGCCAGGGGTCGGCGCATTGACAGCGTGGGCTTCTACGAGGGCGCGGAGCGGCAGGCCGGGCTCGACCTCGGCTCACTCGACGCCAAGTTCCCATTCGTGCTCGCCCTCTCCCAGCGGGAGCTCGAGGGCGTGCTCCAGGAACGGCTGCGCCGGCGCCGGGTCAAGATCCGCTGGAACCACCGCCTGTCCGGTCTCGAGGACCAGGGCGGAGAGGTGGTGGCGACCGTGGACAAGCTCGATCGGGTCTCCGGTGGCTACCCGGTGGCGAGCAGGACCGAGGTCGTGGCCGCCAGCTCCACGGTCCGCTGCGAGTTCGCGATCGGAGCCGACGGTCATCACTCGCTGGTGCGACGCAAGCTCGGGCTCGACTTCGAGCAGGTGGGCGGCGCGGCTCTGTTCGGGGTGTTCGAGTTTGCGGCCGATCTGGCGGCGCCAGCGGAGATGCGGGTGATACTGGACCGCGAGGGCAGCGGCGGCCTGTGGCCGCTCCCGAGCGGCCGTTGCCGTTTCAGCTTCGAGCTCGGCGACTCGCCCGCTCCAGCGCCGGTCGGCAGCGCGCGATCGGTGACGGCCATCGGTCAACAGGCCTATCCCGAGATCGCTATCGATCGCCTCAGCGGGCTGGTGCAGGCGCGCGCCCCTTGGTTCGACCCGCGGTTCAGCGAGGTGCTGTGGTCGGTGGCGGTCGGGTTCGAACGGCGCCTGACGCGCTCGCTCGGTCGCGGCCGGGTCTGGTTGGCCGGTGACGCCGCGCACTGCATGTTCCCGGTGGGCATGCAGAGCATGAACCTGGGTCTCGAGGAGGCCTATCAGCTGGCCTCGGCGATCGCGGACCGAATGCGGGGCGTGAGCGCGGAGACGATCTTCGACTCCTACCAGCGCGAGCGGCAGGATGAGCTGCGCCTCGTCCTCGGCCTCGATGAGCTGGCGGCCCGCGCCGAGGCCGGGGCCTGGGTCCGGGAGCAACGTGACCGCATCCGGGAATGCCTCCCCGCGTGCGGTGAGGAGCTTGTCCAGCTCCTGGCCCGCCTCGGTTTGGAGCGCCGGGCGTGAGGCGCCCCACCTCGGCTGGCAGCGTCGCTCTGCTGCTCTTTGGCTCCGGGACCTGCGCCCTGATCTACCAGGTGGCGTGGCTGCGGGAGCTGCGCTTGGTCCTCGGGGCCTCCACCGCCGCGACGGCGGCGGTGCTCGCCATCTTCATGGGGGGGCTGGGGGTGGGCGGCGCGCTCCTTGGCCGGCGCGCCGACCGCCATCCCAACCCTCTGCGCATGTACGCCCACCTCGAGCTGACGATCTCGGCCTGCGCGGCGGTGACCCCCTTCCTGCTCCTGGCCGTGCGCCATGCCTACGTGGCGCTCGGGGGCACCCTGGCGTTGGGGACGGCAGTCGCGACCTGCGCCCGTCTCGTGCTGTCGGCACTGGTGCTGGGAGTCCCCACGATCCTGATGGGGGGAACCTTGCCGGCGGCCAGCAAGGCGGTAGAGGTGCAGCACGACGTGGGCCGACGCCGCCTCGCCCTGCTCTACGGCCTCAACACCCTCGGTGCGGTGACCGGCGCCGTCCTCTCCACCTTCTTCATGCTCGAGATCTTCGGAACCCGGAACACGCTGTGGCTGGCCTGCCTGGTCAACGGCCTGATCGGCATGGGCGCGCGCGCCCTGGCCAGAGGCTGGTCGGCCGAGCCAGTGGCGGCCGCGGGCCCGGGCCAGGAGCGGGCGGCGGATCAGGCCCTCTCGGCCGCAGCGCCGGCGGCCTTCGTGTACGGCGCCGCCGGCGTCACGGGCGTCGCCTTCTTCGTGATGGAGCTGGTGTGGTACCGGATGCTGGGACCGCTCCTGGGCGGATCCACCTACACCTTCGGCCTCATCCTGGCCGTCGCCCTGCTCGGGATCGGGCTCGGCGGGGGCCTCTACGCCATGCGCCAGGCCACGCTGCGGCCGACGCTGCGCCTCTTCGCTCTCACCTGTGGCCTGGAGGCGGCCTTCATCGCCCTGCCCTTTGCCCTGGGTGACCGCGTGGCCATCTACGCCGCCTTGCTGCAGCCGCTCGGGGCCCTCGGCCTCGGAGGCAAGGTCACGGCGTGGTTCGCGGTGTGCGCCCTGGTCGTCCTGCCGGCGGCGCTGGTCTCGGGCTTCCAGTTCCCGCTGATGGTGGGGCTGCTCGGCCGCGGCGGCGAGGGGGTGGGGCGACACGTCGGGGTGGCCTACGCCTGGAACACTGCCGGCGCCATCGTTGGCTCACTGGCCGGCGGTTTCATGCTGGTGCCCGGGTTCGGCGCCATTGGTACCTGGCGGATGGTGGTGGTCGTCCTGGTCGGGCTCGGCGCGAGCACCTGGCTGATCTCCCTCGTCCGCGAGGCGCGACGGGCCCCCCTGGCGGTCTCGGCAGGCGTGCTCGTGCTGGCCATCGCGCTCGTGACTGGCGGTGGGCCGACGGCGGCGTGGAGGCAGAGCGCCATCGGCGCCGGCC
>Ga0316628_100003303_pt1 | contig 12380 bp, 7 predicted proteins | sample OWC_Aug_M2_C1_D5_FD_207648 | JGI IMG/M metagenome (GOLD analysis project Ga0316628, IMG submission 207648) | Wetland soil microbial communities from Old Woman Creek delta, Ohio, United States - OWC_Aug_M2_C1_D5_C | ecosystem: Environmental > Terrestrial > Soil > Wetlands | place: USA: Ohio...
GACGAAGGATAAGACCATCCGGGACATGACGCGAGCCAAGGGGTACCTCCAGAAGATGGTCATTCGAGCCCCGAACGACGGCATCATTAACGTACTTCCGAACTTCCGTTCCGGGGGTGCGTTCGGCCAGATGCCGCCACCCTTCAAGGAGGGCGACCGCGCCTGGACCGGGGCGGCCATTGCCGAGATTCCCGACCTTTCCGAGATGCGCGCCGAATTGAAACTCGATGAGGTCGATCGCGGCAAGATCCGCCTGGGGCAACAGGTAAAAATCAGGGTTGATGCCATCCCGGACAAGGAGTTCACCGCCGAGATCGACTGGATCAGCCCTATCGCTTCGCTCATCTGGAAGGGCTTCATGAATGCCGACAAGGTGTTCCCGACGTTCGCGACGCTCAAGAACCTGGACCCGCGGCTGCGTCCTGGCATGAGCGCTTCGGTAGACATCATCATCGAGAGCGAACCGAACGTGTTGCTGATCCCGGCCCGCGCCAGTTTTGTACACGAAGGCAAGCCGTCTGTCTATGTGCAGCGTGGTCAGAAGTTCCCGGTTCGGGTGATCGAGGTCGGCAAACGAAACGACAACGACATCGTGGTGCTCGCAGGGTTAAAAGAAGGCGAGATGGTCGCGCTTGAGGACCCGGCGGAGGCGGCGAAGAAAGCGAAGAAACGCTGAGGGTAGCGGGCGACAGAACGTAATGAAAAAGCTGATCTTCCGGTCGTTGATCCTGATTGCCGTGCTGGCGGCGGCATGGGGCGGGTACCACTTCGTTCGGCAGTTGCCGCAGCGGCAACAACAGATTCCCACAGCGAAGGTACGGCGGGGAGACGTGATGATACGCGCGTTTTCGCGCGGCGAGCTGCGGGCCGTGAGATCGGTGACACTCACCGCGCCCAACCTTTTCGGCACAGTACAGGTCACCCGGTTGGCTCCGCTCGGCGCGATGGCACGGGAAAAGGACCTGATCGTCGAGTTCGATGACTCCGAAGTCCGCGCCCGGCTTGAGGAGAAGGAACTTGAGCTGGAGCAGGTCGATGAACAGATCAAGAAGGCGGAGGCAGAGCTGGCGATCCGCAGCAACCAGGATCAGGTCGAGTTACTTCGGGCGCGGTACTCGGTGCGCCGGGCCGAGCTAGAGAAGAGCCGCAACGAACTTCTCTCGAAAATCGACGCCCGTAAGAATGAACTCAACCTGGAAGAGGCGCAGCGCAGACTCAAGCAGCTCGAGAGCGACATCAAGTCGCGGCTGGAGCAGGCGAAAGCCGAAATTGCCGTGTTGCGTGAGCAGCGGAATAAGGCGGTTATTGAGCTGACTCGTGAGAAGTCGCGACTCAGCCAGACGCGTCTTCTCTCCCCGATCAGCGGGTTAGTGTTCATTCACCAGAACCGGTTCGGCGGCGGGCGGATGTTCGGCATGCAGGTGCCGGACATCCGCGAGGGCGACCAGGTCCAGCCCGGCATGCCGGTGGCGGACATACTCGATCTTTCCGAAATGGAAGTCATCGCCAAAATCGGAGAGCTCGACCGGGCCAACCTTCGGGAAGGCCAAGCGGTTTCCATGCAGCCCGACGCCCTCGCCGGCACTCGTCTTCGGGGACAGATTAAGAGCATGAGTGGGACCGCAAGCGCCAACATTTGGTCGGGCGATCCCTCCAAGAAGTTCGACGTGCTCTTCTCCGTCGACATGAAGCAGTTACTCACGACGGTGGGCGCGACGCCCGAGCAGATCCAGCGCGTAATGGCTACGGCGGAACGGAACCGGAACAAGCCGCCGGCGGCATCGCGCCCCGCGTTTGCCATGGGCGGATTTCCGGGTGGGTCCCCCGGCGGCAGACGTGGATCGGGCGGCGCGGGACAGGAAAGCGGCGGGGAACCCGCCATGTCGCTGGCAGGGATAGGTCCGGGCGGTCCCTCCAGCAGCCCCGGAGGTGAAGGCCAGGGAGCCACCGGGGAGCGCCGTGGCGGAGGTGAAGGCCAGGGACGCCGCAGCCAGATGTCCGATGCCGACCGCCAGAAGATGCGAGAGGCTCTCCAGAAGGAACTCGGTGGCCGGAAGATGGAGGATCTCAGCCAGGAGGAACGGCAGAAGATCTTCGCGAAGGTGCGCCAATCGATGCCCGGATCATCCGGACAGCGACGCGAGGGCCGTGGATCGGCCGGGACGCAGACGGCCGGTGGGCCCTCGTCCCCGGGAATGGGTCCCGGCATGCCGTTCTTCGGCGGACCGCCTTCCGGGTTCACGGAGAAAGAACTCGCCGAGGCGCAACTTCCGCCGCCGCCGGAAGAAGACAGCCAACTCGAGGTGCTCTTCCGTCCCGGCCTGCTCGCCGATGTCGAGATCACGATCGAGAAGATTCCGAACGCGATCTACATTCCGGCACAGGCGGTCTTCGAGAAGGACGGAAAACCGATCGTCTACGTGCAGTCCGGCCGCCGGTTCGAAGAGCGGTCCGTGACGCTGCTTCGCCGCAGCGAAGCCACGATGGTGGTTTCCGCGGGACTCAAGCCGGGCGAGCAGGTTGCGCTGGCTGATCCGAACGCCAAGAAGAGTGATAAGAAGTCCGGGCAGTCTGAGAGCAGGCCGGGACAGACCGGCGGTGCGACCGGGGCGGGAAAGAGTTGATCCGGATGTCGAGCAAAAGGGTTGAGAAGAGATGAGCGGTCTGGGCAATTACCTGCCGGAAATATACATGGGGCTTTCGAGCCTCCTGGTGCACAAGCTGCGCAGCCTGCTGACGATGTTAGGAATGATCTTCGGCGTGGGCGCGGTGGTAGCGATGCTCTCCATTACAGCCGGCGCGCAGAAGGAGATGATCAGCTTCATCGATCTGCTCGGCGTGAACAACATTATCATCGAGGCCAAGGAAGCTGTCGATCGCAACGAGTTGCAGACGCGCCGCGCAACCTCGCCCGGACTTACGTTCCGCGACTTTCGCGCCATCTCGCAGAATGTGCAGGGAATCGAAGCGGCAACCCCGCGCAAGCGGTTCAAGCCCGGGAAAGTCCTGCCCAAGACGGCAAACGAGCCGCCGGTGCTGATCGGCGTGTTGCCGAATTTCCTAGAGATTAACAGTCTGAAGGTGATCGAAGGACGGTTTTTCACCGCGGAAGACGATCTTCGCTCCACACCGGTTTGCGTTCTCGGAGAGTCGGCCAAGGTCAACCTTCTCGGCTACGACAAGGCGGTAGGCAAGTACGTCAAGATCAACGAAGTCTGGTTGCAGGTGATTGGCGTTCTAGCACACCAGGCGACCGCTGATACCGAAGTCGAGGGTTTGGAAGTTGTAAACCGCAATAACCTTGCGATTGCGCCGCTCAATACCGTGATGCGGCGCTTCGAGGATAGTAACAGTTACTTGAAGGACGAGATTGACGGGATTTACGTTCGCGTCACTCCGCAGACGGACTCGATCGAAGTCTCGAGTGTCATCAGCGCCATTTTGGCCGCCACACACAAGGATGCGGGCGATTTCACCGTCGTCGTGCCGGCCGGGCTGTTGGAGGAACGGCGGCGGACGCAATTCATTTTCGAAGTAGTTATGATCTGTATCGCCGGCATCTCTCTATTGGTGGGTGGCATCGGCATCATGAATATCATGCTCGCCACCGTTCTCGAGCGTACAAGGGAGATCGGCATTCGGCGGGCGATCGGCGCGCGCCAGGCCGACATCGTGCGGCAGTTTCTCACCGAGGCAGTCATGATTTCGATTGTCGGCGGGTTGATCGGCATTGCGTTTGGATTCTCGCTTTCGCGGGTCATCGCCGCCGCGGCGGGCTGGTCGACGGTCGTGACCGCCGGCTCGGTCGCCGTCGCGTTCGGAGTATCGGTGTTTATCGGGCTATTGTTCGGTATTTATCCGGCCGTGCAGGCCGCGAAACTGGATCCTATCGAAGCGATCCGTTACGAGTAAGCAAGATCATCATGCGAATTCTTACGTTCCTGGCAGGGCTGCTGTGCGCAGGTTACTTGTACTCTCAGGAAGTGCCTCAGTTCCCCTCGCCGGCTTATTTCCGACAGACCTTCTCCACGCCGATCCCACGAGTCGAATTGCAGCCTCCCACACGGCTCGAAGATTTCGTGGTCGGCGATAAGCTTGAACTCTCGCTGCGTGCATATCTCGAGTTGGTTCTGGCAAACAATACCGATGTCGCGATACAGAAAGTGACCGTTGAAGTCCAAAGGAACGCCATCACCAGGGCTTTTGGCCGATTCGACCCGACACTCCAGGCCTCGTTCAACGCCACTCGGGCGAACAGTCCGGCCAGCGACGTGCTCGCCGGTGCGGCGACGGTGAGCCAGTTGAGCCAGCCCGCTAACTTCAACTACCAGCAGACCCTGGAAAGCGGTACGACGTACAACGTCGGCTTCAACGCCAGCAAACTTTCAACGAATAGCAGCTTCGCGACGTTCAATCCCTCGCTTACTACGCGTCTCACCTTCGGGTTTACGCAACCACTGCTTCGAAACCGGGGAACGTACATAACCCGGCTGCCGGTTCTTATTGCCAGAAGCCGGCTGCGAGCAAGCGAGTACGGGATGCGGGATCAGTTGCTCCGTCTGTTGGACACGGCCGAGAGTGCGTACTGGGACGTGGTGGAGGCCAGGGAGAACCTGAAGGTCCAGGAGCAGGCGCTGGCGTTGCGTGGCGTCGCCCTAAAGCGAGCGCAGGATGAACTGCGTTTGGGCGCCTTGCCGCCGCTGGACATCTTCCAGCCGCAGGCCGATTATGCCGCCGCGGAGATCCAGGTGTCACAAGCGCGTTTCCGCCTTGCGCAGACCGAAGACGCGCTCCGCAAGCAGATCGGCGCCGATCTCGACCCCCAAGTCAGGAATGTGCCTCTTGAACTCACTGAAACCGTATTGCCGCCGGCGGATACGGTCTCGTTCGACCGGGAAGCGATCGTGGAGAAGGCGCTCCAGATGCGTCCGGATCTGCGGAGCGTGCTCCAAAACCTCGAAACAGACGACCTCAGCATCCGCTCGGCGACAAACAACCTGCGTCCGGACCTGTCACTCACCGGGAACTACACCAGCGCCGGCCGGGGCGGAAATTTCTTTCAGCGGCCGATCAGCCTGGGAGATACCACGACCCCGGGGACGATGATCCCCGGCGGGTTTGGAGACGCGCTAGACCAGTTATTTGGCTTTAACTTCCCGACGTATGCGTTCGGACTGACTCTTCGCCTTCCCTTGCGTGACCGCGCGGCTGCCGCCGATTTTGCCGACGCGGTTGTTCAGAAGAGGCTGAACTCGTTGCGCGCCCGCACCGCGGAGCAGAGCATCCGGCTTGAAGTTCTTAACGCAATCAGTCAAGTGGAATCGAGCAAAGACGCCGTGCGGCTGGCGGTTGTGGCGCGCGACCTGGCACAGAAGAACTACGAGGCCGAGCAGAAGAAGTACGATCTGGGCACCACCGTGCTGTTCTTCGTGCTCGACGCGCAGAACCGGCTTACCAACGCCGAATCCCGTCTCCTTACCGAGTCGATCAACTACCGGCGAAACCTGCTCAACCTCCTCCGCGTCAACGGCTCCCTGCTGGCGGAGCGCGGGGTCAGGATACAATAGGCAGGCTGGCAGCGGCAGACGGGCTGTAAAGCACGGGGATACTGCCTTTCGCGCCACACGACCTGCATGGGACGGATCCGGGTTCTCTCCGACCAAGTCGCCAACAAGATCGCCGCCGGCGAAGTGGTCGAGCGTCCCGCATCCGTCGTTAAGGAACTCCTCGAAAACTCGCTCGATGCCGGCTCCACCGAAGTCAGGATCGAGATAGACAGCGGCGGCCGCCGGCTCATCCGCGTTTCCGATGACGGCTCCGGCATGCTGCGCGACGACGCGATGCTCGCCTTCGAGCGCCACGCCACCAGCAAGCTGAGCGAGGTGAAGGATCTGCTTTCGATCGCCACGCTCGGGTTCCGCGGCGAAGCCCTGCCGTCGATCGCTTCGGTCTCGCGCCTGGTGCTGGAGACGCGCTCGGCCGAGGAAACCACTGGCACGCGGATCGAGATTGCCGGCGGAAAGATGCTCCGCGTCGAAGAAGCGGCTCTTGCCGGCGGGACGGCCATTACCGCGCGGGACCTCTTTTACAACGTGCCCGCGCGCAAGAAGTTCCTCCGGTCGGAGCAGACCGAACTGGCGCACATTGCGTCCCTGGTTACGCACTACTCCCTGGCTCATCCCGGCAAGACCTTCCTGCTGCGAAGCGGCGGTGACGACCTGCTCTACGTCACTCCCGTTCCCACCTTGAAAGAGCGGGTCTACCAGGTGTTCGGCAGCCAGACACTGGACGAACTGGTGGATCTCGGTATTCGCGAGCGCCACCTGGCGATTCCGGCTCCATTTGTGCCGCCGGGCGCTCCGGCAGACGAAACGGAGGAACCGCCCGGACGCACGTTCCGTCTGAGCGGCTTCGTCTCGCGTCCGCAGGTTCAGAAGCTGAATCGCAACTCGATCTTCCTGTTCGTGAACGGCAGGTTGATCCGCGACCGCCTCTTGATGCACTCCATCTCCTCGGCCTATCACAACCTGATACCTCCGGCTTGCTATCCGTTCGCATTGCTATTCCTTGAGTGCGACTTCGAGGAGGTCGACGTGAACGTGCACCCTTCAAAGACGGAAGTGCGATTCCGCCACGGCTCGTTCGTACACGACTTCGTGCGGGATTCGATCCGCGAGACTTTGATGGAGTCCCGGCCGATCTCCTCCATTCCGCTGCCCCAGCATTCGCCGGATCTCCCGGGAGGGCAGGCCGCGGCAGGGCTGCCGTACTCGGAGTTCACGCAGCGTATCGAGAACCAGGTTTGGAGCGAGCCTCCGTCGCAGGTCGTGCCGGGCGCCGTGCCCGAAGCGCCGGAGTTTCTGCCCGATGTCACACTGCGGGCGCCGCAGCCTCCGGAGGCTCGCTTCGACTTCGGCGGGGCCCCGTTCCCCGCGAGGGAGCCCGGCGTACCCGCGCCCGATGTATCCCCGATGCGGGTGCGCATTCCCGACACGCACGGAGGATTCCCAGCAGAGGCCATGGCGGAATCATCCGGAAGCCTCGCGGTGCTGGCTGATCTGCGGCCGCTCGGGCAGATCCATGACAGCTTCATCATCGCGGCAGGCCGTGACGGGCTCTGGATCATCGACCAGCACGTCGCTCATGAGCGGATTCTGTTCGAGAAGGTGCTGAGGCAAAGCGCCTCCGGGCGCGTCGAGATGCAGAGGTTGCTTCTGCCGCTCATACTGCAACTCACGCCGGCCCAACAGATCGAGTACGCACGCATCGCGGACGAACTTCATCACGTCGGCTTCGAGACGGAGCCTTTCGGCCATCGCACGATCGCCGTCAAGGCGTCGCCCGCGGGCGTGGCCCAAGCGGACGTGGAGAGAGTCGTGTTCGAGATCCTCGAGACGGCAGAGAAGGAACTCCGGGGTGTTTCGATGGATGACCTGAGGCGGGCAATGGCCGCCTCGATCGCGTGCCACGCGGCAATCAAGATCAACATGCGGCTGGATCAGAGCAAAATGGAATGGCTGCTGTCCGCTCTGGCAGCCACAGAGTGTCCGATGAGTTGCCCGCACGGACGTCCGATCGCACTACGTTACTCCACCCGCGATATTCTACGCGGGTTCCACCGGATCTGACTGGCTTCCCGACGAATCTATCCGAACATAGCCGCCCAGCCGCTCTTGCCTGCGACGTAGATCGCCCAGGGCGCCAGGACGAGGATCAGTGACTTGGCGTATGAGATGCGCGGGGCCGCGACGCTGAAGCCGAGCGCCAGCAGAAGAATCACCCAGATGCTGAACAGATCGAGCGAAGTCGCCAGGCTGTGCAGAGCCTTTGGGGTCGTCGACGGATCGAGAAAAGCGCCGACATTCAGCACAAGCGGGTTTTGAAGGTCGAAATCCTCGGGATTCTTGAAGAGCATGACGATCAAGGCGAGGATGGACGATAGCGCTGTAGGCAGTAACGAGTAACACGTAATACTGAACGCCTGTTTGAACTTCAGGCTGGCGCCACCAAGAAGGTTGAACGCACCGAGCAGGATCGCGGCGATCACGAGACTCGAGACCGTCATGCCGAGCGCGCCGCCGACGTAGGCGAACCTGGAGCCGATCTTCATCTGCATCTCCATCGCCTGCGCCCGCTGATCGGAAGAGAGGCTCTGAAGTCTGGGGTTTGTTTCGAACTGCTGGCGAATGAACGTGTCCCAGCCGATCACGCGGGAGAACGTCCCGATGTAGACGAGAGCCAGCACGGTGAGGAAGATCAAGGGCACCCACCAGCGCGGGCGGGCGGCCAATTCTTCAAATACGGGCTTGGGCTCCCAGAAGATCCCGGCAAGGCGCTTGACTTCGCCCATGCCCTCGAGCGAAACCTGTGGTTCGGTCATTTCGACCTCCGGTCCGCATTATAGTCGAGACGGCGCGGTCACAAAAGGAGAGGGGGTCGGCCAACATTCGCCACACCGATCATTCCCATTCGATGGTGGCGGGGGGCTTATGGGTGAGGTCGAAAAAGACAGCACAGACTCCGGCGACGTCGAGGAGGCGCGTGGCGATCGTCTCCAACAGCACGGGATCCATCGCGACCGACCGGGCCGTCATCCCGTCGACCGAGTGCACCGGCCGTAGAACGACTGAGTCGGGACGGCCGTCGGCGCCGGCCGGAATCAGGATTACGGGGAACTGCCACACCGTCCTGTCGAACCCGCTGTCGTGGGAGAGACGGCGGACGATCTCATCCACACGGCGCAGACGGGCCAGGCGCTCGGGCGACAACCAGCTCGCGGTGACTCGCAAGCGCGTCAACGGGCTGTGTCCGGTGACGTAGGCGACAATCCGGTTGACCCCGGGCAGACGGTTGATCATCTCCGTCGCGATCGTGTGAAGATCTTCCCTCGAAGAGGGGGAGCGATGGAGTGCCAACACCGGCGCGTAGCTTCGCGAGTCTCCCTGAACGCCAACGGAGCGAACCGGGACGATCCAGCCGTCCTCGACTTCGCGCACCGGCGCTTCCGTCTCGGAACAGAGACAGCGGATGGCTAGTCCGGGACCGGGAAACGGATGACGCTCGAGCATCTCTTCGGGGAGTCCCAACTCCCGGCCCACTTCACGCACCTCGTCCTTGTAAAAGAAGCTGAGCGGCTCGACGATGCGGTTCGCTTCCAACAGGCGGCGGATTCCGGGGACGCGGTTATGATGCGTCTTGATGACGGCGGCTTTCTCCGTCCCGCCGGACTCAATGGTGTCGGGATAGATCGTGCCCTGTCCCAGGATCCAGTGCTCGTCCAGGAAATGATGCGCGTCGATGATCCGGTCCTGGATCCTGACGAATTCTTCGCCGATGATCTGGCGCTTTTGTTCAGGGTCATGGACACCTTGTAGCGCGCTCAGAAACTGCTCCTGGGCGGTGCACACCTCGAACGCGCCGGAATCCAGTTTCTCGAAGACCGACCGGACGAATTCGGTCTCACCTTCGCGCATCAGGCCGGTGTCCACGTAGATTCCGCGAGCCCTCTCATGCCCGAGAGCGCGGACGCAGAGCGTGAAGGCGACTGTCGAGTCCACTCCGCCGCTGACGAAGAAAAACACGTTCCGGCCGCCGACGACTTCCCGGATCCGATCCTCGATTAGCGGCAGCCGGTGTTTCGGATTCCAGTCGCGTTCGCACTCGCTGATCCGGAAGAGAAAGTTGGAGAGGATCTCCGTGCCGCGCGACGTGTGAACCACCTCCGGATGAAACTGAACGCCGTACAGCCGCCGGGAACCGTCGGACATCGCGGCGACGGCGCAGGTTCCGGTATGGCCGGTGACGCGGAAGCCCGGCGGAGCTTCAGCCACCGTGTCGCGATGGCTCATCCAGATCTGCTGGCTTCCGGAGAGACCCTGAAACAGCTCTTCCCGGGCGCCCATCTCGAGAAGCGCCAGCCCATACTCTCCCTTGTCGCCCTTCCGCACCTGCCCGCCCAGCAGGTGAGCCATCAACTGCTGCCCGTAACAGATGCCAAGCACGGGCGTGCCGAGCGAGAAGATAGCGGCGTCCACAGTCGGGCTGCCTGCCTCATAGACGCTGTTCGGACCGCCGGAGATGATGATCGCCTTGCGCCGCTTCAGCGTGTTCGCCGGCGTCTCGCTGGGGCGAACCTCGGCGTACACGCCCAACTCGCGCACTTTCCGGGCGATGAGATGACAGTACTGGCCGCCCGTATCGAGAACGGTGACCTGGGGTTCGGGAATGTAGCTGGTCATTGCGAAAGAACAGACCGCGCCCCACCGGCGAAAGCGGAGAGCAGATCCAAGCGTGTCACGGAACTTTATTTCGCGCTACGCTGGGCGATCAGCTTCTTGGCGGTTTCAAGCAGGGCGCGCGCCTTCGGCAGCGATTGGACTGCTTTCTCCACTGCCGGATCCGACTCGATCGCGATACGATTCGCCGCGTCGATGCTGAGGGCCGAAGCGTACATCTCGCGCTTCACTTGGGACTTCACCCACGCTTCGTTCTGGGCGAATTCGACGTCGTTGAACGAAACGCTTTCGTCGATCAGGAACTGCCGGAACTCGGCCATGACTGACTGCCCGGGTTCCCAATCCGTCGTCACCTTTACGTCCCTTGTGCCGAGGTACTTGGACGTGAAATTGAAGAACGCGTAGTTTTTGTACAGTTCCACCTGGAAGCGGTTGAGCCTGGGCGGAACGAACTTCTCGTCGGGTGCGATGCCTCCGCCTCCGTACACCGTCCGTCCGCTGTCGGTCATTTTCGCGTCCAGCGGATTCTTCGTATCGGTGTTTTTCCGATAGTAGTAGTCGAAGAACGACCTGCTGGAGTAATCCCGCTGGATGAGCCGGCCGCTCGGCGTGTAGTACTTGGCGGTTGTCAGAGCGAGGCCGGTGTTCTCGGAAAGAGGGTAGACGGTTTGCACGAGTCCCTTGCCAAACGTGTTGTCTCCCAAAATCCAGCCGCGGTCGTGGTCCTGCAATGCGCCGGCAACGATCTCAGCGGCAGAGGCGGATTGACGGTTCACAAGGACGACAATCGGATAGTCACGCCCGCCGTTGCCATGCCTCGCCACGTACGGCTTCTCGGCCGATGCCCTCCCGCGGTGAGACACAATCGTCTGCCCCTTCCGCAGGAAGCGGTCAGCGACCGCCACGCCTTCGTTCAACAGCCCCCCAGGATTACCCCTGAGATCCAGAATCAGACCCTTGATACCATCCTCGCCGAGTGTCACGAGATTTTCGTCCACCTCGCGGCTGGTCGTCTCGTTGAACTGCTGAATATGCATGTAGGCGATGCCGGGACGAACCCAGTACGCATCCGGCACGCTCTTGCGGGAGATTTCGTCCCGGATGATATTGAACACCAACGGCTGCTCGTGTCCAAGCCGCATGATGCGCACGACGGCGGCCGTTCCACGCGGACCCTTTAGGAGGTCGGCAACCTCAGTGGTGTTCAGTCCCTCGGTCGATTTCCCGTTCACTTCGATGATCACGTCACCGGGGCGCAGGCCGGACTTGTAGGCGGGTGCGCCGGCGAAGACCTCGATCACGATGGTCTTGTTGTTCCGGGGCCCGACCTTCATTCCCACGCCGTAGTAGTGACCCTTCTGCTCCTCGCGCAGGAGCTGAAAATAGCGAGGGTCGAAGAAACTCGAGTGCGGGTCGAGGGTCCGCAGCATTCCCGGGATGGCGCCATTGTAAACGGCCTTGTCCGGATCGAGCGGCTCAGCGAAGTTCTGCTCAACTACCGCATAGAGACGCGAGAACGAACGAACGCTCGCCTGGATTTCATCCTGTTCCTGCGGGCTCGCCGCCGAAACGCCCGTCAGACCGGGACCGAAAACACCACCCAGCAGGGTGGAAAGCAAAACGATCAAAGGCACAAAAAATAGGTGTCGGCGGCGCGACGTCATTGAGATACTCCCAGCACTTCAATTATAGCCCAGCAGGCGCGGCCTCTGGCCGGCGCCCGGCACGGGCTCAGACTGCGCGGGATTTTCGGCCCGCCGGAAGCGTTTCCGAGCGAACGGTCTTCTTCGGAGCGGAGCCGAGACGCCGGGCGTGATCGCTCACGCAGACGAGGAACATCGGCTGGCGGGCGTTCTTCAGGACATCGATCACGCGGTCCCGCCGGTCCTCCAGGAAGATTGCCTTTCCATCGGTCAGAAGATGCAGATCGGAGTCGTTGTGCAGGACGTCGCTCAACCGGCGGCCCATGTCCCGCTGAAGGTACTTCAGGACGCGCCGGAGCTTCTGCAGGGAGAAGCCCTTGCGACGCAATTCGGCGATGACCGTGATTTCCAGTACTTCTTCCGGCGTGTACATTCGCTTGTGCCCTTGATGGCGGGGAGAGACGACGTGTTTCTCGTCCCACCACTGAAGCTGCCGCAGGCT
>Ga0316628_100003304_pt1 | contig 12379 bp, 8 predicted proteins | sample OWC_Aug_M2_C1_D5_FD_207648 | JGI IMG/M metagenome (GOLD analysis project Ga0316628, IMG submission 207648) | Wetland soil microbial communities from Old Woman Creek delta, Ohio, United States - OWC_Aug_M2_C1_D5_C | ecosystem: Environmental > Terrestrial > Soil > Wetlands | place: USA: Ohio...
GCGGGGCCGTGCACGATGACGTTGGTGCGGGTGCCCGGCGCGCGCATCACCGCCCACTTCGAGAGGAAGCCGACCAGCGACACCGCGCCGCCGCTCACCGCGCCGGGGAAGCTGCCCAGCCACTGCTGCAGCGTGGCGTCGGACAGCGCGCCGGCGATGGTCGCGGTGGCGCTGCCCAGCTCGGCGGTGTTCACCGGCTGCGCCAGGCCGGCCGCGGCGCTGGTGCCCTGGAAGTCGATGCCGTCGGGGAAGGTCTGCTCCACGAAGTCGTAGCTGTCGTCGGTGACGATGAGCTTGCCGCCCGCCGAGGCCCAGGCGCGGAGGTTCTGCGCCGGCGTGGCGGTGGACGAGGCGGGCTCGTAGGTGTCGGCCGGCGCGCAGGCGATGAACAGCATGCCGTACTGGCTCAGCTGCGCCGGGTTGCCGAGCAGCGCGCCGAGGGTGGTCGACGAGGTGCAGGTCTCGCTGCCGCTGCCCGCGGGCAGGCCCTTCACGCAGTCGAACTCGGTGATGCCCATCGCCTGCAGCACCTTCTCGAGGTGATCGCGCGTGCCGGAGGAGACCGCGATCTTCGGCAGCTCGCCGTCGGCGCTCTTGCCGGGCAGCGAGGCCTGCGCGGCGGTGAGCGCGGTGGTGCCGCAGGCGGTGATGGCCAGCGAGCCCAGCACCTTGCGGAAGCGGGCCTTGCGCACCGAGACCACGTAGGTCGCCTGCTTCGCCAGCGCGTCGAGGGAGAGCGTGAAGCGCCCGTCGACCCCGCTGGTGGCGGTGGCCAGCGGCGTCTCGGGCCGGGGCGAGCTGCAGGTCTCGCAGACCACCCCGCGCGAGAGCGGCGTCGGGGCCGCGGCCCACACCGCGATCTCCGCGGAGGCCACCGGGTCGGTGCCGTTCGGCGCGAGGGCGGTGCCGCTGAGCACGGTGGACACGCCGTTGCACTGCGCGAGGAAGCTGTCCGGCGCCACGCCGCCGCCCGAGCCGCCGCCGGTCGCGCCGCCGGTGCCGCCCGTGCCTCCGCCGGCGGCGCCGCCGCTGCCTCCGTGGCCGCCGCCGTTGCCCCCGATGGTGGAGGTGCCGTTGCCACAGGCGAGGGCGAGCATCAGCACGACGGCGGCGACGGCGAGCGTAGGTCTGGTCATGGCGGGACGGGCGACTCGACCACAGCGCGGCGCACGCCAGCAAGGCCGCGGCCGCGACCCGGGGCACGACGCCCCGCGGCGCGCCTTGTGCTACGCAGCGCGAATGCGCTTCGCCGTCCTGTTCCTCGCGCTCGTCGCCTGTGGCCCCAGCTTCCCGGAGGTGACCGCGCCGCTCGAGTACGCCAGCCCGCTCTTCGGCAGCGGCGGCTGGGGCTACGCGGCGGGCCAGGCCCAGCCCGGCGCGGAGGTGCCCAACGGCCTGGTCAACGTGGGCCCCGACACCAGCGGCCCCAACGGCACGGTGCGCTTCCTCCACTTCGACGGCTACTGGGCCGGCGACAACCTGGTGCAGGGCTTCTCGCACCTGCACCTCTCGGGCACCGGCGGCGCCGACTACGGCATCCTCTCGCTGATGCCGACGGACCTGCTGGACGCGGCCCACCTCACCGCCGACACCTACCAGTCGAAGTTCCGCAAGAGCACCGAGGTGGCCTCGCCCGGCTTCTACGGCGTCACGCTGCTCGAGGGGAACATCGGCGTGGAGCTGACCGCCAGCTCGCGCGTCGCCCACCACCGCTACACCTTCCCCGCCGGCACGCGGCGGGTGGTGCTGATCGACCTCGACCACCACCTCGACGGCGGCTCCAACACCGACGCCTCGCTGGTGATCGGCGCCGACGGCCACCTGCGCGGGCACTTCCACAGCGTGGGCGACATGTCGCGCGGCTTCGGCGGCCAGGACATCTTCTTCGAGCTGCGCGCGCGCACGCCGTGGACCTCGAGCCAGGTGTGGAGCGCGACCTCGCCGCTCGCGCCGGGCACCACCGCCTCGGGCACCGGCGTGGGCGCCGCGCTGGAGTTCGACGCCACCGCCAGCGCGCCGGTCGAGCTGCAGGTGGCGGTGTCCTACGTCTCCGCCGAGGGCGCCGCGGCCGCGCTCGCCGCCGAGGCGCCGGGCTGGGACTTCGACGGCATGCGCGCCGCCGCGGAGAAGCAGTGGGGCGACCTGCTCGGCCGGGTGCGCGTGTGGGGCGGCACCGACGCCGAGCGGGCGCTGTTCTACTCGGCGGTGCACCACCTGTTCGTGATGCCCAACACCTCGCAGGACGTGGACGGCACCTACCGCGGCCACGACGGCCAGCTGCACCAGGCCGACGGCTTCACCTTCGTGTCCAACCTCTCGCTGTGGGACACCTACCGGACGGCGCACCCGCTGTACCACCTGCTCGCGCCGGACCGGGGGCTGGACGCGGTGCGCTCGCTGCACGCCATGGCGCAGCAGCGCGGCGTGTTCCCCAAGTGGCCGATGGCGCTGGGCGACAGCGGCTCGATGGTGGGCGCGGGCGCCGAGGTGGTGCTGGCCGACGCCTGGGCGCGCGGGGTGAGGGGCTTCGACGCCGAGGGCGCGTACGGCCTGCTGCGCGCGGCGGCGCTCGACGCCACGGCGCCCCCGGCCGGGCGCGGCGGCCGCGGCGGCGTGGAGGACTACGACGCGCTCGGCTACGTGCCCGGCACCCAGCGCACCGGCTCGGTGTCGGTGACCTGCGAGTTCGCGCAGGACGACTTCGCGCTGGGCAACCTCGCCGAGGCGCTCGGCCACGCCGACGACGCGCAGCGGCTGCGCGCGCGCTCGAAGCTGTACACCCGGCTGTACGACCCCGCGTCCGGCTTCCTGCGCGCGAAGAACCCCGACGGCAGCCTCACGGTGACCAGCGGCTTCGACCCGCTGCTGCTCTCCGACGAGTACGTGGAGGCCAACGCCTGGCACACCGTGTTCTGCGCGCCGCACGACGTGGAGGGCACGGTGGCGATGCTCGGCGGCCAGGACGCGTTCATCGCCAAGCTCACCGACTTCTTCCAGAAGTCGAAGGACGAGTTCGAAGGCCTCGCGCCGGACTCGGTGCTCCGCTCCTTCCCGCGGCCGTACTACTGGGCGGGCAACGAGCCCGACATCCACGCGGCGTACCTGTTCGCGCAGGCCGGGCGGCCCGATCTGACGCAGCGGTGGGTGCGCTGGGTGGAGGACGCGTTCTTCAACCCCGGCGTCGACGGGCTGCCGGGCAACGACGACGGCGGCGCGATGTCGGCGTGGTGGGTGTTCAGCGCGCTGGGCTTCTACCCGCTGGTGGGCACCGATCAGCTCATCGTCGGCGCGCCGCGCTTCCCGAAGGTGGCGCTGGCGGTGCAGGGCGGCACCTTCACCATCGAGGCGCCGCAGGTCTCGGCGCAGAACCTCTACGTGCAGTCGGTGGAGCTGAACGGCAAGCCGCTCACCACGCCGATGCTGCGCATGGCGGATCTGAAGCCCGGCGGCACGCTGGCGTTCACCATGGGCCCGAAGCCGTCGAGCTGGGGCCGCCACTGAGCTACGGCAGCCGGCTCGCCAGCTCGCGGAGCAGCGTCTTGACCGGCTCGACGTCCGAGGCGCTGCCCTCCGCCTCGGCGCCGCTCAAGTGCGAGCCCTTCGGGTTGACGAGGACCCCGAGGAACCCGGGTGGTGCCTGGCCGGGATCCACCGGCGCGGGCGCGCGGGGCCCGAGCACCTGCGACACGCTGGGGATGACGAAGTCGTGGGCGCACTTCGGCACCGGGACGGGGCTGCCGTCGGGCGCCTGGACGTGCGTGTCGCGCCAATAGTCGTCGACGAGCTCCTTCCACCGGCCTCTGGCGGGCAGTGGCCGCTCGTTGAGGATCACCTCCTGGTACACGCGCTTCACGAGGTCGAGGCGCTCGCGCAGCCCGCTGAGCCCGGGCATCAAGCGCACCCCGACGCGGGCGGGCCACGGCAGGGCCTGCATCACGAGATCGTCGGTCGAGGAGTCGATGCCCACCACCGCGCCGTGCAGCGTCCTCTCGAGCGGCCGGGTGGCCAGCAGGTTGAGCACCGACCCGGCGCGATCGAGCTCGAGCGTCGAGAGATCCTGAAAGGCCGTGGACGGGGTCGGCGGGGTCAGCCCGGAGAGCCACTTCCTGGCGGTCGCGACCACCTCGCTCTCGGGCGGCGTGGTGAGAATCGCGGTGAGCAACGCGACCACGGCGTCCACGTCGAAGTGACGGTGGCCGGCGCCGGGCGGCTCGGTCTTCGAGGTGGAGGGCGGCGGCGACTGCCACGGTGCCACCCCTTCGCGCGGCGTCTCCAGCGCTCCGGTGGCGAGCTTCGCCAGCGCGTCGTCGAGCCCGGCGTAACGCGTCGCCGGGTAGCCCGCGGCCGCGGCGAGGGCGCTGAAGATGCCGTGGCTGACCGTCGGCTCGTTGAGCCGGTTGGCGAGCGGCGAGCCGCGGTTGGGCGACTGCACCGTCACCACGCCCGCGACGCAGCGCTCGCTCTCGGGGAAGAAGAACTCGTCCATCCACGCGAGGAAGTGCGCGACCAGGCCGCCCTGGCTGTAGCCGACCAGCACCGCCTTCCCCTCGGCCTTCTGCGAGTGCATCACCTCGTACAGCCCGGCGTGATCCCGGGTGTGCATGCGCATCACGAGATCGTCTTTCCAGTACTCGGGCCACTCGCACGTCCTGGCCTGGGCCTGACCTGGCGCCGGAGGTGGCGCCGGCGACGCAGGGAAGTGCTCGGAGTAGGCCCTCTTGAACCCCTGGTAGCGCTCGCGGCCGTCGGGCGTCATCCGGTGGAGGAAGTGCGCCTCGAAGCGCCCGGGGTCCCCGAGGCACTTCACCGGGATCGGCACGAAGTACTCGGACGGCTCGCCCTCGTACATCAGGGCGTAGAGCGGCTCGGTGGCGTGGGGAAGGTTCCAGCCGCCGCGGTCGCCGTACCTCACCGAGTGACCTCCGGCGGCGAGCGCCTCGCGGAGCGGCTCCGGATCCCACCGCGCGATCCGATTCAGACACCACAGCACGTAGCTGCCCATCGAGGAGTCCCCCCACCTGCGGGAAAGCGAGCATCATGGCCGAGCGGCGCTCGGCGACGCCAGCAGTTCGGAAGCACCGGTCGCCTCCGAGCCCCGCTTCGCGTCGCCATGACCCCAGGTGATGGCGGTCAAAGGACCCCGCCCTCCGATGACGCTACGGTACGCCGGCCCAATGCGCCTCCCCACCGCCGCGCTCGCCCTCCTCGCGGGAACGCTCCTCCCCGGCCTCGCGCGCGCCGAAGCGCCGCCCGATCTCCTCCAGGAGATCGAGACCCACTTCCACGCCGCGAAGAAGTGGTTCGGCATGGTGGCCGACCTGGAGTGGGAGCGCGACCCCAACGGCACGCTGACCCCGAAGCTCTCCACCCTCCACTCCGGCTTCGTCCTCGCGACCGACCCGGCGGGCCAGGTGCTGGGAGTCCACCTCCCGCCCCTCGCGACCGGCCCCCACGAGGTCTGGCTCGAGGGTGCGGCCGGCCTCTCGGTGCGCACCGAGGAGGTGGGCATCGTCCCCGTGGCGCCCGAGGTGCTGCGCGGCATGGTCATCTACCGCGGCGCGATCGCCGGCGGCGACCTGCTCTACAAGCTCACCCCCACCCACGCCGACGAGTACCTCTACTTCCGCACCCCACCCGCGACGCTGCGCCGCGAGCTGGAGTTCGACGTGGGCGCCGGCGTAGGCAAGCTGCGCGAGGCCGGCCGGATGATCGAGGTGCTGGCCAAAGACGGCACCGCGCGGCTGCGCCTCAGCGCGCCGGTCGCCCGCGCCGCCGACGGCACCCGCCGCACCGGCACCGTCCGCCTCGAGGGCGCCCGGCTCATCGAGGAGCTGGACCTGCGCGGGCTCCAGGCGCCGATCCTCGTGGACCCCGACTGGAGCACCACCGGCACGATGAGCGTCGCGCACTGGGCGGACTACGGCTGGATGCGCTCCGACGGCCGGGTGATGGCGGTGGGCGGCTGCGCGCTCGCCTCGTGCCCCATCGGCCTGGCGACGTCCTCCTGCAACCAGGTGCTGGCCAGCACCGACGTGTGGACCAGGGCCTCCGGCACCTGGACCGCCGGCCCGCCGCTGCTCACCGCGCGCTACTCCTACGCCGCCGCCGAGTTGCCCACCGGCGAGCTGCTCATCGCCGGAGGCTGCACCGCCACCGGCTGCGGCTCGGTCACCGCCGACGCCGAGCGCTACGACGACGCCACCGCGCAGTGGGTGCCCGCCGGCGCTCTGCCCTCTCCGCGCGCCAACCTCACCGCCTCGGTGCTGGCCGGCGGCGACGCGGTGGCGGCCGGCGGCTGCGACTCGGCGCGCTGCTTCGCCGACGGCTCGCGCTACGGCGCCGCCACCAACGCCTGGACGGCCATCGCCCCGCTGAGCGCGCCGCGCGGGTACCACACCACCACCACGCTGCGCGACGGCCGGGTGCTGGTCATCGGCGGCTGCGGCGACGCGACCTGCGCCACGGTGCTCTCCGACGCCGAGCTGTACGACCCGGCGACCGACAGCTGGAGATCCGCCGGGGCGATGAGCACCCCGCGCGCGGGCCACACCGCGAGCCTGCTCGACGACGGCGCGGTGCTGGTCACCGGCGGCTGCAGCCGGCAGCCGTGCAAGGACGCCACCCTGGGCACCTCCGAGCTCTGGCAGGTGGACCCGGCGCGCGGCGGCCGCTTCTCGGCGGGCCCGGCGATGATCGCCCCCCGGCACCACCACACCGCGACGCGGCTGCCCAACGGACAGCTGCTGCTGGCCGGCGGCACCGACATCGCCGACTCCACCCGCGCGACGTCCGAGGTCTACCTGCCGGTCTCGAAGCGCTTCATGCCCAGCCCGCGGATGATGATGTCGCGCGCGTACCACGCGGCCACCGCGCTCGCGACCGGCGAGGTGCTGGTGAGCGGCGGCTGCAACGCGGCCACCTGCCTGCCGTGGGCCGAGGTCTTCTCGCCCGTCGGGCTGCCGGTGGAGATGGCCGACGGCGGCATGGTGGTCATCGACGGCGGCACCGAGCCGCCCGAGCCGGAGCTGGACGCCGGCCCGGCCTTCGTCGTCAGCGGCGGCCCGCACCCCAAGCTGTTCCGCACCGGCGTGTTCTCCTGCGGCACCGACACCGTGCAGGATCTGCCCTGCCCCATCCCCGGCTACCCGGCGCAGGACGGCGAGTTCCAGCCGAATACCCGGCCGATGGTGCCTGGCGCCGGCGAGGTGCGCGACGGCATCACCGGGCTCACCTGGCAGGCGAAGGACGACGGCGCCACCTACACCCAGGCGGCGGCCATGGACGCCTGCGCCGCGTACGGCACCGACGCCGCGCCGGCCGGCCAGTGGCGGCTGCCGACGGTGATCGAGCTCGCGACCATCAACCACTACGGGAAGATCGGCCCGTCGGTGGACCAGGCCTTCGCGCCCGGCACGCAGCAGACCAACTACTGGACCGCGTCCACGGTGGCCGGCTCGCAGATGCTGTTCTGGACGGTGAAGTTCGACGCCGGCGAGGTGGTGCCGCTGCTGAAGGACACGCCGCTGCCCATCCGCTGCGTGCGCGGGACGCTGGTGGGGGGCACGCCCGCCGGCCACCTGCGCCTCGCCGGGCCGTTCACCACCGGCACCGACACCGTGCGCGACGACCTGCGCGGGCTGGAGTGGCAGCGCCGCGACGACGGGAAGAAGCGCACCTGGCGCGAGTCGCTGGACTACTGCGCGCACCTCGACCTCGGCGGGAGGAAGGACTGGCACCTGCCCAACACCTACGAGCTGCTCAGCCTGGTGGAGTTCGGCAGCGCCGACGCGGTGAAGATCGACCCGGCGTTCGAGTACACGCAGGGCGACCTGTACTGGACCGGCTCGTTCAACGAAGGCATCCCCACGCTCTCGTGGAGCGTCACCTTCAACCTCGGCGTGGTGGACGGCGTGACCTACAGCGGCCACGCGCTCGCCCGCTGCGTGCGGCACCAGCAGCCCGCCGCGGCGAAGCCCACCTGCGGCTGCCAGGCGGAGTCGGGCCCGGCGATGCTCGCGCTCGGCCTGCTCGCGCTCGTAGCCTGCAGACGCCGCACGCCTCAGGGCCCCGGGCGTCGGCGGGCCACCGCGGCGTCGCGAGCGGATCGCAGCGGGCGCTGAGGCTCCGTCAGCGGCCCCAGCCCACCAGCCGGCCCTCGTTGCCGACCATCAGCCGGTCGGTGCGCGGCTCCTGCCGCACCGACGAGACCACGTTGACCGAGGGGAACAGCGGCAGGTCGGCGGGGGGCGTGGCGTCGGCGGCGAGCCAGGTCTCTTCGAGGTGCACGCTCGGCGTGGGCGCGGACAGGTGAGACCGCGCCGGCTGCCCCTTCCAGGTGGTCACCTTCGACTCGGCCGGCCGCAGCGTCTGCCGCGAGTCGGTCATCAGCTCGGCGAGGAAGGCCACCGGCTGCCGCGCGGTGGTGAAGCTCGGGCCTCCGCCGCGCGAGCCCTCGCGCAGCACCAGCCCGTGCTGCGAGCGCCACCGGGTGTGCTGGATGAACCCGCCGGGATCCGGGAAGCGCCACTCGGCCCACGCGCCCTCGGTGAAGCCGGGCACCGCGTCGGCGGGGATGGGCGCCGGCGTGTCGTGGCCCTCGCCCACCGCGGCGAAGGTGGCGTGCAACGACTCGAGATCGACCCGGGCCACGCCGCCGCCCGCCAGCAGCCGGCCCGGCGCGAGGCAGGGCGCGAGCGTCTCGGCGCTGGTGTACTTGCAGGCGAGGCGCGCGTCGCCGACGAGCACCGGCTCGCCCCGGTGGGGCTTGCCGTAGGCGCTGTCCGCGGGCGGGTCCACGCCGTCGAGGCGCACCGCCAGCACCACGCCGCGAGTCAGCGACCGGTGGAAGAGCCCGGCCTCCTCGGGAACGATGGTGGCCAGCAGCGTGGCGGTGGTCTCGTCACGCGCGACGACCTGCACCCGCACCCGCGCGCTCAGCTCGCGGCGCTCGGTGCCGTCCGCCCCGCACGCCTGCTCCGAGCACCGCGGGTTGATCGGCACCTCCTCGCGCGAGGTCCACCGGTAGTCCACCCAGTCGCCCACCTTCGCGTCGGCCAGACCCTCCGGAGTCCTGGGACAGCCGGTCAGCAGCAGCGCAAGAAAGACGAGGAAGCGGAACATCGGCCGCGAGCATCGCACCACGCCGGCGGGGCGTCATCGGTTGCCGGCGGGGCGCCTCACTCGCACTGGCCGCCGTCGCAGACCTGGGACGCGCCGCAGAGGCCGTTGCAGCGGCCGCAGTTGCGCACGTCGGTGAGCAGCGGCGTCTCGCAGCCGTTGCCGGTGCTGGTGTCGCAGTTCCCCCAGCCGTAGTCGCAGGTGAAGGTGCAGCGGGTCAGGTCGCAGGCGGGCTGCGCGTGCGGCGCGCCGGCGCAGGCGTTGTTGCAGACCGCGCAGTTCAGCGGGTCGTAGCTGAGGTTCGTCTCGCAGCCGTTGCCCCAGTCGCCGTCGCAGTTGCCGAAGAACGACTCGCAGCCGCTGTGGGAGCACACCGACGCCGAGCACGCGATGCCCTGCACGTTGGCCAGCACGCAGGACTTCCCGCAGGTGCTGCAGTTGTCCACGTCCGTCGCCAGGTCCGCGCACTGGCCCGAGCAGCACACCTTGCCGCCGCGGCACACGTTGCCGCAGACGCCGCAGTGGTCCACCGACGCGGAGGTGTCCACGCACTGGTTCCCGCAGCAGTCCATCGCGGTGCCTGCGTCGGGGCAGTCGTCCTTCGTGGTGCAGCCCGGCGCGCAGCTGAACGCGCCCGGCGCGCCGCTGCAGTACTGGCCCGCCGGGCAGCCGAGGCCTCCGGGCGTGCACGGCCCGCACAGGCCGCTGGTCGGCTCGCAGTGCTTGTTCGCCGGGTCGGGACATTCGCTGTCCACCAGGCAGCCGCGGCACACGCCCAGCGCCAGGTCGCAGTGGAGCGTCGCGTCGGCACACCCCGGGTGCGCGGCGTTGCAGCCCGCCTGGCACCGCAGGATCGGCGCCGCGCACACCTGGCCCGCGGGGCAGTCGCCGTCGGAGAGGCACGCCACGCAGCGCAGGCTCGCCTTGTCGCAGAACGGCTCGTCGCCGTAGCAGGGCGGGTCGCAGGCCGGGTCCGCCGTCTTCGGGTAGCAGCGCCAGTCGGGGAAGCACTTCAGGCTCTGCGGGCAGGTGCCGTCCTGCGCGCACTCGGTGCCCACCTGGCTCTTCGGGCACCCGGCGAGGGCGGCCAGCAGCGCCAGGGTTGTCGCGTGACGCATCGCCGGCTCCCTTCCCCGGGCACGAGAGGCGCTCCCATGCCCTGACGCCATGACGTCCATCAGGTGAACACCCGTTTCGCCGCCGGCCGCGCGAGCAGCCGATCGAGGTACGCGTCGAGCGCCGCGCCGGCCTCCAGCCCGGTGCGCCGCGCCCAGAGCAGGTTGCCGCCGAGGAGCACGTCGTCCACCGAGAAGCGCTCGCCGAGGATGAACGGGCCGCGGAGCGCGGCTTCCAGCACCCGGGCGCACTCGGCGAACTTCGCCTTGCCCGACTCGGCCAGCCGCGGCACGCGCTCCGGCTCGGGGAACAGGCGGGTGTGCCAGGCCCACAGCCCGATGGCCGGCTCGAGCGTCGCCGGGCACCACGCCATCCACTGGTAGTACGCGGCGCGCTCGGGCGAGCCGAAGCGCGGCGCGAGGCCGCGGTCGATGAACCTGTCGGCGAGGTACAGGCAGATGGCGGCGGTCTCGAAGATCGTCGTCTCGCCGTCGATGAGCGCGGGCACCAGGCCGTGGGGGTGGATGCGCAGGTACTCCGGCCGCTGGTTCTCGCCGTGCTCGAAGTCCACGCGCCGGAGCTCGAAGGGCACGCGCGGCCCGAGCTCGGACAGCTCCTCCAGCACCCACAGCGGCCGCGTGGCGCGGGTCTTCTCTTTGTAGAGCAGGGTGATCATGTGAACGAGAACAGGCTGACGCCGAGCTTGAGCGCGAAGATCAACATCCACTGGTTGGTGGTGACGTTGTACGAGGTGATGATCACCGGCGCGATGATCACCGGCGGGCGGATGAAGCCGAACGCCACCGACAGGCCCAGGGAGTGGTTCGGCTGGCGCGCCGGCGAGCCCACCGGCGGCGCGGGATCCGTCGGGTAGTAGAACGAGACCGAGTACAGGATCTCGGGGTTGATCACGAAGCGCGGCGCGACGAGGAAGGCCGGCCCGATGCCCATCGACGGGTTCGGGTTGAAGGCGGAGATCGGCGTCGCCGCCGAGAGGTCGAGGCAGCCCATCAGCGTGTCCGTCATGCGCCAGGAGAGGTTGAGCGAGTAGCTCAGCCCCACGCCCGGGAACTTGCCGGTGGTGAGGTTGATGATGTTGCGGAACACCACCGAGGTGCCCACCCAGAAGACCTCCGGGGCGTCGGGCGCCTTCGCCGGCGCGGGCGGCACCAGCGCCGTGCCAGCCGGCGCCTCCTGGGCGCGCGCCCCGGCCGACACCACGAGCGCCACCAGCACCGACCGAATCCACGGCTGCATCAGCGTCCCACCCAGTGAAGGGCCCGGTGCTCGGCGGCGAGCACCAGGCGGTTGAGCCCGACGCCGAGCGCGCCGGCCACCAGCACGGTGGCGAAGAGCTCGGGCACCCGGAAGAAGAGCTGCGCGTCGGCGATGCGGCGGCCGAGCCCCGCGCCGGCGCCGAGGAACATCTCCGCCGCCACCGCCACGGTGGTGGCCGCCGAGATGCCCAGCCGCAGGCCGGCGAAGACGTGCGGCAGCGCCTCGGGGAAGACCACCAGCCGCAGCGCCTGCGCGCGGGTCATGCCCAGGCTCTGCACCAGCAGCCGGCGCGTCCGCCGGCCGCTGCGCACGCCGTAGCTGGTGCTCACCAGCACGATGGGCAGCACCGCGCCGACGGCGACGGCCAGCTTCGAGGCCTCGCCGATGCCCAGCAGCACCACGAAGAGCGGGATCAGCGCCACCGCCGGCACCGAGCGGTAGAGGTCCAGCGGCACCGCGAGGGCGCCCTCGAGCCGCGGGGCGCTGCCCAGCCACAGGCCGGCCGGAATGCCCAGCGCGGAGCCGAGGGCGAAGCCGCCCACCGCGCGGGCGAGCGTCACGCCGACGTCCGGCCACAGGGGACCGGAGGCGAGCCGGCCCAGCTCGAGGGCGACGGCGAGCGGCCCGGGGACGAGCACCGGGTTCAGCAGCCCGAGCGCGCTGCCCGCCGCCCACGCGGCGATCAGCAGCACCGGCCCCGCGACCATCCAGCGCGCGCGGGTCATGCGTCACCGCCCGAGGCGCTGTTCCCTCTCCCCGCGACGCCGGGGAGAGGGTCGGGGTGAGGGGCCGCGGATCCATTACCCAGAGCGCTGGGTGATCGCGAGCCGGGGGCGGGGGGGGGGGCGGCCCCGGCCCGCCCCCCCAG
>Ga0316628_100003306_pt1 | contig 12378 bp, 9 predicted proteins | sample OWC_Aug_M2_C1_D5_FD_207648 | JGI IMG/M metagenome (GOLD analysis project Ga0316628, IMG submission 207648) | Wetland soil microbial communities from Old Woman Creek delta, Ohio, United States - OWC_Aug_M2_C1_D5_C | ecosystem: Environmental > Terrestrial > Soil > Wetlands | place: USA: Ohio...
CAGCGTTGTCGTGATTACCGGTGTCGTGTCATTTACGGCGGCAGGCGTTCAACTGCTGCCATCTATGGAGTACGCCCCGCATGCATTCCGCTGGGGCTCCGGCGGCGAGGCTCTGCACAAAATGCCCTATTCGAGCCTCACCGACAACAGTTACCTCCCGCCGAGTTCCATTCTCGCGTTGTTTTTGGGCGGCGCCACCCCTTCTGCCACGGAAGGGGGAACGAGTCCCTACCTCGGGATCCTGCCTCTGCTTCTCGCCGTCATCGGAGTCTATGTCCACTGGTCCAATTCCTGGGTGAAATACCTGGCCGGGATGGCGGTGGCGGCATTCTTTTACGGCATGGGGTCTTTCTCCTTTCTGCACGGCGTGCTGTACCTGCTTCCAGTCATGGACATGGCGCGCGAAGCCGATCGGTTCATTTACCTTGCGCACTTCGCAGTCGCCCTTCTCGCGGGCTTCGGGGTGGAGGCAATCTACGCGTCGGAGCCGCGCCTTCAACCTGTTCTTCCTCAGCTGGTGCGTTTTCTCGGCATCGGCGCAGCGGTGCTCATGGCTGCTCTGGGAGCGGCGACCATTTTCAAAGTCGGACAGCCCGAATGGTACTTTTTTTCGCTCTTCTTTTTCATCGCGAGTTGGGGAGTATTGGCATACCTGCTTCGAGGGAGTCGGAATCGAGTCACTCAGTTTGTCGTCGTGGTCATCATCGCCAGCGATTTATATGGTTTCAACTGGACGGCGCGGGACCGGGCACAGATGCACCAAAAGGGAGAAGATTTCCAGGAGCAGCTCATGGCGGCAAGCGACCTTGCCGCGTTCTTTCACGCGCAGGAAGGCCCGAACGGGCTGTTTCGTGTTCACGTGGCCGCCGAGTACCCCGACACCATCAGCCTCGGAGACATGTTCGCGGTTCAGACTACAAATGGCCAGAGTGCCACGTCCCTGCTCGAATACATGCCCATGACCTGGTCCCGAGCGGGATTGGATGTGTTGAATGTCCGCTATGTCGCCGCGGCCGGAAAGCAGGTGGACGGAAAGGTTGTCCTCGAAAAAGGCAAATGGAAGGTTTACGAAACCGGCACAGCTCTGCCCCGCGCGTGGATCGTGTCCCGCACTCTCGTGGAGCCATCCCGGGAAAAGGCGCGCTATCGAATCGAGAGCGCCGGCTTCGATCCTCGGCATTTGGCGCTCGTCGCGGAACCGCTGCAACAGTCTCTTTCCGACAAGGAGGCATTGACGCACCAGGTCTCCTTCACCCGCTACGAGGCGAATCGTCTGGAAATGGATGTTCAGTCGGAAGACACCGGTTTCCTCGTATTGAGCGAAACGTATTACCCCGGCTGGCAGGCGACGGTGAACGGAAAGCCGGCAAAGATATACAGAGCGGACTCGGTCCTGCGCGGGATAGTGGTTCCTCCAGGCCGGAGCAAAGTGGTGATTCTCTACCGTCCGCTGTCGCTGATGATCGGAACCGGCCTGAGCGTTTTGACCCTGGTCGCGGTCGCGGTGCTTGGGATCGTCGTCATTCGGAAGAGAGGGAGGCGAGATGAATTCCCGCGATCGACTGACCAGGCTGCTGCACGCTGACCCCGCCGATCGGCCGCCGAACTTCGACATCATGATGGCTTTCGCTGCGCACCACGTCGGCCATCCCCTGTCAAGATACTACCTCGATTACAGGGTCCTGGCGGAAGCCGCACTCGCGGTCAAGGAGGATTTTGAGCTCGACATCCTTCAGACGATCTCGGATCCGTACCGGGAGGGGGCGGATTTCGGCCTCGAGGTCGACTTTCCCGAAGACGGTCTGCCGCTGCGCAAAGCTCCGATTCTTGTCGAGCCCGGGGATCTGTGCAAGCTCAAGCCCGTAGACCCGGCACGCGGGCGGCGCATGAGCGACCGAATCGAAGCGGTCAGAACTCTGCGCGAGAAGGCGGGCACGGAAGTCCCGGTCATGGGATGGGTTGAAGGCGCGCTCGCAGAGGCCAATGTTTTGCGGGGAGATTCCGCACTCATGCTGGACCTCTACGATCGGCCGGAGTGGGTCAAGGAATGCCTGGAGCTCGTGGTGGGTGTCGAAATCGCATTCGCGCGGCTCCAGGTCGAAGCGGGAGCAGACATCATCGGCCTTGGGGACGCCATAGCCTCGCAGATCTCTCCGGCGATGTACGAGGAGTTCGCCCTGCCTTATGAACAGCGGATCTTCAAGGCGGTTCACGAGATGGGCGCGCTTGCGCGCCTCCACATCTGCGGCAACACGAGCCGCATCCTGGAGCCGATGAGCCGGTCGGGTGCCGACATCATCGACCTCGACTGGATGGTAGATCTGCGCGTTGCCGCACAACTGTACGGGGACGAGGGACCCGCGATCTGCGGCAACTTCGACCCGGTGCGCGTGATGCTGCGCGGCACCCCGGAACAGGTCCGGAAGGCCGTCCTGGAGTGCCTGGTCCAGGGCGGCAGGCGGTGTATCAGCGCAGCCGGATGCGAGATTCCGGACAACACGCCTCACGAGAACCTGCGTGCGCAGTCCCAAGCTTTGCGGGATTTTCAATGAAAAGCAAACCACGAAGGCCGCAAAGACCGCAAGGAAACGGATTCGGATTCGACCGGACCGAGATGAGGATTCTCGGGAGACTGTCCACTCCTGAAGAAGTTCAGAGGTTTCTGGATCACGAGGTCCGATACAACAGGGAGCCCGACGGCATGACCTGCAGGTCACCCCGCCGTGTCCTGCGGGACCGGGTAGCACATTGTATCGAGGGGGCCTTGTTTGCCGCTGCCGTCCTTCGTGTTCACGGCTACCCGCCTCTCATCCTCGATATGGAAGCCGTTCGCGATGACGACCACATCATCGCTCTGTTCAGAGAAGGCGGGCACTGGGGGGCAGTCGCCAAATCGAACTACTCGGGATTACGTTTTCGGGAGCCGGTTTATCGAACGCTGCGCGAACTCGTGATGACCTATTTCGAACTGTACTTCAACCTCGACCGCGAAAAGTCGCTTCGCACCTACTCCAGGCCGGTAAACCTGGCGCGCTTCGACGGGATCGGGTGGATGACCGCGGAAAAGGATCTTTGGGCGATCGGCGAATACCTGTGCTCCATTCGCCATCAACCCCTGCTCACCCGCGACATGATCCGTCGCCTGCGCCCGGTGGACAAGCGGCTCTTCAAAGCCGGCCTTCTCGGTCTCGTAAAATAACCTGAATGGAACGACAAGACCCTGAAGACCGCGAAGACTCCTTTGTATATCAAATTCGGAACTTCTTCCCTTTTTGCGAAGATTTCTTATCGGACGCGGATTCGCGCGGATCGACGCAGATCCTGTCAAACGGCAGATGAAACTATAAATCCGCATTTATCCGCGCAGATCCGCGTCCAGGTTTTTGGTTGCGGCCTCGGGCTGCGTTGTGATCTTTTCGGTCTTTGCGGTTCAGTTTTTGTTGCGTCGGTGAAAGAAGATGTAGCCTAACAAGCCGCCGAGGGTGAGAAGCGAGATCGATCCCGCGAGCCAGAGATGCGGGGGACGGAACCGCATCACGATCCGATGCGATCCTGAGGAAACTGCCAATGCACGAAAGGTGTAATCGGCCGGCAGGATTTCCACCGGCTTGCCATCCACGGAAGCCTCCCAGCCGGGATAATAGATTTCGTTCACCAGGAGAAGCCCTTCCCGGGTCAGATCAGCCGTAAATGCATACCTGTTGGCGGCGACGTCGAAATCGCGGAACATAAAATCTTTCCCGCTGTCTGAAAGGGTCTGGCCGGGGCTTTGCGCTGCGTCCGTTGCGGTCGCAACGGGTTTGCCGTTTTGAGGAGAGGCCGCCGGTCCCGTACCTGGATCCGCGGGTGTTCCCACCGGCAGACGCACGAGCCGAAGCGCAAAAAAGTCCGCAGCCGGATCCTGACGATGAGTGATCGTGATCCTGGCAGCTCCGGCAGCCAGCTCGAACTCGCCCAATTCGGCGGAGCGAGTGCTTTTGCAGACCCACGCGCCGGTTCGAGGCAGCACAACCGGCCCGGAAGACTGGCGCCGTCCGTCCTGCGAGACCTCGGTCTCGAGCACCGGTGGTTCAGAACCCGCTGCGACGTACTCTCCCAGAAGTACATAACGGCCGGGTTCCAGGCCGCCGTTGACATCAAATCGGATCCAGTTTCCCGTTCCGTCCCAGAATCTATAAACAGGGCGGTCCGTCGCGCAATCCCGGTCATTTTCCGCGCGGCCGATGGAGGAAGCGGAAACCCTGTCTGCGAGAAGGGTGATCACCTTGAGCGACTCGAGCCCGGGCGGCAGGTTGCCGTGCAGATCCTGTGCAGCGAAGAGCAGCGTGCGACGGGCCTCGAACCAGTGTGAGTTCAGCATGGCCAGCACGTCCGCCCGGTCGGGGAGGACGTATGCGCGCGGGTAAAACCAGGCGTGCGCAACGAAATCCTTGTTGCGATAGATCGTGCGCCAGTCCGGCTCGGCGAAGACCTTCTCGAATTTTTTCGATTCTGCAAGCCGCAACTTTTCTTCGGTCGGGCCGTTCACCACCAGATACTTCACGCCGAGCAGATCCACCAGCGGAGACTCGATCGTGTGATCCGTCCCGCCATACGGCTGCGCGGAGTCGTTGCTGTGGATGACTTGCCGAAAGGCATCCTGATAGTTGCGCAGCATGACCGGATTCCAGCCGAAGATACCCTGCAGGCGCCACACGTTGCATCCGTTGCTGCCCCAGGGAGAACCGTCAAAACCGGCCACCCGGAAATCAGTCGCCCGATCCGATCGGAGAAATTCGAGAGATTGCCTGCGATGGCCCGCGTAATCGTAGGCGAGATTGGTCCGGGGATCGTTCAGCTCGAAATTGAACCATTTGTCCCTGCTGTAATAGCAGAGCTCAAACGTCATCAGCAGCAGTGTCGCCACAGCGGCAATCCGCGGCCGGAACCAGCCGTGGAGCCATGCGGCAAACAGAACGGCCGACAAAGCCAGCACCACGAGCATGTGATACCAGCCGTGAACCTTGTCGGCCAAATGCCAGCGCAGACCGAGGCCGGCAGCGATAAGCAGCGCGGCAATCACGGCAGCGGGAATCCATCGCCGGTAAAATGCGCGCGAGTCGGGGTCCAGCAGCGCATGCGCCCCGACGGCCGCCATCAGGCAGAGCGCAAAGTTTCCCAGGTCGAAGAAGACCGGCATCTGCCGAAACAGGTTGAGCACGGGAGTGTGGAAGACGAGGTTTCCGAGAAACCCGCCCCTGCCGAGCGAGAGTTCGACGGTGAGAAGGATCAGCCCCAGCCAGAAGAAGTTCCGCCGGCGCGCCATCGCGACGAGTCCGACCAGCGCCAGCAGGCAACCCGGCACCGTCAGGAATACGAAGTTGAAGCTGGGATCCCCGGGTCCGCTGTAAGGGATTCCCATGAGACCTCCGAACAGGTTCGGAAGGAACAGCGTCCACCGGTAGCGTGGATCATTGCCGCCGGTCACATCCCAGTAGGTCAGATAGGTTCGGATCGATTGCGAGCCAAGTTGTGCGGTGGGGATGATCTGAACCAATGCCAAGCCTGCGCCGATCGCCCCGATGGCGGACAGATGCACGATCCAGTGGGGCCACAACCGCCGTCGCAGCGGCCCCGCGCAAGCCTCGTAAGCAAAATAGAGCACCAGCAGCACGCCGAGATAGACCGCGTGCTGCAAATGTCCCACCAGGTTTTCCAGTCCCATGAAAAGCCCGGCACAGGCCGTCCAGTAAAAGTTTTTTTCGAGCAGTCCGCGCCGCGCAAGTAAAAACACCAGGGGATACCATGCCATGGCTTCGATGGAGGCGAAGTGCTCCGTGTGCGCAACCATCGCTCCGCTCGACATGAACAGCACGCCGCCCAGCATTGCCGAGAAATCGTCCTTCGTGAAGTCTTTCGCCAGCCAGTACATGAAAAGCCCGGCCAGGAAGAAGTGGATGATCTCCACGACCTCGACGAGTTTGAAAGGAAGCGGCGAAAATGGATTCAGGAGAACCATCAGCCAGTTCAGAGGATAGAAAATCTGCGCCTCCGGGTCGCCGATGATCGGGAAGCCCGACATGGCAAACTGATTCCAAAGCGGGAAGCGAAAATGCCGCAACTCCTCGTGGATGAAGGCGAGGTAAGGATAGAAAAAGTCGGATGCGTCCCATGGGAACATGTGACGGTTGGCAAACAGAATCCTCCAATAAAAGAAAAGAGTGAAGAGGAACAGGAGGACCGGAACCCGCCATCGTGATTCAGGCGACAAGCCCGGAATTTTGAACCCTTTCATGGAGAGCCTCTGACAGAGTGCGGGGAAGCGTCTCGGCCGCCTAAAAGTGAATCTCCACCCGCGGAGCGGGTGGTCTCAGGAGGCCTCCCAGAGGGAGGCGTGAGTTGTGCGGAGATTTGAGATTCTCCTTTAAAAGCTGAACCGCAAAGACCTCCAAGACCTCAAAGAAGAACCTCGTCCAATCTTGTCTTCGAGGTCTTTGAGGTCTTCGTGGTTCATCATTTTAGTGCTCTCCGCTACCTCGAGTCCGTCCGACGGGACAGCGGAGCTTTTTCGTGTCTCACCGCCAGAGGCGGTGGTTTACCCTATTGAAATCAAGGCCGACAGTATATTTGCGGTCTGCCGCGTTTTCAAGCAGGGGCCGGCGCGCCGGGCCAGCTCGAGCTTACCGCACCTGTTGCTCCGGTAGTGAGTCGAGAAGACGGCGGGCGAGGCGCACGTAGACTTCGACGCCCTCGAGCAGTTGTCGTTTGGTGATACGCTCGTGGTCGGTGTGGGCGTCCAGAATCGACCCCGGCCCGACGAGAAAAGGCTTTCCCCATCCGGTCAGGAAAGGCACGTCGCTCGCGAACGAGACCACGGTCGATTCAAAGCCGTCGAGGATGTTCATCAGGGTCAGCGGGACCTCAAAGGGATAGCGCACCTCGGCGCGCCCCGCGACCCTCGTTTCCAGATTTCGCTTCAGGTCCGCCAGCGGCGCGACCGAGCGGAACATGATTTCCGCCCTGGCATAGTCCGGAACAATGTTCGGCTTGGTGCCCCCTTCGAGGATCGCAATGTTGCAGGTGGTTTGGCCCATCACAGGATCGGAGGGAAGATCCATGGCGCGAATGTCCGCCAGGACATCAAGCAGCTTCAGAACTGCGGATTCGCCCATGTGCGGGTACGCGGAGTGCGCCGCCCTGCCCCGGGCGATGATTTCGGCCCTTAGCGACCCTTTCGATCCGATTGCGAGCTTGTTCTCGGTGGGCTCGCCGTCGACGTAGAAGCGTGAGCCGGGCGGGTTGCGATTCGCGCACAGCGCTCCCGCGCTGTTTCTCTCCTCGCCGACCAGGAAAAGCAGTCCGATGCGATTCTCGCCTCCCCGACGCAGCTCCTCGGCCGCCTCGATCTGCGCTGCGATGATTCCCTTGGCGTCGCATGCGCCCCTGCCGTAAATGGCGTCATCGTCCTCGCGGAACGGAAGGTAGGGCGGCACCGTGTCGAGGTGGGTGGTAAACACGAGGTCCGGCCGGCCCGCAAGTGCAACGACGTTGAATCGACCGGGGGCAGCTTCCTGAAGCTCCACGCGGTAATTCAGTTTCGAGAGATAGTCGCGCAGGAAAAAGGCCACGTCCTTCTCGTTTTCGGTGATGGACTCGATTTCGATGAGGCGTCGCGTCAGTTCAAATATGTGCATGATTCGCAGGTTTACCAAATTGTTTTTCTAAAACCGAATCACTGAAGGCCGTAACGCAGCGTGTGGCCGCAACAAAAAGAATCGGGACGCCGATCTGCGCGGATGAACGCGGATCATGTCAAAGGACAGATGGTGGAATCCGCATACATCCGTACAAATCCGCGTCCCATAAAGATTTTCTCAAAAAAGGAAGAAGTTACCGATTTGTTATGCAAAGACCTCAAAGCGTCAAGGCTTGGGCATTTTGTCCTGAACTGCCGGCGGCAATTTATCGATGCGGCTGAGAAATGCCGCGATCTTCCAGATCTCTTCATCCTTGAGATGCCTGCCCCAGGCGGGCATCCCCGTCATTCGTACACCATGCTTCGTGACGTAATAGATGAACCACTCCGGGTCGTCGATCGGATCCTTGATGATCTGGGGAATGGGGGGATAAAAATCCGCGCCGAGCTTGCTCGGCGATTTGTCCAGGGACCCGTGACAACCCGCGCAGTTTATAGCGTAAAGGGTCATGCCTTCCAGCAGGTTGTCGTCCGAAGCCTGAACAGGATTGACCAGGCCGCCTGCGCGACGTTTGACCGCCGCATCCAGGGCTCCTGAAGCAACAGTGGTTTCCAATCGGCCGGGCTGCTGATCTGCCGCGCTGTTCACCAACCCGAAGCCGACGAAAATACCGCCTCCCAGTGCCAGAACTCCCAGGGTGACCACTACTCCAATGATAAAGCCTCGCACTGCCGTTCCTCCTCTTCAGGCGAATGGGTGTGCGCCCGGACCCTAGTTCGCCTCCGATAGATTCATAGTAGAGATCCTGAATTCCAAGGGGGGCAGCCAAAGAAGCGCATCGAATTTTAGCCGCGAATTTCACGAAATACAATTCGTGCAATTCAGTGCTTGAATGCGCCTTGAACGTGTTGACATCAGCCCGTATGATTATTGGTTGTTTCATCGGGTCTAATTCGGGAATCGCACATTTTGCTTTCGATCACGCGCCTATCCGGGGAGGAGGTTGCTGTGAGATATTCGAAACTGTGGGCATTTCTCGCCGGCTGCATGCTGACTGCGGTCGGTGCGTGCTCACAACAGGAGAAGCCCGCGACGCAGGCCGAAAGCGCCGCGCAGGCTCCTGCGAATCAGTTCGATCCGGCAAAAGGCACCGCCGGCATAAAAGGAGCCGTTCGTTTCGAGGGCACCGCGCCGGCTCCGGCGCCGATCAAGCTGGGCACCGACCCGGTCTGCCTCAGCCTGCACAAGACGCCTCTTTATGTCGAGGATCTGCTCGTCAGCGATGGGAAGCTCGAAAACACCTTCGTGTACGTGAAGGAGGGCCTTGAAAAGTATTCCTTCGCCGCGCCCAGAGAACCGGTGACGCTCGACCAGAGAGGCTGTCGCTTCGAACCGCACATCGGCGGCATCATGACGAATCAGGACATGCGCATCATCAACGATGACCCCACGCTTCACAACGTGCGCTGCGTGGCGGAAAAGAACCCCCAGTTCAATATCGGACAGCCCCTTCAGGGAGGGGAGAGCGTGAAGCGTTTCGCTTCTCCCGAAGTGATGGTTCACTTCCGTTGCGACGTGCACAAATGGATGAACAGTTACTTCGGGATTCTTCCCCACCCCTATTACGCCGTGAGCGGCAAAGACGGCGCCTTTGCCCTCAAGAATCTCCCACCCGGGGAATATGTGATCGAGGCATGGCACGAGAAACTGGGCACTCAGACTCAGAAGATCACGGTAGGGGACGGCGAAACCAAAGAGATCGGCTTCACGTTCAAGGCGTCCGCGGAGTAAACCGCCGCGGAAAGTTGGAGGGCACGGCACGCCGTGCCTCGACCTGAGGAATGCGGGCGACCTATGGACAGCAGTCTCCCGGCGTCCTCTGCGTCTTTGCGGTGAGGCTTTTGGTTGCAGCCGTTCCGTGGATTTAAACCGGAGGCATGGTATGTCATCGGGCTCGAATATCTGGCTCCATCGTTTCGCCGTTTTTCTGGCGCTCTGCACCCTGGGCCTCGTGTTTGTGGGCGGCCTGGTCACATCGACCGACTCGGGACTTTCGGTGCCGGACTGGCCGCTATCATACGGCAAAGTGTTTCCGCCCATGGTGGGCGGCATTCTTTACGAGCACAGCCACAGGCTCTATGCCGCAAGCGTCGGAATTCTCACTGTAATTCTTGCAGCATGGCTTCTGAAAAGCGAACCCCGGCGATGGGTCAAGGTTCTCGGCGGGCTTGCTCTCCTGACGGTGATCCTCCAGGGCGTCCTGGGGGGGTTGACCGTGATTTTCCTCCTGCCTGTAGCGGTATCGGTCAGCCACGCCGGCACGGCCCAGCTATTTCTCTGCCTGATCGTCACTATCGCCACAGTCACATCGCGCGGATGGCAGCACGAGGAACCGGGCATCGAGGAATCGTCGTCGCCTTCCCTGAGGAGTCTCACTCTTGCGACGACCATCCTCATTTATATCCAGGTTCTTCTTGGCGCACTGATGCGCCATACGGCCAGCGGCCTGGCAATTCCTGATTTTCCTCTCTCGTTCGGCGGGCTCGTCCCCGATCACTTCACGCGCCAGATCGAAGTGAACTTTGCCCACCGGATCGGCGCCCTGGTGGTGACCATTTTCGTGCTCTGGACATTCGCCCGCATTTTCAGGGTTTACCGACCTAATCCGGGCCTCTTCAGGGCAGCGCTCGTCCTTTTGTGCGCCCTGGTGCTCCAGGTGTTCCTGGCCGCAGAGACCGTCTGGTCGAGCCGGGGCACCCTGCCGACGACGATGCACGTGGCGGGCGGCGCGTTTATGCTGGCAACCAGCCTGTATCTGACACTCCGGGCCCATCACAGTATCAGGAGCCGCGTGACTCTTCCTGCCTGGGAGACAGCCGCTGCCGGGAGCAGCCAGCGGTGAAGGCAGCCGACGAAGTCCTGACATTTTCGGAATCCAATTCCACGTGGTCCCGCACGGCCGATTTTCTCGAGCTGACCAAGCCGCGCATCACCGTGCTGGTCGTAGCGACGACGCTGGTCGGATTTTACGTCGGGTCGCGCACGGCCATTCCCATTCTCCACCTCTTCCACACGCTATTGGGCACCGCGCTCGTGGCCAGCGGTGCGGGCGCCCTCAACCAGTATCTCGAGCGCCATCTCGATGCCCTGATGCTGCGCACTCTGCGCCGCCCTCTTCCGGCGGGCCGGCTTCAGTCCGGCGAGGCGCTGACCTTCGCTGTGCTCATTTCGAGCGCAGGAATGATCTACCTTTTCGTGCTCGTCAATCCCCTGACCAGCCTCCTCTCGGCGCTGACCTTCCTGGGCTACCTTTTTCTGTACACCCCGTTGAAAACCCGGACCTGGCTCAGCACCGTCATCGGCGCGGTGCCGGGAGCCCTGCCCGCGGCAATGGGCTGGGCCGCCGCGAACAACGGCCTTTCCGCCGGAGCGTGGGTTATATTCGCCATCGTCTTCTTCTGGCAGCTCCCCCACTTTTATGCCATCGGATGGATGTACCGCGAGGACTATGCGCGCGCGGGCTTCCCAATGCTCCCGATCATCGATCTCAGCGGAGCGCGAACCGGCCGCCAGGTGAATCTCTACATAGTGGCACTGCTCATTACCACGGCCTGCCCGTCGTTCATGGGGCTGACCGGCTACGCCTATCTCGGCGGAGCGCTGGTGTTGGGATTGCTCTTTCTGGCCTACGGCGCGATCTTCGCGCGGCTGCGCGACCGAAATTCCGCCCGGCGTCTTTTCCTGGTGTCGGTATGCTACCTGCCGATCCTTCTGGCCCTCATGGCTCTGGACAAGGTCACACCCTGAAAGGGCATGATTCAGTGAGTTCCGAAATCATTGTCGAGGTCGACAACCTCTCCAATGTCTATCCGCCCATGACGCGCCGCGGCGAACCTCGGCGCTCGACCCGTCAAATTGCGAGGGCATCGGAATGATCCCGTACAGCTATCTGCCGCACCTGAACGCAATCCTCAATTCCGCCAGCGCGGTGCTGCTCCTTGCCGGACACGCACGAATCCGGAAACGGGACAGGATCGGACACCGCCGTTTCATGCTCTCGGCCGTGGCATCTTCCTCTCTCTTCCTGGTTTCGTATCTCACCTATCATGCCCACGCAGGATCCGTGCGTTTTCAAGGTCAGGGCATCGTGAGGCCGGTTTACTTCGCCGTCCTGCTCTCGCACACCTTGCTCGCTGCGTGCGTGCTGCCCCTGGTCGGCACGATTTTGTATTTTGCGCTCAGCGAGAAATTCGATCGCCACAGGAGACTGGCTCGCTATGGCTTTCCCGTATGGCTCTATGTCTCAGTGACGGGCGTGTTGGTCTACTTGATGCTGTATCATCTCTAGCCGCCGCACTCCCTTCCTGCGCGCTTTCCTGAGGGGCTTGGGTGATCACCTTTGCCGCAGGCAGCGCATGGTGTGGAAACAAGAGCTCGCCTTCACAACGTCAAATCCGTGTGCGTCCGTGTTCATCCGTGGGCCATTGTTTGCCTCCCGGAGGGAGGCGATTGCCTGAAAACTGAACCGCAAAGACCTCGAAGAAACAACTGCCGGCAATTTCTCAGAGTTTCTTCTTCGCGGTCTTTGAGATCTTCGAGGTTCATCTTTCCTTTCGGTCTTCTCTTGAGACCCCGCCGGGACGGCAGAGCCTTTTCGATTCTCACCGCCTGAGGCGGAGGTTTACCTTGGTGGGATTACCCA
>Ga0316628_100003307_pt1 | contig 12377 bp, 13 predicted proteins | sample OWC_Aug_M2_C1_D5_FD_207648 | JGI IMG/M metagenome (GOLD analysis project Ga0316628, IMG submission 207648) | Wetland soil microbial communities from Old Woman Creek delta, Ohio, United States - OWC_Aug_M2_C1_D5_C | ecosystem: Environmental > Terrestrial > Soil > Wetlands | place: USA: Ohio...
CCGACGGCAGGTCGGCCACGTAGATGCGGTCCATCGCCGAGAACGCCACGCGGCGGCCGTCGGGCGAGGGCACCGCGTCCCGGATCTGCCGGACCGTGAAGGTGGCGCTGTCGCTCACCGGGTACTCGAACCGGACCTCCGGACCGACGGGCACCTCCGCCTGCACCGTGAACGGAATCTTCACAGCGGCGCCGCCGTCCACCGGCACCCGCCAGATCTCCCCGCCGTAGGAGATCACGACGGCGCGGGAGTCCGGGGTGAAGCTGTAACCGGGGAGCACGTCCATGTTGGCCACCGACTCCTGCTCGTCCCGCTGGATCGGATAGGCGAGCCAGCGCTCCTCGCCGGTGGCCAGCTCCCGCAGGCGCAGCCCCGTCTCGGCGTCGTGGCGCGAGCCGTAGGCGAGCCACCGGCCGTCGGGCGAGAGGGCGGGGCGGAAGGCCGAGCCGTAGCGCGCGGTCATCGCGGTACGGGTGCTGTTCAGCCGGTCGTACACGACGAGCTGGTATTGGGGCAGGATGGCGTTGTACTGCCACGAGCCGGCGCGCTGGGCGTACCAGACGTAGCGCGGGTCGGCGCCGAACGCCGGGCCCTGGATGCGGAGTCCGGCCGGCCCGCCGACCATCTCCAGGCCGCGGCCTCCGTCCACGTGGTAGAGCCAAATCTTGGCGAGCCCGGTCAGGGGCGAGGATCGCGACACCGCGATGTATCGTCCGTCCGGAGTCCACTCGGGCGAGAGGTAGTTGGCGTCCACGCCGCGGGTGAGCGGCACGGGCTGCGAGTCACCGAGGCTCAGGAGCCACAGGTTGTTGTCGCCGCTCCGGTCCGAGACGAAGACGATGCGCCGGCCGTCCGGGCTGAATCGCGGCTGCATGTCGTGCGCCATGCCGCTGGTGATCCGCGTGGCGGTCCCGCCCGTGATGGGCAGCGTGTAGAGGTCGCCCAGCAGGTCGAAGACGATAGTGCTCCCGTCCGGGCTCACGTCGAGCGAGATCCACGTCCCGCGGTTCGTGGTAAACCGCGCCCAGCGGGCGGGGGCCAGCGGGAGCCCGCTGTCGGCGGGCGGACTGGACTGGGCCGCGGCAGGCGCGGCGGCGGCGGCGAGAAGCGAGGCGACCAGCAGAGGGCGGGCGAGCGCGATGGGCATAGGTCGGCTCCCGAGATGGCGATCTCGAACGGGGCGGCGCAGCGAAGGCCGCAACGAGCGCCCCGACGGGCGCGGCGAGCGGCTTGTCAGACTCTTTCGGAATGGCTCAGCGTGGAGGCTCGCCCAAGAGTCTTCAGGGGCCTCGGGCCTGCCCCCGTTTCTCACCGTACGGGAAGTCAAGCGGAGAGATTCAAGCCGGCGCGCGACGCCCCGCGGCGGGGGCCGCGGGGCGTCGGGGTCGGTCACTGACTGATGCGTGGCGTACGAGCGCCGCTCGTGCCGGAAGTCCACCCTCGGGTCGCTCGGGTCGCCCTCAGAGGGCAGTGGCCCAGGATTGTCCTTGGGCCGAAGGCTCTTCTGATTCGCCCACGCCTCGAGCAGCGCCCCGTCTACCGCGAAGTGCTCGTGCGAGAGCAGGCCCCGCACGTCCGCCACCACCAGCCCCGTTTCCAGGAACGCCTCGGCGACGCGCCCCTCCGGCAGCCGCTCCCGGTTCTTCGTGAAGACCGTCGGCACCCACGCCGGATCGCCGGGTCTGGGCCTCCTCCTGGTCGGGGCCTAGTCGAAGTTCCCCCAAAGGTGCCCTGCGTCCGCGCCCCAGGCGGGAGGCGCGGAGGCAGCTCGCCCCACCCTACCCGGGCGCTGCCTTCTCCCCGCCCCCCGCCGCGCCCAGCCGCTCCTCGACCAGTCCGAGGCACAGGCCGGCCAGCTCCAGTGTCGTGCGCTCCTTTCTGCGGCGCATGGTGCCGCCGGGAGGAGACGGGGGGATGCCGGATCGCACCGGAGCGACGCACCAGCGCCCCATGTCCAGGCGGCACGCGAGCCACCGGCTGCCGGGAGGGATCGGCAACCTCCATTGCCGCACCGCCCGGTCGATCTCGGCCCCGGCCGTCGGCGGAAGGCTGCGGTGCAGGCCGACCAGCACCGGTTCCAGCATTCCGCCCCTCTCCTCGAACAGCCCCACGACGCGCCCCTGCAGCGCCTCCCCGGCGCGCCGCAGAATCTCCTCTCGCCAGAACTCCAGCGTGTCGCCTGTCGCGACCGAATCAGCCACTGCGCCCTCCGCTTCAGGGAATCCGCGCATCCCCGGCATCCATCCTAAGGCGGCTGGGCGGCACGGTCCACCGGTCCCCATACTCGTGCCCGGTCGCCCGCGCCGGACGGGACGGCTGACACCTGGGGCGGAGGGCAGCGCAGGTCGACAGCTTCTGGCTGCAATGAAAGTGCAGCAATCCGCAACATACTGCACCGCCAAGCGCAGAATCTTGCGCGCACTCATACGCGTCCGAGTCGCTGCCTGCGCCATGTACACCTATGTCAGGAACTGACTTGCGTGCGCCAAGCGCTCCGGGCACACCATGTGCTCCCAGGAGTCTCTGGACGCTGGCGCCAGCCGGGTGAGCGGCGACCCGTCCCCGGCACGGGAGACTGCCCCGAGAGAGAGGGCCATGAGACCAAGGCAAGTTGTGGCGAGAGACACCGTGCTCGAGGTCGCGGCGCGCGGCCGGGGCGTGCGCGGCTTCACGATGATCGAGATGCTGATAGTCGTGGTCGTCGTGGGCATCATGTTCACGGTCGCGCTCCCGTTCATCCGCACGGGGCTCGTCAAGTCGAGCGTGAGCGGAGCGATGAGCGCGATCGCCGCCCTGCACGCCGCCGCGCGGAACGCCGCCATACTGCGGGGGCGGACCGCCGTGCTGGTGCTGGATGGCGCCAATGCTCGGGTGTCGGTGATCGTGCGGCGCCCTGGCTCCAGCGCGGTGGACACGCTGGGCAGAGTCGAGAGCCTGGCCTCGCGCTTCTCGGTCACGTTCGCCACGACGCGGGATTCCATCCTCTTCACGCCGCGCGGGATCGGGTCGGCAACGACGAACACGACTGTCATCGTCTCGCGCTCGGGCGTGGCCGACACGCTCACGATCTCGGCGGCGGGGAGGTTGCTGCGATGAGCCGACGCGGGTTCTCGCTCGTGGAGGTCATGGTCGCGATCGTCATCCTGGCGACGGGGATTCTCGCCCTGGCGGCCACGTCGGCCAGCGTCACGAGGCTGATCAGCCAGGGCGGCTCGCTCGGGGCGTCCGCCGTCGCAGCCGAGGGGCAGTTCGAGCTGCTGCGGGCCACGCCGTGCGCGTCGCTGGCGAACGGCTCGACCACAGCCGGCAAGTACACCCTTGCGTGGACGATCGCGTCCAGCAACCTCCTGCGTACGGCCACCGTCACGGTCCAATACTCGACCGGCCGCGGGACCCGGACCGACACCTACACCACGACAATCTCATGCGCCACGTGAGCCGCTCTCCTGGTCGCGCCGGCTTCACGCTTGTGGAGCTGCTGATCGCGATAGTGATCACCGGAATCGTGATGGCCGCCATGATCCGCGTCCTGCAAGGGAACCAGCGGTTCTACACGGCGCAGAACCAGATCCTGGAGATCCAGCAGAACATCCGCGCGGTCGCGCAGATTCTGGCTGGAGAGCTGCGGGAGCTGGACGCGTCGGACGGCGACATCATCGCGATGTCCGACACGGCCATCCAGATCAAGGCGATGCGGGGCTTCTCCGTGACGTGCGCCCCGGCCAACGCGACCACCGGACAGGTCACTATCCGCAACTCGCAGACGTTCGGCTTCCGTGCCATGGATGCGACGCGGGACAGCGTCCTGGTCTTCCGCGAGGGGAACGTGCAGCAGTCCTCCGACGACAGGTGGCTGCGCGCGCCCATCGCCGCCTCGGCTGCGGCGAGCTGCACCGACGGCAGCGCCGGCACGGTGCTCACGCTGACGGGGATGGCCGGGACGGGCGGCGTGGGGCAGCTGGGCCCCAGCGGCGCCAGCGGCGACCAGGGCGTCACGGTCGGCTCGCCGGTGCGGACGTTCGAGGTCGTGAACTACCGCCTCTATGACGACGGGACCGGCGCCTGGTACCTCGGCGTGCGCAGCTACGCCAGCGGCGCCTGGAGCGCCACCTCGCCGGTCGCAGGGCCGCTCCTGCCCAACACCGGCATGAGTCTCCAGTTCCAGGACGCGAGCGGGACCACAACGACTACGACCACCGCCGTGCGGCGCATCCTGCTGACCATCCGAGGCCGGAGCCGGGCGCCCATCAACATCCCGGGCCGCCGTCCCGGGTACTTCCAGGATTCGCTGGCCACTCGCATCACTCCGAGGAACAATGCGCGCTACTAACGCGGGTGCGCCGCGTCGGCGCCGGGGGGCCGAGCGCGGCTTCGCGCTGGCCGTCTCCATCTTCGCGCTGGTGATCATCGCCGCTCTCGTGACGGGCGCGTTCTTCGCGGCGCGGCAGGAGATGCTCGTCGGACTGAACAGCCGCACCTCGCTCAGCGCCTTCAGCGCCGCCGAAGCCGGCCTCAACACGACCATCGCGAGCTGGAATACCGGGACGTGGAACTCCATGGCGGTGGGCGACTCTGCGGCGGTGTCCGGCACCCTGGGGAGCGGTGCCAGCTCGAGCACCTACAGCGGCTACGTCCGGCGGCTGAACACTCAGCTCTACCTGATCCGGGTGACCGGGACGGACCACGCCGGCTCCACCCAGCGGACCCTGGCGGCCCTGACGCGGCTGCAGCTGATCCAGATGAACTTCAACGCCGCCCTCACCGTGCGTGGCAGCACGACGGTGGGCGGCTCGTCCTTGCTCGACGGCCGGGACACTCCCCCCACCGCCTGGACCTCCTGTCCGAGTACCGGCCTCGACACGCTGCCCGGAATCATCATCCCGTCGACCAGCGGCAGCAGCCTCGACCTGGCAAACATTCAGGGCGACCCGAAGGTCGTGACGGACCCGAGCATCAACGACTCGACCTTCTTCAAGTTCGGGGACTTGGACTGGAACGAGCTGGTGGCGATGGCCACCGTGGTCGGCGGCTCGACATCGAACTTCCACCCCGGCCCCGTCGGCACCGCGACGACCTGTACCACCTCCGACAACCAGAACTGGGGCGACCCAGCGAAGCCGGCTACCGTGGCCGGGTGCGCCAACTACTTCCCCATCATCCACTGGACGACCAACCTCAACGTGGCGCAGGGGGTGGGACAGGGCATTCTGCTGGTGGACGGGGACATCGAGGCGACGGGCCACTTCGAGTTCTACGGCCCGGTCATCGCGCGCGGCCACCTCAAGTCCACCGGCACCGGGAACCACTTCTGGGGCGGCCTCATGGCGGCCGACGTGGACCTGGAGACGAACACCGTGCTCGGCAACGCCGTCATCAGCTACTCGAGCTGCGCCCTCGCGACCGCCTTGCAGTACAACGCCCCCGGCCGGCTGGTCCGGGAGCGGTCGTGGGCGGAGGTGTTCTAGCGCGGCATCGGGGCGGCACGAAGCGAAGCGGCCGGCTCGCCACAAGGTGAGCCGGCCGCTGTCGCGAGACGGAGTACCGCGATCCCTATCGACCGAGCTTGACCACGTTCTCCGCGGCGGGGCCCTTCTGGCCCTGCACGATGTCGAACTCCACCTTCTCACCTTCCGCCAGGCTCTTGAACCCGGACGCCTGGATGGCCGAGTGGTGGACGAACACGTCCTTGCCGCCGCCCTCGGGCGTGATGAAGCCGAAACCCTTCGCGTCGTTGAACCACTTCACTGTGCCGGTCGTACGCATGGCTGACCTACTCCTTGGGGTGGGTAGTCGGAGTGCGGTCGACGCCGTACGAGCCGACTACACGTGGTTCGTGATCGAGACCCTCACGATGGGCTTTGTCCCGGCGGTGAGCGGCGCCCGCCGCCACCACCCGCGATTTCGACAAACGGAAAAGGCCGGCGCGAACGCCAGCCGCCCTGTTTGTCGCCGGAACGTGCGTGCCTACCCGGGCGCGCGTATCGCTCAGTAAGCCTACTCCTTCCGCCGCCAAAGCACAATAAGCTGTATCTTCTTCCACCGTGACCCACCCCCGCCCACTGGGCCGGTCCGGGCTCGAGGTCTCGCCCGTCGGCCTCGGCTGCTGGCAGTTCTCCGAGGGCAAAGGCCTGGCCGGCTCCTACTGGCCGGCCCTGCCACAGGAGACGGCGAACCGGATCGTGGCGGCGAGCCTCGCCGCGGGCGTCACCTGGTTCGACACCGCCGAGGCGTACGGATGGGGCCGCTCCGAGGCCGCGCTCGCCGCGGCGCTCCAGGCCTCCGGCAAGCGCAACGGGGACGTCGTCGTAGCCACCAAGTGGTGGCCGGCGTTCCGCACGGCCCGGAGCATCGGGCACACCGTCGCGGAGCGCCTGACCCGGCTCACTCCGTTCGGGATCGACCTGCACCAGGTGCATCAGCCTTTCGCCCTCGCCTCGGTGGCGGCGCAGATGAACGCCATGGCTGACCTCGTGGACGCGGGCCGCGTCCGCGCGGTGGGCGTGAGCAACTTCACGGCGGCAGGGATGCGCGCCGCGCACCGGGCCCTCGCGGCGAGGCGGATTCCGCTCGCCTCCAACCAGGTGCGCTACAGCCTCCTGGATCGGCGGATCGAGACCGACGGCGTGCTCCAGGCCGCGCGGGAGCTGGGCGTCACGATCATCGCCTACTCGCCGCTGGCGCAGGGGATCCTGTCGGGGAAGTTCCATCGCGAGCCGGGTCTCATCCGCACCCGTCCCGGCCCGCGGAAGTGGCTTCCGGGCTTCCGGCGCAGCGGCCTCGAGCGCAGCCGGCCTCTCGTGACGGCCGTTCGGGACGTCGCCGCGGCACGCGGCGCCGCCCCCTCGCAGGTGGCTCTCGCCTGGCTGCTGCAGATCCACGGCGAGGTGGTGGTCGTCATCCCGGGGGCCAGCGCCGAGGAACAGGCGCGCGAGAACGCCGGCGCCGCGGAGCTGCGGCTTTCCGAAGTGGAGAAGAGTCGGCTCGACGATCTGTCCCGCGCGTGGACGGTGTGACGTGGCGGCTCTGGCTTCGACGCTGGCCGGCAGCGACGACGTCGTGACGGCGCTGCTGCCGTTCGCCATCGTGTTCATGGTCCTCGCCCTGTGCCTGTATTCGGTGGGCGTGTGGGGAGCGAAGCTGGCCGGCCGCCTGTGCCGGTGGCAGCTCGCCTTCTTCTGGTGCGGCTTCGTGTGCGACACCGCCGGCACGGGCCTCATGGGCAAGATCGCCGGGTCGCTGCACTTCAACCTGCACACGCTGACGGGGTTGCTGGCCATCGGGCTGATGGCGCTGCACGCCCTGTGGGCGACGGCGGCGCTGGCGCTCAACCGGGAGCGGGTGCTCCACGGCTTCCACCGCTTCAGCATCACGGTCTGGACCATCTGGCTGGTGCCGTTCTTCGGCGGGCTCGTGATGGCGATGAGGCGATAGGCGGCTCGACTGGAATCGGGAGGCTCGACATGGCGAGCACGCAGGACGACCTGAGCGCGGCCATCGACGGCGAGACCCACGAGTACACCGAGATGTACCCGCCCATCGGGTGTAGCGAGCCGGGGCGCGCCGGCAGCGCGCCTGGCACAGCATCGGTGTGGAGGAATACCATGAGACTCCGCGCTCTGTTCGTCGTCGCCGTGCCGCTCGCGGCCGTGGCCGCGGCGCCGGCCGTGATGACCGCACAGTCCGCCGGCCCCCGCTTCGCCATCAGCTTCCCCGCCGAGCGCAGCGCGGCGCCGCTCGACGGCCGGATGCTGCTGTTCATCTCGGCTGACTCCACGGCGGAGCCGCGGTTCCAAATCGGCGACGGTCCGAACACCCAGCTCGTGTTCGGCATCGACGTGGACAACCTCGCGCCCGGCGGCGAAGCCCTCGTGGACGCGAGCGTGCTGGGCTATCCGCTCCAGAGCCTCCGCGACGTGCCGGTGGGCCGCTATCGCGTCCAGGCGCTGCTGAACCGCTACGAGACCTTCCGCCGCAGCGACGGCCACGTGGTGAAGCTCCCGCCCGACCGCGGCGAAGGGCAGCAGTGGAGCCGCAAGCCCGGCAACCTCTACAGCGCGCCGCGCTGGATCTCCTTCGACCCGCGCAGCGGCGACGTGGTGCGCATCAGCCTGGACCGGGAGATCCCGCCCATTCCAGACCCTCCCGAGACGCGCTACGTCCGCCACGAGCGCATCCAGAGCGAGTTGCTCACGCGGTTCTGGGGCCGGCCCGTGTACCTCGGCGCGCACGTGCTGCTGCCCGAGGGGTTCGACGCGCACCCCGAGGCGCGCTACCCGCTCGTCGTCTACCACGGGCACTTCCCCTCCACCGTCGGCGGGTGGAGGGAGACGCCGCCCGACTCCGGGCTCGTCCCGGACTACAGCGAGCGCTTTCGGATGCGCGGCTACAACCGCATCCAGCAGGAGCACGCCTGGCAGCTGTTCCGCGACTGGACGGGGCCCGGATTCCCGCGCGTCATCATGATCGAGATCCAGCACCCCACGCCCTACTACGACGACTCGTACGCCGTGAACTCCGCCAACAACGGCCCCTACGGCGACGCGATCATGCGGGAGCTGATCCCGTTCATCGAGCGGAAGTACCGCGGCATCGGCCAGGGATGGGCCCGCTTCACCTACGGCGGCTCGACGGGAGGCTGGGAGGCGATGGCCGTGCAGGTGTTCTACCCCGACGAGTTCAACGGCGCCTGGGTCGCCTGCCCCGATCCCATCGACTTCCGCGCCTATACCGTCGTCAACATCTACGCGGACACCAACGCCTACTTCGCGACCGCGCGCTGGAAGCGCACACCGCGGCCGGGGCAGCGCAACTGGCTGGGCCACGTCTCGGTGACGCTGGAGCAGACCAACCTGCGCGAGCTGGTCCTGGGAACGCACAGCCGCTCCGGCGACCAGTGGGACATCTGGGAGGCGGTGTACTCGCCGGTGGGCCCGGACGGCTACCCGGCGCGCATCTGGGACAAGCGCACCGGCCGCATCGATCGCGACGTGGCGAGCTACTGGCGGGAGCACTACGACCTCGGCTACATCCTGCGGCGCGACTGGGCGACGCTGGGCCCGCGCCTGCGCGGCAAGCTGCACATCTACGCCGGCGACATGGACAACTACTACCTCAACAACGCCGTGTACCTGGTGGAGGACTTCCTGCGGTCGGCCGCCAACCCGCCGGCCGACGCCGAGGTGGACTACGGGGACCGCGCGGAGCACTGCTGGAACGGCGACCAGACCAGGCCCAACGGTCTCTCGCGCCTCAGGTACCACCAGATGTTCATCCCGCGGATCATGGACCAGATGCGCAGGGGACAGCTGCCGCCTGGGGCGGATACGCTGAGTTGGAGGTACTGAGGCCGAAGGGCGTGCGCCCGGCGAGTAGAGCCGGGTCGCGGCAGAATGTTCCCTCGTGCGTAGATCGGGTGCCGTGATTCGTCCTGTCCGGCTCCATTCGGCCCGCTCGCTCACCGGGGCGGGCGTACGGCGGCGTTTGCCAGGGAGTCAGACGATGGCCGGGGACTTCGAGGAACTGGTGGAGCAGCAGGTTTCGACCCTGAGGGGCGACGAGCTCCGACGTCTGGAGGCCGCCGCGGCCCAGAGGCGAAGGGCCTGGGTCGAAGCCAGGGGGCTCCCCACGGCCGGGGGGCGCCTTACACCCCGGGAAGCCTACGAGCTGTTCTTCACCGGCTACCTTGGGCTTCCCCTCGACCAGGTCCCGGTCGTATCGGAGACGCCGGACGAGATCGTGTGGCGGTCCGCGAACCCCTGTCCGACGCTGGAAGCCTGTGCCCGCCTCGGTCTCGACACCCGCTCGGTCTGCCGAGCCGTCTACGAGAAGTCGACCCAGGCCTTCTTCTCGGCGCTCGACCCGGAGCTCCGCTTCCACCGCAGCTACGACGTGATCCGCCCCCACGCTCCGCACTGCGAGGAGCGGATCGTCAGGGTCGACTTCGAGGCGTTGATGCGAATCGCGATCGAGGAGGCGGAGCTCTCCAGGGCGGAGGGGAACAAGGGCTACGGCGCAGTGATCGTCATCGGCGACGAGGTGATCGCGCAGGCCCACGACACGGCGGCCACGGCACGCGACCCCAGCCTCCACGCCGAGCTCAGCGCGATCAGGGCTGCGGCGGCACGTCTCGGCGACGCGGATCTGACCGGAGCCGTACTGATCTCGAGCTGCGAGGCCTGCCCGATGTGCGCGGCGCTCGCGGTCTGGGCGAACGTGACGACGATCGTCTACGGTGCCTCGATCGAGGAGACCGCTGCGATGGGCAAGGCCCGCATCCTCGTCTCGGCCAGGGAAGTCGTCGCGAAGTCGCCAGCCCTGGTCGAGGTCATCGGCGGCGTGTTGCGGGAGGAGTGCCTCGCGCTCTACGCCTGAGCCGATGGCAACCGGGGCGATGGTCATGACCAGGCGCACGGTGAACGCGATACTCTCACTACCCGGGGGACCCGAGCCCGCCTCTGACGGCAGACGGCTGACGGCTCCTTCACGGCTTGCCGTCGCACCCCACGCGCTGCACCTTGCCGGGCACCGTGCCCGATGCTCACAGGAGCAGGCCATGAAGGTCCGTCCAGTCGTGCTCGCCGTCCTCGCCCTCCTCGCGCTGTGCGCCCTCGCCGCGGCGCCCGCCGCCGCCCAGACCCAGGCCACAGACGACATCTCCGGCGTCTGGCGCTACGAGGGTGCCAGGCAAGGTCCCGAGGAGATCACCATCACCAAGATCGGCGACTTCGCGTACCGGCTGGAAGTGATGAACACGAGCACGCGCGTCTCACGGTTCGAGTTGGTGGGGTACTTCGGCGAGGGCGTGCTCAATGCGGCGGGCATCGACCGACCCGGCTACGGCCTGCGCATGGTGGCGTGCTGGACGGGGCGCCTGACGCGGCCCGGCGTGACCGAGATCCGCTCGATGCCGCTGCCGGGCAACGTGAACTACAACCCGCAGACGGCGGCCTGGAGCGCGACTCCGCTTCAGCTGGTGAAGATTCGCTGAGCCGCGTGCCGGAGCATGGATCCCCTGGACGTCGTCAGCGCCAAGACTCGTCGGGCCTACAACCTCGCCGCGCAGAGGTACCACGACCTGTTCCACGACGAGATGCGCGAGAAGGCGTACGACCGGGCACTGCTGGACCGCTTCGCCGGCCACTTCGACGCCGGCTCCCTCGTCTGTGACGCGGGCTGCGGGCCGTCCGGGCACATCGGCCGGTACGTGTGGGAGAAGGGCGTCCCCGTCCTGGGCGTGGACATCGCCGATCGCTGTGTCGCCCTGGCTCGCCGGCACAATCCCGCCATGCGATTCGTGCAGGGCGACCTGGGCGCCTTGGGGTTCGCGGCCGGGGTCTTCGACGGGATCATCGCCTACTACTCGATCATCGACACCCCCAAGGACTCCGTCGGTCGCCTCTTTCGGGAGTTCCATCGGGTGCTGCGGCCCGGGGGGCGGCTGTTGGTCTCCGTCAAGGCCGGCGCCACCGAGGGGTATCTCACGGAGCTGCTGGGGACGGAGACGGAGATCTGGTTCAGTCTTTTCGACCGGGAGGAGATCCGGCGCTACTTCGAGGCCGCGGGATTCGCCCTGGAGCTGTTGGAGCAGCGATGCCCGCTCGACTTCGAGATCAACGCGGAGCGGATCTTCGCCATCGGGAGAAGGGACCAGCGCTGAGCGCCGAGCGTCGCCGGCCGGACCTCGAGGCCGTCCTTGCGGAGCGCTGAGGCGGTGGCCCGATCGCTGCAGAGCCTCGACCCGGCAGTGGCGGTCAGCGAGTTCGCCCCGCTCTCAGCGATTGCGCGCGAGGCCCTGCTCCGCGACCGCATGCTTGCCGCGCTCTCGGTCGCCCTCGTGACGCTGCTGGCCGGCCTGCTGCCCGCCCGGCGCGCCGCTCGGCTCGGCCCAGCGGTGGCGCTGCGGGAGGAATAGGGGGCGGACGCCGGTCACCACCGGCCCCGGCTACCGGCTTCCTGCTATCGCACCGGCTTTCACGCGGGGTTGTACGAGATGTGGTTGCCGGCGGAAGTCGTGAGACGTCTGAGACCGCGCCCGTCGGCGTTCAGGACGAAGACCTCCGTGCGGAGCACCGGTCCCGGCAGCTCCGAGCTGAAGGCGATGAGCGAGCCGTCGGGGGACCAGCGGGGACCGAAGGCGTTCACACCATCTGCGCTGAGCCGGCGCCGGCCCGTGCCGTCCGCCTTCATCACCCAGATCTCCCCGGTCCGCGCGTCACGACCGGACGACGTGAATGCGATCCCAGCACGGTCGGGCGGCCAGGCCGGCTCGGTGTCCTCGACATCGTCCTGGTCGGTGAGGCGGGTGAAGCTGCCGCCGTCCGCGTCCATCGCGTAGAGCGACCACGCGTCAACTCGATCGTACCCCGTGACCACCAGCC
>Ga0316628_100003308_pt1 | contig 12377 bp, 11 predicted proteins | sample OWC_Aug_M2_C1_D5_FD_207648 | JGI IMG/M metagenome (GOLD analysis project Ga0316628, IMG submission 207648) | Wetland soil microbial communities from Old Woman Creek delta, Ohio, United States - OWC_Aug_M2_C1_D5_C | ecosystem: Environmental > Terrestrial > Soil > Wetlands | place: USA: Ohio...
CGTTCGTCAAGAACCCTTTGCCGGCTGCTCGTTCGGCAGGCGGACGGATTGTTTGAATAGTATAGCCGGAATGCCCGCAACCGGCCAATGGCATAAATTATTAGGGGGTATTTGCCGCATTGCTACTGCAAGCGGCCACCGCAACCGATGCGAGAGCCCCGCGTCGCACCAGGAAGGCACTATCCGGACCGGTTCGTAGCCGGCATGCCGCGCTCATGCTACGGTCGGCCGCGGGCTGCGGTCGCGCAGATGGCATGATGCCATCGCGGCGTTCGCACCCGTCTCACGCGAGGTATTACCGCGATGGACGGCGAAATCGACCGGCTGGCCGGCAAGCTGCGACAAATCGAAGAAGAAATGGAGCAATTGCTCGAAGCCCGGCGCGACGCGTTCCGCTACCGGCTCGAACAGAACAAGGTCGTGTTCGAACAGGAAGTCATCGAACAGCATCGGCGGATCAGAATCGGCCTGATCCGCTTCCTGCGGGAATCGCCGCTCGTCGCCCTGGTCACGGCACCCGCCGTCTACGCGTTGATCGTACCTCTCGTGATGCTGGACATTTGGGTCGCCATTTATCAGCTGATCTGCTTTCCGATCTGGGGCATCGCGCGCGTGCGCCGGTCCAACTACGTCGTGATCGACCGGCACCATCTCGCCTATCTGAACGGCGTCGAAAAGCTCAATTGCGCTTATTGCAGCTATGCCAACGGACTCATCGCGCTGGTGCGCGAAGTGGCGAGCCGCACCGAACAATACTGGTGCCCGATAAAGCACGCGATACGGATCAGGGATGCGCATCAGCGCTACGGCCGTTTCGTGGATTATGGCGATGCGACCGGCTTCCGCCAGCGTCTCGAGGCGCTGCGCGACGAGATCCGGAAATCCTGACCTGATAAATCCCGCCGCCGCGGACGCGAAACCCCGCCAGCCATATTCGGTCTGGCGGGGTTTCCGGCGCATCGGCCGTTTCATGCTCGGCAAAAGTCGAGCTTTCTGTCGCCGGGCCGGCAAACGCACCGCCCTGCCCGGACCTGTCAGCATTCGATTTTCGGCAGCCCTAGCCTCGGGATCCCGAAGGGAGGCAGAGCTGTGGCTCCCTCGCTGCGCGACGGAGCCGGGTTCGGTCCTTCGGTGGATCGTCCATGCGCAATGCACCCTCCCCTGCTGGTTGTGCCATCGTCGGCCGGGCACCCGCATACAGGCCTGGTCCCTGTCGGGCGTCGACGCCAGTCGCGCTTGCTCCAGGATCGCGCTGGCCCGCCGCGCACCGATGCTGCATCGGTGGGGCGCTTCCCCAACACGCGCCGCGACGGCCGCAGCCGACAACTTCTGACCTAGTCAGCACCGGAAGCATTTCAAGCAGCGAACGCTGCAAAAGACTCTCCCGGAACGCGTCGCCGGCTCAGACCGCATTTCCGTCGAACTCCAGATTTCGGCCACGCCGTGCCGGTGGCCGCAAAACGATCCTCCACCCGGGATCGCCGAGGCCAAGAAATCCTGAAATCAATCGAGCGCAGCGCGACATCCGAGGCGATGTTTATTTTGGTATTTTTTGGTGATTCTGGTCCACTCCGGCCGACGAGAATTTTCATTGTCTTGAACTTCATCGCCAGAGGGGTCATATATTGCCGGTACGTTTCGCACGTTTTACAGTCGTTTCGGGTTAACGGGACACCCGTCGTTCCGGTTAGCGTAGTCACCCCTGACATTGTGAACGTTACAAACGGCCGTGCCGTCAAACCGAGTACGGTACGCATGTCCACACTTGTCAAAGGTACGATTACATGACTATCGGAACAGTGAAATGGTTCAACCCCACCAAGGGGTTCGGCTTCATCCAACCCGAAGACGGCTCGAAGGACGCGTTCGTCCACATTTCCGCCGTCGAGCGGGCCGGACTCGATAGCCTGAACGAGGGCCAGAAGGTTTCCTACGACGTTCAGGCCGGGCAGAACGGCAAGTCTTCGGCCGAGAACCTGAAGCTCGTCGACTGACGATGCGAGGCGCCGCCCCTGACCTCGGTCGGGGGTGGCTGCCGACCCGCCGGTGTCGCGGTGGCACCTTCACCGAACCGGCGCAGAATCCGGGCTGCACGTCGCGAGAAGCCGCCGCGCAGCCAATTACGGGAATGCCAATATGTCGAATGCAATACGATCCAAGGCCGAGGAAAAATTCGCCCGGGCCAAGGCGCAGCAAAAGCAGGCCGTGAAGGACCGCGAGCGCACGGACCGGGGAATCTCGGACAAGATCGCGCGGCTGCGGGCGCTTCGTCTCGCCAAGGAAGCGTCCGACCGGGTCGCCGCAAAGGACACGGCAGATCGCAAGGCAAGCGAAGCGCTGGACAAGGCAGCCGGCAAAGCCAAGGGCGGCCGCACCCGGCCGAAGGGCCCCGCCGTCGTCGCTGCGACAGATCCGGTTTCAGCGACCCAGCCCGCTGTCGGCACGGCGCCATCCGTCGGTCCCGATTTCGTCTAAGCCAGCGTCGTTCGCCGGTGACGCCACCGCATCGCGGCGGCATGCATGACCCGTGTCAAATAAAACGCCGATTGCGTTAATCGGACCATCGTCTGTGAAGCCAGAGCCACTGCTCGGGCCGCGCACGCACCCAATCCTCGATCAGAGCATTGACGCGGGCCATTGTCGCCGCGACATCGTCCGTCGGATGGCCGGTATCCCTCACCTCGAGGGGTGACGCGACCGTCACGCGGAAATGGGCGCCGCAGGTACGTTCGGTTCGAACCGGCACGATCGGACAATGAAAGCGGGCGCCGAGGCGCGCGATCGCCGATCCAGTCATCGCCGGCCGGCCGAAGAACGGCACCTCGATCCCGTCATTCATTTTCTGGTCCGCGAGCATCGCGACATGGCCGCCGTCGCGGAGACGGGCGAGCAGCGCCCGACCGCCTTCCGCACCCTTGGGAACCGCGGCACGCGCGCGAAGCCGGCGGCGCATCAATCGTTCGATCCAGGGATTGTTGGCGGCGCGATAGACCGACAGCAGCGACGCGCCCATCAGCCGATGGACGGTCGAAGGTCCGACTTCCCAATTCCCGAGATGACCGCCGAACAGGATTCCCGGCTTGCCGTCGGCGAGCAGCGCGTCGATCCGATCGCCGTTGACGAGTTCGACCCGGCCGGACCGGCCATCGCAGATCCGGTCAAGGTGCGGATATTCCGCAACGGTACGGCCGAGATTGTCCCACATGCCGCGCAGGATGCGCCGGTTGTCGGCGTCGGAGTTCTCGGGCATGGCGCGGCGGAGATTGTCTAGCGCGCGGCGCGAAGCGCCGATCCGCGGGCCGATCGTTCGGCCGATCGCGCCACCGATAGCCGACGCCCAGTCGACCGGCAGGCAAGCGAATGCCCACATCACCGGCAGCAGCGCAACGACCTCCGCCAGCTGCGCCGCTCGACGCAGGGCCAGGCCGATGCGTGCCCGCCGGCGCTCCGATGGCTTCACTCGATTGCTCACCGGAGAATCTTACGAAAAGACCGCGCCCGCGTCTCCTGCGGTTCCAACCCGGCGCGCGATTTTCAGGGCAGTGGCGGAAGGCCTGCACTCCGAACCTGGCGCGTCCGAATTTTGCCGGCGACCGAGGGGTCGTCCGATCGTCGCGCTGCCGCTCATGTCGGCCCCTTTCCGTCGCTCCGAGTCCACGCCAGAACGAGCAGCTGTTCGATGCATGCCAATGCCAGCAACAGATCTTCGATCTGGAGACGCACCGGCCGCGTCGCATCGCAACCCTGCTGCAGGGTCTGCGACGTGAATTCGGCGAGCCGATGGTTCGGCACCATCCGGACGATGTCGCGAATCTGGTTGCGTTCCATCCATCCATGCCTTCGCGCAACATTCGGCCCATCCTGCGCACCCGCAGAGATCGATCGACGCAAGAATAAAGATGGGACGGCGGGCGGCCGCGATCAACAGAACAACCCGAAATTGAGCAAATACTCTTGTGAATAATTTATTTGTCTCGAATTCCGCAAAGTAAAAATTTTATCCGTTTTGTACGAACATTATTCGCGACCGCTCTCGCCGGATCGATCGACCGCATCCGGGAACCCGCATGCGGTCGCCATCGAGCCGCTGATCCGGACGTCCTTTCGCCGCACGCGGGAACCGCGCGCGACCCGATCCGGCCGATGGCCGAGTTCGGAAATCGACGCGATCACCGCATGGACAGCCAATGGCGTTCCCATGCCGTTCGCCGCCGCCGGATCATTTTTTCGGCGGCCATTGCCCGATCTCCTTGTAATACCGGATCGCCCCAGGATGGTACGGTACGCCGATGTCGGCGGTCATCCGCGCCGGATTGAAGCGGTCCATGATCGGCGTGATCTTCCGCAGATCCGCGTGGCTGTCGTGCAGCATCTTCGTCACCTTGTAGGCGACGTCATCGGACATCTTCTGGTTGGTCAGCAGAAACATGTCGTAGGCCATCACCGTCGTCGGTTCGGTGATGCCGGCGAGCGACGGCGATGGATCGAGCTTGAGCGGATAGGCGATAAAACGCTTGGTCAGCCTCGCCATGGCCGCTGGGCTCGTGTCGATCGACAGAAAGCGCACGCCGCCGTTCGAGCTCATCTTCACATTGGCTTCCTGAACCTGGCCGATGCCGACCGATGACGTGGCGGCGTCAGCCTTGCCGGTCGACACCAGATCGACGCCGGCGAACAGGCTCGGCGACGGCAATCCTTTGATGTCGGACGGCGACAGGCCGGCATTGGCGAGCAGCGCGTCCTGGATGACGGCGCCGATCTGCTGCGCCTTGAAGCCGACCGGCATGCGCTTGCCCTTGAGTTCGGCGATCGAATGGATGGGCGAATCCGCCGGCACCAGGATCGAAATCGTCAGCGGCCACATCACACTGAGAATCTGCAGATTGGCGCTGCGGCGGTTGAAGGTTCCGGTCCCGGTATAGGCGGTCCGCGTCTCCTCGACATTCAGCATGCCGAATTCGGCTTCGTTGCGATCGAGCAGCGGAACGAACGTCGACGATCCGCCCATCGGAACGACCCGGACCTGCATGCCGAGCTTCTTGTCCATGACCTGCGCGAGCGCGACCGAAACGCTGTAGTTCTGCGACCCCTGCGGATTGGCGACGAAGCCATAAATATGTTGGGCGTTCGCCGGCCCGAGACCCATGGCCGACACGGCCGCCAGGATGGCGGCACAGATGGAAATCTTCTTCATAAGCGCTCCCTCGCCGATCGGCGTTCCAAAATCTTGCTTCGACCCCGTTCCCGTCCGCCGTTTGCTCCGGCGAACGAGAACAACATTTTTCCATGTATCACTCGATGTCGTGGCGTGAACGCAGCATCGATTGGCAATCATCTTACCGCCAGTTTCGTCGCGCCCGCCAGCCCCCGCCGGCACGATGTCAGCCAGACGCCACATCCGGGGACTGACAGACGGCTTGCGCCGCGATACGCTCCGGGCCATGCCGCCCGATGCCCTGAAGACAGCCGTCAAACTCGCGATCGCCTCGCTGATCGTCGGGCTTGCCCTGTCGTTCTTCGGGGTCACGCCGCAGGCCCTGCTGCACAGTTTCGGCCGGACGGTCGTCGATATCTACGACGCCGTGCTGTCGTTCCTCACCTGGGCGATCAAATATGTCCTGATCGGCGCGGTCGTCGTCGTGCCGATCTGGCTCGCGGCCATCCTGTGGCGTCTGGCGAGCCGCAAGCGCTGATGCAGCGCCGATCCGTAAAGCATGGCACGGGATTCGAACCGGCGCCCCCAAGCCACTCGATGCGGCCGGTCGTCGCTCCCTGGCCGAGATGGTCGAGCGCACCGCAAAGTTGTCCAAGTTGCTCGATAGGCACGCGAGAGACAAGAAAGATCCGCTTCCCCAGGAAAAGCTCGACAAACTATTTGAGGACACGGAACGCGAAGCCGACGAGAGAATGCGTGCGGTCGCCGACCACGCAGATGACAGTTCCGTCCGCCGACCCAGGTTGCTGCGTGACAGAGTCGATCGCGCCTGCTGGATTACGCGCGGTTAAACGGACCGCAACTTGGAAAGACATTGCAATCGCACTGACGAATTGCGATAAGAAACTCAATAACCCCACAAAAATAATGATTGGGGTGTCCTTGGCCGGACGAGGAGGAGGCTCACCATGGACTCTGCAACATCCCAAATTGGCGAACCCGCGGCGCTGTCGGTGCAGGAGCGTGACCGGCGTTATGCCATTATCCGCGCCCAGCTTTCCGAACGAGGCGTGGATGCCCTGATCGCCACCGGCACGCACCTCCTTTATCTGAGCGATGGTCTGCCGGGAGAAATGTTCGGAATTCTGCCGACCGATCCAGGCGAGGCCTTCACGGCAATTCTGACCTGGCGGTATCTCGCGGACATTTCGCCCCAAATCCTGCTCGACGCCCAGCAATGGGTCGGCGACATCCGCTCTGGTCGCGATGCGTCGCCGGTGGCGGAACGACTCAAGCAGCTTGGCCTCCAGGACCGCACCATCGGATTTGCCGGTCCCTTGAGTCAGCGCGCCTACAAGCAGATCACCTCGGCGCTGCCGTCGGTGAAGCTTGTCGACGTGTCGGATATCCTGGTTGATGTGCGCACCATAAAGAGCGCCGAGGAACTGGCGCTGATCGAGCGCGCCAACCGGATTTTCGACGTGGCCGTGCAGCGGGTTCACGAATTTGCGCGACCGGGCATGCTGGGCCGCCAGGTCGTGCAGGAAGGCAAGCGCGCGATGTGGGACGCCGGGGGCGACCTCGAGGCGACCTTCAAATTCAACTTCGGCCCGGTAGCCGCCCAGAATCCGGTGCTCTCGGAACTCTGTCTGAACCGGCGCATCCAGGAAGGCGACATCGGAACGCTGACGGCACATTCGCATTTCCACCACTATGCCGGCCACACCGATCAGGAAATCGCGTTCGGCAAGCCGAATCCGCGGCACGTGGCGATGTTCGATGCCGTTCTCAAGGTTCGCGAGGAGGTGCTGAAGCACATCAAGGCCGGGGCGACCCACCGCGATCTGGTCGACGCCTACGAAAGCGCCGCGAAGCAGACGGGATTCAAGACGTCACCGCATTCGCAGATGCATCTCTACGGGATCGACGTGCCGGAGTTTCCCGGACCGGCCTTCAAGACGGACGACCCCAAGGGGGGCAAGGGGCTCGGCGGCAGCGGTAATTTCATCCTCAAGGCGGGCATGGTCTACAGCGTCTCGCCGACATTGATAGACGATAAAACGGGTGACTCGGTGCTTGGGGGCACGTCGTTTGTCGTAACCGACAACGGGTATCGCAATTTCTGCGATCGGCCGGTCGCGCTTCTCGTCACACACTGACCGGAGGCCGACATGCCTCTGGTTCTGCGGGCGACAGAGGTCGCCCCTCTGCTCGATATGCCCAGAGCAATCGCGCTGACCGAGGATGTCCTGTCCGAACAGGCGCGCGGCCGCGTCGCCGTCCATGCGCCGTATCATCTGCCGGTCGAGAACGGCGCGCTCCGGGTGGTTTCCGGTGTCCTGCTCGACAGCCATCGAATGGGATTGCGGTGCGGGCCAACAATGCCTGTGCCGAATGGGGCTCGTGGCAATCATGCAGCGCTGCTCTACGACACCTCGGGCGAGCTCCTCGCGATCATCGGCTATCCGTTCGGAACGCTCAGGACCGGCGCGACGATCGCTGCATCGGTAAAGCATCTCTCCCGCCCCGACGCTGGCCGTGTCGGGCTCATCGGTACGGGCCGGAACGCACTCGGCCTCCTCGAGGGGGTGCGTCTGGTCCGCGACATCACCGGGGTCCGTGCTTTCAGCCGTGACCCGGAACGGCGCGAGAAATTCTGCGCTGAAGCGTCCCGCTTGACGGGCGTCCCCGTCGAGCCTGTCGCCGAGGCGAAGGACGCGGTCGCCGGCATGGATATCGTGCTCACCGCAAGCAATCAGCGCGTGCCACTTTTCCCCGCGGCGTGGCTCGAAGCTGGCACGCATGTCAGCAGCATGGGGCCGATCGGCGAGCTCGACGCGGACGTCTTTCTGAAGGCCAATCGCGTTGTCGTGACGAACAAGGAGCAGGAGAAAAACTATTTCATCCCGACGCCGCCGTTTCCGCTCGTCGACCTGGTCGCGGCAGGCCGCATGACATGGGACGAGATCGCCGAGCTCGGTGATGTTATCGGAGATCATGCGGTCGGCCGGCAGAGCGCCGACGACATCACGGTGTTTCACGAGTCCCAAGGCGGATTCGGCGACATCGCGTTCGCGGCGTGGGCCTACGACGAAGCCTGTCGGCGCGGGCTCGGTCAGCGGGTCTCGCTGTGACGGCGAGCTTGTCCGATGGCGCCAGACAGGTCGGTGCAGTTTTCACTGTCGGATAGCGCATGACCCACCGATAGCAATCAAGAACGGGAGGTTACGATGGCACGGCGAATCGGAATCGGGATACTCGCAGCGATCGGCGTGGTACTTGCGACGTGCGCGGTGCGCCAGGCTGCGATTGCGGCCGACGTCAAGATGTCGCCGGCCTTGACGAAGCTCGTGAAGGCGGCCCAGGCCGAGGGAGAGCTGAACGTCCTGTGGGGCAGCGCGCTCGGGGGGGCGGAAGGCGTCAGGGCGCTCCAGACCGCGATAAACCGGACCTATGGCATCAACGTCAAGGTGAAGTACACGCCGGGGCCGTCGATGCCTCAGATGGCGAGTCGCACCATTCAGGAGGTCAAGGCCGGACGGACCGCGTCTTCCGACATTTTCATCGGGGTCGAGGTGACGATTCCCGCGATGGTGAAGGCGGACGTCCTCGTGCAGGTGCCGTGGTCCGATTATTTCCCCAATATCACGCCGAAGATGACCGCGGTGGGCGGTCGCGCGTTGCAGATCGTGACCCTGTTCAACGGGGTCCTCTACAATGCGCAGATGATCCCGGCCGATAAAGTGCCGAAGACGATGGCCGATATTTTCCGACCGGAATGGAAGGGAAAGATCGCGTCGACACCCTACGCGGTCGGCTTCGATCGCATCGCCCTGGTGGACGGGTTCGACAAGATCAAGCCCATCGTGCAGAAGACCGCCGAGTGGGCCGGCGGCCTGATCCGCTGCGGCGAGAACGAGCGTATCGCGACCGGCGAGTTCCTGATGCTGTTCCTGGATTGCGGCCGGGTCGAAGAGAACTTCCTGGTGAAGAACGGCGGGCCACTCGGGCACGCGACGCTCGACGACGCACTGGCGACCAGCCTGTGGTACTTTGCGATCCCGAAGACGAGCGCGCATCCGAACTTGTCGATCCTGTTCTCGGGTTTCGTCGACAGCCAGGAAGGTCAGGCCATTATCGACAAGTACGGCCATGATACGTCGCATCTGATTTCGGGAACGCCGGCCTACGAGCATGCCCAGAGCCTGGAGAAGCGCGGACTCCATCTGCTGGCGCTGGGGCCCGACGAGCTCATGCCGCGGGAGGAAGAACTCGGCAAATACAAGAACGCGTTTCAGACGATTCTGAGGAAGAAATAGGCGGGACCATTGGCGCTGGCGCTCGGATCCGCTATCCGATCGGCCCGTCCTGCCGGCCAATGGTTCGGCGCGATCCCGAGCACCTGACGGGCATCGAGATGCGGTCGCGACCTGTTGCAGATTGTCCATGGCCGCGATCCCTCGCGGTCCGGTGCCGTGATGCGTGATGAGTGACAGTGCACAGGACGAAGACCGATCGGTGGGCACGAACCGGAAGGGCCGGGCGTCTGCCGAAGCCCCGATCGCCACCCCTCGGAAGTGATCGCATGACGTCCCCCATCATCGGAATCCGGAAATTGACTGGCTTCGGCGATCGCAGCCTCGGACGGCGGCTGATGCTGGGCTTCGCGACCCTGCCGCTCGCGATCGTCGTCATCCTCGTGGCCATCATCGTCTGGGTCAGCGTCGCGGTCAGGATGGATGCCGGCCTTACCGGGCCGTTCACCCTGCACCACTACGCCACGCTGTTCACGGACCCGCTGATCATTCATGTCGTCCTCAACACCCTGATTTTTTCCGCCGTTACCGTGGCCACCGCGATGACGTTCGGGGTGGCGGCTGCCTGGCTTGTCGAGCGCACAGACATGCCGGGCAAGAAGGCGGTCTACGCGCTGATGACCATTGGGCTTCTGTTTCCCACGTTCTTTCAGGCGATGGGATGGATGTTCTTCCTGCATCCCCGCATCGGCATGTTCAATCGATGGCTGATGCAGACACTGCATCTCTCGGAAAGCCCGTTCAGCATCGCCAACGTGTACGGCATGGGCTGGGTCGAAGGTCTGGGCCTCGCTTCGCTGGCCTTCGTCATGACGAGCCCCGTCTTGCGGGCGATGAATCCCGACCTCGAAGACGCGGCGCGGGTCCACGGATTGGGCCGCTGGTCATGCGCGACCCGGATCGTGATGCCGCTCATCTGGCCGGGACTGGTGGCCGCCGCGATCTACATGGCCGTGATCGCGACGGCGACCTTCGAGGTGCCCGCCGTTATCGGCCTCGGCAGCAAGATCCTTACCTTCAGCACGCTCGTCTATATCAGCGTCTCGCCGGAGATGGGCGTGCCGAACTACGGAATCGTCGGTGCGATGAGCGTCCTGATGATTGCACTCTCGATGGCGATGAGCTGGTGGTATTTCCGTGTCATTCGCCTGTCCGACCGATACGCGGTGGTGCAGGGCCGCGGCTATCGTCCACGCCTCATTCGCCTTGGGCGGTTGCGATGGGTCGGCTGGCTGGTGCTCGGGTCCTATTTCGTCCTGGCGAAGCTGCTGCCGTTGCTGATGATGGTCTGGGCGGCGCTTCTCCCATATTTCCAGCCGTTTTCTCTACGCGCACTCAAGCAGGTCACCCTGCGGAACTTCGAGCAGATACCGATCGACCTTCTGGTTCGCGGCGCCGCGAACACCTTCATTCTGATGCTCACGGTACCGACCGCGGCGCTCGTCCTCGGCCTCATGATCTCCTGGATTGTCGTGCGGTCGGGGCTCAGAAGCCGCTTCGTCTTCGACTGGATCGCCTTTCTGCCCCACGCCGTGCCGAGCCTCGTGTTCGCGATTGCAGCGGTCGTGCTCGCCTTGTTCGTGCTACCGAAAGGTTTCCCGCTTTACGGCACGATCTTCATCGTGATGGCGGTTTATATCCTGGTGCGGATCAGCCTCACGACGCGCGTCTTGAACGGCGCAATCCTGCAGATTCACCGCGAACTGGAGGAAGCGGCCTATGTCAGCGGCATGCGCATGCTCTCGACCATGCGCAAGATTCTCTTGCCGCTGCTTATGCCGGCGCTGATCAATCTCTGGCTCTGGAATGCGCTGCTGACATTTCGCGAGCTGACGATGGCCGCCTTTCTCGTGACGCAGGACAACATCACGCTGCCCGTGGTGATCTGGGGAGTCTGGCACACGGGCAGTCTGGGGCAGGCTGCGGCGGCGTCTCTGGTCTTTGTGGCGATGTTCCTGCCCGTGGTCGTCATCTACTGGATGTTCGGCACCCGCGCGGCGGAGCATACGGTTCATGGCTGATTGACGGGATGGCAGATCGGCTCGCGGGCCGCCAATGCAGCGGCTTCGTCGAATCGCAGGAAGGAAGGTACGGTATGACGAGCGATATGCTGATTCCGATGTTCAGCATTGCGGAGCGGACGCGGCGCTGGGAAAAGGTTCGTGCCCTGATGACTGATGCCCAGCTGGACTGTTTGGTCGGTTTTCCGAACCAGGGACGCTTCGAACAACTTCAGGCGAATACGCGCTATCTGATTCAGATCGGCGGATTCCAGACCGAGGTGGCTGTCGTGTTTCCGCTCGAGGGCGAGACGACGGCGATCGTACAGACGCCGCGCGATATCGACTGGTGGAGCAAGGCACAGAACTGGGTAACCGATTTGCGGCCGTCCCGCCGGCGCTGGTCGGACATGGTGGTCGCACGGCTGAAGGAACTCGGCGCCGCGGCACGGCGCGTCGGCGTCATCGGCCTTAACGGACTGGTCCGTGCGCCCGAGGGGGTCGTGCCTTGGCAAATGTTCGAAAATCTTCGCGCCGCACTTCCATCCACGGAATTCGTGGATGCGACGCAACTGCTTCTCGCGGCGCGCGCGGTCAAGTCTGCCGAAGAGATCGCCTTCATCGAAAACGCCGAGCGGATCGGCGAAGCGGCGGTCGAGGCGTTGCTGAGGACGGCGCGTCCCGGTGTCGCCGAGAACGTGGTGTATGCCGCGATGGTCGAGACGATGATTTCCCGCGGCGGGGAGCTGCCGACGATGATCTATTGGGGGGCAGGCCAGGGGCCGACCGGTGCCCATCTCTATCCGTCGTCGCGCAAACTGCAGCCCGGGGATCAGTTGCACAACGAGATCGAGGCGAAATGGGGCGGGTACATTGCGCAGGTTTCTGCGCCAGCTGTGATCGGCG
>Ga0316628_100003309_pt1 | contig 12376 bp, 9 predicted proteins | sample OWC_Aug_M2_C1_D5_FD_207648 | JGI IMG/M metagenome (GOLD analysis project Ga0316628, IMG submission 207648) | Wetland soil microbial communities from Old Woman Creek delta, Ohio, United States - OWC_Aug_M2_C1_D5_C | ecosystem: Environmental > Terrestrial > Soil > Wetlands | place: USA: Ohio...
AGAAAAGACAAGACAGCCTACAAGGCGTGGCTGGAAGCAAAGATCAAGACCAAGGAAGAGCGCTCGCACGGTTTCCGCTACCTGGGGCAGTACGAAGAGCAGGTAGGCGAGATGCTGGAGATCGCCCGCAAGGGATAACATTTCTTACTGAGGAAGGGAGTTTGTCATGGCGCAATCGGCCACACTCATTGAGCAGGAAAAGAGGACCGAGGAAACCGCGTTAATCACGGGCAGCGAAGCCATTGCGGTGGCGTGCAAGCTGGCCGACGTGGACGTAATTACGGCTTATCCCATCCGCCCCTATGACACGGTCATGCAGTACGTATCGAAGCTGGTGTCCAACGGGGAGATGGACTGCGAGTTCATCGTCGCGGAAGGCGAGCACTCACAGTTTGAAATCGTGAAGCATGCTTCGGCGGCGGGAGCCCGCGTATTCGTTGGCTCCAGCGGCGTGGGCTGGATGTATGCGATGGAGGCGCTGACGGTGACGCCGGCGCTGCGCATCCCCATGATCGCCATGGTGGGCAACCGCGCGCTGGACGATCCGGGAGCATTCGGCGTGGAACACAATGACGCCCTGGCGGTGCGCGATCTGGGCTGGCAACTGGTATGGGTGGACAACCCGCAGGAAGCGCTGGATACGGCGCTGATCGCATATCGCGTGGCGGAAGACCGGCGGGTTTTCCTGCCCTGCGCCATCAGTTGCGACGGCGCCTTCCTGACGCACTCGCAGGCGCTGGTGAAGATCCCGACGCAGGACCAGGTGAACAAGTTCCTGCCGCGTTACAACCGCGGCGACCTGCTGCTGCATCCCGACAATCCAATCACGGTGGCCCCGCAGGGCAACGAGGACTGGGTAATGGAGATCCGGCGGCAGAACTTTGCGGCCATCGAGCGCTCGGCCGGGGTGATCCGCGAAGCCTACAAGGAATTCGAGAGCATCTTCGGACGTTCCTACGGCAACCCGTTCTTCGAGGAATACATGACCCAGGACGCCGACGTGGTGCTGATGGGCATGGGAACACTCTCGACGCCGGTGAAGGTGGCCATCCGCAAGATGCGCGCGGAAGGCAAGAAGGTGGGCTTTGTGCGTCTGCGCTGGTTCCGGCCATTCGTTGCCGAAGAACTGGCCAAGTGCCTGCAACGCTTCTCCGCCGTGGGCGTGATCGACCGCGATTATTCGTTCGGTTCGCCGTACAACAGCGGCGTGGTCGCCAACGAAGTGCGCACCGCGCTGTATGCGGCGCCCGGGGCGAAACCGCCGGTGCTGGGCTTCATCAGCGGTCTGGGCGGCCGCGAAGTGACGGTGCCGGACGTGGAGAAGATCAGCGATTCGGTGATCGCGGCTTCCAAGGGCAAGTCGCAACCGTTGACACAATGGATCGGGCTGCGCGAGTAGTCCCCGTAACTGATGCGAGCATCAGAAAGGATTGAGAAAACAAATGCCTACTTTTCCTCACGTGCAAGTTGACCCGACGCAGCAGCTTGATCCGTTCAAGGCGGTCAAGAAGATCCCGCTGGAAGAATTCTTTACCTCCGGCCACCGCACGTGCCAGGGCTGCGAATCAGCGCTGGTAATGAAGATGATGGCCAAGGCAGCGGGCCCGCGGACCATCGTGCTGGGAAGCACGGGATGCATGTACGTTGCAAACACAACGTACTATTCAACGTCATGGGTAGTGCCCTGGATGCACACGCAGCTCGGCAGCAGCGGCTCGGCAGCGCTGGGCACAGCAGCCGCGCTGAAGGCCCTGATGCGCAAAGGCAAGATGAAGAAAGAGCCGATCAACGTGATCGCCTTCTGTGGCGATGGCGGCGGCGCGGACATGGGCATCAGCGGAATATCCGCCACGTTGACCCATCCCGACTACAACTCTCTGATCTTGATGTATGACAATGAGTCCTACGCCAACACAGACATTCAGCTTTCCGGCAGCACGCCGTGGGGCGCCAATACCACGTTCAGCACTCCCGGCAAGGTAAAAAGGATCATGCATCGCCGCTGGAAGAAAAATATGGCGGCAATGATGGCGGCAGGCCATCCGGAAACCAAGTACGTAGCGACGATCTGCATGTCCTACGGGCTGGCGGGAATGAACGCGATACGCAAGGCGCTGGCCATCGGCGGGCCTACGTTTATTCACTGTCTGGATCCATGCCCCAAAGGCTGGGACTACGATCCCTATCTCTCGCATGAGATGGGCGAACTGGCAGTGAATACCGGTGTATGGCCGATGTGGGAAGTGGAAAACGGAGTGTTTCGCCTGACCGGCAGAACGCAGCAGATCGCAGCCGGCAAGATCAAGCGCCAGCCGGTTCGGGATTACCTGACGAAACAAGGCCGGTTTGCCCACTTTACGAAGGATGATACGGATTACTTCCAGAGCAAAGTGGACGAAATGTGGGACAAGTGGATCGTCCCCGGCGTGATTCCGTTCCAGAAAGACCTGGACGCCGACCATCCTCCGGCGGAGTAAGAGTTTAAGAGTTGGGGATTTGCCCTTGGGGCCCCGTTCGCGGGGCCCCAATAAATAACGGATCAGACTTGAAGCCAAAGGCCCAATCGCGGCTTGATTCCGCTGCAAGCGGAGCAGGAAAACCCTAACCCCTCCGGCCCAACGGGTACCGGAGGGGTTAACATTTTTTTGTTCCATTTTTGGGCCTTCTGTGGAAAAATGCCGCGCGCAAAAAGAAAGAGGAGTTATCCGGATGTAGAAGTAGGGAAAGCGTATGTTCCGAACCGAGGAGGTTTCGGCTATGGCTGCAACAACACTCCCAGTAGCTTCTGATGAACGCATGCCAAACCGCTGGATCATATTGATAGCCAGCATCGTCAGCATGATCGCGGTGGCAAATTATCAATATGGGTGGACCTTGTTCGTAAAGCCGCTCCAGAAACACTTCAACGTTGAAGCGGCAATTATCCAGATTACCATCACTGTTTTTGTACTTCTTGAGACCTGGCTGGTCCCGTTTGAGGGCTGGCTGGTGGATAAGTTCGGCCCCCGGCTTTTGGTGGCTATCGGAGGCGTGCTGGCCGGCCTGGGCTGGTTCGGCAGCGGTAAAGCCGAATCGGTAAGCGGGCTTTACCTCTGGTATGGCGTCTGCGGAATAGGCGCGGGTATTGTTTACGGCACCGCCGTGGGCAGCGCCATGAAATGGTTCCCTGATCATCGCGGGCTTGCCGCAGGTCTAACCGCAGCCGGATTCGGCGCCGGTTCCGCCTTCACAGTGGCCCCCATTGCGAACATGATCAATAGCCAGGGCTACCAGGCTGCTTTCATGAGATGGGGCATCATTCAGGGAATCGTCGTTCTGGTAGCGGCCATGTTCCTCAAGGCCCCGCCCGCGGACTGGTTGCCCAAGACGTGGCGAAGCAAAGGCAGCGAGGCGGTACGGACGCGCCAAGCGGCAATTTCGTTCACCTCCGGAGAGATGGCGGCTACACCCCATTTCTGGCTGATGTACCTGATGATGATGATGGTAGCCACCGGCGGTCTGATGGCTGTGGCACAGTTGGCCCCCATGGCGACGGATTACAAGGTGGACAAGATTCCAGTCACCCTGCTGTGGCTCACCATGCCCGCTCTCACCTTTGCGCTTTCGGCGGACCGACTGGTGAACGGCTTCTGCCGCCCCTTCTGGGGCTGGGTTTCTGACCATATTGGCCGGGAAAAGACCATGGCGCTGGCATTCGGCCTGGAAGCGTGCGCCATCTTTGGTCTTCTCAGCTTTGCTCACAGGCCGTACTTGTTTGTGGTCCTCAGCGCCTTCACCTTCTTCGGTTGGGGCGAAATCTTCTCGCTGTTCCCGGCGCTGTGCGGCGACTTCTTCGGCCGCAAGAATGCGACGGCGAATTACGGATTTCTCTACACCGCCAAAGGCTCGGCCTCAGTATTCATCCCTATTGGATCTGCGCTGGCGGCAGGTAAGGCATTTGATTTCCGGGCGGATATACTGCTCCTTCTGGGCGGCATCCTGGTGATCTTTGCCCTATTCCTTGCTCCAACGGTGCTTCGCATGACTCTGAGCAAGGCTGCCAAAGCGGCCATCCTTACCTTTGCGGGATTCTTTATCGTCTACGGATTGATGCTGACGGTATTGCCGAAGACCTGGACTCCGTTTGCGGCTAAATTCACGATGCCAAAGATCGGCTGGTTCGGCGTTTTCAGTGTCGCCATCGCATTTGACCTGATCTCCGCCAGTCTTGCCTTCTTCGTCCTGCGACGGATGAAGGCGCCGGTGCGCGCCGGACAAACGTCGGCGACAGAGGTCGGAACAGCGGCGTAACCGCCAACTCGGAACGCTCAAGGCTCCTTTTTGCACCAGCAAAAAGGAGCCTTTTATTGCGCCGCACGGCGGCTTCCGGCAGACCAGGTTTCTCTTAGCGAAGGCGCGCGATTCAGAAGCGCCCTACAGTCAGGCTACCCGCACAAGGGACACGGTCCTGCCCGCTCCCTGTAAATTGCAAACTCCGGCGGGCATTTTATTGAACGAAAGAAAGTTCTGGGAGAGGTGTGCTCCGGCGCTCCATCAAAAATAGACTTTCAGCCTTTATTTATTTTCTTTTCTTGGGTTTGCAAACGCACCAATCGAAGCAAACAATGTGGTATAAGTCGTCTACTGCCCGACAAGTTTTGCTGATGGAGACGGATGACCTCTCAGAATGAGTATTGAAAAGGGCAAGTCGCGACCAAATCTCAATTCCTCTTTACCGTCAAGCGCCGAACCGGCCAGCCAGAAGGGCTTCGATCCGGCAAGCGCCCTTGCCAACTCGGGTATCGCAACCAGCAGCCTTGCGTTCTCCGCCAAGGACGTCATTTTCTGGCAGGGATCTCCGGCGGATTCGGTGTTTCTTATTCATGAAGGACGGGTCAAGCTCACGGTGGTTTCCGCCGAGGGCAAGGAAGCCACGCTTGCGTTCCTGGGAGCGGACGAGTTTCTCGGCGAGCATTCGATGGCGGAGCAGCAGCACGTGTGGATGAACACGGCCACAGCGGCCACGGACTGCGTTCTGCTCAAAATCGGCCGCAATGACATGGCGGCCATGCTGCGCCGTGAGCCACGATTTGCGAACTTTTTCCTTTCTTTCCTCCTGGCACGCAACTTGCGCATGCAAGAGGCCGTGGTGGACCAGGTTTTCAACTCCAGCGAAAAACGGCTTGCCAGGACGCTGCTCCTGCTGGCGAACTTTCGCGGACCGGAAGAAGTCCAGACCGTGGTTCCCAAGATCAACCATGAAACTCTGGCGGCCATGGTGGGGACCACGCGCGCACGGGTGAGCTTCTTCATGAACCGCTTCCGCAAGCAGGGGTTTATCGACTACAGGCCCGACAATCGCGGGGTACTGAAGGTACACAGGTCATTGGTCAACGCGCTGGCAGACGCGGAGGTCTGCGCCCAGTGTTCGCAACGCGACCCGCAAAGGAGTGACTGTATACGCTGCTGTACTTCCGTCCCTTTGGGGATGGGCCGGGAAGACAATCTATAACATGTCTTATTTCGTAAAGGCATGTTGTCCTTCTGTGCAATATTGAACCGACTGCGTTCTCACATCCGCCCATAATGCTGTCACTTCTGAAACCGCAAGCTGGTCCTGCTTCGTGAGCTGAATTTGGCTCATTCGACCGGCCGCACCATTACTTCCGGGGCGGACATTTGCCCCCAAGTGTGAGTCTTGCTTCCTGCGCGAGCGGGTGAGGTGAAAGTGTGCCCGCGCAGTTGCCGACCTGTGGGTCCGTGCGCCTGCCAAGCGCAACGTGCCTGAAAACCAGTACGAGGACTGCGATGTCCCGGGGCGAACCCTGGCAAGCGCAATTCTCTTTTTAAGCGCGGTCGATTCATCTGGAACGAATCGCGCAAAGCATCACGTCAAGGAGCGCAGCCAAATGAGTATTTTCTATCTTCCCAAAGACGCGTCGAAAGCGCGCATGCGAGACGCAGAAAACGCCCGTAAGAGCCGGGGGGAGATCATTGCCGCCTATTCGCAGGGAAAAGTTTCGCGTCGCGAGCTGATCAAGTGGGGTCTGTTTACCAGTGCCGGCGCACTGGCGCCCATTGGCGGCTTGAACCCTTTTCTGCCCGCGGCCAAGGCCGACGGAACCATTACCGGTCTTCCCCCCAGCCCTTTGTTCGGGGTCCAGCCGTTTACCACGCCGATGCCGCGGTTTGACCTGTTGTCGCGCAACGCGGTGTCATCGTTGAGCCCGGCGCCCACAGCCGAGTCCAACCAGACCCTGCAGCCGGTTGACCCGGCTTTGGGTGGCGGGTTTGGTCCCATTGAAGGACGTCCGCCAGGAGCGATCTGGGCACACCAGCAGTTTGCCCAATTGCCGCCGCAGGTGGCGCTCGAAGTGTCGCAGGCGCAGGCGCAGACGAACACCGTTTACAATCCCGGAGTCGCGTCGCAGATGAACTCCGGTATCGATCCGACTCAGCCGATTCCGCTGAAGTTCCATCCCGGGCTACCCACGCAGGACCCCAATTCGGTGTGGACATTCAATGGAACGATTCCGCCGAAGCTGGCGCAGGCGCGCTATGGCGAACCGATCCTGATGCGCCATCACAACCGCTTGCCGGCGGACGTGACGCAGAACAACGGTTTTGGCCGCCACACGATTTCCACCCACGAGCACAACGGCCACCACGGCGCTGAGAACGACGGCTTTACCGGGGCCTACTTCTTCCCCGGCCAGTTCTATGACTATCACTGGCCCATCCAGCTTGCCGGGCGCAACAGCATCAACGTGGACGCAACGGATCCTCGCGCCAGCGGTCCCAATGACGCGGGTGGTCTTACCAAGATCCCGGGCGACTGGCACGAAACCATGAGCACACACTGGTTCCACGACCACATGTTCAGCTTCACCTCGCAGAACGTGTACAAAGGCAACGCTGCGATGTTCAACATCTATAGCGGCCTGGACCGTGGTAACGAGGCCATCAATGACGGCGTGAACCTCCGCCTGCCCTCCGGCACGGCAAAGTCCTGGGGCAACCTGGAATACGACGTCAACCTGCTGCTGTCTGACAAGGCTTTCGATCAGAACGGCCAGCTCACCTTTGACATTTTCAACTTTGACGGGTTCCTGGGCGACGTGATGACCGTGAACCTGACCTACCGGCCGTACTTCGAAGTGGAGCGCCGCAAGTATCGCTTCCGCATCCTGAACGGCAGCGTGTCCCGCTTCTTCAAGTTGGCGCTGAGTGACGGATCACCGATGATCCAGATCGCCAATGACGGCAACCTGTTCCCGCAGCCGGTGGTGCTGACGCAGCTCGATGAGCAGGGCATTGCCGAGCGTTACGACGTGGTCATTGACTTCTCTCGCTACGCGATCGGGCAGAAGGTCTGGTTTGTCAATCTGTGCGAGCACAAGGACGGCAGAAAGCCGGCTGACGATCTGTCGCTTCAGCAGGCTCTCTCCGGCAACTCCCAAGATCCGTGCGTGGGCAAGTGTCTGGAGTTCCGCATCGTGCGCGATCCCGCGACACCCGATGTCAGCCAGGTGCCTGCTACCATGATCCCCAACCCCGACCTGAGCAACATCCCGGTGGCGCGTCAAAGGACGTTCATCTTCGGCTCGGGCGCCGGCCAGAACCAGAATGATCCGGTGACCAGCTTTAATGGACCCTGGGGCGTTGAAACCGACGGCGGAGCCATGTTGGCCGCCGACTTCGGCCGCGTCACTGCGGCGCCACGCTTCGGCAGCCGCGAAGTGTGGACCCTGGTCAACGGTGGCGGTGGTTGGGACCACCCGATCCACATCCACTTTGAAGAAGGCCAGGTCCTGGCCCGCAACGGCAAAGCCAACAACGTGCCGGCGTGGGAAAAGGGCCGCAAGGACGTGTATCGTCTGCGTCCGGGCGGCAGCGTGACCATCACCATGCAGTTCCGCGACTGGGGCGGCATGTTCATGGAGCACTGCCACAACACGGTCCACGAGGACAACGCCATGCTGATGCGCTGGGAGATGAACGGTGCGGGAGCTCCATTCCTGAACCCGTTGCCGACGCCGATCCCGACGCCACAAGGTGTGACGTTCCAACCGCCGGACGAGATCCTGCCCGGCGCGTTCTAACCAGGCTGTGCGAGAGCATCACAAACCGGCAGATCGTCACTCAGATGGTCTGCCGGTTTCGTGATTTTGGCCGCTGCGCTCCACACCACTTGCGACGGTTCTTGACCGGCTCATCCTTCTGCACCCGCAGCACGCCACTCGGCGCGCACGCCGGCCTCCCACCCCGGCACGCGAAAATCGCGCGCGCCGGGGGCCCCAAGACTCGTGGCGGTTCGCCTCAAACTTTGCTTGGCGGTTCGGAGCGAAGCGACACGAATAATGGACGAGGCCGCAGCCAGTTCGACTGCGGCCCCTTTGGAGTGCCCCTTTGTGCCTACTCTTCCAAGGTTGAAAGATCGCCAACTGCGTGGCCTAGTTCCTGCGCCTTTAACAGGCGCCGTATGATCTTTCCACTCCGTGTTTTGGGAAGTTTGTCCGGGAAAGCAATCTCCGCGGGAACGGCGATGGAGCCCAGAGTGTGGCGCACGTGGTCCTTCAGTTTGGCTTCAAGCTCCGGCGAACCGGTGTGGCCGATGCGCAGGATCACAAAAGCCTTGATGTTCTCGCCCTTGATCTCGTCGGGGCGGCCGATGACGGCGGCTTCCGCCACGGCGGGATGGCTGACCAGTGCGCTCTCCACGTCAGCCGTGCCAATGCGGTGGCCGGCGACATTGAGCACGTCGTCAGCGCGGCCCACCACGGTGAAGTAACCGTCTTCATCGCATACAGCGACGTCGCCCGTGGTGTAAGCGTTGGGAACTTTGCCCCAGTCCTGGGCGTAACGCGCGGGGTCCCCGTACACCGTGCGGAACATGTGCGGGAAGGGGCGGCGCAGCACGAGCAGGCCGCCTTTGTTGGGAGGCATTTTGTTGCCCTGCTGGTCCACGACTTCCGCCACTACTCCGGGAAGCGCTTTGCCAGCTTTGGCAGGACGCGCGGCGAAAGCAGGCATTGTGCCCAGGCATGGGCCGCCCGTTTCGGTTTGCCACCAATTATCGGCAACAAAGCCGGTCTTGCCGTTCGAGCAGATCACGCGATGCGCCCACAGCTGGGCTTCCGGATTCAGCGGCTCACCTGCGCAGGTGAAGAGGCGGATGGTGTGCAGATCATACTTCCTGGGCAGTTCGTCGCCGTGGCGCATGAACATGCGGACGGCGGTCGGCGCGGTGAAGACCACGGACACGCGGTACTTTTCCGCCAATTCCCACGCCACAGCCGGATGCGGATAGTCAATGGCGCCTTCGCGGAACAGCGTGGTTGCGCCCGCCAGCAGCGGCGCATAGACGATATACGAATGGCCCACGACCCAGCCGATATCGGAAGTGCAAAAGAAAATGTCATCGTCGCGTATGTCCCAGAAGCGAGTCATATGGTAATAAATCCCGACGCTGTACCCTCCGTGGACGTGTACCACCCCTTTGGGCTTGCCGGTGGTCCCGCTTGTATAAAGGATGTAGAGCGGGTCTTCAGAGTCCATGACTTCTGCGGGACATTCGGCCTTCTGGCTTTTCACCAGTTCGTAGAAATCGACCTCATGCGGCCCCAGTTCGATCTCGGGTTGCACGCGCCGCAGCACCACGACTTTGTCCACGATCTCCAGGCCGTCGATGGACTCTTCCACGATGGCGCGCAGTTCCACGCGCTTGCCGCGGCGATAAGTGAAATCCGCGGTGAGGATCACGCGCGCCTGGGCGTCTTCAATGCGGCTGCGCAGCGCCTGCACGCTGAAGCCGGCATACACCACCGAATGCACCGCGCCGATGCGCGCGCACGCCAGCATGGCGACCACGCCTTCCAGCGCCAGCGGCATATAAATAATGACGCGATCACCCTTCTTCACGCCCAGCGACTTCAGCCCATTCGCCGCGCGGCCCACGAAGTCCAGCAGCTGGCCATAAGTAATCTGCCGCTCCGTGCCGTCTTCCGTGGTCCAGATATAGGCGACTTTGTTCTTGCGGCCCGATTTCACCTGCCGGTCGAGCGCGTTGTACGTGATATTGCACTTGCCGCCGACGAACCACTGAAACGTCGGATACTTCCATTCAAAGACTTTGTTCCAGGGCTGGAACCACTCCAGCTCGCCGGCCACGCCGCTCCAGAAAGCGTCCGGGTTCTCCACGGAACGTTTGTATTCGGCGGCGTAGTCCTTGAGCCGGCACTGCTGCACCAGAAATTCGGGCGCGTGAAGCTCGGTTTCCGCGCGTAAAAGCTGCTCAATTCCGCTTTCAGTGGGGGCGAGAGGGGCCATAGGTCCTCCTGATGATTTTGTTGACGCTTCGCGGGAGCCGGCACAGAGAGTGCTGAACAGGCATGTCGTTCCCATGCCTATGGGGAGCGATGATACCACTTCCGCCGCGCGTGGTAGCTGTGATGGCGGTCACAGGGAAGCGCGTTTTCCGCTTAGAATACTTGCGCGTGCACCTGAAGCTCATCTCCGTTCTTGCCACGGCCGTTCTCCTCGGCGCGGCGGCCGCGCTGGTGCTGCGGCACAGCATTGTCGGGACCGGACCGGTCAGCCTTGCTCTGCAGCTTGCCGGACTACTGCTGGTGGCGTGGGCGCGAGTCACATTCGGAACGCGCAGTTTCCATTTCGCCGCCAACCCAACTCCGGGAGCGCTGATCACCACCGGGCCGTACCGCTACATTCGCAATCCCATCTATGCTGCTGCCTGGCTGGTGACCTGGACCGGCGCGGCCGTGCACTGGTCATGGACCAACGCCGCCCTGGCGCTGCTCATTGCCGCTACTATAGCGATCAAGATTTTCTGCGAAGAAACGCTGCTGCGCGCGGCTTATCCGGAGTATGAGGATTACGCGAAGCGGACGAAGCGGCTGGTGCCGTTTGTGATTTGAATCAGCGGTTGGCGAGCGTAGCGATGTCTCCAAGGCCGAGCAGGTTTTGGTCGGCTGTGACCAGGGTTAAATCGAAGACCTTGGCGGTTGCGGCGAGGAAACGATCCGCAGGATCGCTGTGCAAAACCAGCGAGTTGGCGGTGAGCACGATCTCATGGGTAAGAGGGGCCTCGCGCATGTTGACCGTAGCGTCGGCCAGCCAGTCCTTCAGGTCGCCCTGAAGTTGAATACGGCCCTTTCTGTTCAAAGTCAGGGCTTCCCAGGTGCTGATCGGGGAAAGCCACAACTCATTCTCAGGGCTGGTCAGGTCACGCATGGTATGGCGGCCAAGACGCCCGGGTTCCATGACGCTCCACAGCCAGATGTGTGTATCCAAAAGGAGTCTCAATCGCGCAGAACCTCCCACTCCTCTGGCTCAGTGGCAGGAGAAATGATGTCGCCCAGAATTTTCCCGCGATCCTTCATGCACCCAAGCCAGTTTTCGCGGGTCTTCGGCGCGGATGGCGGAACAAGTTCAGCCACCACCTTCCCAAACTTGGTGATGCGCAGCGGCTTTTTCGTTTTGTACACGCGGTCAATCAGTCCAAGACACTTGGCCTTGAACTCGGAAACGGTGATCTCTTCCATGACCAATAAATTATACCATAGTCAAAAATAATGGTCATTCGCGTATATTGTAAACTCTGGAAAAACATGCGCATCCTGATTGCCGGTGGAGGCACCGGCGGACACGTTATCCCGGCGCTGGCCATCGCCCGCGAACTCAAATCGCGCTACGGCGCTGAGGTGCTTTTTGTTGGGACAGCGCGCGGGATCGAGAACCGTCTGGTACCGCAGGCCGGTTTCGGGCTGATGCGCGTCAAAGTCGGCGCGCTCAAAAATGTCGGCCTGCTCACCCGTCTGCGCACGCTCATCGACCTTCCGCTGGCCATCTGGGAATCGCGCAAGATCATCAAGGTCTTCTCGCCCGATGTTGTCGTGGGCGTAGGCGGATACGCTTCCGGCCCGGCCATGGCAGCGGCCCTCCTGCGCAGGCTGCCCACGCTGGCCTTTGAGCCCAACGTGGTCCCCGGCTTTGCCAACAAGATCGTAGGCCGGTGGGTCTCGTCGGCGGCAGTTCACTTTGAAGAGAGCAAAAAGTTTTTCCGCAACGCCCAAGTGGTCGGCGTCCCTGTGCGGCGGGAATTCTTCAGCGTCCCGCCGGCAACCGACGGCCGGCTGCCCACTCTGCTGGTCTTCGGCGGCAGCCAGGGCGCGCACGCCATCAATCAGGCCGTCACCGGCGCAATGCCGGAAGTTCTAAGGCAAATTCCCGCCTTGCGCATCATCCATCAGACCGGCGAACGTGACTATAATGACGTTCGAGCAGCGTACGAACGCGCGGGCGTGGCGGCGGAGGTTTCGCCGTTCATTGACGATATGCCGCGGGCCTTTGCCCAGGCCGACCTGCTGGTCTGCCGCTC
>Ga0316628_100003310_pt1 | contig 12372 bp, 11 predicted proteins | sample OWC_Aug_M2_C1_D5_FD_207648 | JGI IMG/M metagenome (GOLD analysis project Ga0316628, IMG submission 207648) | Wetland soil microbial communities from Old Woman Creek delta, Ohio, United States - OWC_Aug_M2_C1_D5_C | ecosystem: Environmental > Terrestrial > Soil > Wetlands | place: USA: Ohio...
CGGACCGTCCTGGCCGTCGTCCGCCAGGAGAGATAAGAAAACGCTGATCAGGGGAGGAACGATGAGCAAACGAAGAGGCATGGACCGGCGAGGCTTCATCAAGGCGTCGGCCATCGGTCTGGCCGGGGTGGGCACGACGCTCGCGGCGAAGCCGGCCGCCGGCGGACAGACGGCCCCGGCCGGGGCACCCAAGGTCAAATCCTACCGCGCGCTCGGCCGGACGGGATTCAAGGTGTCCGACATCGGCATCGGCACCTCCCAGACCTTTCCGACCGAGGTCCTCAAGGCCGCGCTCGACGCCGGCGTCAACTACTTCGACACGGGCGACGGATACGGCCGGGGGCAGGCGGAGCGGAGCATCGGCGAGGCCATCAAGGGCCGGGACCGCGGCTCCCTGTTCATCACGACCAAGCTCGGCCTCGTCAACCAGGTCGCGGCCGGCCTGGCCGGCACGGCCGACGTCGCCGGGAAGCTCGATCAGTGCCTGGAGCGGCTCCAGACCGACTACGTCGATTGCCTCATGCTGGGGCCGCAGACCGCGGACTCGGTCAAGAACGACGTCTACCATCAGGCCATCGAGGAGCTGAAAAAGCAGGGCAAGGTCCGGTTCTCTGGCGTCGGCACCCATGGCCCCCGCACGCCGGGCCAGGGCGATTCGATGGAGAAGGTCCTGCTGGCCGCGGTCAAGGACGGCCGTTTCGACATCCTGCTTTTCGTCTACAACTTCCTGCAGAAGGAGCCGGGGGAGCAGATCCTCGAAGCGGCGGCCAAGAACAATATCGGCACGACGATCATGAAATCGAACCCTCTTGGCCGCTATTACGACATGAAGAACCGCATCGAGCAGCTGAAAAAGGAAAACCAGCCGATCGACCAGCGCCTGCAGGAATCGATGGCCCAGATGGAGGAGACGGCGAAACAGGCGGAAGGCTTCATCCAAAAGCACGGCCTGAAGACCCCGGCCGAGATCAAGGCGGCCGCCCTCAAGTTCGTCCTGGCCAATCCCAAGGTCCACACGCTCAACCTGGCCTTCAACACGTTCGATGACGTCCAGAATTTCCTGGCCCTCTCCGGGGCCGGCCTGAGCGGCGGCGAGAAGGGCCTGCTCGCGTCCTACGAGCGGGATTGCGGCACGCTCTACTGCCGGCACGCCTGCGGCGTCTGCGAAGCGGAATGCCCGAGCGGTGTTCCGGTCAACACGATCATGCGCTACAACCACTACTTCGACGCCCAGGGCAGCGAACGGTTCGCCATGGAGAAGTACGCCGCCCTGGACGAGGGGGCGAGGGCCGGCGCCTGCCTGAGCTGCCCGGGCTGGTGCGAGCGGGCCTGCCCCTACGGCGTCCCGGTCCGGACGCTCCTCTGCATGGCCCACAGCCAGCTGACGCTGCCCTGAAGAAGGGGGACACGTACCGTCATCTTGGCCTTGTCAAACATCCTGCGCTTGACTATCATTGACGAAACATCCTATCGAGGAGGCAAGATGATGAACACCCGTCGGACCATCGGCGTCGCGCTTTTATTGATCTTTGCGCTGGCCCCGGCCCTGACCGCGGCCCAGGTCACCAATGCCGACTACGAGAGGGCGATGGGCCTCAGGGTCAAGCTCCAACCCCTGGCCTTGGACATCGTCGACAGGGGCGGCTGGATCGAGAAGACTTCCCGCTATTGGTACCGGAAGTCGGTCTCCGGCGGCAACGAGTACTGGATCGCCGACGCGGCCAGCCGGGAAAAGGCGATCGCCTTCGACCACGCCAAGCTGGCGGCGGCCCTGGCCGCGGCCTCGGGGGAGAAGGTCGAGGCCCTCAGCCTGCCGTTCTTCACCATCACCTTCAAGGACGAGGGCAAGACCATCGAGTTCGCCGGGGCCGGCGCCCGCTGGTCCTGCGACCTCGCCACCTACGCCTGCAAGAAGCTCGAGCCGTTCGGGCCGGGCGGCCCCCGCGGCGGGATGACGATGTGGGAGAGGGGCCCGGCCCCCCAGGCCGAGTCGAAGGAGGCCAAGGCCTCTCCCGACGACAAGTGGGAGGCCTTCATCCGCAACTACAATGTCTGCCTCCGGGACAAGGCCTCGAAGGAGGAGACGATTCTCAGCCGGGACGGATCCGAGGGCAATTATTACGCCTTCGATCTCATCTTCTGGGCGCCGGATTCGAAGAAGCTCGTCGCCGGGCGCCTGCGCCGCGGCTATCACCGGATCATCCAGTACGTCGAGTCCTCGCCGTCCGACCAGCTCCAGCCGAAGTACCACACCATGGAGTACGCCAAGCCCGGCGACGCCCTCGACATCTTGCGGCCCGTCCTGTTCCTCGTCGACACGAAGGCGCGGATCGAGGTCGACGACGCGCTCTTCCCGAACCCCTACGAGCTCGACAATCCGGCCTGGCGGGAGGACGGCCGGGCCTTCACCTTCGAATACAACGAGCGCGGCCACCAGGTCTATCGGATCATCGAGGTCGACGGGACGACGGGCGCGGCCCGGGCGGTCGTCGACGAGAAGGCCGAGACGTTCTTCTACTACACGGGGAAGAAGTACCGCTACGACATCGGCGACGGACGCGAGGTCGTCTGGATGTCGGAGCGGGACGGCTGGAACCACCTCTACCTCTACGACGGCGCCACCGGCGCGGTCAAGAACCAGATCACGAAAGGGGAGTGGGTCGTCCGCTCCGTGGAAAAGGTCGACGAGGAGAAGCGCCAGGTCTATTTCCAGGCGAGCGGCATCATCCCCGGCCAGGACCCCTATTTCACCGACGCCTACCGGATCAACCTCGACGGGACGGACCTCGTCCGCCTGACGGAGGGCCAAGGCGATCACTCCGTCTCGTTCTCGCCGGACATGGCCTATTTCGTCGACACCTGGTCGCGCGTCGACCTCGCCCCGACTTGCGAGATCCGGCGCGTGGCCGACCGGACGGCCGTCATGACCGTGGAAAAAGGGGACATCGGCAAGCTGCTCAAGGCCGGCTGGCGGCCGCCCGAGGTCTTCACGGCCAGGGCCCGCGACGGCCGGACCGACATCTGGGGCGTCATCTTCCGGCCGTCGAACTTCGACCCCAAGAAGAGATACCCGGTCATCGAATACATCTACGCCGGGCCCCAGGATTCCTTCGTGCCCAAGTCCTTTTCCCTCCGGTCCCTCGGCCTCATGCAGGGTCTGGCCGAGCTGGGCTTCATCGTCAGCCAGTGCGACGGCATGGGGACGAGCAACCGCTCCAAGGCCTTCCATGATTACTGCTACAAGGACCTGGGGGACGCCGGGTTCCCGGACCGGATCCTCTGGCACAAGGCCGTGGCCGCCAAGTACCCCTCCTACGACATCAGCCGGGCCGGCATCTTCGGGAGCTCGGCCGGCGGGCAGAACGCCCTCGGCGGGCTGCTCTTCCACCCCGAATTCTACAAGGCCGGCATCGCCTCCTGCGGCTGCCACGACAACCGCATGGACAAGATGTGGTGGAACGAGCAGTGGATGGGCTGGCCCATCGGCCCGGAATACGCGGCCTCGTCGAACGTCGACAACGCCGGCAAGCTCCAGGGCAAGCTCCTGCTGATCGTCGGCGAGATGGACACCAACGTCGATCCGGCCTCGACCATGCAGGTCGTGAACGCCCTGATCAAGGCGAACAAGGACTTCGACCTCCTGGTCATCCCCGGCGGCGGGCACGGCTGGGGCGGCGCCTACGGAGAGCGCAAGATGTGCGACTTCTTCGTCCGCAATCTCCTGGGCGCGGAACCGCCCGATTGGAACGCAAAATAAGGGCTCGGAAAACGATCCGCAATGGACAGCACGCCTCCGCGGGACTATGATGGTCCGAGGGAGGAGGGCAGGGCCATGATAAAGAAATCCGTAGCGCTCGCCTGCTTTATGATCTGCGTGCTTGGGCTGTGGGAGCCGGCGGCCGTTTTTCCTGAGGAGCCGCCGTTCTTTTTAAAGGATCGCGGGCCGGGCACGCCGACCTCGATGTTCGGGACCTATATCGAAAAGGGGGAGTGGATCGTCTATCCCTTCTTTGAGTATTACCTCGACCACAACCTGGAATACAGCCCCGACGAGTTCGGCTTCGCGCTCGACCAGGATTTTCGCGGCAAGTATCGGGCTAGCGAGGGCCTGGTGTTCATCGGCTATGGATTGACGGACAGGATCGGTCTGGAGCTCGAGGCCGCCATGATCCACGCCTCGCTCGAGAAATCGCCAGAAGATCCGACTGCGATGCCGGCAAAGCTCACCGAATCCGGGCTGGGCGACGTCCAGATCCAGCTCGATTGGATGTGGTCCAAGGAGACAGAGCGGCAGCCGGGCTTCTTCAGCTATGTGGAAGTTGTCCTCCCGCACCATAAGACCAAGTCCCTCATCGGTACGCCCGAGCTCGAAACAAAGGCTGGGATAGGCATCATCAAGGGCTTCAGGTGGGGAACGCTCATCGCCAGGGCGGCCGTAGAGCAGGCCGGCGGCGTCTTCGACATCGGCGAGATCGCCGTCGAATTCTACAAGCGGATGTCGCGTCGCTTTTGCGTCTACGCGGGGCTCGAAGGGACCCAGGATGAGATCGAGTTCATCGCCGAGGTCCAGTGGTGGTTGAGCGACACCGTTCGGTTCAAGATCAACAACGCGTTTGGGGTGACCTCGAAGGCGACGGACTGGGCACCCGAGATCGGCCTGATGATCTCTTTTAAATAGCCTGCTTGATCGCGGGGCCGGTCTTTTTGACGACGACGAGGGTCATGTCGTCGCAGGGCTCGGTCTCGCAGGCATATCCGCCCACGTCCTCGATGACTTTGCGGCAGATAGCCGCGGCCGGAAGGGCTCGGTTCTCGAGGACGACGGCCTTCAGCCTGCCCTCGGAATAATCCTCGCCTCGGGCGTTCCGGCCCTCGGGGACGCCGTCGGTGAATAGGACCGCCAGCTCGCCTGGCTCGAGGGAGACAGACCGGACCTCGTAGGCCGCGCCGGAGAACATGCCCAGGGGGAATCCCGAGCTCTCGAGCGCTCTCGCCCGGCCGTCCCGGCCCATGATGAATGGCGGATTGTGGCCGGCGTTGATGTAGCGCAGGCCCGCCGTCCGGCGATCGACCTCGGCGAGGAAGAAGGTGACGAAGCTCGCGGGGCCGGAGCTCTTGAAGACGAACTCGTTCAGGCGGGCGGCGGCCTTGCCGAGGTCATAGGCGGGATGGATCTCGGCGAGGAGGGCGGCCCGGAGCGAGGCCATGAGGAGCGCGGCGCCGATGCCCTTGCCCGCGACGTCGGCGATGACGACGCCGAGCCGGTCGGCATCGATGGCCACGAAATCGTAATAGTCGCCTCCGACCTCGTAGCAGGGGATGTTGACGCCGCCGATGTCGAAGCCCTCGATCCGCGGATCGGACTTCGGCAGAAGGTCCTTCTGGATGCGGGCAGCCTGTTCCAGATCGGCCTCGATGCGGCGCAGGAGGCGCTCGGACTTCTCCTTCTCCTCGGCCAGCAGACGATGGGCCTTGTCCCGCTGGACGACGAAAAAGTACACCACGCCGAAGATGAACACGGCGATGATCAGGAAACCCAGCCAGAACAGGACCTGGTCCATTTCGGCGAATGCCGCCGCGGCGTCCACCGAACGGGCCTCGCGGACGGCCAGCCCCAGGACGAGCATGGCATAGGCCAGGAAAAGAGCCACGGCCCATCGCCTCCTCGGGAAAAAGACGAGCCCCAGGAGGGGCCCCATGAGACCGGCGATGATCTGACCCTCTGTTCGCCAGATGCCCCCGAGCAGGACGGTGGCGAACGCGGAGGCGAGAACGAAATAAGCCAGGACCACGAGGACGATCCCTGCGAAATGGCGAGGATGAAGATATCCGTCGATCGTTGTGCCGAGGAAGAGGGCGAAGGAGACGAGATAGCCCCAGGCCATGCCGGCATTCCCGGACAGGGAATACCAGATAGTCGTGGCCAGACTAGCCAGGATGCCGAAGACCGCCGAGACATAATAGATGCGCTTGATCAGGCGAGTGTATTCGGAATCGGCGGGGTCGGCGCCGATGTCGAGGACGAAATTCAGGATCTTCCGGAGAAGGGCCGGCCTGTTCTGGTTCATGGGACCCTTGGCTCCTTTTTACCAGATTCCGCCGCCGCGCCGCAAGGAGTCTCCTTTTTTCTTCGGGTGTCCTCTTCACAGGACGAAGACCGGATTTCCCCATGGGGGAGAGAGATGGCACGATTGTTGCTTATTGACAAATGGTCGCAGGTAGAAAGGTGATGACCAAGGCAATGAAAAAGGCTTCGCTTCGACGGCAACACCAAGATCGAGTCCGCCATCCTGCCAATGATCGATTATGAAAGGAGTTCATCATGAATAGGTTTCGTCGTTCTTACTGGGCCCTGACCGGCTTGCTTGTCGCGGGGCTCTTGTCGCTGCCCGCCTGGGCGGCCGGGTCGGGGAGCGGCTTCGGGTTCAGTGTCAAGGCCCACGGCGCCTTCAGCTATCTCCAGGCGTCGGACGTGAACACGGGCGCCGGGAGTTTCTTCGACTACTACGGGATCCTGGCCGAGGAACTAGGGTATGCGACGGAGGGAGGATACAGTCCCCTTCATGGCGGCTACGGCTTCGGGGCAGATCTCATCTTCTCGGTCAGCCCTCGCCTCGGCGTCGGCATCGGCGTCGGCTACCTCCGGAGCTCGGGGAACTCGACCCTGATCATCGACACGGGGACCGAAACCGGGCAGATCATCGGCATGTCCAAGCTGAGCGCCATGCCCATCCGGCTCGGCCTGTTCACCACGTGGCCCCTGGGCGGAAAGCTGAGCCTCATCGCCAACGCCGGCGCGGCCTACTACGCCGACGTGAGATTCGAGTCCATGATGCGGGTCGAGAGCGAGACCTCAGATTACTGGCTGGAGATGAACGTCGCGGCAAAGACGAGCCGCTTCGGTAACGTCGGCTTCCAGGGCGGCCTGGGCCTCGAATACGCCCTGTCGCCGCGGATGTTCCTGTTTTTCGAGGCGACGGGCCGGTATGCCCGGTTCGAGAACTTTCCCTCGGCCACGATGAATCTGGAGGACTACGAGGGCGTAGATTTCGAGGAGACCGGCAGAATCTATCTCGAGACGGATACGGTGCCGCAAGGGACGTTGACCCACTTCCTCGTCTTGGAAACGGAGCCCGTGCCGGACCCAGGCCAGACCTATCGCGAGCCGAAGTTCGATTTCAGTGGTTTCGCGCTCCAGATCGGCGTCCGCATCAGGCTCTAGCGGCCGCGGGGACGAGGCCGGAGCTCATGGGCCAGGCGTTGGCCAAAACAGCCACGCTCATCAAGCAGGTCACCCTGGCCGTTGGAGAGGCGGCGAACAAGCGGACCATCCGCCGCAGGGACTGGGCTATGATATACTCCCAGTTGATGATCTGCTTTGGCGACTGTGCAAGGGAACTTGCTTAAATGCGAAAAAGGGGTTTGCACAGGATATCTGACGCTCCCTCCAGGAATCGATGAATTAGCCCATATGCGCGCCCGTAGCTCAGCGGATAGAGCGGTGGACTTCGAATCCAAACAGAGATTTATCGGGGTTCCCCTGGAAATCGCTTCCATATGGGGAAAATCACGTTTTTCTTTTTAACACCGTTAATCAGAATTAGGCAAGATTAGGCAATTTTCGTGACACAGGCGTTACACGGTAGGCTGGTCTGCCTGCCCTTAGGTAAAGGCGATCTGAGCCTCCGTGAACCGACTTTTTTTCATCATCTGCTCCTTCCTGGATACCGATTTTAACATGAAAATCTCGCATCCTTTTTGGACTAGGGTCCGCGGAGCGGATCATAATTTTACGCGGCAGGTGATTGTATGACAGACCTCATGGACCTGGATCAGTTTTCGGGGATGAGGCCCGAACCTAAGATTCTAACTCTGGGGGTGGTATAATGAGGGGGGTAGATCACAAGCATGTTGATAGTACCGGAACAGAGGAGAAATGCCAAGATGGATTGGAAAGCAATAGGAATCCTTTTGTTAATGGTCATGGATGTGGGTTTTGCCGGAATTCATGCCCAGGGGCAACAGGGAATCCTCGAACCTGAGACCGCTAATGAAGCCCGGCTCAACCGCTTGCAGCCGCCCGACCAGGTGATGGACGCGGTCGGTGTGAGGCCCAGTATGGTCGTGGCAGAGATCGGCGCTGGGCAAGGCCGCTACGTCGTCCAATTGGCAGTACGGGTTGGAGAGAATGGCAAGGTCTATGCCGAGGATATCGATGAGGAAGCCCTGCGACACTGCAAGAACCGGTGCGCGCGTTGGGGACTGGACAATGTCGAGACGATCGTAGGAAGCGTGGACGATCCAAAACTGCCAGCGGGAGAGCTCGACATGATTTTCATCATTTCCTCCTACGGCCATTTCTCCGATCCGGTTGCATTGATGAGGAATGCAAGGCCTGCCCTCAAGCCCGATGGATTTGTGGCCATCGTTGAGTGGCTACCACGGGATGGAAGGCTTACGGGGGAAGGATCACCGGAGGAGGTCGAAGTCCAGATGAAGGCGGCTGGCTACAGGCTGGAACGCACCGATCCCCTTCTCAAGGCCAATCGGATTATGATCTATATTTTCCGGCTCGAAGGGCAGGAAATCTATCCTTAAATAAGCGGATTTCCTGAATCTTTCGATAATCGAGAACTCAATGAATTTGGGCCCATTTCCGAATATCTACGGGCAAAACAGGTCCAGAAGGCCCTTCTGGATAATAACCCAAATGAACCCCCTGCTGATACGGAGTTATGGGCTCTGTGGAAGTTGGATGAGTGACTTCGGCATATTCACGTGCCGTTTTGAAAGGATATGCTGGCAATATCTTGGTGCTTCAGATTCAATAGGATTCTGCCGTCGTTTACTGCACACCTACTGCACAATCCAGCTAAATCACAGCTGTAATCTCTTTATCTAGAGCCGGTTAGAGCCCCTGATCGCGGCCCTTCGAATCAGCAGGTCTGGTGTTCGAGTCACCCCGGGCGCGCTCCCTCATTTCACTTTTTTCGGCCAATTAGCATTGCTGACGTTTTCAGCCTGAGTCACAAAGACTGGGCCATTTTTAGCGGTTTTATCCACGCCGTGTCCACATGGGGTGGGCTGGGGAGAATTTTAAAACACAATGAGAGCGTCTGATTACGAATCAGCAGGTCGGGTGTTCGAGGCATTCCGGGGCGTTGAAATATCGTTCAGGAGCAAAGAAATTTCTAGCAGGTCAACGACATTGGATTCCCGGAGATCACGTCGAAGAGGCGCGGAGAGTCGGGGAGAAGGGGGTTGCATCGGCGAGGCCAGCCCTATTAATATAAGAAAGGGCCTGGAGGTGAAGTTGGAGAAAGAATGTCCATCGCTCCCAAATGTGTTTTTCGATAATGATGAGCTGTTGACGCCGAGTCAATGAAGTCCATCGAAGCGGTGAGGCTGAAAGAGCAAAGCAGGAGAGAGATCAAAATGAAAAGAGCCATGTCGATTTTTTCTTTGTTTGGATTGACAGTAAATTGCTTGCTGTCACAACAAACCGATTTTCCCAAGCTCACGGGACCCTATCTCGGCCAGAAGCCGCCCGGAGAGAAAGCTGAGATCTTTGCGCCGGGAATTGTATCCACGATGAATCACGAGCACAGCCGGATCGAATTTACGAGAGACGGGATGGAGCTTTATTGGGTCGTCATACCCGTTGATACAAATTATAGGACAAGAATGGGCAGGCCGTTCAGGATGGATCTTCAAATCATCCGGTTTTCAAGGAATTCTCCCCGGGGATGGAGCTCTCCCCAGGATCTGCGGATCATAAAGAACAAGGACGCCAGGTCGCCCGTTTTATCCCCTGATGAAAAGTCCCTGTACTTTTTCTCGTCCGACCCAAATGTAGATCCGATGCAGAATTTCAAGTCCGTTCTTTACCGGGCATCGAGGAGAGACGGCATTTGGACCGATCCTGTGAAAGTCTCGGGTTTGATCCCGGAAGAAGAAGGAAAGGGGACGATGTCCTTTTGTTTTGCGAAGAACGGAAACCTTTATTTCGATTATGGCGAAGCGGACGCGACGGGCGAATTCGCGTGGGATATTTATGTTTCGGAATATAAGAACGGGGCATACGAAGCCCCCGTGAAAATGGCCAATGGCATCAATGACGGGATATCGGACTGGTGGCCCTGGATCGCTCCCGACGAATCCTATCTCATCTGGTCTTCTCGCCGGGAAGGAGAGGCCGGATACGGGGACCTATACATCAGCTTTCGCCAGGCGAACGGAGCCTGGGGAAGACCTGTCAATATGGGGGTCGAAGTCAACACGTCCGGCCAGGAAAGGTCTCCGTCCGTCTCTCCAGATGGAAAATATCTTTTCTTCGCCAGACATAAGGACAGGGTCACCTACGCCGATTTCTATTGGATGAGCGCATCGGTCCTCGAAAAACTCAGAGAAAAGGCCAACGCAACGGAGAGCCAGGACCGGACCGCAGCGGCTTCGCGCTCCAGATCGGCCTCCGCATCAGGCTCTAGCGGCGGCGGGTGTGAGGTCGGAGCTCGCGGGCTGCCGGTGTTGGACTGTAAGTCTAACTCAGCAACGAGGCGACTATATGGTTAGGCTAGGAGCCCTGAGAGTGGATTGGTTTATCTGTACGAGCACTGGGGGGATAACGGGTCGAGCAACGCGGGGCGTCACCTTGTCGCTAACAGTATTCTTCACCTGGAATACGCCGGCCGGGTTAGCCGCAACGCGTAGCTATACAGCACGTTAGCTCGGCGTTGCCCTCAAATAAGGTTTTAAGTCGGGCATCCTATCGCATGTCAGTCATAGTATTTCGGACTTATATCCTGCGGCGGAGAAGCCAGACCGCCCAGACGCTGTACCCGATTGAAGCCGGTAAACCAACATACGACAACAAATAGGGGATCTCCCTCGTCCCAACTACGATCGGCCAGTGATATATGAGCCTCAGGAGATGAAAGATTCCGACGAGGAGAAAGATGCTGCCCGAGATGGTCAGGTACAACTTTTTGCTCATTGCCTGCCTCCTATTTGCCGGGAGCATCAGATATTCTGTGTAAACCCCTTCTTTGCATTTAAGCACGTTCACCCAATCGGTCCCCAAAATAGACCATCAGCTGGGAGTATATCATAGCCCAATCCCTGTGGCGTAAGGTCCACTTCTGTAGATATGTCAGACCTCCTTTTTGTAGCTTAGCTAATAACATAAAGTGTCCGGGAGGATCTGACATATCTACAATTCTTGATTATGCGCAACCCCTCTTCCCGTGCGCTGGTTTTATGGCGTGCACAGGGGGGTGCTCCGCATGATCATTTTAAGCCTGCCGGGCAGACCCTCCTGCATTCTCTGCAGCTTTCGATAGTTTCCCCGTGTGGCAGTTTCAGAATCATATGGGAGCGGCACGCCTTTTGGTTGACTTGCTGCTCACTGGCAATCGCGTTCACAGGACAGGATTCAATACAAATCATGCATTTTGAAGGACACAATTCCTTCTCGACCGATGGATCCGGTTCTAAATCAAGACTCGTCACGATCGATACCAATTCTACCCTGTTTCCGAATTCAGGCGTGATCAGAAGCGAATTCTTGCCCAATCTGCCCAGTCCAGCCGCCTGAGCGGCATGTTTATGAGATAGGTCGCCTCGGCCATGCGATCTGTCCGGATCCCAGTCATAATAAGGCTCGCCAGATGGCACCGGAACAGCTACGCCTCCTTGCTGTTCGATAGAGATAGCCATTTCATAGGCAATGAGGTCAAGGCGATCGGAGAGAACATCCATCATATGGCTATAGGACGTCGCCAATCCCCTCACAACGACACTATTCGGCAACCTCTTAGCGCAGACAATCACCGTTTTGGCGTCAGATAGGATATCTGTTGGTTTATGCCCATCGGGCGCTCCGTCGAATCTGTCCACAGAGGCTATTCCAACCAGGTCTGCGCCTCTCGAAACCGCATATTTTTTTATCTTGTCCTTAAGGTTCTCCATTCCTGCATCTCCAAATTAAAAGTGACAAGAAATTGCGTGTGTCACTAGGTTTCTCCAGCCCGACTTCCCCGCGTTCCTCAACCCTGCCAAATCCAGCGATGATTGCAGCAGTCATGTCCCTGCATGAGCGTCTTCGTTCTCTCGAGCTTCACCTTGGGATGGGCCTCGCGGGCGGCGGCGAAATCATTGTAGCAGACATAGGCGTAGCCGATGTCCGTGGCGTCATATTCCTTGAATATCTTGTACCACAGGCATTCCGAGACCCTTATTTCACAGACCTTGTCCGTCCGCTCGATGATCTCCCGGGTCATCATGTTTTGAAAGTATGCTTGTCCTCCTTTCATCCATTCATCAAACGAGAAATTCGGGTCGTTCTTGGCATTCCTTCGGCTGATCTCATCGCCC
>Ga0316628_100003311_pt1 | contig 12372 bp, 1 predicted proteins | sample OWC_Aug_M2_C1_D5_FD_207648 | JGI IMG/M metagenome (GOLD analysis project Ga0316628, IMG submission 207648) | Wetland soil microbial communities from Old Woman Creek delta, Ohio, United States - OWC_Aug_M2_C1_D5_C | ecosystem: Environmental > Terrestrial > Soil > Wetlands | place: USA: Ohio...
CGCGGACCCTGAGGCGGACCGTCTTTGTCCCGTCGCCAGAGGGGAGATTGTACTGGCATGCCCGCGCGAAAGGCGCCCACATGCCCCAGTTCACCCCGTCATCGGAAAATGCCATGTCCTGGACGCCGGAGCCGGGCTCCGGGTCCTGCGCGCCGATGGCGAGGGCCACGGATGTGCTGTTCGTGAAATCATCACCCCCGTTTATCGATATGAAAATGCTTTCTGGCTCCACGGTGTCGAGCAATATGGCGGCGACGGCAAATTGGCTGGGATTGCCCGCCCGGTCCATCACCTGGATGGCGATTGTCCGGTTGCCGTTGCCACCGTCCAGCTGGAAATCGGCCGCATCCGCGTATTCCTGCCAGGCTGTCCAGTCGGAGCCGTCCGCCCTTATCCTCATGCGCCACGCCCCGGAGCCGGAGCCGGGGTCGCGGGCCCGAATCGAGAGCGTCAGCTCCCTTGTCGAGGTCGCGTTGTCGCCCCCGTTGATGGAGAAACCGTCTATCACCGGCGCCGTCGTGTCTATGCCAAGCCTCCACGGCGGGCTCCAGCCGCTGCACTCGAAGTTGGCGGTCCAGACCTGCACCCGCCAGAAGAATGTCCCTTCGGGCAGCCCAGCGGCGACATTGTGGGTCGAGGCCGCCGAGCCCACCCTCCCGCTGTCGTACAGCACCTGCCCGAATCTTTGGTCACCGGCGACCTGCAGCTGGTAGTTGGCCGAGACGTCGGCAATGTCGGTGTCGTTGAACGTCCAGCCGAGCATGGGCCTTGTCCGGTTGGACCAGGACCCGTCCGGCGGCGAAACGAGCGTTGGGGGATTGAGGTTGGGGTTCATGCCCTCGGCGCAGGCGTAATTGTAGGCCCCGTCGCGGCCCGCCCCCGCGTACCACATCCGGTAGGATGTGCCCTCGTGGACGACCCATGGGCACAGAACGCCATCGACCTCCCAGTAGGCGTCGCTCCTCGTGAGGATGGGATTGCCCGCGTATTTCGTCCAGTTCGTGCCGTCCGGGGAATTGGCGTAGCCGATGGCCCAGTTGACCCCGTTGTTGGCCGCATACCACCCGTGGTGGCTCCCCGAGGCGTTCACCACGGTGAAGTGCCCCAGCTCGCTGCGGTCCCAATCATCGCCGGAGGCGCCCACCATCAGGACGGGATTGCCGGCGTGCCTTGTCCAGGTTCTTCCGTCCGGGGAGCTGGCGTAGCCGAGCTGGAAGCGTTTCCCGTCCGAGCCCTGGTACCAGAGCCTGTACTCGCCGTTCTCCTTTATCACCGTGCCCGGCGCCACCATCTTCGACTCCCAGCTTCCGGCAGGGCCGACGTCCATCACGGGATTGCCGGCGTACCTGGTCCACGCAATCCCGTCGGGGGACGTGGCGTACCCTATCCTTGCGATGTTGCCGTTGTAGCCGCCATACCACATCTTGAATGCGGACCCGTCCTTTATCACCACGGGGATGAAGAGCTGGGCGCTGTCCCAGCTGCCCGGGCTGCCGAAGCCGAGGACCGGATTGGACTCGTACTTGGTCCAGTACCTGCCGTCCGGGGATGTGGCATATCCTATCCTTTCCTCCTGATAGGGCTTGGTGCTTCCCCCGTACCACATCCTGTAGGTGCCGCCGTCGTTGATCACGCAGTGGCAGGCGATGCATTCAGAATCCCATGTGCCTGCGCCCCCCTGGGACATGAGAGGATTGTAGGCGTCCTTGCTCCATTTCACCGGCGAGGGGGCGGCGCCCTGCACGGTGCCGGACTGGATGGACAGCAGTATGGGCGCAGATGAAACGATGAGCATCATGACAGTCGTCATGGCAGAAATCTTCATGCTGTCTCCCGTCATGTCGTTGATGTTGACCTGTCCATATATATTTTTTTCATGGAACCGCCCACGCCTCTTCATTCGCCTTCCGGGGGCGGCCGGTTCTATTTTTCCATTCCTTCCCCATCCTCCAGTTCACCGGAGTGGACCTTGTCCTTGAGCATCGTCTTGATGGGCCCGGCCCCATCATCCGCATCCTCCTCGGGAGGCGGGGGAATGCTGGGCAGGGGCTGATGTGCGCGATGAAGCGGCGCCGCGACATTGCCTGGAGAGCTGGCTGGGGGGTTGGCCCGGGGCTCGACCGGAGGCTTGGCCGAAGACCCGGCCGCAGGCTTGGTGGGCTCGAAAGGAGGCTTTGGCCCGGTTCCCCCGGTCCTTCTCCTGCCGGCGGCCCAGAGCCCGACCGTCAGCCCCACCGCCAGCACCACGATGATGATGAGGACCACCGGCATCTCTTCTGTCGTGAGGCCGAACCCCGTGCTCACGGGCGCCGGCCGGGTCGTGAACATTTGGTCCGTTCCCGCCGTGGGGCCGTTGCCACCGGCGTCGGTGGCATACGCGCGGTAGTGGTAGGAGGTTTGGGGCTCCAGGCCCCAGACCGAAAGCAGCTGCGTCGTCCCGAGGCCTTTTCCGGCGGCCGTCATCGCATAATCGACGGTCTTCCCGTAGGCCACCAGGACCGTTCCCGGCTCGTCGAGAATCACCTCGATTGTCGCGGCGTCGCGCCCGACCGCAACCACCCGCACGGAGATTATCGACGGCGCCGTCTTGTCCCGCATCGAGGTTGTGGTGAATTCCTCCTCGCCCGAGAAAGATGGCCCGTTGCCCCAACAATCGGTCCCCCCGACCCTGAAATGATAGATGGTGGTGGCCACAAGGCCCGCCACCACAAAGGAGTGCTGCGTATCGTATCCGTCGGAAGAAAGCGCCCGCGTGTAGATTGGTCCGGTGCGAAGCTCGAGGATGCCCGAGGCCGGTTCATCCGTCTCCCAGCTTATCACCGCCAGTTGCTCCGACACGCCGCTGATTCTGATGCCCGATATGACCGGAGGGGTCCGGTCCGCATTCGAGGGGGTGGTGAACTTCAAAAGGCCGCTCGTCCCCGGCCCGTTGCCGGACGGGTCCACCGATTTTGCGATGAAATAATAGACCCTCCCCTGCTCGAGCCCGGCAAGCAGTATAATGTGGAACGAGGTGAAGTTCATGTCGGACGCCCTCTGGTCCGGCTTGCGGGTGGTCCCGTACTCCAGGACGCTGTCGGCGGGCTCATCCGTCTGCCATGAGATGATGGCGCCGCGGTCCGTTACGGCCTCGACCTGGACGTTCGAGACCACGGGCGCCCTCCGGTCCTCGGCCTTCATTGTCCTGAATGTCATGTCGCCGGCCCAGGACGGCCCGTTGCCCAGGGCATCCTTGGCGCCCACCCTGAGATGGTAGGCAGTGTCCGGCGCCAGCCCCGTGATTGTCAGGCTGTGCGAGGGGGAGACCACCGGGTCGTTGAGCGCGCTCCCGTACGCCGATGTGGCTGCGTATTCCACCGTCCCGCTCGACGGCTCGTTGGTCGACCAGCTGACCACCGCGATGGTCCTCGAGATTCCCGATAGCTGGACCGACATGATTATCGGTGCCGTGGTGTCCACCAGAACAGTGTCATTGGCAGGGCCGGCCTCGTTGAGCGCCCTGTCGCGCACCCTCGCATAAAGGACCCGGATGCCCTCTCCGGGCGAAAATGTCCAAATCCCGGTCTCGCAGAACGGCTCCCACCCGGTCCAGTTGGCGCCGTCCTCGCTGAACGACATGTATCCGATGCCCGAGCCAGCGGGTTGGGCGTCGGCGGCGCTCACGCGGACCCCGACGGACAGGTTGGTGGTGGCCGGGCTGCCGCCGGATATCACGATGGCCGGCATGGCGGGCAGAACCGTGTCCAGGAATATGTCGTCGCCGACGGGTCCGCCGATGTTGCCGGCCCTGTCGCGCACTCTCAGGTACACGGTCCTGTTTCCGTCCGGCCCGGACAGGTTATAATCCAATGTGGACGAGTAAGGCTCCCATCCGTCCCAATGGGTCATGTCGAGGCTCAGGCTCATGTCCGCGATGCCGGATGAAGGCTCGGCGTCCGAGGCGGCGAACTCGAGCGACACCCGCGGATTGTTCGTGAAAAGCGCGCCCCCGTTCACCGTTACGCCCGGCCCGCCGGGGCTGGATGTGTCCAAAAATATGGTCGAATTGTCATCCGCACCCGCGTTGCCGGCATTGTCCCTGACCTCGATGGCGACCGTCCGGGGGCCGTCGGCGCCGGCAACAGATATATTCAGGCTCTCCACATACCCCCGCCATTCCGACCAGTTGCCGGCGCCGAGCCTCCAACGGAGCGCGCCGAGCCCCGAGCCGGGCTCCGGGTCGGATGCCGCAATCTGAAGGGTCACAGTGCGGTCGTTGCAGAAGGCCGCGCCGCCGTTGATGGTGAATTTGTGGATGGCTGGCGGGGTCCCGTCTATGAAATAGGGGCCGCTGTGCGACGCCCCCGGCGCCCAGTTCCCGGCCGCGTCATTCACCCGGATATGGAAATACCACTGGGTGCCATCTCCCAGGACGGGGCTCGTGCAGCCCCGCGCATCCCCGCTGGCGTTGACCGTTTCCGGCGGCATTGTGAACGGCTCGGTGTCCCAAAGGTAAGAGTAGCCGTCGATGCCGCTTATCGAGCCGTCCGCCCCGGACCAGTTGATGTCGACCGCGCGCCGGGCGCTCCAGTTCTGGATGGAATGGCTGGTGCTCCGCACGGCGGTCGGATTTTTGGGCGGCGACGAATCTATCCAGAATGGCCCCAGGTGCGCCGCGTCCGCTGCCCAGTTCCCCGCCCGGTCCCTGGCCCGGATGTGGAAGAAGAGGCTGTCGCCGTCGGGCATCGGCGGGCTTGTTGCCGAACTTCTGTTGGCGTCGTAATCCATCGTGGTGTCGGGGATGGTCGTGGCGCTTATGTCCCACACGATGGAGAAACCGTCGTATCCGCTAATGCCGCCGCCTCCATCCGCCACCGACCAGGCGATGTCGATGGTGGTGTCGTTGGACCAGCTGCGGACCGCATGGCTGACGCTGGTGACCGAAATCGGGTTGGCCGGGGCGGTGCCGTCTATCCAGAACGGCCCCAGGTGCAAAGCGCTGGCGTTCCAGTTGCCCGCGTTGTCCCTTGTCCTCAGGTGGAAGTACCAGTCCTTTCCGTCAGCCAATGCCGGGCCGGTGGCATTGGTGGTCGTCTCCTCGCAGTCCTTTGTCTCGTCGGGAATCGTGCCCGTGGATGAATCCCACAGGAACGAGTAGCCGTCCAGTCCGCTGACCGCGCCTTCGGCGCCCGACCACTGGACATCGATTGTCCTGTCGTTGGACCATTCGCTCGTGGGCCGGTCCGCCGTAATGGCAAGGGGGTTGAACGGAGCGGCGGCGTCCACCTGTATCGGCCCGAAATGCCTCGCGGCAGGCGCCCAGGTGGTGGCATTGTCCTGGGCCCGGATGTGGAAGTACCACGTCCCGTCCGAAAGATCGGGGCTCGTGCTGTTGGCGGCATCCGCGCCGAGGTTCTTCAGGGGCGGGGGGACGGTCCCGGCATTTTTGTCCCACACGGCCGAATAGCCGCTAGGGCCGGATATCGACGCGTTGCCGCCGACCCAGCTCACATTGCATACCGTGATATTCGACCACATTCCCGGGGAATGGGTGCTGCTGGACACGACCGGATTGAGAGGCGGGGTGGAATCGATGTAGAACGGCCCGTAATGAGACGCATCCGCAGCCACAAGCCCGACGTTGTCGATGGCCCTGATGTGGAAGAATACGCTGGCGCTGTCGGACATCGCCTGGCTGGTGGATGCCGATACCGTCTCCTCGATGTCCTTTACGGGGTCCGGAATGGTATTGCACGAATAATCCCAGGCGAGGGAATATCCGTCGAGCCCGCTGCCGGCGTCCGAGGCCCCGCTGAACGCGATGTTTATGATGGAGTTGTTGGACCACACGCCCGTGACGTGGCTGCTGCTCGAAAAGCTCCCCGGATTGACCGGCGGCACGGTGTCTATCTTCAGGATACGGGACGCGCTCCAGGCGCCGTTGTCGTCGTCGCTGTCCCATGTCCTTGCGCGCCAGTAGTAGATCCCGTCGGCGATGCCGGCGGCCGGCGTGTAGGAGCCGGCCGCGGACGATATCTTGCCCGAGCCGTGGTTCACCGACCCGAACGCGCCGTCGTCGTCGAGCTGGACCTCGTATGCGGTCTGGGCGTCCCCTGCATTGGGGTCGCTAAACGTCCATGTGAACGTGGGCCTGTTGTTCGACGTCCAGACATTGGTCGCCGGTGCGGTGAGCGCCGGGGCGTCGGGGACGGTGTTCCAGCCCTCGGCATAGCCGAACTTGAAGACCCAGGGATTGGGGCCGCTGTCGATGCCCGCGTACCACAACCGGTAACAGCTGCCGTCGTAAATGACCCGCGGGGACATCACGTCGTGGTTCTCGAAGCCGTTGCCCGTCTTTGTGAGGACCGGATTGGAGGCGTGCTTGGTCCAGCTCATGCCGTCCGGCGAGGTGGCATACCCGATGCACCAATTGACCCCGTTGTTCCCGGCGTACCATCCCTGGTATGTCCCGGAAGCGTTCACGACGCTGAACTGGCCGACCTCGCTTTTGTCCCAGTCGTTGGCGCCGGCGCCCGGCTGGATAATCGGGTTGGAGGCGTACCTGGTCCAGTTGATCCCGTCGGTGGAGTTGGCATAGCCGAACCGCCAGCGGCTGCCATCGTTGCCCTGGTACCACATCCTGTACTCGCCGTCTTCGTACCGGACCGTGTCCGGCATCACCATCTTCGAATCCCAGCTGTTGGCCACCCCGACATCCATTACTGGATTTTGGGCATACTTCGTCCATGCAACTCCGTCCGCCGAGGTGGCGTACCCGATGCGCCAATAGGTGCCGTTGTAGCCCGCATACCACATCTTGTAGGTGGCCCCGTCTTTTATGACCATGGGGAGGGAAAGCTGGGAGCTGTCCCAGCTGCCGGAAGGGCCGAATCCCAAGACGGGATTGGAGGCGTGCTTGGTCCAGCTCTTGCCGTCGGGAGAGGTGGCATATCCCACCTTTTCCTCCATGTAGGCCTTGGTGCTTCCCCCGTACCACATCTTGAAGGTGCCGCTATCGTTGATGACGGAATGGCTGGCGATGCATGCGGATTCCCAGCTTCCGCCGGCTCCCTGGCTCAGGACCGGGTTGCCTGCATATCGAATCCACTTGGTCGGGGATGCTGCGGCGCCCTGCGCCGTATCCGACTGGATGGATATCAAGAGGGGCGTGAGGGATGAAAACATGAAAAGAATGCACATAGCAGCAGAAATAACCCTCAACAGACCCACCCCGTCAATCCAAAAGAAATTCCACATTATCAAGGTTTGTATCTGTCTTATTTAAATAATCACCGCCGGGTGGACGGACGCCGGAGGCACGACCCTCCCGTCCGCTGTCGAGTTCCGACAACGTTAATTTATATATCGTTCAATTGCTGCAAATAGCTAGGTGCATGGTAAATGAAAAACGGCATGCGCTGGTCCGTCCTGTTGTTGACCGCATTAATGGTCCTGCCGGGGCTGCCATCCGGCGCGGAGCCCACCATCCTTTCCACATTCTCCAGCGAGGCGTCCTCGGTGGCGGTGGTGGTGTCGCCGCGGCCCTCCGAGAACGGCACGCTGGGAATCAACCTCCCCTGGGACGCCGACGTCGTTTCGGCATCGTTCAATCTGCGGGGCCAGCAGATTTGGGACACGATCTCCCAGGACCACGACGCCGCCGCCCTCGCTTCCGGGAAGCTCGAGAACCTGACATTGGATTCGGGCAGGCTGAGTCTTCTGAGGAGCTCCTGGTCCTGGGCGCAGAATTCATCGTCCATGGGCACCGGTTGCCAGATGAACGGGGTTCGTGTGGAGGGCGGCCTGATGCTTGCGCACTCCAATCCCGTTCTGTCGGCTTCGGGGGGCGGGGTCTGGAGGCACCGGGTCGCGGTGGACCTGACCGAGACCCAGGGACTGGCGCGGTCCAACGAGAGCATCATCATCCACATTGATTTTCCGAGCTCGACGGTGCGGGACCCCGACAAGGACATCAGGGTGTGCAACGCCTCACAAATCGAGATTCCCTCCCTCACAAGCAACGCCACATTCGCCGGCGGATGGTCCACGGGCGCGGACGTGCTGTTCGTGGCCCATGCCATCGCGCCCTACGGCAAGCAGACGTTCTACATCTATTTCGGCAACGCCGAGGCCAATGCGCCGTCCTATTCCCGCAACGTCTTTTTCTCCGATGGTTTCCCGGGCCCTTCCCTTTCCCCGCGCTGGGAGGTGTCCAACCCGGGCGGCCTGCAATATCGTGTCCAGGGCGAGCTTTCGGTAGACGGCACCGCCACCTGCACCACCTCTTCATGGCAGGGGGTCTCGTTCGCCTGCCGCCCCGGGCTCGGGCAGGACCTGTCCCTCCAGGCCAAAATCAACGTGAGCGGCGGCTGCTCCACCGGATACCTGGCATTGCTTTCACTGGTGCAGGATTCGCAAAATTATGTCAGCCTGGGGATACAGTACGATTCGGGCGACGCACACTATCTGCCGCCAAAATACGTCCTGATAACGGGCCAGGGAGTAATGGTATCGCTCGCGGCATCATCGGACGCGGCGGTGGATGTCTCCCACATTTTCAGAATCGACCTTTCGCCGGGCACCGTCAGCGGGTATGTCGACGGCGTGCTTCTGGGCTCCGCAGGGGCGGTCCTCTCCGCGCCGTACATCGAGATCGCGGCCGCACCCAGGGCCGCCGGCGATACCCTGAACGCATCCTTCGACGGGCTGGCGGCCTTCAACGGGTATGCAAGCATCGAGATACCGGACACGCCGCCCGTGCAGACGATGGGGGCCCTGGAGGATGTGGGCTTTCCGGCCCAAGGCACCATTGTCTCGCCGCTCATGGACAATCCCTACAAGCTGCCCCTGGGGCTTCTCACGCTCGACTCCGTCACCCCTCCCGGGACGTCCATCAACCTGTCCGTGCTCGGCCCGGACAACACCACGCTGGTCTCGGGGCTGGGAAACGCCGACAATGTGAACATTTCGTCGGAGCAGTACCCCGAGGTACGCCTGTGCGCCACCCTAGCGACCGATGACCAGGGGACATCGCCTGTCCTCCGGGAATGGGGCGTCGGGGCCCGCTGGACCGCCGATCTGGGGGATGTCTCGTCATCCGCAAACCTGACGATTTCCGACCATTCCATCGAGCTGGCCATCTCCCCCCAGCAGTGGACAAGGCTCCCCTCGCCGGCCCTCAACCCCGGGATAACGTCGACCTTCGACGACATGGGCGTCGCCCGGCCGTGCGTCCTGTTCTCCGAGGGCGGCTACAGGATGTACTACGCGGGCTACGACGGCGTCGGGTGGAGAATCGGGCTGGCCACGTCCACCGACGGACGGCTGTGGATAAGGCACCCCGAAAGCCCCGTGCTCGTGCCCGGGTCGGTCCCCGCCTGGGACTGCTCGCAGGTCGACTGGCCGTTCGTGGTCTACAACGGCTCCGGCTACCAGATGTGGTATGCCGGGTCCGGCGACGGCGGGGCGTCCTTCGCAATAGGATACGCATCCTCCAGCGACGGGGTTCACTGGACCAAGGGGCCGGGGGCGATCGTATCCAAGGGAGGGGCGGGGTCCTGGAGCTCGGCGGGCGTGGGCGCGCCCCGCGTCATCGTGGACGGCGGGCTCTACAGGATGTGGTACAGCGGCAGAAACTCCACGGGCGTCTCCATAGGGGCCGCCACATCCCCCGACGGCACAAACTGGACCGATGAGCCCTCCAATCCGGTCATGGCGCCCCAGCCGGGCTGGAGCTCGGCGGCGGTCTTCCCGGGGGCGGTCGAAAGCGGGCCCGGCGGGACATACATGATGTGGTTCTCCGGCTACAACTCCAGCGTCTCGGGGATAGGCCACGCCACCTCCACAGACGGCGTGTCCTGGACGGTCTCCCCCATCCCGGTGCTTGCGAACACGACGGGGGGCGCCAACGAGCGGATGGGCGCAGGCAACGTTTCGGTCATGTTCGGCGGCGCCAAAATGATGTGGTACTCGGCGTTCAACGGCACAAGATGGAGGATTTGCGCCGCCGAGGCCGGGCCGTTCCCGTCGGGGGATGTCCTCTCGTCCCCCGTGGACATCGGGGCCGCCGCGGCATCGTGCACGCTTGCGGCCGCATTCACCGTACCGGCCAACTGCAGCATCGACGTCTCCGCGAGGTCCTCGCCGGACGGGGCCTCGTGGGGCCAGTGGACCCACCTCAACGGCTCGTTTTTGCCCGTCCAGTCCGGCAGGTACCTCCAGTGGAAGGCGCACATTGCGGGCACCAATTCGTCCTCGCCTGTCCTTTTGGGAATCGCGGGCATGTTCGAGCACCACTGCCTGCAGGGCCAGGCAATCCTTCCGCCCCTGGTACTTGCGGCCAGCCGGGACCTTCGGACCGCCAGGGCATCCATCACGGCGGAGGGCCCGGGCACCGCAACGGCGGAGGCGAGCGCGGACGGCGGGGGCAACTGGACCGCGGTCGGCGACGGGCTGGCGCTCAACCTTTCGGGCGGACGCCTCGACATGCGCGTGGTCCTGCGGGGCGATTACGGCTCCTCCCCCTCGCTTGCCATTGTGTCCGTCTCGGCCGACATCTCCGACTTCCCCGCCGATGTGGAGCTGGACGCGGGCGACGACGGGACCATCGATTGGAACAGGACCGGAAGGCTGGGCCCGGATGCGTCATCGGTGGGGGACATTTCCGCAGCCCTCAATGCCTATCTTGACGCCCGGCGCAACGACCAGGGGAGCAGGCGCACCGTGCCACTGGCCCTCTCGTCGTCTTCCCGCGGCGTGGTGAACGCCAGCGGGCTCGAGGTGAGATATGTTTCCAAGGTCTTCACAAACCGCCCGCCGGAAATTAAAAGCACCCCTCCGGACCGGGCGCAGGTGGGTCAGCCATATTTCTACCATATCGATGCCCGTGACCCGGACATCAAGGACGTGCTGTCGTATGCCCTGGAGACCGCCCCCGAGGGGCTTTCCATCTCCGCATTCGGGGACATATCCTGGGTTCCTGCCGCCTTGCAGGTGGGATACCAGGATGTGGCGGTCGTGGTGGGGGACGGAAAAGACATGGCCCGCCAGAATTTCACGGTCATCGTCTCCAACGGCCTGCTGAACCTGCCTCCGAGGATATCGAGCGTCCCGCCCGACGGGGCCACGGCCGGATACGAGTACGAATACCGGGTCTGCGCCACCGACCCCAACTCCGAGCCGCTGCATTTCGCCCTGTCCGACAGATGCCCCGACGGGGCCTCCATCGACCCGACCACGGGCAGGCTCTCCTGGGTGCCGGGCATCGCCCAGGCGGGCGCCAACGAGTTCGATGTTTTGGTATCGGACATCCAGGACACGGTCCACCACCGCTTCGTCGTCAACGTCTCGCTTGTCGGGACCAATTCCCTTCCCTCGGTGGTGTCCACCCCTCCCTCTGTCGCCCACGTGAATTTCACCCTCATATACCACATCATAGCCACCGATACGAACGGGGACGCAGTCTCGTTTTCCCTCGTTTCGGGCCCGACCGGGGCGACTGTCACGGCCCAGGGCGATTTCGAATGGGCACCGCGGACCGCGGTGCCCGCCTTCGCCACGGTGGTCATCAGGATATCGGACGGAAAGGGCTTCATCCTCCACTCGTTCAACCTGACGGTGCTGCCCGAGAACAGGGAGCCGGTGGTCCAGGGCGGGCCGACGGTCACGACCGTCACCGGCGGGCACCTGTGGACATACACGCCGCTTGTGACGGACCCGGACGGCGACCGCAACTTCACCTTCACCCTTGTCACCTACCCTGACGGCATGACCGCCGACCCATCCAGCGGACGGTTGACCTGGAGGCCCGGCGTCTCGGCCAGCGGCCGCTTCGCCGTCAGGCTCGATGTCTCCGACGGGTACTCCAGCGTTCCCCATGAGTTCACCCTCACGGTGAAATCCGGCGCCGCCGCGGAACAGGGCATGGGCTGGTTGTCCATGGCGGCCATCGCCGCGTTGGCGGTTGCGGCGGCGGGCATCGGCATCTGGGCCGTTCGCAGGAGGAGGGCCGAGCCAGCGCCCGAAAAGGGGGCCGACAAACCCGAAAAGGAAGCCGAGCCGGCCGCGGCCGAGGAGAGCTATGAGAAGGAGCAGGCCGGCACGGGGATGGCCACGCCCCAGGAGCCTCTGGCCCCCCTGCCACCCCCGGAGACGATCGCGGGTGCGGCGGACGCCCAGCCGATGAAACAGGTTGCGAAGGCGCCGGCCCCCGTAGAGATGAAGCCCCCGGAGACCGAGATGGCGCCGGCGGCACCCGCGCCTACCAAGGCTCCCGCGCCGGAGCCTGTGGCGCCAACATTGCCCGCAGGGCCAGCCACATCGGACATCGTGCCCTCGCTGCCCCCCCCGCCCCTTGCCCCGGCGGTGACGCCGGCCATCCCGCCCCCGGCACCC
>Ga0316628_100003312_pt1 | contig 12371 bp, 7 predicted proteins | sample OWC_Aug_M2_C1_D5_FD_207648 | JGI IMG/M metagenome (GOLD analysis project Ga0316628, IMG submission 207648) | Wetland soil microbial communities from Old Woman Creek delta, Ohio, United States - OWC_Aug_M2_C1_D5_C | ecosystem: Environmental > Terrestrial > Soil > Wetlands | place: USA: Ohio...
CATTATCTCCTTCGAGCCTATCGCCAGCACGTTTGCGACCTTACGCGATAAAGCCCCGCAGGATAAAAACTGGCACAAGTTCAACTATGCCCTGGGCAACGAGTCCGGCGAGCGCTATATGAACGTTTATGAAATGGACCAACTGAACTCGCTGCTGGAAACGACGGACGATACCATCGAGCGTTTTGGGGACGGGGCGGCCAGACCGACGAAAGAGCTTGTCCGGATGCGCCGCTTCGACGATATCCTGAACGAGATGCCGTTCGACGTCCGCTCGAGGAAAATATTATTGAAAATGGACACCCAGGGATACGAGCTGGAGGTCTTCAAGGGCATCCGCAGCATACGCGAGAACATCGTAGCCATCCAGGCGGAAGTCTACCAGAAGCCCGTTTACGATAAAGCGCCGCCATGGACGGAGGTCATTAAAGAATATACCGGGGCCGGATTTAGGTTCGCCGGACTCTATCCGGCGGTCAGGGATGGCCTGTACTACCGGTCGAGCGACTGCCTGATGATAAGGTGAGTAAATAGCAATAAATACGTTCGTGGGTTCTTATTGGTAGTTAATAATATGACTGGTTCCAGCAAACCTGAACGAGAATGGTCGGTCCGCGAGTATCAAGAGGGTGACGAAGACCGGATACTGGAGCTCCGGGAAATGGTACTGCGCGGCTCCAAAGACAAGCAATGGTGGCAATGGATGTACCGGGACGGCCCGGCCGGCCCGGCCGCCGTGATGGTTGCCGAGGCCAACCAGAGAATAATCGGGCACATGGCCTCGATATTTGTGCCTTTGAAAGTTGGCGGGCGGACCACTTTAGGCGCTCACGGCATTGATTTGATGGTCCATCCTGATTACCGGCGTCAGGGCATATTCAAGACGTTAGGCATGAAGCTAAGGGAATTGACTAGAGCCAAGGAGTGGAGCCTGGCTTACGGAACTCCCGATGATGAATCGTATCAGGGATTCGTTACCAGGCTTAATGTGCTGGACATCGGCGAACTACCATTTCTGTTCAAAGTAATCGATTGGGGTGCCTTGTTAAAGAACCGCTATAAAATACCCACCTTTGCCGGACAACTATTGGGGAATACCCGTGAACTCATTACCGTTCGCCGGCGGTTGCCGAAAGACACCGGAATAAAGGTAGAAGAAATTACCTCATTCGACGAGCGCATTGACAAGCTCTGGGCGAAGGCTTCCAAGTTAAAAAACATCATGGTCATAAAAGACATGAAATACCTGAACTGGAGGTATGTCGCCAAACCGGGGAAAGAATACCACATGTTTGTAGCTAAAAAACAAGAAGAGATAACAGGATTCATCGTGTTAAAGATGGTAAAGGGGGTTTTATCGCGCGGGTACATCGTTGACTTCCTCACTTTACCGGATGAGGGAACAATTGCCGAATCATTACTCACCACGGCGGAACGGTACTTTACAGAAGAGGGGGTCGCATCGATTTCATGCTGGATGTTCCAGGGCATTATCTATTACAAAATTCTCAGAAAGATGGGTTTCATACGTCGCTCCGGCCTACGTTTTTGTGTTCGCATCGTCGACCAAAATATTCCCAGGGAGTTCGCCACCGACACCGCTAACTGGTATTACATGCTGGGGGACGGAGATTCACAGTAACCCTCGATAAACAACCGCCGATATAATAACCCGGATTTCTAGTATCAGCCATTGGCAGTATTGCGGATAAAAAAGCGTTCAGTTAGAACTGCATATTGGTTTGCGTGTTTTAAATCCGGCTAATAGAGCGGGTCTATCGTGAATCAGCTCATTCGCCGAAGCGAGCATTTTGATCCATATAGAGAAAATTTAACCCCAGGCCACTATTTCTTACTCAAACGCCGGCCATTGCCATCACCGTCTCCAGGATGGACGCAGGACCGGTGCCTGGATTCAGAAAGAGGGCCGACTTGGTGAGATAACTGCTGGCCCCTTCCTGGTAGCTCCGTATAATATCCTTGCTTTCGTCAGAACTGGTCAAGACCACTACCGGGAGGGTTTTCAGATTTTCATCGCCCCGGATATTCTTTAAAATTTCCAGCCCGCCGACCCAGGGCAGCTTGAGGTCGAGAAGGATGATCTCCGGCCTGGGATAAGCGCTGACATCAGCGTAAACGCCCCGGTGATGAAGGAAATCCAGCGCCTCCTTGCCGTCCGCGACCCAGAAAACCCTGAGGACCAGCCTCCCTCTCTCCAGGGCGCGTTTCAACAGGATAGCGTCCTCTTCCGTGTCTTCCACCAGCAATAAATTTATCGTTTTCGGCCCGGTCATTTCTCCTTACCCCCTTCCCGCGAGGCTAACCAGCCGTTTTTTCATCTCTTCGCCCGAGCTGGGTTTCCTGATATAAGCCCTGGCCCCCGCTCTTATCGCCTCCACGATCACCTCCGGGTCATCCATGCTTTCCGGCACCATCAGGGCGACGACCGCCAGGGGATAATTTTTGACCAGTGTGCGAATCACCTCAATGCCGCCGGCATCGTCCAGTTTAAGGTCGATCAGGGCAATATCCGGCCGATACCGCGCGTACATGTCCAGGGCTTCCCGCCCGTTCCCGGCGACCGCGACTACTTCAAATCCCAGGGTCCCCAGTCCGTTGGCGAGCAGGATGCGTACAAACACGGAGTTATCCGCCAGGAGCACCTTAGTTTTTACCATCAATATTATGCATCTAGCAGTTTTGACGATTTTTCCGTATTTACTCTAGTGGTTTTAAGTCAAGGGCAGGTCACATAATGCCTGAAAAACATCACAAAAACATCCAAAACCGACACACACAGCCCAAGCAGCCTGAAAAAACCCCCTCCTCCGGTTAGCGGGCCGGAGGAGGGGAAGGCGAGTGGAGAGGGCTCAAGGCTAGCGCACGGTCACCGCCGCGCCCAGAGTCTCCCCCTTGATATCAGGCTGGTAGTAGGAATAGGCCGTGGAGAGCACGCCCCTGGCTTTCACCGGATAAAGCGCGCGGACCTGGAATTCGAAGCTAATCTGCTGGCCGGGCTTCATGTCCTCCACGTAGAAGATGACCTTGCGCCCTGAGATATCGTAACGCTTGATGACATCGGGCATGCGGTCGACCACGGCGTCGATGGAATCGACGACCGCTTCAAAACCGGTCGGCACGGAGACGTCGAGGACGATCATGCCGGCCTCGGAGACGTTCAGCTCAGGCAGGGGATTGAACTCCAGCGACACCGCGACGTTAACGAGGTCGTTGACCTCGACCTCGGTGGTATCGTAAGCGACGTCGATGTTCAGCATCTGCGCCGCCGGGGTGTCTTCCGTCCCTGGCAGGTTGAAGCGGCGCACCACCTGCCCGATGGCGTTGCCGCTGCCGGACACGGTCATCTCGATGTCCGCGTTGACCGGCACCGGCACGATCTGGAGAACGTCGAAGTTGCTGCTATCTATTTTCAACTCTTTATTAAAGCCGTCGCCAGTCAGCGTTACCGTGAGGTTGACATCCGACCGCGAGCCGGTGGCGAACTCGATCAGCGCCTGCAGGGCGACCACAGTATCCTGCGTGGAACCATAGCCGCCGGAGGCATTGCGTTTCGAGACTAGCCACTGCGAAGCGCGGGAGGCGCTCAGGGCATCGCCGTGATGGGTCAGTGCCAGCGTGGCGTAGGCGGTGGTCTCGATGTCCGAGCTGGCGTTAATGTTCGGCTCGAACGGCCTCATCACGGCCGGTCCGCCAGCTTCTTTTTCCAACGGTTCGGGGAGAGGGTTAATGTCACCGCTGCCCCAGTGCAGGCCGTTCTCGTCATCGATAGCCAAGGCCATCAGTTTATCGTAGGCCGCGTCCTGCAGCGGACTGCCTGCCAGCTCCAGGGCGTAGGCCGTGATGGCGACCTCGTAGGGCTCGGTCATTGTATCGAGTTGGTTTTCCAGATAGCCGACCGCCCGGCCTCCGGCACCCGTTTCGCCGGCCTCGAGCAGGGCGATGGCTACAAAAGCGGTCAGGGCGTCCCTGCCCTGGAGTCCACCCAGCATTTCCTGGTGGCATACGAAGCCGACCTGGTCGAAGGAGCCGTCGGCTTTCTGGTGCGAGGTGATCCAGGCAACGGCTTCGTCCAGCACACTTTGATCGATATATATCAGGCCTTCCGCCTGGGCGAAGCACTTGAGCACGAAGGCCGTCAGCCACAGGCTCCCGGACTCGTCGCTCATCCCGAAGGCGCTGAAGCTGCCGTCGGTGCGGCGGTAGGTCAGCTCGCGCTGGTAACCGGTGATCATCAGCTTTTCCGCCTTGGCCATGATCTCCGGCTTGATCTGCCCGCTCGACTGGAGATACTTGGTGATAAAGACGTCCGGGGCGAAGACGATCATATTCTGCTCACCGCAGCCGAAGGGCATCTGCAATAACGCGTCCAGCCCTTCGATAGTCTGGGTCAGGAAGCTGGACGTCACGGCGATATAGGCCCGGCCGGAATCGCTAACGATAACGTCCGGGAGAGTAGTATCAATAGAGCGGGTGATGCCGCCGGCGAGGGTGATGTTCTCGACGATCTCCCGCGGCACGCCCTCGGGCTCGATGATGATGGTCTTGATCAGGGCGTCCGAAGCCTCGGCGTTGCGGGCGCTGACCTCGACTTCCTTAATGCCGAGGCCGACGGGGCGTATCATGAACTCCGCCGCGCCGATGTCGTTGGCGGCGACGGTGACGGTCTGCGTCGGGCTGTCCAGCAGCTCGAACCAGTCGGCCGGTGATATCTCCACCTGCACTTCCTGTTCGGTATCAAGGTAGTTATAGACGGCCACGCGGACCGGGAACTCCTCGCTGCGGATGGCCGAATAAGGCAGGTCGACGGTCAGGAAGAAGGGCTGGAACACCACCAGCGAATCCTCCGCCACGCCGAGCCCTTTTTCTTTAGAGATAGCCACGGCGCGCAGCATCCAGGTGGTGATAGAGTCCGGGACGGTCACCCGCTGGGTCGCCTCGCCGTCGCTATCGGTATCCACGGCCAGCCAGAGCCAGGTCTCAGGGAAGAACTGGCGGACGCGCTCGATTTCCACCAGCCCGCTGCCGGTATGAGTGGCGGTAGGCATTGCGGTAGGCGTGGGTGCCATGACAGGCATGACCAGCCCGCCGTCCTTTTCCCCGAACACCCACCCGCCGAACATGTTGACAATACGGCTGAGGTCGCCGTCATTGTAGTCCATTTCATATTCCTGGCCCTGCGGCAACCGCTTGTTGGTCATGACCATCACGCCGGCATCCTCGAAGATGTCCTCCGTGCCGGGGACATTATAGGTGGGGTAGAAAGAGACCTCGTGGACCTCCGCCTGCGGCTCCATATAGAGCCGCTCCAGCTCGTCGAAGACCTGCTGGAGGTTGAGGCGGTTTTCCGCCAGGATGAAGACCGATTTATCGACGGCGGCAATGCCGACCCTGGCCTGGCCGTCGGTATGGATGTCAACATCAACCTCGTCGGCGGGACGGACTTCGTCATCGCTGAACTCCGCGCTCACGTCCAGCGGATATACAGCCTCCACTTCAAATGGGAGAAAGTCGGCCGCCACCTCGGCGTTGGGCAGAACCTGGTAGACCAGCAGTTTCGCCGAAGGCGCCATCAGGGGCGTGACGCTGAAAGATATGTCATCGTCGGTGGTATAGTCGGAAAAGACGACCGCTCCCCGCGAAAGCACCTCGTAGTAAAAGTTCTTGGCGCGGTCGGTGGAATACACCCTGAAGGCGATTTTCTGGCCGATTTCCGCCGTCCCTTCGCTGGTCTGCTCCAGGTGGATAAAGTTGCCCGAAGGCGAATACGATGACTGTAAAGTGCGCGAGGCATAGGCGTCGCCGGAGTTGGCTTCAACCATCATGGCGATGGCCTCTGCCGGGGGGGAGAGCTCAAGGACCGCTTTGCCATGCTCGGTATTGATCTCCTGAGTGTCCGTGTCGATGTCCTGGAAATTCGCGTCCATATAAGTAATAGTAATGTTTACCTGGCTATCGACGGGCTGGTTGCCGGGCGTCTCGGTGAGGACCAGGAAACTAAAAGGCAGGCCGGGCTTGAAGACCGAGCCTTCCGGAATAAGTTGAAGATTGACCTCGGACTGCGCCACGGTGAGGAGCCGGCTCGTCTTTTCCATGTAGCCGGTCGATTTCTCGGTTACGGTTATGTCAAGCTGTACGTTACCCTGCCCGCCGGAAGCGGGCGTCCCGGCCACGTACCGGGCAGGCGGCAGCTCGAACTCAATCTGGCCGTCGATGTCCTCTGTCAGGGTGGCGTAGACTTCCCACTGCCCGACGTAGCGGCTGGCGACAATGGTCATCTCGCCCTCCACCGGTTTTCCGAAGCTGTACTCGGCGCCGATGGTGCCCTCTATCTGCTCGTCGACCAGGAACCACTCTTTAGGCAGGTCGACCGAAACCTCGTATTTAGGCAGGACGTACTCTTCCACCCTTACGTCCAGCTGGCTCCGGGCTTTATCAGTAATGGCGTTGATCTTCCAGACGCCGAGGTTCGGCTCATCAGAGAGGGGCAGGTCGATGCCGGCCATGCCGTATTCATCAGTGGTCACTTCGGAGTGGAATATCTTGATGCCTTTAGCGTCCAGTACGTCCACCGTGACCGGCTCGGTCACCGGCTTGAGCTCGGGATCGAGCGTGAGGACACGCATGTGGATGGTCTGGCCCGGTTTATAGATCGGCTTATCGGTCTCGACGAAGACCAGGAAGCTGTTTTCGATGTTGATGGTGGCTTTATCGTTGAACCGGCTGCCCTTGACCTGTATTTCGTACTGGCCGTCGGCCACCTCGGGGACATCAAGGGCGATCGTCCCGCGGCCGTCGATGGTCTGTGAGGCGCTGGCGACCTCCTGGCCGTCCTTGAGGAGCACGACCTCGATCTTTTCTTTGGTCAGCTCCTCGCCGGCGAAAAGCGCCAGCGAGATAGCCTCGGTGCGGCCGCTGTGCAGGACATCCGGCAGAATGGCGACGTAGCTGCTGGCGGCCGCCTTCGGCGCGCCGCACGAAGGCGCCAGCGTGACGACAAACGTCAGCGCCATGACGAGACCCAAGATTTTTAGCAATCCGTATTTCATAATTGACCTCCCTGGTTTATTTCCCCGCCCTGCTGTTGTACTCTATATAACGCCGCGCCGCCGAAAAAGTTATTTTGACACGAGATTGATATCATGCCTACAATGAAATAGTAATTCAAACAAAAAGGGGGTGGCGATATGGCAAACGGGTACATGGGGAAAATACTCTGGGTCAACCTTTCGACGGGAAAAATCAGGGAAGAAGCCCTCGATGAAAAGCTCTGCCGCGACTTCATCGGGGGATACGGCATCGGGGCCAAGATACTCTACGACCATATGAAACCGGGAGCCGACCCGCTGGGACCGGGGAATATCCTCGGGCTCATGACCGGACCTTTCACCGGCACACCCATTCCTTCCGGGGCGCGCTACGCCGCCGTGGCGAAATCGCCGATAACCGGAGGCTGGGGCGACGCCAACTCCGGGGGGTACTTCGGGCCTTATCTCAAGTTCGCCGGTTACGACGGCGTGTTTTTCACCGGCATTTCCCGGAAGCCGGTCTATCTCCTCATCGACGAGGGTAAAGCCGAGCTTAAAGACGCCGGCCATCTCTGGGGAAAAGACGCCTATGAGACCGAGGAGACCCTGATGGCCGAATACGGCAAGAACTGCCGCGTCGCCTGCATCGGCCCCGCCGGCGAAAAAAAAGCGCTTATCGCCGCCATCATGACGGACAGGGGCTCGGCGGCGGGACGCTCCGGGCTGGGGGCGGTCATGGGTTCTAAAAAGTTGAAGGCGGTGGTCGCCAGGGGCACGATGTCGGTCCCCGTGGCGGACAAAGCCGCCGCCGAGAAATTGAGGAAAGAGCACGTCCAGGACCTGATGAAAGCGCCCGGCATGGGCGGGCTCAAGAGCCTGCACCGGTTCGGCACCTCCTTCATGACGTCCATGTCGGCCCACAGCGGCGATACGCCGGTCAGGAACTGGGGCGGCGTCGGCGTTGTCGACCTGCCGGACGTTGAAGGTCTCAAGGCGGAAGTCCTGGAGACCTACGTCGCGAAGCTGACCGGCTGCTGGCACTGCCCGGTGGCCTGCAAAGCCATCCTGAAGGAAGGCACCGGCGAGTACAGCTATCCCGCCGGCATCAGGCGTCCGGAATACGAGACGCAAGGGAGTTTCGGCGCCTGCTGCTCCAACAGCAATACGGAGTCGATCAACATGGCCAACGATATCTGCAACCGGTACGGACTGGACACGATATCCGCCGGGACGGTGTTAGCCTTCGCTATCGAGCTTTACGAAAACGGCATTATCGATAAGAAAGATACCGATGGTCTAAAGCTTACCTGGGGCAACCATAAAGCCATGGTAGCCATGACTGAAAAGGTGGGCAAAAGGGAAGGACTGGGCGATAAACTCGCCGACGGCGTGAAAGTGGCCGCCAAGAAAATCGGCAAAGGGTCGAAGAAGTTCGCCGTGCACGTCGGCGGGCAGGAGGTGGGGATGCACGATCCCAAGCTGGCGGGGTTCGGTCCGTTTGCCGGCGCGCGCTACCAGATGGACGCCACGCCGGGTCGACACACCCAGGGTTTCGGGCCGGGGAGCTTTTCCAGCCACATCGTCAACGCCAGTGGGCTCTGCCTCATCGGATTCGGCTTCGGGGGAGGCCCCGCCAAGCTGGTGAATTTCCTTAACGCCGTGACCGGCGCCGACTATACACTCGAGGAAGTCCTCAAGGCCGGCGAGAGAATCGCCGTCATCAGGCACCTCTTTAACCTCCGCGAGGGCATTAAGGAGCTGGATTGGACGCCGCATCCCAGAGTCACCGGCAATCCCGCTCAAAAAGAAGGGCCGCTCCGGGGCGTGACCATCGACCAGAAAGGACAGGTCTACTGGAATCTCGGCGCCCTGGACTGGGATTTCAAGACCACCAAGCCGAGCAAGAAAAAACTGGAAGAGCTCGGCTTTGATGAAATCGCCAAGAAGCTCTGGCCGCCGCGGAAATTCCACTTCGGACCGCCGGCATAGTCGAGCGGCTTTTTCCCGGTAACCTGCTATCGCGTTATACCATGCGACGGCTTTTTGTATAAAACCGGCGGCGCTGGTATAATCAGGATAAATATTTTTGCTATAGAAAGGAACCGACCGAGTATGACTGAAAAGACCTGGGCCGAGATGAACCCGCAGGAAAAAAGGGCGCACCGCCTGGACGGCTGGCTCAACAATTGGGGTAATAAGTTCCCCGATACCGATACCGAAAAGGCATACAAGATCCGGACACAGAGGTTGATCGACGTTTATAACGTTAAGGAGCCGGACCGCGTCCCGGTGAACCTGCCGGTGGGCAACCTGCCTCAGAAGATGGCCGGCATCGACTCATATACCGCCATGTACGACTCCGAGAAAGCCGTTGAGGCCGCAAGGAAATTCAACGAAAAATATGCCGAGGAGCTGGAATATACCGCCCCGCCCTTCTTCTACTCCCCAGGCCGCGTCCTGGAGATAGTCGACTACAAACTCTACGCCTGGCCGGGGCACGGCCTGGCCAAGAACGGCTCCACCTGGCAGTTCATCGAGGGCGAGTACATGAAAGAAGACGAGTACGACGACCTCATCCGCGACCCCTCGGATTTCTGGATGAGGACGTACCTGCCCCGTGTCTTCGGCCTGCTCGAGCCGATGCGGATGTTCCAGCCGCTGACGAATATTACCGAAAACGTCCACGTGTCCCAGTTCATGCCGCTGGCCAATCCGCAGGTACAGGCGATGCTCCAGAAGATGCTGGACGCGGGCAAAGAATACCAGAGGCATATGCAGGGCATGGCCAAGGCCATGGCCGCCGCGAGCGGGACGGTACAGTACGCGTTCATGGGCGGCGGCTTCGCCAAGGCGCCTTTCGATACCCTCGGCGATACGCTGAGGGGCACCAGTTGTATTATGAAAGACATGTTCCGTCGGCCCGACAAGCTGCTGAAAGCCCTCGACGTCCTCGCGGAACTGCAGATAGCCACGGTCCTGAAGTCGCCCAATATCGATAAGCTGACCACGGTCATGTACCCGCTGCACAAGGGCGCGGACGGCTGGATGTCCCAGAAGCAGTTCGACACATTTTACTGGCCGTCCCTGAGAAAGGTCATGAATGCCTTCATCAATGAAGGCCTCACCCAAGTCCTGTTCGCCGAAGGCTCCTTTAATACCCGCCTGGAATACGTCGGCGATTTTCCCAAGGGGTCGGTGGTATGGTATTTCGACCGCACGGACATGCTTAAAGCCAAGCAGATACTCGGCAAGAAATTCTGCCTGCAGGGCAATGTCCCGTCTTCCATGGTCGTCACCGGCGATCCCAAGGACGTTAAAGAATACTGCCGCAAGCTGATCCAAGAGGTCGGCAAAGGCGGCGGCTTCATCCTTTCGGCCGGCTCCGTAGCGGACAATCCCAAGCTGGAAAACCTCCGCGCGATGATGGAGGCGGTACGCGAATACGGCTGGTATAGAAAACCGCTATAGACGCTAATCACGAGAGCCATGGAAGAATACGGCGCGGTCAACGCCATTATCGATGCCTGCAATGCCTACGGCGTGGAGTTCCTGTTCTTCAATCCCGGCATCGATAATGTCCCCCTGCTGGAAACGGTGTCCAGGTTCCGCGCTTCGGGCCGGAAAGCGCCGCGCGGGATCCTCTGCCTGGACGAGTTCGTCGCCATGACGGCCGCCCACGGCAACTACATGGCCTCCGGCAGGCCCCAGGCAGTCTCGGTACATTCCGAGCTCGGCGTATTACAGATCGGCGGCGCCCTGCACAACGCCCAGTGGGGCAAAGTGCCGGTGGTCTTTTTCACCGAGATCCTGGGGACAGCCCAGCGCCCCGTCTGGAACGGCGCGACCTTCGACCAGGGCAGCATGGTACGCAACTTCGTCAAGTGGGACTACCAGCTCGCTGCCGGCGAGGACATCGGCGAGGCGTTCTATAAAGCCTTCAGTATCGCCGCCAGCGAGCCATGCGGTCCGGTTTACCTGGCCGTGCCGAGGGAGACTTTATGGAGCAAGGGCGAAAGCCGTGCCGGACGGCCGTATCAAGCCTCGCTAGAAAAACCGCCCGCGGCCGACCCCGCGCTACTCAGTAAAGCCGCCGGGATACTCCTCCAGGCGGAAAATCCGCTCATTGTCACCGGATACTCAGGCAGAAATCTAAATACGGTCGCTTCACTGGTGGAGCTGGCGGAAACGCTGGCGGCGCAGGTGCTGACCGCCGACGTGCGGGTGAACTTCCCTAATACTCATCCCCTGGCGGCCTATTTACCGCCGGCGGCCGGCTTCGGCAACCCGCTACTGGCTAAGGCCGATGTGATTTTGGCCGTCGATTTCGACATGCATTACGCGTCGGGGCCGTCCCAGCTAATGCCCGGCGTAATAATAGTCCATATCGACGTCGACACCGTGAAAAAAGGCATGCCGCTCTGGGGCAGAAAACCGGATATCCTCGTTAAAGCCGATTCCGCCCTGGCGTTACCGGCGCTGACCGAAATCGTCAAAGAAAAGCTCGACAAAGCAAAAGCCGCGCAGCTCAAGAAACGTTACAAAGAACTGGCCGCCGAGCACAAGAAACTTGACGACGAATGGCGTTACACCGCTATCTGCCAGTCCGGTAAAAAGCCCATTACCGCTAACTGGCTGAGCCGGTGCATCGACGAGGTCATCGACGACGATACCATCATCGTGAACCAGACCATCTCGCCGGCATCAATCGTCACTCACCAGATACACCGTACCAAACCCGGCACGTTGCTCTCCTGTGCCGGCGGCTGCATCGGCTGGGCACCCGGGGCGGCGCTGGGGGTAAAGCTGGCGGCGCCGGACAAGACCGTCGTCAGCCTGATGGGCGACGGCGCTTTCATCTACGGCTGCCCGGAGGCGTCGTTATGGTCGGCAGGCTTCTATAAAGCCCCGTTCCTGGCGGTCATTTACGACAACCAGGGATATGGAGCTATCAAGGGGTTCTTCCGCGAGCGATATAACGTCGACAACATGGGCGCCGATATCACCACACCGCCCGATTACTCCCTCATCGCCCGCGCCAATAAAGCCTACGGCCGCATGGTCGACGACCCCGCCGACGTCCCCGCAGTGCTTAAAGAATGCCTGGCGGCGGTACGCGGCGGTCAAACGGCCGTGCTCGACGTAAAGATAGAGTCGGTTTAGTCTGGGGTCTACAACGGCCGGGACGACACGATGTCATAGCTATCCCAGACGCGCCGTTCTTCGTCGTAAGGGGCGGCCTCAACGCGGGTCTGCTTGTCCAGAACCATCATCAGGCGCTCTTTGCCGTAGACCGGCCATTTGCCGATGCTCTGGCACGAGGGGTCG
>Ga0316628_100003313_pt1 | contig 12370 bp, 9 predicted proteins | sample OWC_Aug_M2_C1_D5_FD_207648 | JGI IMG/M metagenome (GOLD analysis project Ga0316628, IMG submission 207648) | Wetland soil microbial communities from Old Woman Creek delta, Ohio, United States - OWC_Aug_M2_C1_D5_C | ecosystem: Environmental > Terrestrial > Soil > Wetlands | place: USA: Ohio...
CGGTGACGGACACGGTTACGTCCACCATCCCCGCACCGCAGCAAAGCCTGGGCTGCGTGAATCCGGCGGCCTGTCCGCAGAACGTGCCGCAGGTTCCGTTCCAGGTGCTGGTGTTCCCGTAAGTTCTTTGACAACTGAAAGAAAAAGGCCGCGTTGTGCGGCCTTTGCGTTGGTGAGGAGAAAAACGCTAGGCCCGGCGGTCGGCTTTGCGGCGGGTGTTATATCGCATGGCGATGTTCATGAAGACGCTGCCGGTATCTGTGCCAAAGCACATCACCAGGGCTTCCTGGTCTTCACTGCTTTTTTCTCCGACCAGTTCGGTGTGCGCCACCGGCGGATTGATCTTGAACTGAAATCCCTGGTCGTTCAGCACGGTAATGGCGCTGCCGATGACCATGTTGGCCAGTTCGCAGACGGTTTCGCGGGCCACTTCGTCGTCGTCTTCCGGCTGCGGCGAGCCGGCCAGATACGCGGCCACGCGCGCTGCCGTGGGCGCGTCAATGTCGAAGATGATGCGGCCTTCGATGTCGCCCTGGATGGTGACCAGGGAAGCCACACCCTTGCGGCGATAGGCTTGTTCGTCCATGCTGAGGCCATCCACGCGCGTAGGACATTGCAGCGTCTCCGCCAGCACGGCGTCCGCGGCGTTGATGAAGGGCTGGATCAGTTCCATTCGCACTGTGCTAGCTCTCCTGGCCCACGGGAGTGGCAATCGTGGCGTCGTCGCCCATCACGTACTTGATGACTTCATACAGGATCTCCGGCTTGACCGGCTTCTGCACGAAGTGGCGAGCGCCTTTCTGCAGCGCAGCCACGATGTTTTCCTGATAGCCCACGGACGAGACCATGACGATGCGTGCTTCCGGATGGGCGCGCACAATGCGTTCCGCGGCCTCAATGCCTTCCATCTGCGGCATGGTGATGTCCATCAGCACCATGTCAGGCGTGGTGCGGTCGAATTCCGTGATGGCGGTGCAGCCGTCGCCGGCTTCGCCCACGATTTCGCCGCCGAACGACTCGACCATCTTGGCCACGTTCTTGCGCGCGAATACGGAATCATCCACCACCAGGTAGCGGATGGCTTTGCGGTCCTTGCGAACTAAGAAAGGGAACTGCTCCATACGTGTCTCCTCACAACTCCAAATGAACTTTTTGCGCGTTAGGACTTCGTTCAGCACTGCACTGGTGCACCAGCGTCATGGACAGCATCTCCAGCGGCACAATGCGCATCGCGTAGCCGCGTTCGATGGCGGCTTTGGGCATGCCGAACACCACGCATGATTCCTCGGTCTGCGCGATGGTCAGGCCGCCCGCGTCTTTGATCACGCCCATGCCGTTGGCTCCGTCATCGCCCATTCCGGTCATCAACACTCCCACGGCGCGGCTTCCGAACTCCGCACCCACGGACTTGAACAGCACGTCCACGGAAGGCCGATGCCCGTTGACCCGCGGTTCGTCGGAAAGCACGATTGTATCGGCCAGAGGCATCCGGCGCACCTTCATGTGGCGGTCGCCGGGACAGACCAGCGCCCTTCCGGCCACCAGCAGGTCTCCTGATTGCGCCTCTTTCACGTCAATCGCGCAGCACTCGTTCAGTCGGCGGGCAAACATTTCCGTGAAGCCTTCCGGCATGTGTTGCACTACAAGAATGGTGGCTGGAAAATCTCCCGGCAATTGTGAAAGCAGGTACTGCAGCGCATTGGGCCCGCCCGTGGAAACTCCAATCGCCACCACGCGGGTCGGGTCCTTGCGCGGACGCTGCGGCGTGGGCTTCATGGGTTTCGGCCGCTCCGCGATGGCAGGCGCCGCGACGTTGCGCATCCGGGTTTTGGAAGCCACTTTGATCTTGGCAATCAGGTCCGCGGCAATCTCGTCCATGTGGATCGAGGCGGCGTCGCGCGGCTTGGCCACAAAGTCCAGCGCACCCAGCGCCAGTGCCTTGAACGTAGCCGCGGCGCCTTCCGTGGTCAGCGCGCTCACCACGATGACCGGCACGCGATGTTTGCGCGTGATCTGGCGCAGCGTCTCGATCCCATCCATGCGTGGCATTTCCAGGTCCAGCGTGACCACGTCCGGCCGCAGTTCCTCAATCTTCTTCAGTCCGAACGCGCCATCCATGGCTGTGCCCACAACTTCAATCTCCGGGTCCCGGGCAAGAATCTGCGGGATCAGCTTGCGCATCAGCGCTGAATCGTCCACCACCAGAACTCTGATTCTCCGGATCACGCTGAGGCCCCCATCATTACAGGTGTTCGTCCCAGCCGTGCAACCACGCTGGGAATGTTGAGAATCAAGACCACTGAGCCGTCGCCTCGAATGGACGCCCCGCTGACCAGTTCCGTGGCCACCAGGTGATCGTCCAGGGTCTTGATGACCAGTTCTTCCTCACCCACCAGGCTGTCCACCACCAGGCCGAATTTCCGGTCGCCCAGCGTGACAACAACGATGAAGAGCTTCTTCGGCGAGAGTCCGTGTCCCGTCATGTCGTGCAGGTGGACCAGCGCCAGCACTTCATCGCGCAGGCTGATCACGTCATGGCTGTCCACGCGGTGAACGTCGCTCTGTGATGCCCGCGTGATTTCCGTCACTGAGGCCAGCGGAACAGCGTACATGCGTTCGCCCACCCGGAACAGGAGCGCCTTGATGATAGCCAGCGTCAGCGGCACCTTCAGGTAGAACGTGGTGCCTCGTCCTGCCGTAGTGATGATGTTGATCGAGCCTTTCAATCGGTTCAGTACGCTTCGCACCACATCCATCCCCACGCCGCGGCCGGAGATTGCAGTCACATGGTCCGCGGTGCTCAAGCCCGGATGGAACACCAGCTCCAGCACGTCTTGCTCGTTGAGTTCGGCCGCCTCGGACTGGCTCAGGATGTCCCGCTCCAACGCCTTGGCAACCAGCTTGTCCCGGTCAATGCCGCGGCCGTCGTCGCTGATCTCAATCACGATCTGGTTGCCTTGGTGGTAGGCCGCCATCTTCACCGTGCCCTGCGCCGGCTTGCCCGCTCTAATTCGCTCCTCTGGAGTTTCGATTCCGTGATCGACGGAGTTGCGCACCAGATGCGCCAGCGGTTCCGCCAGCGAATCCAGAATGCTTTTGTCCAGGTCCGTGTCCTGCCCGCTGGTCACCAGATTGACTTCCTTGCCGCAGGATTTGGCCACGTCGCGCACCACGCGCGGGAAGCGGCGGAACAGCTGCTCCACCGGCACCATGCGGATCTTCATCACTGATTTCTGCAGATCGTTCAGGATGCGCGCCTGGAATGCCATGGCGTCAGAAAATCTGACTTTCAGCGGGTCTCGGGGAAAGCGTTTATCGAAATCCGCGAAGGCCTGGTGCAACATGCTCTTGGCGATGACCAGTTCGCCGATCAAATTCAGCACCGCGTCAATGCGCTCTGCGTCCACCCGCAGCAGGTTTTCCATGCCGGAGAAGCTGGTGGCGGGAGGTTGCGGGTTGGACGCGTTTGCGGCTCCGGCCGCAGTTGCTTCGGGCGAGACTGCTGTCTCAACCGGCAGTTCTTCTGCGTGAAGCAAAGGTTCATCCTGGTCTTCCAGCAGAGCTGTGACCTGCTGAACAATGTCGCTCGCCGGCGCCGGTGCGCGCATGTCACGGACCAGCAGCTCTGAGACCACCGATGGGATGCGGCACTTTTTTTCTATTGCGTCCAGAGGGAGCCGTGAAGCGATGGCGCCTTCCACCACGTCCACGTCCTGTGCCGGCGCACCTGGGTCGGGAACAATGGCCAGCATGCGCCCGCATTCCTCAAGCACGTTGCGGATAAGTTGCAGGGCGGCGCTGCGCATGGGACAGTGCGGGTCGATGCTCAACGCGATGTTGAAGACGGCCTCGCCATTGGCTAGCGTGTCGGCAATGAGTATCTGCTCGTACTCGCTCCAGGCGAAGCGGGCCTGCAATTTGTGCCTGATTTTTGCCGCCGGCTTGCGCGTAAGAGAGAGGATCTGTTGCTGCAGCTCCTCTCCATCCGGTGGCTGCATCTGCCCGCGATAGGCGGAGAGCATGGAACTGAAAGTGTCGGCGGCAATCAACACCACTTCCGCCAGCGCCTGTTTCGCGCTTTCGGCCACCTCCGGCGTAAGCGCGTCTTCCAGTTGGTGCGCCAGTTCGCTCAGTTCCTGATAGCCGCAAGCGGCGGAGTCGCCTTTGAGCGTATGCACGGCGCGCCGCACCTCGCGCAGGATTTCACCATCCTGCGGATGCTTTTCCAGCTTCAGGCCTTCTTCATTGAGCGTCTGCAGCAGTTCCGCGGCGCTCTCAAAAAAGAGTTCGCGCATTTCCGCGGCACGCTCGTCGGAGAAGAAGTTCACGCGTTCACCTCCAGCCGCTGGTAAGCGGTGCCGTTGTTCTGGTGCACCATGCGGTACTTGTCTGACAGGCCGAACAGGCTTTCTGCATGCCCGATAAACAGGAACCCTTCCGGGTTGAGGCAGCGATGGAGTTTTTCCACCAGCCGCTTCTGCTCGGCCTCATCGAAGTAAATCATCACGTTGCGGCAGAAGATGATGTCATTGCGCTGGGGAAGGAACTCGGTCTTCAAGTTATGAAAATCGAAATGGACAAGATCTTTGAGCGGCCGCTTTATGGCGTAGCGGTCGCCCACCTTGTCGAAATAACGCAGGCGCGCGGAGTAATCCACGGCTTCCATGTGCGTTTCCGAGTAGATGGCTTCCTGCGCCGCCCGCAACACCGTGTAATTGATGTCGGAAGCCAGGATCTCCACCTTCCACGGCGGCGGGATCAGCGGCTTGGGCACGGGCATCTCAAAGGGCAGGGGATTGCGCAGGTAGTAGTAGGCCAGTGCGTCGCAAATCATCATCGCCAGCGTATACGGCTCCTGGCCGGTGGAGCAGCCTGCGCTCCAAAGACGAAGGCTCCAGTCACGGCGGGCCTGTTTGCGGTGCAGCATGTCCTCAAGGACGTATTTTTGAAATAACTCGAGCTGCGGCCGGTTGCGGAAGAAACTGGTCTCATTGACGGTGAGATTTTCCACCAGGGCGGAGAGCTCAGGTTTGCCTTCGTGGCTCGTCAGAAGGCGATAGTAGGCATAAAACGTGTCCAGGCCGCAGACCTTGAGCCGTCGCTGCAGGCGGTCCTGCAAGAAGTGGGCGCGGCGCTCGTCGAAGTACATGCCGCACTCCTGATACACAAGCGTCTGTAGCAGCTTGTATTCCGCGTCTGTGATCGGGACCTGGATGCTTGGTGTGACCATGAGTTTTATGGGAGATTCGTCAGTTGCCCACTGCGGCCACTGAGACTTCATCCAGCCGCCGCAATTCGCCTTTCTGCAGAATCTTGTTGAGATCAATCAGAATGATCAGCCGGCCCTGGTGCTTGCCCACGCCGGTCACGTAATGTACTTCGTCCTCGGAGAAAACGCCCGGCGCGGGACCGATATCGTTCTCCGATATCTTCAGGACCTCGGAAGCCGCATCCACAATCAGGCCCACCAGCTTGCCGTCCACCGCCGTAACCAGGATGCGGTTCTTCCTGTTCGCCGGGGTGATGGCTTCTCCAAAACGCTTGCGCAGGTCGACCACGGAAATGATCTTGCCGCGAAGGTTGATCACGCCTTCCACGAAACCGGGCGAGTCCGGCACGGACGTAATTTCCGGCACGCGCACGATTTCATGCACCAGCGAGATGGGCACGCCGAAGGTTTCGCGCCCGATGCGGAATCCGACAATCTGTAGTTCCCTGGCCATTGCCCGATCGTCCTCAGTTGTAGCTGGAGCCTACGGTTGCCCACTGTGCGGTCTGCACGCGGTTGTTCTGGTCGTGGCCGTTGCGATGTGAGCCGTTACGCCCGTCTCCGTTCGCGTGCGACTGGAGAATGAAGCGGTCCATGGATTCCAGCATCAGCCGCGACATCTTGGACATCTGCTCGGCCGAAGCTGCCAGTTCGGTCGATCCGGAAGAGGAGCGCTGCACCAGTTCCCGCATCTTCTCCATCGCGCGCACCACCGCTTGCGCTCCTGAAGCCTGTTCCTCCACCGAGGAGTTGATTTCGTGCGTGATCTCATTCAGCCGCGTGGTGGCTTTGGCGATCTGCGACGAGCCATGCGATTGCTCGGTGGTCGCCGCGCCGATCTCCTGTGCGAACTTGTAGACCTCGGAGACCACGTTGGAGATCTTCTTCAATGCGCTGCTCAGGTCGCTGCCCAGCGTGATGCCCTCATTCACGATACTGGTGCTCTTTTCCATGTTGTCCACGGCCTTGCGCGCTTCTTTCTGAATGCTCTGGATGAGCTCGGAGATTTCCCGCGTGGATTGCGCCGATTTTTCCGCCAGCTTGCGGACTTCGTCGGCCACCACGGCGAAACCAAGCCCGTGCTCGCCCGCGCGGGCGGCCTCAATGGCGGCGTTCAGGGCCAGCAGGTTGGTCTGTTCGGCCAGGTCGTCGATCACTTCGATGATCTTGCCGATATCGTCGGCGCGCTGCCCCAGAGCGGAGATGATTTCCGCGGACGAGCTGATGGCGGCGTTGATCCGGCTCAGGCCGTCCGTGGCTTTTTCCATGGTGTTGATGCCGCTGTGGACCTCATCGCGCGAGCGTTGCGAGATATCGAGCAGCACCTTGGCTGTGTCCGCCACGCGCTGGATCGAGGTCACCATTTGATCGATGGAGGCCGAAGTCTCGCTGACGTTGGAGGCCTGCATCTGCGTGCTCTTGACCATGTTCTGCACGTTGATGCTCATCTCGTGCATGGTGCTGGTGACTTCATCGATGGCCGATGCCGCCTGGATGCTGATCTTGGCTGATTCGTCGGAAGCGCTGGCCACCTGGTTGGAGCCGCTGGCCACTTGCGAGGCGCTGTCACGGACGTTCTTCACCAGGTGGCGCAGACCCAGCGTCATCTCCCGAAAAGCCGTGCCCAGCGTGTCACGGTTGGAGCGCGGAGTGATTTCTCCCGAAAGGTCTCCGCCTGCAATCGATTCCGAAACGCCGGCCATCTCTCGCAGATACAACACCATGTTGTTGAAGGTGTGCGCCAGTTGCGCGACTTCGTCCTCGCCGCTGCTTTCCACTTTTTGATCAAGGTCGCCCGCGTTGGCGATCTGGCCCGCAACCGCAATCAACTGGTTCAGCGGGACCTTGATGGACTCGGCTACCTTCCAGGCAATGAAAGCTCCTAAAAGCAACATCAAAGCCATACCGCCCATGGTGATGCCGTTGATCACCGATCCCGCCGTCCGCACCGAATTGTCGGCGCTGGCAACCGCCTCGCTCATGATGGCGTCCAGGTCCGCCAGCGGCGCTTCCTCTTTCTTCTCCACTTCCTGGTCTTCCTCGGATTTGCGGATTGCCTGCAGGTAGGCAATCTGTAATTCGGCTACGGTGGCGGTGCCGGCATCGACCTGCCGCCGCTTTTCCACCAGGGGCGTGGCAAAGCTCGCTGCCCAGTATTTTTCGATTTCCCTGACGTTGTGCAGCAGCTGCCGGGCTTTGTCACGGTCCTGCGGCAGGTAAGCCGTGGTCTCTTCAATCCGTGCGATGAGATGCTCAACATCTCCCATGTCCTTGAAGAGCGTGTCGGATTCGCGAGTATCGCCGTTCAGCAGGAAGTTGCGCAGGTGCAGCCGGTTGTCGCGAATGACCTTGTCGAGCGCGGAACGCTGGTTGGCCATGTCGATGGCCTTCTTATAAGTCTCTACCGAGCGCTGCTCGTGCCAGGCCGCAACCAGGTTCACCGTGAACAGTACGATCACGATGAGCAAGGTCGCTCCGAAGCCCCAGAAGAGCTTTCCGCTGATGGTTTTGCCGAATCGCATGTTTTATTGCCTCCACGCGCGGGGATGTCTGCCTCTCCTATGGGAAGGGTGCATGTCTCCTGGAACAGGCAGGGAATACCCCACATTCCAAAATGCAATGCCGCTGCCATGTCCGGGTAGCCATAGCACCTTCGTCATGTAGATGTATGTAAGTGATTGATTATCAAGGGCGTTCATCCGAAGCGAAGTCAGCCGGGACCGCCTTCTCTCAATGCTTACTGCCGGGGATGTCTCATTGCGCCCTTTCGGGCCGCGATTCTGGTCTCATCCTGAGACATGCCAAAGTTTTTTCTCAAGATTACCCGTGAGCGTTTCTTTGTTGACTCAAAATGAGATTCCAGAGTACCTTCAGCTTCGCCATCCCAACGTGAAACCGAAAAAGAAAACCCCGCAGAGCAACCCGCGCACCCCGGCCAGGGCCGGCGCGCTCATGGAGAAAGTCCTGGAAGTGTGTGCCCAGTTGCCGCTGCTGGGCGGCAAACCGGAAGCGCTGCGGGAATTTCTGGTAGAGACGGCGCGAAGGATCTTTGCCGTAACCGTGGCCGGCATGCTGGTGCGCGAGGAAGAAAGCCACTCGCTCAGCGCAATCTCCACTGCGGTGAAAGAGGGTGTAGGGAAAACGGCCCTTCTCTCTCATGCCAAATCATTCGCCACGCAGGCGATCGATGCCCAGCGGCTGCTGAAATTCCGCTTTGCCTATCGCGGCGCCGAAGGCGAAAAGATCTACCACGGGCTGGCGTTGCCCATCGTGACGTCGCAATCTGCGGCGGCGCTGCTGGTGGTGCGCCACACGCTCTTTTCCCCGGCGGAAATCTCGGCTTTCAACCTCCTGGGCAGCACTGCCCGCATGGCCTTGGAAAACCTGGAACTCGGCGCGCTTTATTCCGCCCAGCAGCAGGGCGTGGAACAACTGCTGAGTATTTCTGCGGACCTGGCAAGTGCGGGAAGGCTGGACGCCTTTCTTCCGGGTTTTGCGGTGAAAGCCGGTGAGTTCCTTGGATTCGAGCGCGCTTTCCTGGCCGTTCTGGATGCGGAGGGATGCCGCGTACGCTGGGGCACGGGCAGCGGCTCGGCCAACCGTCTTGATCTCGACTTCTCCCTGGTCGCGCAGCGCCTTTTTGAGAGCAGGGAACCCTTCATCTGTGAAGACATGAACCAGTTGCCTGTGCCGGAGAAGGGGCAGCTGCTGAAGTTCAGCGCCAAAACGCGGCAATACCTGGGAGTTCCGTTGCTTGCGGGCGATGGCCGGCCACTGGGCGTGATGGGGTTTCTGGACAAGAAGTCCCGGGCCAGGATTTCGCAGGATGACGTTCGCCGGGCGCGCGCGCTGGCTGCCGAGGCCGCCATGGCCATGGAAGCGTCGTACAACCTTCAGCTTTCAGAGCAGCACAAGAAACGCACGGCGGACCTGATGGAGATGGCGCTGGACATGGGCTCGGCGTTGCGGCTGCCGGACTTTGTCAAGAACTTCACCGAACGAGTGGCCGCGATGATGGGCGCCAAGAGCGCCGCTCTCGGGCTGGCCCAGGGGAACCAGGTTGAAGCCGTAAGTTTCTTCAACGTAAAGCCTGATCGCGAGGGCCTGCGGCGGTTGAATGGAGCGCTTTCAGACTATGCCGCGAGCCATCCTGAGCTGAAGATCAGCGGCAGTGGCGTGAACGCTCTGGGGGCGGAACTGAGCGCCGGCTTTGGCTGGCAGAAGGCCACGCTGGTCCGGCTGGAAGGCGCTGAGTCTGACCTGCTGGGCATCCTCGTGCTGGCCGGGATTGATCACGAACTTCAGGTGCACGATCTCAACCTGTTGCAGGCGCTGATCGGGCACGGCTCGGTGGCGCTTGAGAATTCCCGTTTGTTCACGCGCATCACACAGTCCAGCCGGCAGTGGGCGGAGATATTTGATTCCATTTCCGATTTCATCGTGGTCCATGATGAGCAGCATCAGGTGCTGAAGGTGAACCGTTCGCTGGCTGATTTCATCGGCGTGCGCCCGGCGGAGTTGATCGGGTTGCACATGCGCGCCCTGAGCGCCATCACCGCGGATTCGCCGTTGCCCTGCCCGTTCTGCCGCGTCCAGACCGACTCCGATGAATACGTCCACGAAGCCTTGGAGCGCAGTTACCTGGTTTCCACCTCGCGCATTCACGGAGCGCTGGATGAAGGCCTGCAAGTGCACGTTCTCAAGGACGTCACCGACCGCCGCGAGGCCGAGCGCCGGTACCGCGAGTTGTTTGACAACGTGCAGGAAGGCGTCTTCTTTGCCTCGCCCGAGGGCCATTTCATTGAGGTCAATGATGCGCTGGTGCGCATGCTCGGCTACCAGGACCGCGAAGATATGCTCACGCTGGACCTGAACACCCAGGTCTACATCTCGCCCGAGCAGCGTGACCAGATCATCCGCCTGTTGAACGAACAGGGAAGCGTGCGCAACTTTGAGGTTGCGCTGAGCCGGCGCGATGGCGGCATGATTCACGCGTTGGAAAACGCTTTCGTCGTGCGCGACGGCCAGGGCCGGATCATGCAGTACCGCGGCGTCTTCCAGGACATTTCTGAAGTCAAGAACGCTCAGGCGCAGCTCCAGCGGGAGCGCGACTTTACCGGCAAGATCCTGAACAACACACAGACCATGATCATGGTGGCGGACACTGCCGGTCTTGTCAGCTACGCCAACCGGCGCTGCTATGAGAGTGGTGGCTTTGATCAGAATGAGATTGTCGGATACAGGCTTGACCGGATCGTTGGCCCCTCCCACCAGGCTGCGTTCGCCGAAGGCTTCGAAACCGCACTCCACGGCATGCAGGTGGATAACCTGGAGTTGATGATCGTGCGCGCCAACGGCACCCAGGGCAAGTTCTCCGTCAATCTCAGTCCCATGCGCGACGAGGCCGGCGACGTGACCAGCGTGGTGGCGCTGATGACCGATATCACCGATGCCTCCATGATCCAGGCCAAGCTCATGCACACGGAAAAGATGGCCGCCGTCGGCCAACTCGTCTCCGGCGTGGCCCATGAAGTCAACAACCCGCTTACCGCGATCATGGGGTTCTCTGACCTCTTGATGGAAAACCCGGAGGTCCCGGGCAGCGCGCGCAAAGACTTGCAGGTGATCCTGGAGGAAGCGCAGCGGACCAAGGAAATTGTGCAGAACCTCCTCAGCTTTGCCCGGCAGCGCCCGCCGCAGCGCCAGCGCCTTCAAATCAACGAAATTCTGCGCAAGACCATTGCCTTGCGCGCCTATGATTTCGCCAACCACGGCGTGCAGATCCTGGAGAAGTTCGATGAAGGCATGCCGGAGCTGATCGGTGACTCGCACCAGTTGCAGCAGGTCTTCCTCAATATTCTGAACAACGCCTATGACGCCGTGCGCGCCACCGGCCGTGCTGGATTGATTGAGATTAAAACCATCCAGGACGGGACCTGGATCGAGGTCTTGTTCCGCGATAACGGCGAGGGCATCAGCCACCCCGAGCGCATCTTTGACCCATTCTTTACTACGAAAGAAGTCGGCCAGGGCACGGGACTGGGACTGAGCATCTGTTACGGCATCGTTCGCGAGCATGAGGGTGAAATCCTCTGCGCCAACAACCAGGACATGCCCGGCGCCACCTTCAGCGTGCGCCTTCCCGTGCGCAGTAAAGCTGATCTGAAGGTGATGACCGCTGCGGGAGCCAGGCAATGACGCAGAATGCCGCCGAAGCCGTGCTGCCCCCCATCCTGCTGATTGAAGACGAGCGCTCCGTGATGGACTTCATGCGCCTTGCTCTGGAGCGCAGCGGTTATACATGCTCCATGGCCAGTTCGGCGGCTGAGGGCATCCGCCTGCTGGAACGGGGCGTGTTCGCTGGAATCATCTCGGACATGCGCACCCCGGGCGGGGCCAGCGGCGCCGATGTGCACTCGTGGATCGTGGCCAACCGTCCGGAACTCAGTAATCGATTGCTCTTCATCACCGGCGACACCGTAAATGAAGACACCATGAAGACTCTGGTCAACACCGGTGTGCCCTATATCGAGAAGCCCTTCCGCGTCCAGCAGTTGCTGGTCACGGTGGAAAAGCTGTTCGGCAAGGCGAAGTGAGAAGTGAACCAGGAACCCAAAGCCCGTTTTCTGATCGTGGATGACCACCAGAGCGTGCGCAAACTTTGCATGACGGTGGGCGCCTCCCTGGGCTTTGATTGCCGGGAAGGGGAAAGCGCTGAGGCCGCGCTCGCCTTCCTGGAAAGTGAAGCGCCGGACATCATCCTGGCTGACCTCATGATGCCCAACATGAGCGGCCTGGAATTTTTGCCGCGGGTGAAGCAACTGCTGCCGCGCTGTGAAATTGCCATCATGACCGGCCACGGCTCCATTGAGACCGCCGTTCAGGCCATGAAGCTGGGCGCCTACGACTACATCACCAAGCCATTTCGCATTGAAGAACTAAAGCTTCTGCTCCAGAGGATGGAAGAGAAAGTCCGTCTGGTGGCGGAGAACCAGTTTCTCCGTGAGCGTGTGAGCGCCGATATGGAATTGAACGGCATCGTCGGTTCCTCCACGAAGATCCAGGATGTGCTGCGCATGGTCGCCCGGCTGAAGGACACGC
>Ga0316628_100003314_pt1 | contig 12370 bp, 7 predicted proteins | sample OWC_Aug_M2_C1_D5_FD_207648 | JGI IMG/M metagenome (GOLD analysis project Ga0316628, IMG submission 207648) | Wetland soil microbial communities from Old Woman Creek delta, Ohio, United States - OWC_Aug_M2_C1_D5_C | ecosystem: Environmental > Terrestrial > Soil > Wetlands | place: USA: Ohio...
CGGCCACGCGCCGCTGGGTTGCCCGCGGGGGGCGGGCCCGGTCCGGGGGGCCCGGGGGGGGGGGGGTGGGCCCCTGGGGGGGGGGGGCGGTGGGGGGGGGGGGGGGGGGGTTCAATGGAATCGGCAGGCCGGGCGCGAGGCTCGAGGATTCCCGGCCCGGGGGGCGGGAGCTGGTGGGGGAGCGGGATGGGCTCAGATCTGCGTGCTCTTCCGCTCCTGGAGATGGAGCTGCACCAGGCCGATGGTGCCGTCGTCGGCGGGCTTGAAGGCGAGATCGGAGAGGCGGACCTGCCGGTACACGTCCAGCATGCGCTCCTGTCCGAGCTTCCAGACCGACATCATGGTGCAGCAGGTGCTGTGGTCGCAGGCGTCGTCGCCGTCGAGGCACACGTTCAGGGCCACCGGCCCCTCCACCGCCTCGATCACCTCGAGGAAGCTGACCTCGGAGGGGACCTGGGCCAGGGCGTAGCCGCCGTGCGGCCCGCGCGTGGATCGCACCAGCCCGGCATCGACCAGCGTCTTCAGGATCTTGGCCAGGAAGTCCTCGGGAACGTCCATCTGCCGGGCGATTTCCCTGAAGGGGACGACCGCCCCCTTGGCCACCGAGGCCAGGTAGATCATGGCCCGCAGGCCGTAATCGATCTTGCGCGAGATGCGAAGCACGTGCTGCATGCGGATCACCTCGGCGGCGGGCGCCGGCGGCGGGCGAGGCCCCAACTCGGTGGGAACGGGCGCCCGTCTCGGTTACCTTAACACGCCCGAGGTGGGGTTTTCATGGATCAGAGCGGCCAGACACCCGACGGACGGATCGATCTCCACTCGCACAGCCGCGCCTCCGACGGACAGTACGCGCCGGCCGAGGTGGCGGAGCAGATCGCCAGGGCGGGCGTGTCGGTCTGGTCGCTCTCCGATCACGACACCGTGGCCGGGATGCCCGCCGCCGCCGAGGCGGCCCGGCGCCTATCGCTCCGGCTCGTCCCGGGCATCGAGCTATCCGCCTTCCTGGAGCGGCGCGAGATCCACCTGCTCGGCCACTTCGTCGATCCCGACCACCCGGCCCTGAAGCGCTTCGAGGACGAGCTGGCCGTGCACCGTCGCGGCCGGATGCACGCCATCGTCGAGCGGCTGGCGGAGCTCGGGATCCGGATCCGGGTGGCCGACATCGAGAAGTTCGGGGACGGAAAGACCATCGGCCGTCCGCACGTGGCCCGCGCCATCCTCGAGACCGGCGCGGTGACGAGCGTCAAGGAGGCGTTCGATCGTTTCCTGGGGGAGGGGCGCCCCGCCTACGTGCAGCGCTTCCGGCTGGAGGTGGACGATGCGGTACGCCTGGTGCGCAGCGCCGGGGGGACGGTCACGGTGGCCCACCCCGGCGTCTCACGCCTGGAGCGGGGCGACCTGCAGCGCCTGGGCGCGGCCGGCGTGGTGGGCGTCGAGACGCACCACCCGGACCACAACCCTTCGGTCCGGGAGAAGTACCTGCGCCTCGCCGACGAGATCGACCTGGTGCCCACCGCGGGCAGCGACTTCCATGGCGAGGCGGTCTCGCCGGATCGGCGCCTGGGCCAGATGACGATGGATCCCGAGGACCTGCGGCGGCTCGAGTCGCGCAGGCCCTGAGCGTTCGCGCCCGAGCTGACCGCCTTCGCCCACCGGCGGGAACGCGGGGGGCCACCCGGACCCCGTCGGCGATCGCGTCCCCCGGGTCGAGGACCACCGGGTCACCCTCGGCCAGGCCCTGGCGGATCTCGACCTCGTCCACCTGCGCCGCGCGCTCGCCCAGGCGCACCGGGGCCAGGCGCGCCCGCCCGCGCTCGACCCGGAGCACCGCCCAGCCGCCGTCGGCGCGGACCAGGGCCGAGGACGGCAGCTTGAGCACGCCGGGGAGATCCACCACCACCACGCGGGCGTCCACCGCGAACCCGTCGCCCAGCGCCGCCCACCCGGCGCCGTCGCGCGGCGCGATCACCACCAGCACGCGCTGCTCCTCGATGCCCAGCGCGGACACCTTGGTGAAGGCGGAGGGCTCGATCCGGTGGACGACGCCGCGCAGCGCGCGGTCGCCGCCCCAGCCGATCAGCTCGGCCTCGGCCCCGGGGCGGACGCGGACCGCGTCGCTGGTGAGCAGCTCCAGCCGGACCTCCAGCCGGGCGGGATCGCCCAGCTCCAGAAGCGGCGCCCCGGCCCCCACCGGACCCTCGCTCTCCTGCAGCACGCGCAGCACCGTGCCGGACGCCGGCGCCAGCACCGGGATGGGCGGTGCGGCGGCAGCGGGGCCGCTCCCCAGCAGCGCCCCCCCCGCGGTCGCCTCCTGATGCGCCTGCCGCGTCGACCAGGCCGCGGCCTCGACCGCGTGGCTGGCCTGCTCTGCGGCCAGCTCGGCCTCCTCCAGCGCGCGCGGGCTGGCCGCCCCGGCCGCGGTCAGCTCCCGGGTCCGCGCCAGATCGCGCGCCGCCTGCTCGGCCCCGTGCCGGGCGCGCTCCAGCCCGTCGGCGGCGGCGCGCTCCGCGGCGCGGAGCGCCGCCTCCCGCGCCCCGAGCTCGGCCCGCGACCGCGCGTCGAGCGGCCCGGGCGCAGGCGGCGCGATGCGCACCAGCTCCTGCCCCGCGGCTACGGCATCGCCGGCGCGGAAGCCGGGCCGGATCAGGTGTCCGCTCACCGGCGCGGCCACCAGGTAGCGATCCCGAACCCGCGCGCGGCCCGAGCCCTCGACCACCACCCGGAGCGGCCCGCGCACCACCCTTGCCAGCTCGACCGGTTCCGGCCGCGGCCACAGCGCCACCGCCGCGCCGGCCACCAGCGCCGTGCCCACCACCGCCTGCACCATCCGCTTCGCGCGCGCCATGCGTCACTCCCTTGCCTTGAGGGCGGAGACGAGATCGAGCCGAGCCAGCCAGCGCCAGGCCACCAGCAGGACCGCCGCCGCCGCCAGCGAGGCCACCAGCGCCGCGTCGAGGAGGGTCGCGGCCGGGACCGCCTGCGGCAGCCGGAGCGTCTCCGAGGCCACCACCGCGGCGAAGATGGCGATGAAGGCCCGGCCCAGGAGCCAGGCCGGCCCGAGCGCCAGCACCAGCTGGGTGGCGATCTCGGCGGCGAGGACGCCCCAGACCTCTCGCCGCGTGAAGCCCAGGACGCGCAGCGTGGCCAGCTCGCGCTCCCGCTCCGCCATGGCCAGGCGGGCGGCGTTGTAGACCACCCCCACCACCATCACCGCGGCCAGCACGGTGAGCACCCGCGTGAACCAGACCAGGCTCTCCTCCAGCATGTCGACCACGGCGGTGCGGCTGGCCTGGCGGAGGCCGACCCCCGCCACCCGTGGCGCCCACAGGAGCCGGGCCTGGATGGCGCCCACCTGGACGGGATGGGCGGTCAGCAGGGCGCCGGTGGCGAGCCGCGATTCGCCCAGCAGCTCGTCGACGGCGGAACGGCTGGCCACCACCTGGACACCCAGCAGGTCGTCGACGGTAGCCGCCACCTTCAGCTCCCGCACCGGCCGCTTCCCGTCCAGGACCTCGACCAGCACGCGATCGCCCGCCGTCAGGCGGAGCCGCTCCGCCAGGTAGCGGGACAGCATCAGGCCGCGCTCGGGGATGGGCACGACCCGGCAGCGTTCGTCCACCACCCGGCGCAAGCGGCCCGCCGGCTCCAGGCCGACCAGTCCGGCCAGGTAGCTCTGGTGCCCCGCGCGCAGCCGCACGGGCACGGAGCGGTAGGGCTCGGCGTGGAGCACCCCGGGCAGCGCCCGAAGCCCGCGCACCGCCTCGTCCCGGACCGCCTGGGTGAAGGTGATGTCCAGGTCCTCCCGCGCGACCCGCTCGAACTGGTGCTGCACCAGGGAACGGGCCGCCCCGGCCGAGGCGAGGCCCAGCATCTGGGTCGCCATGGCCGCGGCGATGCCCAGGGCCGAGAGCGCCGTTCGCCAGGGGCGGCGGCCCATGTCGCGCATCAGCATGCGACCGGCCGGGGACAGCATTCGGCCCAGCCCCAGCCGTTCCACGGCGGTGGGCCGGTGGTCCGGCGGGGCGGCGGGCTGGAGCGCCTCGGCGGGGTGAAGCCGGACCGATCGCCGGACGGCCCCGCCCGCCCCCAGCAGCGCAGCCGCCAGCGCCAGGGCGGTGGCCAGGACCATCGGCTCGGGCGAGAGGACGTACAACATGGCCGGGAAGCGGTAGTAGCGCGCGTACGTGTCCGAGAGCTGGGCGCCCATCCACCACCCACCGAGCACGCCCACCGCCGCGCCCGCCAGGGCCAGGACCACCGCGAAGCCGCCGAAGTGGAGGCCCACCGCCAGATCGGAGTACCCGAGCGCCTTGAGGGTGGCGATCTGAGGGCGCTGGAGGGTCACCATGCGGGAGAGCACCACCGAGAGCAGGAAGGCCGCCACGCCCAGCAGGATGGGCGGGAGCGATGCGGCCATGGCGCGCATCTGCGTGATCTCGTCCGAGACCAGCCGGTGCGAGGTCTGCTGCTCGCGGCCGTATGATCCCAGCCCGCCGTAGGGCGCCAGGACATGATCGACCTCCTCGAGCACGCGTGCCTCCCGGGCCCCGGGCGCGAGCCGCAGCGTGACGGCGTTGAAGGCGCCGGTGAGGTCCATGGCGGCGGCCAGGCTCTGCCGATCGGTCCAGAGGATCCCGTAGTGCCGATCGTCGTTCACCACCGCGCCCGGCCGCAGCGCCATGACGTGCTCGGGGGAAAGGACGATCCCCGAGACGCGCAGGGTCAAGCGGCGCCCGTTCACCAGCACCGCCATCGGGTCGCCCGGGCGGAGGGCGTTGGCATCCGCGAAGGCCTCGTTCACCAGCACCTCGCCGGTGCGGCCGGGCGCGAGCAGCCGGCCACGGCGCACGTGCAGCTCCCCCAGCCGCGGCGTTCCCCGGGGCGGAGCCGATCCCAGCAGCGCCGTGGCCGGATCGAGCCGCCCGGGCAGCTCCACCAGCGCCTCGGCCAGGATGCGCGACTCCACCTCGGCGACGCCCGGGAGCGCTGCCAGCCGCATCGTCACCGGGTCCGGCGCGCGCCGCAGCCGCGCGAAGGCGTGCGGGAACCGCGAGGCCGCGTACCAGGAGGCCTGCGTGCGCTGCAGGGCTCGGGCGGCCGTGGTCGAGCCCACGAAGGTGGCCAGGCCGCAGGCCACCACCGCGATCACCGCCAGGCCCGTCCCTCGCGACAGGAGCAGGTCCCGCAGGAGCTTGCGCTGGAGCGCCTTCACCAGGATACCTCAGCGGGCGCCGCCCGCACCGGGTTGCGCCGCTCGCCGGCGACCCGGCCGTCGGCGATGCGCACCACGCGATCGCCCAGCGCGCCGATGGCCGCGTTGTGGGTGATGATCAGCACCGTCGAGCCCAGCTCGCGGTTGACGCGGTCGAGCACCCCCAGCACGATCCGCCCGGTGGCGGCATCGAGCGCTCCGGTGGGCTCGTCGCAGAGCAGCACGTCCGGCCGCTTGGCGATGGCCCGGGCGATGGCCACCCGCTGCTGCTCGCCGCCGGAGAGCTGGGAGGGGAAGTGGTCGAGGTGGTCGGCCAGCCCGACTCGCTCCAGCGCCTCCTCGGGCGAGAGCGGCCGGGAGGCGATCTCGCACGCCAGGGCCACGTTCTCGCGCGCGGTGAGGCTGGGCACGAGGTTGTAGAACTGGAACACGAAGCCGACGTGCTCCCGGCGATAGGTCGTGAGCCGTCGCTCGTCCTGCCCCGCCAGGTCGTGATCGCGGTAGCGGACGGCGCCGGCGGTGGGGACGTCGAGCCCGCCCAGGATGTGGAGCAGGGTGGACTTGCCCGAGCCGGACGGCCCCAGGATCACCACCAGCTCGCCGTCCCAGATGCGGAGGTCGACGCCGCGGAGCGCGGGCACGTCCACCTCGCCCATGCGGTAGATGCGGGTGACGCCGATGGCCTCGAAGGCCGGCGCCGCATCCAGCGGTGGCGAAGCGATGGCCGAAAGGCCACGGCCAGGCGAGGGCATCCCGGTGCTCCCGCGCGCTCGGGATGCCCACTGGCGAGGCGCGGTTGCGCGCGTCGGCTCGTGCTCGCCTGGGGACGGCTGACGTCCCCGTGATCACGTACCAGTGTCGGGCCGTCGGGCGGATGCGTCAAGACCCTGCGTCCGTGCCCACGTGGGCCGGGATCATCCGGCCGTTTTCTCAGGCTGGGGCGGTCTTCCCGCGGCGCGCCGTCGCGCCACCCGCTCGTCGAAGCAGGTTGCCACCCAAGGCGTTGCGCACCACCAGCAGCGGGCGCGTGCCGGAGCGGCTCAGGCGGCCCGGCGCGGCGAGCCGGTGGGCGGCGCCGGAATCGCGGCGCCGCGGCGCTGGGTGCGGCGCGGGAGCAGGTTCAGCGCCCCGGCCTTGATCACCTCGCTCCCGGTGCTGCGCAGGAAATCGAACACGTCCGCGGGCGTCTCGTCCTCGTCCCCCAGCGACTCGGCACCCGGGTAGCCGGCGGCCCTGAGCGTCCGGACCACCGACTCCGAGCAGAACAGGGCCCGGGCGCTCCGGAACGGGTTTCGCCGCGGCGCCAGGTGGATCAGCCGCCGGAACACGACCCAGGCCATCCCCAGCAGGCCGATGGCGTCGAACTCCTCCCCCAGCCACGCGCCCGCGTTGGGCAGGCCCCGGTCGATGGGGTGGGCCGGCTGCACCAGCGCCACGATGCGGTTGTCGCGCGCGAACCTCGCCAGGGTCACCAGCCGGAACCCGGTCGAGTGGGCCTCCAGCACCAGCCGCAGCTGAAAGAGCGGATCCTCGACCAGGAGCCAGGCGTGGCTGGCCGGCGAGCCCGTGCCCAGGCGGATCAGCCAGGAGAGGGGATTCCAGCGGCGCGGCGTCGAGAAGCCCACCAAGACCATGTTCGACCCCCGGTGCAGGCGGCTCCACGATACCAAGCCCGGACCGGGGACTGCCAGGACCAGTGCGCGTGTCCTCGCACGCTCCGCCCGATCTCGCCGCCCGGCGCTGCCCCGGGCCTCACCCGGGAATGGCCGTCACCACCGCGGTGGTGTTGTGCCACCCGTCGAGCCGTCCGCGGTACCGGGCGATCTCGCCGTAGGTGAGGAAGCCGGCCATGGGGATCCCCGGGAACACCTTCCGCACCGCCTCGATCTCCTGATGGAACGACGAGCCCATGATGGTGTGGCGGGCGATGCAGTCGAAGAGCAGCACGGCCGCGGGATCGGCGCCGCCCAGGTTCTCGCGCGCCTCGGCGGCGGCGCGGCCGGCGGCCGCGACCATGCTCTCGACGTCGCCGTCGAGGATGGACACGGTCGAGCCCTGCGGGATGTCGGAGGCGCAGGCCAGCCCGCCCTCGGGGGTGACGCGGAGCGGCGCCCGGGCACAGCGGAGCTGGTCCAGCAAGAACACGCCCAGCTCGTTGTTGATGAGGAACAGGCCGGCGTTCTCGGGTGTCAGGGTCACGCCGCGGCCCTTGGCGTAGGCGCGGTAGACCTCGAAGGCCGGCTGCCGGTCGAGCTCCAGGACCACGTTGCCGTCGGCCCGCGTGACCACCATCTTGGGGCTCTGCGGGCGCAGCCCGTGATCGACGCCCACGCCCCAGCGACGGCCGCCGAAGACGTGCAGCACCGCGGCGGCGTTCGTGCCGCACGACCCGGGCGCGGCGACCAGCGTCTCCCGGAACGCCCCGGCATCGGCGGCGCCGCCTCCCACCACCTGCTGGAACGGTCGCGTGCCCTGCATGATCTGCTTGAGGACCCGCTCGCCGGTCCCGGCCAGGCCGTCGATCAGGAGCAGGGTGGTCGAGTGCGGGTACCCCGCGGCGGACGCGCGCGCGGCGGTCTCCGGGAAGGCGGAGCAGAGCTGCCGCGCCGCGGCTCCGTCGCTCTCCTTGACCCGGCGCGTGAAGCCGGCGGCGTGGACCGACTCGGGCGCGGAGACGAGCATGGTGGCCACGCCGCCGTGCACCAGGCCGCGCTCGGTGAGCTCGCCGGCGGTGGTGCAGCCGATGATGCTGCCGCAGCCTGTCTCCGCGGCGGCGGTCGACACGGCGGCGGCCAGGTCCTGCTGCGGCGATGCGAAGACCACGCCGAAGGTGACAGGTGCACCGCCCAGCGTCGCCTGGGCCTCCCGGACGGCCTCGAGCGCCGCGCCGGATGTCGAGGACAGCCCGCTGCCCGCTTTCCACGCCATCGCGCCTCCGGCGCCGCCCGCCAGGCCGAGGATCACGCCGGCGGTCGGCGGCCGAAGTGTTGCAAGAAGGATGCACCGCCTGCCAACGCGTGGATCGGCGGATGGATGCGGCGATGGGCGGGGAGTTGCGGGGGCTGGAGGACCCAGGGCCGGGGACACCCAGGGCGGAGCCCCACCCATCCGCGCGACGCCCGCTGCGTCGGGCCGGCGGAGCGCCGCCGGCCCGACCAGGGGACGCCTACGGCGCCTTCACCGCGACGCCGTACGTGTACGAGTACTCGGCGTTCTCGTTGCAGGCGCCGGCGGCCATCTCCGGCTGGAACGTGGCGAACGCCATGGCGTTCTGGAAGAACGTGACGAACACGGGCGTGCCGGCGTCCATGAAGAAGAAGAGGCCGGGGGTGGGGTTGGTAACCTCGGTCGGGCCCTGCCACGGCGAGCCCGCGAACGGGACCAGCTGCACCGCGTCGAACACCGTCGTCGAGCCCTGCGTGACCGTGATCTTGCCGGCGGTGCTGATCTGGACGGCCACGGTGGAGATCTCGGGGGTGCCCGTCTCCGTGCCGGAGTTGTAGGTGACGTGCTTGCTGTACACCAGCGCCGTGTAGCTTCCCGCCTTGGCGGGGTCGAACGCGGTGGAGGAGGCGTCCCGCCAGATGAACAGCGCGCCGTTGGGCGAGTCCACCATGTAGTCGCCGCTGGGGGTGCCGAACACGCGGCTGATCTGGTCTCCGTGCGGTGTGGACTCGGTCCGCTCGACGCAGCCGTACGTGGCGTTGTCGGCGAAGTCGGCGAACGAGATGGTGAGCGCGTTGTACTCGGTCTTCCCGTAGCAGCCCTCCGGCAGGACCTGGTTCATGGGGAACCAGGCGTTCCCGGCGGCGTTTCCGGCCGCGTCGAAGGTGAAGTGCCCCACCTCCATGCCGCCTTCCTTGGTGCGGAACTGCATGTAGCCGACGCCGCCCAGGCCCTTGAGGTCGTTCTTGACGAGGGGGGTATCGAGCACGCCGAAGAGCAGGGCCGGCTCCCGTGAGGCGTGGGTGGGGCTCGATCCCAGGTCGCTCCCCTGGCAGACCACGGCCTTGCCCGCGAGCTCGTAGCACAGCACCAGATCGCCGTTGGGATCGGTCACGTCCATGCCGCCGTCGGCCCGGTCCGCGTAATCGACGGTGCCGTGGTCACCATTCGTGATGTTGACGTAGTCGATGGTGTGCGCGTTCGTGTCGATGGTCAGGGTGAGGAAGTCCCCGACCGGCGCCGCCGCGTGATAGGTGTGAACGCCCGTCCCGCCGCCGCCGCCGCCACCGCCGCACGCCGCCAGCGCAGCCGCCGCGGCCACCACGAACGCTCTCCGCATCGCTCTCTCCTGGTGAACGCCGCGCGAGCGCGACCACCGCAGAGTCGCCTCCGCCGCAGGCAGTCCCAGGGAAATCCTACCGGACCCGGTTGGGCGCCTTCACCGCGCCACGCCCGCACACAGGGAAAACCCGGTGGAGCTTCTACCCAACCCACATCCGCGCATTCCGGAACAGCCGCATCCACGGCCCGTCCCCGTTCATGCCGGCGGGCCGCCAGGAGAGCTGCACGGCGCGGAAGACGCGCTCGGGGTGGGGCATGAGGATGGTGAGGCGGCCGTCGGGCGTGGTCACGCCCGTGATCCCGCCCGGCGAGCCGTTGGGGTTCTCGGGGTAGCGCTCGGTGGCGCGCCCGCGGTGATCGACGAAGCGCGCCGCCACCAGCCCCCGGCGCTCCAGCGCCAGCCGCTGCGCGTCGTCGGCGAACTCGGCCCGCCCCTCGCCGTGCGCCACCGCGATGGGCAGGCGCGAGCCGGCCATGCCGCGCAGCAGCACCGACGGGCTCTCCAGCACCTCCACCAGCGAGAGCCGCGCCTCGAACTGCTCGGAGCGGTTGCGGACGAAGTGCGGCCAGTCGCCCGCGCCGGGGATGAGCTCGTGCAGGTTGGAGAGCATCTGGCAGCCGTTGCACACGCCCAGCGCGAAGGTGTCCTTGCGGCCCAGGAAGCGCTCCAGCTCGCGCCGGGCGCGCTCGTTGAAGAGGATGGACTTGGCCCAGCCCTCGCCCGCGCCCAGCACGTCGCCGTAGGAGAACCCGCCACAGGCCGCCAGGCCGCGGAACCCGTCCAGCGCCGTCCGCCCCTCCAGCAGGTCGCTCATGTGCACGTCGACCGCCTCGAAGCCGGCGCGATCGAAGGCGGCCGCCATCTCCACCTGACCGTTCACCCCCTGCTCGCGCAGGATGGCCACGCGCGGCCGCGTGCCGCTCGCCAGGAAGGGCGCGGCCGGATCCTGATCCGGGTCGAAGGTGAGGTGGACGTGCAGCCCGGGATCGGCGGCGTCGCACCGCCCCTGTTGCTCCTCGTCGGCGCAGGCCGGATCGTCGCGCAGCGCCTGCATGAGGTGGGTGGTCTCGGACCAGATCCCGCGCAGCTCGGCGCGAGAGGCGTCGAGCAGCGTGGCCTGATCGCGCCGGATGACGATCCGGTCGCCCGGCGCCGGCCGCCCCACCCGCTGGACGCACCCGCCCAGCCCCTCGCCCTCGAGGGCCGAGGCGACCAGGCCGGCGTCCCGGGTGCGGACCTGGACCACGGCTCCCAGCTCCTCCGCGAACAGCGCCGCCCGCGGATCGCCGTTCAGCCGGGAGAGATCCACCTCCAGGCCGGTGCCGCCGGCGAAGGCCATCTCCAGGAGCGTGACCAGCAGGCCGCCGTCGGAGCGATCGTGGTACGCGAGCAGCAGGCCGGCGGCATTGAGCTTCTGGATGCCGGCGAAGAAGGCGCGCAGCAGGCCCGGGTCGTCCAGGTCCGGCGGCCGGTCCCCGAGTCCGCCGAAGACCTGGGCCAGCGCCGACGCCCCCAGCCGCTGCTGGCCGCGGCCGAGATCGACCAGCCAGAGCTCGGTCTCCCCCAGGTCGGTGCGGAGCTGGGGCGTGAGGACCCGGCGCACGTCGGTGACGGGCGCGAAGGCGGTGGCGATCAGCGAGAGCGGGGCCGTGACCGCCAGGCGGCGGCCCGACTCCTCCCACACCGTCTTCATCGACACGGAGTCCTTGCCCACCGGGATGGCAATGCCCAGCGCCGGGCACAGCTCCTCGCCCACGGCCCGGACCGCGTCGTGGAGCCGGGCGTCCTCGCCCGGGTGGCCGGCCGCGGCCATCCAGTTGGCCGAGAGCTTCACGTCCCCGAGCCTGGCGATGGGCGCCGAGGCCAGGTTGGTGATGGCCTCGGCCACCGCCAGACGCGCCGAGGCGGCGGCGTCGAGGAGCGCCGCCGGCGTCCGCTCGCCCATGGCCATGGCCTCGCCGGTGGTGACGTCGAAGCTGGTGGCCGTCACCGCCGCGTCGGCCACCGGGACCTGCCAGGGGCCGACCATCTGGTCGCGCGCCACCAGCCCGGTGACGGTCCGGTCGCCGATGGTGACGAGGAAGGTCTTGTCGGCCACCGCCGGGAGGCGCAGCACCCGGCGCACCGCCTCCTCCAGCTCGACCGCCGGAAGATCGAACGGTGCCCGGGCCGGCGCGATCCGCACCCCCTCGCGCTCCATGCGCGGCGGCTTTCCCAGCAGGACCGAGAGGGGCATGTCGATGGGCCGGTTCCCGAAGTGCTCGTCCTCGAGCACCAGCCGCTCCTCGGCGCTGGCCGTCCCCACCACCGCGAAGGGGCAGCGCTCGCGCGCGCAGATCTCGCGGAAGCGCTCGAGCCGCTCCGGCGCCACCGCCAGCACGTACCGCTCCTGCGCCTCGTTGCACCAGATCTCCAGGGGCGACAGCCCCGGCTCGTCGTTCGGGATCCGGCGCAGCTGGAAGACGGCGCCCCGGCCGCTGTCGTGGACCAGCTCCGGCAGGGCGTTGGAGAGGCCGCCCGCGCCCACGTCGTGGATGGAGACCACCGGGTTGTCGGCGCCGAGCGCCCAGCAGCGGTCGATCACCTCCTGGCAGCGCCGCTGCATCTCCGGGTTGTCGCGCTGCACCGAGGCGAAGTCGAGGTCCTCGCGCGAGGCGCCCGACGACATGGAGGAGGCCGCCCCGCCGCCCAGCCCGATGAGCATGGCTGGGCCGCCCAGCACCACGATGGCGGCGCCCGGCTCGAAGGCCGACTTCTTCACGTGCTCGGCGCGGATGTTGCCGTACCCGCCGGCGATCATGATGGGCTTGTGGTAGCCGCGCAGCTCGCGGCCTCCGGGGCCGTCCACCTCCAGCTCGAAGGTCCGGAAG
>Ga0316628_100003315_pt1 | contig 12369 bp, 10 predicted proteins | sample OWC_Aug_M2_C1_D5_FD_207648 | JGI IMG/M metagenome (GOLD analysis project Ga0316628, IMG submission 207648) | Wetland soil microbial communities from Old Woman Creek delta, Ohio, United States - OWC_Aug_M2_C1_D5_C | ecosystem: Environmental > Terrestrial > Soil > Wetlands | place: USA: Ohio...
AGCGGCGTCCTGGAGCTGGCTGAAGCTCCACTCGTAAGGATAGGAAATGAAGGGGATCTCTTCGGGCCGGATGATCGCAGCCCCCTCCTGCGGGCCGTCGCCACCGGCGGGAATCTCTTCATGCGGCACGAGCAGGTTCGCGGCGACGAGCTCCTCATAGAGGCCGGAGGACATGAGCGTTTCATAATGGGGCCGGCCGGGATCGCGGATGCCCCGATAGAGGACGCCCCCGCGCCGGAAGACGTAGCCCGCGGGATCGCGGAAAGACGAGGGCAGGGGATCCTCAGGAAGCATCGGCTCCGCCGTCCTTTTTCGCGGCGAAGGTCTTCCTGAGAAAGGCCTTGATCTTCTTCCAGAAGACCTTGATCGAGAAGGCGAGCGCGACCAGGAAGGCGATGGCGATCTGAAGGACGTAGCTGCCCGTGCCCGGATCGATATAGCCTGCCGCGTTCCCGGCCAGGATTCCGCAGCCGAGAATGAGACCCGTCGCGAGATGATGCCCAGCGGATTTTTGGTTCATGGAAACCATCCTTTACCCTATCCTCGGCCTCTTGAGGCTCGAAGATGCGCGTATTCCGGGTCCAGGACGAAGTCGGTCCGGACCCGGTCGACCGGCTCTCCCGCGACTCCGATATCGTCAGGCCTGAGCGATCCTAGCCGGAGCCTATGGGCCATGGCCAGGTAATCGACACGGCCGGGCTCTATCCCCATGACCCGGGCCGCCGTGGCGTCCACGGCCAGGGCGTTGTCACCCATGATCAGGACGCCGACCTTCCGGGCGGTTCCCATGATCGGGCCATGGCCTTCCATCCCGACGACGCCGTCGACGATGGAGTAGTGGGTTTTGACCGTGCCGTTGATCTCGCAGATACTGAGCGGGATGCCGTTCCAGTGCAGGGTATTCTTCGGCCAGCCGTAGACCATCCCCGGCAGAATGCCGAACATGTTCTTCATGCTCAAGGTTATCCCCGCCAGCTTATGGGTCTTCATCTTGGGCACGGAGATGAGGACCTCAGACGTCCCGATGGTTCGGGGAACGGCGATCTCCCGCAGCAGGGTCGCCTTGGGATTGACGCACCTGACGGGCGTGACGTCGTCGTAGTTGAGGTCGACGAGACGAATGCCTCGGCGTTTGGCCAGAGCTTCGTACCCGGCGCGGCGGAAAAGGTCTTCCGAATCGCGGTTATGGGACGTCCCCTCGGCCAGGACGATCTCCCGCGCTCCGAGCTCCCCGATATGGAGAACGAGCGCTTCGATGAGGCGCGGATCGGTATGGATCGGCCGGTCCGGGGAGACATCGACCATGTTCGGCTTGATGACGACGCGCTTGCCCCGGAGATCGGGGGGCCGGCTCGATCTCCACCCGGCTCTGATGGCCGCGGCCAGCGTTTCCGGCCCGTAGCCTGAGCAGGGAACAAGAGCGACCTGGAGAAGAGGTCCGGCGACGGATGGCCTGGCCTGCGGACCCCCTCCGGCGAGGGCGGCGGCGGGCCATGCCGAGAGCACGGAGGTCCCCGCCATCCGGATGAACTCCCGGCGGGTCCATCCCCTTCGAATCATCGTCTCTCTCCCGAAACTGGGCTGAGAATGGATGCTCCGCTCAGGACGAGATAGGCGAGGGCCGTTTCGAACAGGTTGCCCCGGAAGCCGCCGTCGTCCATCTGGAGACGGGCCAGCCGGGCCGTCACGCCGGCCACGCGCGGACCGCCGGACGGGAAGCTCTTCAGGGCCAGCGAAACCCAAGCCAGGGACGCCGTGCTGATGTCGCCGTCGAGGCTCTTGTGAAGGTAACGGAGGCCCGCGCCGATGGCAGGACGGCTTTCGGGAACACCCGCGGCGCCCAGGGCTGTCAGGGCCAGGGCCGTGGACATCGTGCTGGCCTCGAGCTCGAAAGACTTGGAGTAGGGGTTTCCGAAATTCCAGCCGCCCGAGGGGACCCGGCGGTCCACGATGAGATCGACGCCTGATCGGATCCTCTTCTCGGTCGCGGGGACGCCCGCGCGGATGAGGGCGAGGATGAAAAGCGCCGTCGGCTCGATCCAGGCCGTCGTCCGCGGCGTCCAGGACCAGCCCGGGATCGAAGCGTCGTAGCGGTAGCGGGAGGCGACGATCGCGATCTCCTCTTTTGTGAAGCGGCCCGAGGCATCCTCGAAGCCGAGGATCCAATCCCTCAGCCGCTGCTCCTCTCGCCCCGCGCCGAGGGCATGGAACGCCAAGAGCGCGGCGTAGGCCATCCAACTTCCCTCGGGGTCCTTGGGGCCGATTCCCACCGCGCCAGAGTCCTTCTGGCAACTCTTCAGGAACTCGAGGCCGCGAACGGTCCCCGCTTTGTCTCCGCCCGAGAGGATGGCGAGGAGGCTAAGTGCCGAGGGTTCGACGAGGCTTGCGCGCGAGGCCTCGTAGCCCCAGCCGCCGTCGGGATTCTGACGGGCCTTGATGAAGTCGATCGCCTGGGCAAGTCTCGGGCTCATCGGCGGCACTTTCGGCTCATTATACCCGGCGGGCCTGATTTTGTATAGGCAAAGGCTGTGCTATAATCAGCCCGCCTTGATACGGACCGTTTTCCTTGTTCTCTTCTACGTCATCCTGGTCATCCTCATCACGCCCTTCATCCTCCTCTGCATGCTTGTCGGGCTGCGCGACCCGCTGATCGCCGTCGGGCGGTGGGCGATGCGGGTGAGCCGGCGCGTCCTCGGCATCAAGGTCGAGATCTCAGGCCTCGACCGGATCGCCCCCCGGACGGCTTGTATCTTCATGCCCAATCATGCCAGCTTTCTCGACGGGCCTTTGGTCATGATGCTCATCCCGGGCGCGGCCAGGGCCATCCTCAAGAAGTCTGTCCTACGCATCCCGGTCGTCGGGATAGTCATGCGTTTCGTCGGGTTCATCCCGGTGGACAGGAAAGGGGCCGAGGGGGGAAAGCGGAGCATCGTCCGGGCCGCTTCGCTCATGCGGGAGAGGGGATACTCGTTCCTGGTCTTCCCCGAGGGGACACGGAGCCGCGACGGGAACCTCCAGGCCTTCCGCCGCGGCGGCTTTTTCCTGGCCTTTGCGAGCGGGGCGCCCATCGTCCCCGTGACGATCGGGGGGACCTTCGAGCTCATGCCCAAGGGGCAATGGTACGCCCGCCCGGGAAGGGTTAGCGTCGTCTTTCACGAGCCGGTCCCGGTCGCGGGCACCACACCGCAGACCATGGCTGAGCTCATGGAACATGCCCGGCGGGTGATCCTTTCGGGGATAAGCGCGGGGACATGAAGAAGATGACGAAAGAGCGCGCGGCCCCGGAGAGTCGTCCGGAGTGACGCCCTAAGGCGAAGACGGGGGAGCCTAAGGCAAAAGACGAGGAGCGTCGCTTAACGGCCGGCCGAGCCGGGATCTTTCTTGATGGCCGGGGCCTTTGACCCCAGCTTCTCGCGGATCTCGGCCTGCCGGTTCAGGGCCCGGGTGAGCCGCTGATTGGTCTCTTCCATCTGCTGCTGGATGACATAGCCGGGGACCATATTGTTCTGGGCCTCGTACTGCTGCCGGAGGGAGTTCATCTCGGCCGTCAGGCTCTCGACGAGCTCGTCGGCCACTTTGAGCTGGTCCTCGAGCGGCCCGCTGCCCTCGGGGATGTCCTCCGCGGCGTTGTCTCCTGCGGGCGCGGGCTCGTCCGCCGCCTCCGGGCCGGCCGGCGGCATCACCAATCCGGCATCCTCCGGAATAGCCGTTTCCCCGGTGCCAGGTTCGGTCTCGAGCCGATCCTCGCCGGCCGCGGCGCCAACGTTCGTGACCTCGACGGCGGGGGCCTTCCTGACCAAGAGGAGATCACGGTTCCTGATGACGACGGCGTGACGGCCTCGTAGGCCCTCCCGACGCTCTTTCTCGCGCTTGGCCAGCTCCACCAGGCTTTGGGCCTCCAAGGAAGCCGCCAATCCGACGACCGCCAGGACCATCAGTGCTCTCTTCATGATGACGCTCTTATTTCATTATCGTCCGAGAGCGGCCGGCTGTCAAACAACGGTCTCTTGTCCCGAGGAGGCCTTCGAGGGCAGGACAACAGAGCTTGCGGGAGGCGTCATTCGACGCCAGGTCGTCCGCTTACCGTCGGCCCGTCGCGGGCCGGCCGTCGACTCGACCGGCCCTATCGGATGATCCGATAGACCTCCCGCCAAGACCTGATGATCAGCTGGGACGACTGGACGGAGATGGCCAGGACCTCGCTCGGGGGCTCGGGCCCCTCGCCGGCGGGCGCGGTGTAGTCCTGAATGAAGACTTTCTGCTTGTCGATGGCCGGCTGGCCTCCCTGCGTGACCGACTGGACCTCGCCGAGGACGACGGCCGAGCGGACCTTCTGCTTGGTGTTCAGGGACTCGATGATCTGGCCTTCCGTGCCGAGAAGGGCCGAGCCGCCGACCTTGTCCCCGATGGTGAACCGGGCGTAGATCTTCCCGCTGCCGGTCAGGGTCATGCAGGGGTTGAGATTCTCGATGCTGTAGAACAGGGTGGCGATGTAGACGATGTGGCTTGCCCGGACAGGGTCGGCCCAGACCTTTTCGCCCTGGCCCAGCTCGCCCTTTCTCAGGGTTGCGGAGATCCCGAGCTGGACGGCCAGGTCGGCGGGACCGAGGTACCAGTTGACGGTCGTCGCACCCGTGGAGGTGCTCCTCAAGGCGATGAAGGAATAGTATCCGTCGTTGGGCGCCGCCTCGTCGCCCCCCGTTCCGAAATAGAGAGTGGCGTACTGTTCGGAGGCGTTGACGTCCACGGCGGGCTTGGTGATGATGGGGTGCACGTAGGGATCGCGGTAGACGACCTCGGGCGACCAGCCGTTGATATCCCCGGAAACATCGACCCGCCACATTCGGCCGAGGAGGTCGCCGATGAAGACGACGTCGATGTATCCATCGTTGTTGAGGTCCACGACCGCCGGGGCGCCGGGCAGGGTGTTCTGGATGCCGAAGGGGCTGGATTCGTGGTTCTCGCTGAGCTCCATCGTCTTCGCGGCTTCACCCGTCTCGATGTTCACCGCGTAGAGCCTGTTGCCCACGACCTCGGTCGTGTTGTTGTCGTAGCCCGAGCCGAAGAAGGCGACCCATTGGCCGGAGCCGGGCAGGCGGCCGATCGCCGGCACGGACCAGGTCTCGCCGATGGTATCGGGATCGGCGAACTCCCAGAGCGGCTGCGGATTCATGGGGTCGGTCACGTCGAGGCAGAAGTAGTAGCAGAGGTTGCCGCGTCCCCATCCGGCGCCCTGGCCGCAGACGACGACCGTGTGCCACCCGCCGTTGAAGTAGACGTCATCGATGGCCGGCGTGCCGTCGACGAAGTACTCATGGTTGATGTAGTCGCCGCAGTCGGGATCGATGAAGTGCATCCGCCGGAGCTTGGGCAGGAGGTTGTTGGGGATGAAGCCCCAGAGCTCCTCCAGAGTGACGGGGTCGAAGCAGTGGAGCATGCCGTCGTTAGCGCCCACGAGGACGACCTTGGCCCGGTCGGCGTTATCGTTCATGAAGGCCTCGTAGCCGCCGCCCATGAGCACGGGGTTCTTGTTCGGGGGCAGGAGCGACTGCGGCGAGGAATGGTTGATGTCGCCGAGCTTCCAGGGACGCTCGCGGGAGGTCTCGTCATTATACCCCAGGACGAACCTGATGAGCGGGGGGACCTCGGGGCTGTCTTCGCCGAGCCCGAGGTAGTCGTCGAGGACGGCGCTCTCCGAGACGGCGAACCGGACCCGGTCATTGTATTCCCCATCGTTCTCGGCGTCCCGGGCCGTGTAGATCGTCCGGGCGGACCAGGACTTGTTGGCCAACTCCTCGCCGGCGTCCCGGAGGTAGACGGCGTCGGCGCTCTTGATGTCCTGGATCTCCGAGTTCCTGGTGTAGGCCAGGTCGAGGTCGCTGACGTCCCAGGACCTGAGGTGGCCCAGCCACCTGGGGAATTCGAAGGAGGCCGAATAGAGCACCTCTTCCTTCTCCGCGCCGCCGCCGATGTCCACCATGGCCAGCGTCTGGGAGGTGCGCGAATACTCCCGCTTGGTCAGATACTTATAATCCAGATCGAGCCTGCGGACCGCCGGGGTCACGAGCTCGTCCGTCGAGGCCAAATCGGCTTTCCAGCGGAGGAAGTTGCCCGGGGCCTCGAAATTCCACTCGACGCCGCTCGTGACGGGGCCTTCCCATTTTGCGACGCCGGCCTCGTCGTTGGAGTTCGAGAGGTAGTAGGTGATCGAGGTGTTGGCGGGCGTGGAGTCCGTGACCCACAAGGTCGCCGAGACGATGGCGTTGCCCGAATCCAGGAAGTCGCAGTCCAGCTGGTTCCTCGACCAGGCGGTCCCGAACGGGACGTAGGTCGGGAAGGTATCGTTCATGAAGAAATAGCAGTTGCGCGAGTCGTTGCCGTCGGCGACGAAGAAGTCGGTGTCGCCGTCGCCATCGAAGTCGCCCACGTCGCCCGAGTCGCTATCGCCCGAGGTCGATACGCGGGCGCAGGACGGGGGGATGCAGATCTTGGTGAAGGTCTCGTTGCCTTCGTTCCGGTACCAGTAGACGTAGCCGCCCCGCCACAGCGGCGAGGACAGGTAGCCGTCGGTGGCCAGGACGAAGTCCTGGTCGCCGTCGCTGTCGAGGTCGGCGCCCCTCAGGAAGTTGGGGTAGCCGTAGGAATTGGCGTACTCGAAATTGATCGTCCTGGCGTTGATCTTCGTGAAGCCGCCCAGGCCGTCTCCCCGATAGAGGTAGAGGCGGCTGTCGGGGTGGGCGCCCGTGCTGTCGCTGACCGAACAGGTGATGAAATCCAGCCGACCGTCGCTATTGTAATCGCCCAGGGCGATGCCGGTGCAGCCGTAGAGGAAGCTGGTCGCGGTCGAATAAGGATTGTAGGAATTCCCCCGGGAGAAGACCCCCGAGCCGTTGTTGATGAAGACGATGACCTGGCCCCAGCGGTACCAGTTCGTCGGCAGGGCGACAAAGACGTCGAGATCGCCGTCGTTGTCGCAATCGCCCGCGGCGAGGTTGGTCTCCCACCGCCAGTGGGACCCCGAGGAGCCATATTCCCCGTAATTGTCCCGGCTGACGTCCGAGTCCGCCGGAGCGCCCGGGAGGATGGGCGTCGGGACGTTGCTGATGTTGGGAAAAGCGCCGGGGGTCTGGCCGCTTTCGATGAAGCGGTTCCAGAAGATCCAGACGATCCCGCGCCAGTCGAGGGCGACGATGTCCGGATCGCCGTCCCGGTCGAAGTCGCCCGCCCCCAGGCCGGCCATCTCGTAGGTCCCTCCGGGGATGGTCGCGTAGTAATTGATGTAGACGCCGGCCTGGAACAGGAACCTGTTGGAATCGGCCGGATCGATGCCCTGGCAGATGTGGATCGACAGGTTCGTGTCGCCCGCGACGTATTCGTGGTCGTCGCAGCCGCGGCCGCCCTGGACCAGGTCATCGAGGCCGTCGAGGTTGAAGTCCGCCGACGCGGCGGTCATCCGGTAGTTCGAGGTGACGGGGTAGTTGCTCGTGCCGTAGAAGTTCGCCCCCAGCCCCCTCAAGCGGATGACCTGGAGCGCGATGTCGTTCTCGACATTGTTCTTCTCGGCGAGATAGGAATCGGAGCCCGGGCCGCCCAGGTATCCGAGGATCCTCTGGCCCGCGACGATGTCGCACGTCGGGGTCGTCGTTTGGGCCCAGGCCGGAAAGGTGGCGGCCAGTCCGACGGCGATGAGCGCCGCCAGCGTGATGTACGCGACCTTTTTCATGGCTCCCTCCTTATTGGGGGCACTCGATGATGATTTCCAAGCGCTTAAAGGTGTCCCTTGGACCGCGGCCAATGCAGAGGAGGATACAGTCGTTGTCGTTGATGGGGATCGTGTTGGGCGCCTCGTCGTTGATGAGGAAGACCGTGTACGAGCAGCGCGGGTCCGTGGCCAGCGGCGCGGAAATGAAGAATGTATCCAGGGGATTCGGGGGGTAGGTGACGAAGTCGTCGACGATCTGCTGGTCGGTCAGCCCCCGGAAATACGAGTTCGGCAGGGTCGGATCGTCCAGCCCTTCGGCCCCGTTGAAGGTGGTCCTGTACTGGCCGGCGAAGGACATCATGACCCCGCTGCTGAAGCGGTCGTTGAGCTCGGCCCACGCGGCGTTGAAGCCCGCCTCGGCGGCGTCGAAGGCCAGTCCTTGCAGCCGCATGCTGTCTGAGACCTTGGGGCTCGTCCCCGTGACGGCCAGGAGGAGCATCCCGACTGCGAGCATGAAGGCGACGATCATGATGACGACGATGAGCCCGGAGCCCCGCTCCCGGGATCCTGGCATGGGATGATTGGTCATGGCGCGCTCCTCATCTGACGCCGAGGTTGTAGATGTTGAGGGTCATGTTGCGGATGTTGGAGGTCGAATCGAGCAGGACCCTCCGGTGGCGGTCATCGGCGGCCGCGCCCAGGCTGTTGGAGATGGTCGGCCGGCGGTAGGTGTGGATGCCCCCGGGAGGCGTCCCCCCGACCGAAGTGAAAGGCTGGGGCGTACACCCGAGGACCCAGATCCGGACCTGTTGGACCCTGGCGATCGGGGCCAGCAGCCAGCTGGGGTCCCACGGCGACCAGCCGTCGAGGAAGCTGTCGTTGTCCATGTCGCCGTTGAACTCGACCTGGAAGTTCTCGATGTTCCGGGCGATGGGGTAATGGATGGAGTTCTCGGTGCAGTAGAGGATGCCGCCTTCGCCCCCGCCGACGTAGCCGTTGAGGCCGGCGGTCAAGCCGGTCATGTTCCCGGTCGTGTCGAGCCAGTATTCCTTGACGTCGATGAAGGAGACCGAGCCTCCGTCGTAATCGTCCGAGTTCGGGCACGATCCCGACAGGCCGCCCGGCGGGTCGATGCCCGGGGCCAGGCCGGGGGAGAAATTGAAGCGCTCGTTGCCGCCCCCCGTGCTGTGGGTGACGTGGGTGATGATCCGGATCTCCCCGGCGCGGCAACCCGAGGTCGGATTGGGGAGGACGAGGACGACCTTGTCGGCGTAGAACGCGTCGGGGTAGGGATATTGCTCGAAGCTGAAATTCTCGATGTCAAGGACGACCGAAGCGTTGCCCAGGTAGTTCAGGATGGGCAGGTTGAGCGGGTCGTCGATGTTGCCCATGATCCGGATCCGGTCGGGCCGGACCTCGACGCCCTGGTCCTCGTTGTCCCAGGTCTGGAGAAAATACGCGGCGAATTCGACGGGAAGCCCCGCCCCGGCCATCCGCAGGTCGCGTGAGATGAGGAACATCGACGAGCGGACATCGTTCTGGACCTCGGTGACCATCTGCTGCTCGACGGAGACCTTGTTGCTGCGGGCATAGATGAACAGGGCCCCGAGGACGGCGACGAGCATGATGGTGCTGCCGACCAGGAGCTCGATCAAGGTGAATCCCGCGGCCCGTTGGGATGATGGCGTCATGCGTGTTCTCACGGCTTTCGCTCCTTTATCGGCTGATGAGCGTCGTGATCATGGCCCGGGGCCGATGCTGGTCCGGGTCCGCCAGGAGCTCGGCCGCGGTCAAGGCCCCGATCTTTTCGGTCGAATAGACGTGGATCGTGACATGGAACAAGTTGTTGGCCAGGCTGATGCCCGTGATCCGCCGGTAGTCGTACGTCCCGTCCAAGTTGAGGTCGATGATCTCGTCCCTCGACTCGAGCGACGTGGTGGTGTAGACGTCCAGCTCGTCGCGGGTGAATCCCCGCAGCCAGTCGATCTGCTGCTGGGCCAGAAAGGTCGCGTTGGCCACGCGGTCGGCCTTGAGGTTGTTGGAGACGGCGACGAGGAAAAGCTGGACCAGCCCGAGCACGGCGACGGCGACGAGGAAAAGACCGACCAGGACCTCGATCAGACTGAAACCGCGGTCATGCGTTTTTGTCTTCATCTCAGGCGCTCTTTCCCTTGGCGTATTGGATCGAACCGCCCATGAAGATTCTCAGCACCCTCTCGTCCTGCTGGTCCGGGCGGTCGAGCTTCGGGCTTTGCAGCGTTATGGAGTTCTGGGTGGGACTGTAAGCCGGGAACGTCGCCGCGGGCGTCATGATGGTTTCGGCCGGGAACATCCCCAGGGGGGAAAAGGACGCCACGCGGTCCGAGCCGACGATCGGGAACGTGATGACGACGTTGAATTGGACGGGGATGCTCTTGCGCGGGGCGTTGGCCACGGTGACCCAGGTCCCGTCGGCCTCGTACCGCTGCAATTCGTAGGCCCAGAACGTCGCTTCGGGCTGATAGAAGCGGACGCGGTGGTTGATCTTGCTTTCGATCGCCCGGAGCCTGGTCATCTGGAGGAATGTCTGGATCTCGCGGGCCTTGTTGTCGAGGTTCCGGACGGCCATGGTGTTCATGATGCTCGGGTACGAGACGATCATGAAGATCCCCATGATGCCGATGACCACGAGGACCTCGATGAGAGTGAACCCCCCGGCCGGCCGGCGCTTCGCTGGAGTTGCCTGATTCATGGATTGTCCTTCCCTATAACCTGACTTCCTTCTTCCTTATAGAACAATCTCAGCGTCATTTCAAGGCGGCTCCCCTGGCCATTCCGCCGTTTCGCATTATCCGGCACCCCCATGGCCGCGACAATCATCGCCGCTGGTGAAAGGACGGGTGATATTTCGAGGAGGGACCTCACCGCGGACGGCTAGCCGCGTGTCCGGCCTGTTCCAGCGGCTTCTCAGCGCCCGCTCGAGGCCATCTCTTTGAGCTTGCCGGCCCCGGCGACCCCGCTGTTGAACAGGACACACCCCGTCAAGTCGAGGAGCCGGCTGAAGAATGCCCGCTGGGCCTCGAGCTTCTCCGGCGTCGCCCCGAGAAGATGGGGGTTGTAGTAGGGCTGGGGCTTTCCCGCGGTCAGGGCTTTCTTGGCCCCGGCCGCCTCTCCGGCCTCGAGCGCGCGCAAAGCCTCGTCCTTCGCGAGCTCGACGGCGGCCGGCGAGGTCGCGTCGTTCCTCAGAAGCACCAGCCACCTCAGGTTTGTCCTCTTCACCGCGGCGGCGGGGCCGCCGAGCCAGCCGGGGTCAAGCAGGGCGTGGGCCTCCTTGGCCGCCTTGTAGCAGTATGGCGAGCCTCTGTCGAGCCGGCAGTCGTCGGCCCTCTGGCACTCCAGGTCCTGGCAGTCGTCCTTGTGGACGACGACGTTCTCGCACTTGCCCCGGTCGAAGAGCGCGGCCAGCCGGCGGTCGAGCTCGACCGCCGACGTCGGTATGTAGAGCTTCCGCTCGACGCGGTCGGCGGCGGCCCTCCCGCCCGCGATCTCGACGAAGGCGATGTCGTTCGAGTGGAGCTTGAAGCGCGGGTCGGCCAGGAGCTCGAAGAACAGCTCCGTCTTCTTCGTCCCCGGCGGGCCGACGAGGATGAGGCCGCTGCCGTCGATGTCGGCGGACATGCCCCGGACCGCGCCCGACGCCCCCGCGCCGCCCGTCCGGGAGGCGATGTCCATGGCCAGGCCGATGGCCAGGCTGCGGAGGGAGCCATACCAGTCCGTGTTGACGAGCACGCCCGTCTGCGTCCCCTCATGATAGAAGCCGCGCGGCTCGCGGCCCGCGACGCCGTCGACGGCATAGATGACGCCGTGCGGCTTGACGTCGCCATCCCCGGGAGCCGGCGGGAAGTTCTCGATCCAGAAATCGTTGAGGTGGGCGGCGTTGGTCCGGAGCTGGATGACGGCGCCGCCGATGCGGGCGTTCCACTCGAAGCGGCCCTCGTAGCCCAGATGGCTTTCCATCTCGGCGACCAGGGCGTCGCGCATCCTGGCCTCCATGCCGGTCTCGACCGCGACGGCTTTCTTGACCCGGGTCACGGCGTTCGACAGGGCGACGCGCTTGACCTTCTTCGCCGTCTTGAGCTTCCCGAGGGCCTCGATGATCCGGTCCATGCTCTTCTCGAGGTTGCCCATCGAGGTCGCGTAGGACAGGCGGATGTAGTCGTCGGCGCCGAAGGCGTCGCCGGGGACGATGGCCACCCGGGCCTCCTTGAGGAGGTAATAGGCCATGCCGTAGGAGTTGCGGATCTTGGCCCCGTTCGCTTCCTTGGCGTAGAAGGATTCGACGTTCGGGAAAAGATAGAACGCGCCGTGGGGCTTGAAGCAGGACATCCCCTGGACCGTGGCCAGCCGCATCAGGCAGTAGTTGCGGCGGCGCTGGAACTCGGCGACCATCTTCTGGACGTCATACTGGGGGCCGTCGTAGGCCTCGAGGCCGGCCTTCTGGGCGATGGAGCAGGCGTTGGACGTCGTGTGGCTCTGGATCTTGGACATGCCGTCGATGACCTCGGCCGGCCCGGCGGCGAAGCCGATCCGCCAGCCGGTCATGGAATACGACTTCGACACGCCGTTGATGATGATGGTCTTCTTCTTGTTGTCCTCGCCGAGGGCGGCGAAGCTCGTGAACTTGAAGT
>Ga0316628_100003316_pt1 | contig 12368 bp, 12 predicted proteins | sample OWC_Aug_M2_C1_D5_FD_207648 | JGI IMG/M metagenome (GOLD analysis project Ga0316628, IMG submission 207648) | Wetland soil microbial communities from Old Woman Creek delta, Ohio, United States - OWC_Aug_M2_C1_D5_C | ecosystem: Environmental > Terrestrial > Soil > Wetlands | place: USA: Ohio...
AGCCCCAGCGCCGCCCCGAGCAGGAGCAGCGTGGTCCCGGCGAAGAGGAAGAGGACCCAGCGCCGCGCCCGCGCCTCCCGCAGCAGGTCGCGGGCCACCGTCCCGGCGCGCGTCACGACATCTCCCTGCGGGCCATGGCCTCGGCCAGCACCATCTCCAGATCCTTCCCCTCCTGCGAGAGCTCGACGAGGAGCGCGCCCGCGGCCCGTGCCCGGTCCAGGGCCGCGTTGAGCGCCCCGGGACCCTCGGCGGAGATCCGCCAGCCGCCTCCCTCCTGGGCCGCGAATCCCGCCGCCTCCAGCGCCGAGGCCGGGGCGCCCGGCGCGAAGCGCGCCGTCCAGCGGTGTGGCACCGCGGTCAGCTCCTCGAGGCCGCCCTCCCGGACGATGCGGCCCGCCACCAGGATGCCGATGCGATCGCAGATGCGCTCGGTCTCGGTGAGCAGGTGCGAGTTGAGGAACAGCGTCGTGCCCGACTCCCGCCGCCGCACGAGCATGCTGCGGACGTGGGCGCGGCCCGGCGGGTCGAGGCCGTCGGTGGGCTCGTCCAGCACCAGCAGCTCCGGCTCGCCCACCAGCGACGCGGCCAGGCCCACCCGCTGCTTCATCCCCTTGGAGAACGCGCCCACACGCCGGTTCGCCACCTGGGCCAGGCCCACCTCCTCGAGCAAGCCCAGCGAGGCGGCCCGCGTCCCGGCGAGCCCCTTCATGCGGGCGATGCTCTCCAGCACCTCGAGCGGCGTCCAGGCCGGCGCGAGCTGCAGCCGCTCGGGGAGGTATCCGACGCGGGTCCGCATCCGCGGATCCTGCGGATCGCCCTCCAGGAGCCGGATCTCCCCGGCGCTGGGGTGAACCACGCCCAGGAGCGCCTTCACGAAGGTGGTCTTGCCGGCGCCGTTCGGGCCGATGAGCCCGAAGGCCGCCCCGCGCTCGACGCGCAGATCGACGCCGGCCAGCGCCTGCTGCGCCCGCCGGCTCCGCCTCGACCCGTACCGCTTCTCGAGCCCCCGCGCCTCGATGGCCAGCACGCCAGCATTGTAAGCCGGAAGCGTGCCCCCGGTGGGCGCCCAGGGCTCATCGCTGTTCGAGTCGCTGCTGGCGCCGGCGTGCTGCGCAGCGGCAACGGCGCTCGAGGAGCGGGAGGTCGGCGCGGGTGCGCGGCGGCCGCCGCTCGCCCGCCGCCCATCCCTCGAGGACCTGGAAGGCCGCCCGACCCGTCCACGCCGAGGACGGCCGCCCCTGGCACGGAACGCGAGCGTCCTCCGCCGTCGAGGCGTGTGGTCGCGGGTGGTCTGACGCGCCGCTCCCTGCTTCGGCGCGCGATGTGCGCTATGCTCATCGAAGAGACATGAAGCGATGAGCCGTGCGATCCTCCGGCGCCGCCCTGATGGCATCGTGCAGATCCGGCCCCGACCGTTCTGGCGGGTGATCGCCGGCCCGGTCCCCGCCGTTCTCGTCGCGCTCCTGGCGGGCTGCGCGGCCGTCTTGGTGGTGCTCGCGGTCGCGCTGGTGCGCTTCCCGGTGGAGGTGCTGCTCGTGTGCGGGTGTGTGGCGCTCGCGCTCGCGGCCGTGCGCTTCGGGCTCGCCGAGCCGGACGTGGCCGAGGTCCGGATCCACGACCGCCGGCCTCCAAGCGGCGCGGCCTGAGCCGCGCCCCCGCGGAGCGCGCCGCTCCTGGCGGCGGGTTGCGCCAGGGTTGCGGAGGGATAGGCCGCCTGGAGCGGTCCCCGCCCCCCGAGCGGCCCGCCGAGGTACCATGGCCCCGGTCACACCGCTCGAGGCGCATGCATCCATTGCCTGCGAGGGTCTGGCTCGCCCGCAGCCGGGGTGCGACCAGGAGCAGGAGATGCTCGAGTCGAGGGGAAGGTTCGCGCTGGTGGCGCTGCTGGCGTGCGCGGCGTGCGTGCCGCGCCCGGATCCCATCACCTCGAAGCCGCTGATCGGGATCTCCACCGAGAAGGTCTCCTTCCGGCACTCGGTCGGGATCGGACACGGCGCTCTCGAGCAGATCGTGACCATCCGCAACCAGGGTGGCGGCGTCCTCATGACCCCCACCATCACGGTGGGGTACCTCGAGCAGGTCGGGGACTGGCTGCACTGGGAGGTGGCCGGCGACGCCAACGCCTACCAGCTGAAGCTCCGGGTCCAGAACCCCGGCGCGGGACCGCTGCCCATCGGCAGCTATCACGCCACGGTCCAGGCCGACTGCGCCAGCGCCGGTGCCGCCGTCCTCGAGATCGAGGCCCAGGTGTTTCCGAAGGCGATCCTCGCCGCACCCAATCCGCTCCAGGTGACCGCCGCGCTGGGAGGAAAGGGCTGGCTCGAGCGAATGCACGTGGAGGAGGCGCTCCACGGCGACCTCCCCGAGCCCGAGTACACGATCGCGCTTCCCTCCGGGCAATCGTGGCTGCGGCAGGGCACCCCCTTCCAGTCCTGGTCCGACGAGGAGCAGGCGGACTACTGGGACCCCGACCTGCAGCTCGTCGCCGCCGGGCTGGCCAGGGGTCGATACGACGGGACCGTGACGGCGACCTCGGCGGACGTCGGCTCGGTGAGCGTCCCCGTTCATCTCGTGGTCGACGACTGGGCGGACGTGCCCAACGCCTCCTCCCTGGATTGTCCGCTGACGCTCGACCTGGCCGATGGCCGCCTGCTGTGCGCCTCGGACCCGCTCCGGATCTGGGATCCGTCCACGGGCGGCTGGACGCGGCTCCCTCCTTCCCCCTCCACCCTGCCCGCTCGCTCCGCCACCCTGCTGCCGAACGGAACCGTGCTGGTCCTGTCCCAGGTCTGGGCCTGCAGCTCGGGCTGCACCGAGCAGGTGGAGTGGGCGGTGCTCGATCCCGCCGGCGGCGATTGGATCCGCCACGGGACGCTCTCCAACGCACAGGGCGCGACGGCCACGCCGCTGGCCGACGGACGGGTGCTGCTGACGGGGCGCGTCCTCGCCTATCCCGGCGAGTGGGAACCCTCGCGCGCCTCGGCCCTCCTCGACCCGGTCAGCGGGTCCGTGACCGACTCGACCACCAACATGACCGCCGCCCACCAGCACGCGGCGGCGGTGCGGCTCTCCGACGGCCGGGTCCTGATCGTGGGAGGCGTCAGCAGAACCGGGTACGAGGCCAGGGCCGACATCTTCACGCCCCCGCCGGAAGCCGGCGAGGAGCGGGGGAGGTGGACGGCCACCGGGACGATGAGCACCCCGCGCGCCGACCTCACCCTGGTCCGGCTCCCCAACGGACGCGTGCTCGCGGCCGGCGGGTACAACGCCAACGGCGCCCTGTACAGCGCCGAGATCTACGACCCGAGCGTGGGAAGGTGGAGCGCGGTGGGATCCATGGGCACCGCGCGCTCCGGCGCCGGGAACGCGCTGACGCTGCCGGACGGGACCATCCTGGTGACCGGCGGCCTGGACGGGTCCGGAACCCCGATCTCCAAGGCCGAGCGGTACGACCCGGCGGCCGGGAAATGGTCTCCCTGGGCGGACCTGCCGCACGCGCGCAGCCTGCACCGGGCAGTGCTGCTGGACGGGACCTGGGTGCTCGTGTTCGGCGGCTCCTCGGAGGTGCTGGGCTCGGTCCGCCGGCTAAACTATCCGTGACGGCCGCGGCCGTCAGCGCCCGATCCCATGGGCAGCCCGCGCCCGTCGCGGGTGGGCGCTCGCGGAGCACGACCACCCATCCGGCTCGGCACCCATCCACGCCGGCCACCCAGGCGCCCTCCCCGGCCGGCGCGGCTCGCCTTCCACCTCGACGGGGCCGGGGTGCACGGGTTATCTGGCGGGCATGTCCTTCTACGTCGTGGACGTCGAATCCGACGGCCCGATCCCGGGCAAGTACTCCATGGTCTCGTTCGGCGCGGTGCTGGTCGAGCCGGGTCTCTCCCGGACCTTCTACGGGCGGACCCGGCCCATCTCGGATCGCTGGCTGCCCGAGGCCCTGGCCATCTCCGGGGCGACGCGCGAGGAGCACCTGCGCTTCGACGAGCCGGGGCCGGTGATGGAGGCCTTCGAGCGCTGGATCCAGGGGACCAGCCGCGGACGGCCGGTCTTCTTCTCGGACAACCTCGCCTTCGACTGGCAGTTCGTGAACTGGTACTTCCACGCCTACCTCGAGCGGAACCCCTTCGGCTGGAGCGGCCGGCGCATCGGCGACCTCTACTGCGGCATGGTGAAGGACGCGTACGCGACCTGGAAGCACCTCCGCCGGACCGAGCACGACCACCACCCGGTGAACGACGCCCGGGGCAACGCCGAGGTGCTGCTCCAGCTCGTGGACATGGGGCTGAAGCTGACGCTCCGCTGAGGTCCCGCCAGGGCCGCTCGCCCGCGGCCGCTACTTGTTTCCGCCCGCGCCGGTGCCGGCTCCGCCCTGCGGCGCCTCCGCCTGCTGGGTCTCCCTGGGCGGCGGGATGCTCTTGAGCCTGGTCTTCACCGCGGCGATCTCCGTGCCGCTGGTCCCGCCTTTGCCGGTCAGGTGGTGCTCGGCGATGAACTGGTCGACATGCTGGATGCGATCGGGCGTGGCGGGGTGATCGGAGAGCATGGCCGCCCAGCCGGGCTGCTTTCCCTCGCTCTTCACCAGCTTCTCGAAGAAGGTGGCGATGCCGTGCGGGTCGTACCCGGCCGCCGAGGCGTAGCGGGCGCCGTACTCGTCGGCCTCGGTCTCGTCGGCCCGGCTGAAGCTCAGCATGGCGCCCTTGCCGGCGACGGCGGCGGCGAGCTGCGAGGCGGCGCCGGGGTTCTTGCCGGCCGCGATGCTCGCCAGGGTCTCGAGCCCGAAGGCGTTCACCATCTGGCGGGCCGAGTGGCGCGCCACCACGTGGCCCGCCTCGTGGCCGAGCACGCCGGCCAGCTCGGCCGAGTTGTCGGCGGCCAGCAGCAGCCCGGAGTAGACGTACAGGTACCCTCCCGGCGTGGCGAAGGCGTTCACGGTCTTGGGGTCGTTGATCACCCGCACCGTCCAGGTGACGTCGGACCGATCCTTCTTCGCGAAGGCGAGAACCTTGTCGGTGATGCCCTTCACGTACGCGTTGATCTGCGGATCCTCGACGTACTGGATCTTCTGCTTCTGCTCGAGCTCCTGCTTGACCTGGAGCCCGAGCTGCTGCTCCTGCTCGCGCGGGACGAGCACGTCCGCCAGCTTCTTCTCGGTGGAGCGCCGCTGCGCGGTCGAGCACGCGGCCAGGCCGGCGGCCAGCACCAGCGCCGCGGCGTGCAGGGTCGAGGGAATGCGAGAGCGCGCCATGGTGTCTTCCTCCGGTGGGCCGCCCGCCCGCCGCCCCGGCGGGGATCGGACGGGGGGGACGCCCGGTCATAAGTTGGCCACCGCTCCCCCGAATTGCGCCGGCCGGGTCGGTTGAACGCCCCGGCTCTGCGGGGTACAAGCGGATCCCGCCGGAGACGCCATGACCGTCAAGCTATGGCCAGTCCTTGCCGCCTTCCTCGGCTTCGGGGCCGGCGGCGGTGCGGCCTGGCTGGCGCTGGCGCTCGTGCGGGAGCCGCCCCCTCCCCCGGCGCCCGCCGCGCTCCCGCCGGAGCGGCCCACCGCCGGACCCCCCATCGACGCGGAGCGGATCCAGAGCGGCCGGCTCTCGGTGGAGCGCCTGCCGGCCGCGGTCACCGACGCCATCGAGACCCACTCCACCGAGATCATCCGCACGCAGGAGATCCTCGCGACCAAGCAGGCTCGCATCACCGGCACCTGCCCGCCGGGTGCGGCCATCCGCGTGGTGGCCGAGGACGGCTCGGTGGTGTGCCAGCGGCTGGGACGCGGGGTGGCCTCGGTCTCGGCGCTGGCAGGCGTGCCGCGCGTCTCCGGCACCGGGACGGCCCAGGCCAGCGTGGCGGGCGGCGTGGGCCGGTACCAGATCGCGGGGGAGGACGATTTCCTGATCCTCCCCATCTCGCTGCCCGACGGCGCGGTGGTGACCGGGTTCTCGTACACGTTCTGGGATGCCGACGAGAACGTCGACGGGGGCGCCTACCTGTACCGCTCCGACGACACCATGATGGCGAAGCTCGCCACCAGCGGCGCCGAGGCCCAGGTCCGGGCGGTCCAGACCGAGAGCATCCGGGCGTCCCGCGTCGACAACACCGGGTTCGGCTACATGGTGTTCCTGCAGATCTCGGCCAAGGCCGGCCAGAACCTGATGCCCATCTCGGCGTCGGTGAGCTATCGGTTGCCATAGGACAGCTTCGTCCTGGACCTAGACCTGGTCCTAGACCTAGACCGGAGTGACTCCTGGTCCAGGTCCAGGTCTACGTCCAGGTCTAGGTCGAGGTTCCAGAAGCGACGCGATCCGCTAGAATCCCTCCCCCCATGCCTCGCAGCCCTCTCCAGCGCGTCAAGCGCCTCGTCGTGAAGGTCGGGACCGGCACGCTCACCGACGCGCAGGGCCGGTTCGAGCGGGCCAGCTGCGCGCGCGTGGCCCAGGACCTGGCCGAGGTGGCCCGCGGCCGCCGGCTGGTGCTGGTCTCGTCCGGCGCGGTGGCGGTCGGGGCCGAGAAGCTGGGCCTGGTGCGCTCGAAGGGAAAGCCCTGGGACATCCCCACCAAGCAGGCCGCGGCGGCGGTGGGCCAGCCGCACCTCATGGCCGCCTGGGACGAGGCGCTGGGGGCGCACGGGCTGGAGACCGCCCAGGTGCTCCTCGACTCGGACGACCTGGCTTCCCGCCAGCGCTTCCTCAACGCCCGGCGCACCTTCGCCAAGCTGCTCGAGCTGGGCGTGGTGCCGGTGGTGAACGAGAACGACACCGTGGCCGTGGACGAGATCAAGGTGGGCGACAACGACACCCTGGCCGCCCTGGTGGCGGGGTGCATCGAGGCCGACGCGGTGGTGATGCTCACCGACGTGGAGGGGCTCTACGACCGCAACCCTTCGCTGCCCGGGGCGGTGCTGCTGCACGAGGTGCCGCGCGTCACGCCCGAGATCGAGCGCATCGCCGGCGGCGCAGGGAACGAGCGCAGCATCGGGGGCATGGCCACCAAGGTACGCGCCGCCCGGCGCCTCGCCGCCCAGGGGGTCGTGACCGCCCTCCTCTCGGGCCGCCGGCCGCGCGGGCTGCCCGATCTGCTGGCGGGCGAGCCGGTGGGAACCGTCTTCGCGCCCGGCGCGGAGCGGCTCTCCTCGCGCAAGGGGTGGCTGGCGGCGGCGGCCCGGGGCAAGGGCACCATCCTGGTGGATGTGGGCGCCCGGCGGGCGCTCTCCGACCAGGGGCGGAGCCTTCTCCCCAGCGGGGTACGCGCGGTGGAAGGGCAGTTCGGGATCGGCGATCCCGTGGACATCGCGGTGGAACGCGGCCGCCCATTCGCGCGCGGGCTGGCCGGGTACGCCGCCGACGAGCTGCGCCGGATCGCCGGCTTGAAGACCAGCGAGATCGAGCGGGTGCTCGGGTATAAGTACCTCGACGAGGTGATCCACCGGAACGACCTGGTGGTCCTCGAGACCGTCCGGGAGTAGCGAGAGATGCAGAGCGAGAAGGGCCACCAGCTGGCCGCCGAGATGCGGCGCATGGCGGAGGCCGCGCGGGATGCCTCCCGCACCCTGGCCCACGCCGAGACGCGGACCAAGGACGCAGCCCTCCGCGCCGCGGCCGAGGTCATCCGGGCCCGGGCGCCGCAGATCCTGGAGGCCAACGCTCAGGACGTCGAGGCCGCCCGCCAGGCCGGGGTGACCTCGGCCTTCCTGGACCGGCTGGCGCTGGATCCCGAGCGGCTGGAGGGCGTGGCCCGCGCCGTGCTCGACGTGGCCGCGCTGCCCGACCCGGTGGGCGAGGTGACCTCGAGCTGGCGGCGGCCCAACGGTCTCCGGGTGAAGAAGGTCCGCATCCCGCTGGGCACCATCCTCTTCATCTACGAGTCGCGCCCCAACGTGACCGCCGACGCGGCCGCCCTGTGCCTGAAGAGCGGCAATGCGGTCATCCTGCGCTCCGGCTCGGACGCGCTCCGCTCCGCCACGGCCCTGGCGCAGGCCTTCGGCGAGGGCGTGGCCCAGGCGAAGCTGCCCGCGGCGGCGGTGCAGCTCGTCCCCACCCGGGACCGCGAGGCCACCTACGAGCTGCTCAAGCTCGACGAGCTCATCGACCTGTGCATCCCGCGCGGCGGGCCGTCGCTGATCCGCGCGGTGGTGGAGCGGTCGCGCGTCCCGGTGGTGAAGCACTACGAGGGCGTGTGCCACCTCTTCCTGGACGAGAGCGCCGACCAGGCGCAGGCCATCGCGCTGGCCATGAACGGCAAGGTGCAGCGCCCCTCGGTGTGCAACGCCCTCGAGTGCCTGCTGGTGCACCGCGCCGCCGCCGAGCGGCTCCTGCCGCCGGTGGGGAAGGCGCTGGCCGGCGCGGGCGTGGAGCTGCGCTGCGATCCCACCTCGCTCACCCTGCTCTCGCGGGCGCGGGTGCCGGCGGTGGCGGCCGGCCCGGGCGACTACGGCAAGGAGTTCCTGGACAAGATCCTGGCGGTGCGGGTGGTGGCCGATCTGGACGGCGCGCTGGAGCACATCGCCCGCTACGGCTCGATGCACACCGAGGCCATCCTCACGCGAGACCTCCAGAGCGCCCGCCGCTTCGAGCGCGAGGTCATCGCCAGCGCGGTGATGGTGAACGCCTCCACGCGCTTCAACGACGGCGGCGAGCTCGGGCTCGGCGCCGAGATCGGCATCTCCACCACGAAGCTCCACGCGTTCGGCCCCATGGGGCTCGCCGAGCTCACCACCCAGCGGTACGTGGTCGAGGGCGACGGGCACGTGCGCGGCTAGCGGAGGATCCAACCCGCATGGCGAACAAGAAGACGGCGGCGGCCACCTCGGCGAAGCGCTCCCACTCCAAGGCCCGCAAGGCGAGGCGGGCCGGGCCCCCGAGGAAGGCCCCGCCGGCCCGCCGGCCGCCGCCCCATCGCCCGCCTCACCAGAAGGCCGACCTGGCGCCCGCCCTGCCGCCCGCTGCGCCCGCTGCGCCCGCGGCGGCGGAGCGCGACGAGGCCCGGCCCACCGCGCTCGCCATCGCCCAGGCCGCGCTGGACAAGAAGGCGGAGGACGTCACCGTCCTGGACGTGCGCGGGCTCACCAGCTACGCCGACTACTTCGTGGTGATGACCGCCGATTCCGACCGCCAGGCGGGCGCCATCGCCGACCACGTCGAGCAGACCATGAAGGAGAAGGGCGTCTCCAAGGTCGGCGTCGAGGGATACGAGAGCGGGCGCTGGATCCTGGTCGACTACGGCGACGTGGTGGCGCACGTCATGAATCGCGAGTCGCGCGGATTCTACGATCTCGAGGGCCTCTGGGCCGACGCGCCGCGATTCAGCGTGACCTGAACTCCTTCCCCGCGCCGGCACGCCGGTCCGCCGCCAGCCAGCGCCCCGATCGGCTGCGCTTGCCTCCCCGCCTCCGCGACGCCACCTCTGCCTGGAGGGGATCGCGAGCGGAGGCGGGAATGGCGCGAAGGGTGAAGCGCGGCGGGTCGAAGCCTGGCGGCCGCTCGAAGGCACGCGTGGCGACGAGGGGGCTCCGGGTCTCGGCGGTCAGGGCCACCGCCGGGCGTCCTGCGACCTCGGTGCAGGTCGAGGTCGAGCCCGACGAGCTGAAGCGCGAGGTGGGCGAGTTCGGGGAGGTGCGGGGCGTCTCGGCGCGGATCCCGGAGGAGGGCGAGCGGCCCGGCCGCGTCCGCTGGCGCCGCGAGCCGCTCCGACCCGCCGGCGCATCGGAGCGCGACGCCCAGGGGCGGCGGAGGACGGTGCGGCGATACTTCAACGTGCACTACGGGCCGAGCGCCGACGGCGTGGGGGTGGAGGTCGAGACCGACCGCGGCAAGGTCCAGGCGCCGGCGCCCGGCCACGCCTACACGGTGAAGGACGACTCGCAGCCGGGCGAGAGCCAGGTCAAGAAGAGGAAGAGGTGACGCCGGGAGAGGCGGGCGTCGCACCCGTCAGCTCCGGCTGGCCAGGGCGGCCGCGGCCAGCACCATGGTCCCGCCCGCAGCCATCGACCAGCCCACCGGCTCGGCCAGCACGGCCGCGCCCAGGAACACCGCCACCGTCGTGTCGAGGAGCGGGATGACGCCCAGGGCGGCGATGGGGATGCGCGGCAGCAGCCAGTACAGCCCCAGGTAGGTGAGACCGCTGCCGAAGACGGCCAGATAGAGCACCGCCCCCGCAGCGGACGGCGTGAAGGCGACGGGACGGCCGACCTCGGCGGCGAGCGAGGCGACGAGGAGCAGCACGCCACCGACGGCGGCCTGCCCGGCCGTGAGCGCCAGCGGCGAGATGGCCAGGATGTGGCGGCGCGCCACCACGTTCGCGAATGCGACCACCATCGAGGCCAGCACCATGATCGCGCTCCCCAGCCCGAGCAAGGGCGAGGCCGACAGCTCCCGGAAGCGCGAGGCCTCGAGCACCACCACGCCCCCGACCCCCATCAGCACCGAGGCCACCCGCAGCGCGGTGAGGCGCTCCCCCGGCAGGAGGAGGCGCGCCAGGAGCGCGATCCAGATCGGAAAGGTGGCGAAGAGGATCGCCGCCAGCCCCGAGGGCACCCACTGCTGCGCCACGAACATGAGCCCGTACGGCAGTGCCACCTGGAGCACCGCGATGATCACCACCTGGCGCCATGATCGCCGCAGCGTGGCGGCGCCGCCGCCGCGCAGCGCCAGGGGGGCCAGGAGCAGCGCGGCCAGCACCATGCGGACGCCGGCGAACAGGAAGGGCGGGAGATCGCGCAGGCCGACGCGGATCACCATCCAGGTGGAGCCCCACAGGACGGCGATGGCCAGGTAGACGGCGAGGACCAGCGGTCGGCGCACAGGCGGCGCATCCTAGCGCGTGCGCCAACCTTTCCGGGGCAGGCCGCCCCGGGGCAACCTCGACCGGCCGCGCAGCCTGGTCCGCGCCGCCCCGGACCAGTCGGGCCTCCCCCCTTGACATCGCCGTTCCGAAGCGACACTGTGCGCATGTTTGTGTAATCGATTACAGCGCTATATTGGCTGGTAGTGGCGCGCTGCGTCGATCCGTAGTGGCAGATTGGTGTAATCGGTTACTGCGCCCCTGGACCATGGCGGTCCGAGGGCGCCGCGCTCTCGAAGGCGTCGTGGAGGAGGCGGAGGCGGGAGCGGGGCATTGGGCGAGGACAGGCAGCATTCCAAAACGAGAAGGAGCAGCGCGATGAGAGAACGGTTGCAGCGGATCGGTGGCTTCCTGGCGGCGATGGTGATCCCGAACATCGCGGCGATCATCGCCTGGGGCCTCATCACGGCCCTCTTCATTCCCACCGGCTGGTGGCCGAACGCGAAGTTCGCCCTCTCGGTCGGCCCCATCATCCGGTTCCTGCTGCCGATCCTGATCGGCTACACCGGCGGCAAGCTGGTCTACGACGTCCGCGGCGGCGTGGTCGGCGCGGTGGCCACCATGGGCATGGTGGTCGGCACCGAGATCCCCATGTTCCTGGGCGGAATGGTCATGGGCCCGCTCGGCGGCTGGCTCATCAAGAAGATCGACCAGGCCGTCGAGGAGAAGATTCCGGTCGGCTTCGAGATGCTGGTGAACAACCTCACCGCCGGCTTCCTGGGCCTGGCGCTGGTCCTCATCGGCCAGGGCGTGGCCGGGCCCTTCGTCCAGGGCGTCAGCAAGGCGTTCGGCGCCGGCGTCGACTTCCTCGTCGCCAACAAGGTCTTGCCGCTGGCCGACATCATCGTCGAGCCGGCCAAGATCCTCTTCCTCAACAACGCCATCAACCACGGCGTGCTGGCGCCGGCGGGCATCGCCGAGGTCGCCAAGTCCGGCAAGGCCATCCACTTCCTGCTCGAGACCAACCCCGGGCCAGGGCTGGGGCTCCTGCTCGCCTTCTGGATGTCCGGGAAGGGGCTGCTCAAGCAGTCCGCGCCGGGCGCCATCGTCATCCACTTCTTCGGCGGCATCCACGAGATCTACTTCCCATACGTGCTGGCCCACCCCATCATGCTGCTGGCCATGTGGGCGGGCGGCATCTGCGCGGACTTCGTGTTCGTGATCTTCAACGCCGGCCTGGTCGCGACCCCCTCCCCGGGCTCGATCTTCGCCTACCTGCTGGTCATCCCGAAGGGCATGCACTTCGCGGTGCTCTCGGGCGTGCTGGTGGGAGCGGTCGCGTCCTTCCTGGTTGGGTCGCTCATCCTCAAGGTGTTCCCGGTGCCGAAGAAGGTGACCGGCGAGGACGAGGAAGAGGCGGCGGCAGCGGCGGCCGTGGCTTCCTAGCTTCGTCCGCACCATTCGCCCCCGGGCCGGCCCGGCCGGCCCGGGGGCAAGAAGGAGACGACGTCATGGCGGCTTCCATTCCGGCGGGGCAGGTCGACCTCATCATCGTCGCGTGCGAGGCGGGCATGGGCTCGAGCCTCATGTGCGTG
>Ga0316628_100003317_pt1 | contig 12367 bp, 9 predicted proteins | sample OWC_Aug_M2_C1_D5_FD_207648 | JGI IMG/M metagenome (GOLD analysis project Ga0316628, IMG submission 207648) | Wetland soil microbial communities from Old Woman Creek delta, Ohio, United States - OWC_Aug_M2_C1_D5_C | ecosystem: Environmental > Terrestrial > Soil > Wetlands | place: USA: Ohio...
CCGGAAACCACATGCCATAGGGTGCTTAGGGAGCCAATCGAACGCTTTTATCAATTCTATCAGTAACGGTAAGCGAGGGGAATTAAATTAAGAAATGTCTCGATGAAAGAAGTCTTTTCTTCAAGCGCCCTGTGTAACGCTTTTTTTTCGAGGGCTCGGAATCTCATAAAGCCGAGGGCGCTTCCCGGAAACCACATGCCATAGGGTGCTTAGGGAGCCAATCGAACGCTTTTATCAATGCTATCAGTGACGGTAGGCAAGGGGAATCAAACTAAGCTATGTCATGGCGAAACGCGTCTTTTCTTCAAACCCCCCTTGTAACGCTTTTTTTTTGCGGGCTCGGAATCTCATAAAGCCGAGAGCGCTTCCCGGAAACCACATAGCGGAAGGGGGCCCCGTTTCGGGGGGAACCGTCGGGACTGGTTCCCGTGGTTGGAGGGAAGCGCTCGAGGCTTTCGAGAATTTCCTTCCCGAAAAAAATATGTGTTACATAATCCAGGCGTAGCCGATCTTTAAAAACAGCGTCCGATCATAGCGGACGAGGTCGATGCCCCGGGCGCCGAAGGAATTGTCCGAATATCCCAGGAAGAGGACCGTCTGGGAATTGATCTTATAAGAGAACAGGAGCTGGGAGAAAAGGTCCCGCGAGCTGGTGTCGACCGGGAAGCCGTACATCGCGGGATCCCGACCGATATCCTGGTATTGGAGGATCAGTCTGAGGAACAGCCGGGTGCTGATGTTGTAAATCAGCCGGCCCTGGAGGAGGTGGGCGGTGTAGATCCTCTTCCCGCCTTCGGCCAGGCGTTCCAGCATGTAGCTCGCTCCCAGGTTGATATACCGTCCCAGCCCGAGCTCGACGTCGGGACCGAGGCGGAACGCGGCGGCCTTGCGGGCGTTGGCGTAGTCGATCGCCCCGGCCATATTGGCCATCAGGCTGAAACTCATGCCTCCGGCCGGCTTAAATATCAGTTGAGTGACGGCGTCGCTCGTGTCGTAGAGCGTTCCGGCATAATATTCCTGATTCCATCGCCCGACGAGGACGATCTGGGATTGGAGAGGCCCCATGTAAGACGCCCCCAAAGCGACGCGGGAATCGGTCAACCGGCCGGAAAAATCATCCGTCCGATAACCCCGGATCCAGAAACGAAGTTGATCGAACCATTTGCCCGATTTGCCGCCGCCCCGGACGCCGTAGATCAAGGCGTCGACTTCGAGGTCGATTGTCCGGAAATCCACCCGGGGCATGTAGCCCGAGTCGGCCCGGAAATCCGGATCGATGGATTGATAGGCTGCGTAATACATGAGGTTTCGGGTCTGGTGCACGTATTGGGCCATGAAAGCGTTTCCGCCGAAGCGTCCCTTCGGTTGTCCGTAGGCTTCGGACAGGGCGGCGGGGTAGAGCGTATCGGACCGAAGGAACTGGAAGATGATGCTGTCTTTCCGCCCGAGGCGGAAAAAGCCGTCGAGTCCGGCGGCATGGTTGTGGTAATCCTCGGCCACCCGGCCGGCGTATATCGCTCCGAGCGTCGAGCCGCTGCCTAAGTCGTAACGGTAGCGGAAAACGCCGCTGGTGACATCGGCTTCGAGGGAAGCCGCATTAGAGCCCTGGTTGCTGGGAATGACAAGGTTATTGATCCGGTCCTGGGCGGCGAAAAATCCCAGGGCTCCGCGGCCGATCTTGCCGGTCAGCTTGCCGCCCCAGAGGGGATCGGCGACGCTTCGGGTGAAGACCGCCTGGATCGGAGTGGTGAAGAAATCGGCCGCTTCCAGGAAGAACGGCCGCTTTTCGGGATAATAGAGGGCGAACCGGGTATTGACTTCGAGCTGGGCCGCGTCGGCTTCGACCTGGGAGAAGTCGGGGTTGATGGCGCCGTTGAGGGTCAGGTTGGGCGTTATGCCCCAACGGGCGGTCACGCCCGGCTCCGCGTTCACCTTTCCGGCTTCCAGGCTGCCGTTGGGAAAATCGGGCCTGACGTCGGTTCGGTTGGCGGTCAAGGTCGGGGTGATCTGGAGGTTGACTCCGGGGGAGATGTTTTCGAAGCCGGTGATCTTATTGAACTGGCAAAGGAAGCAATTGACGTTTCGGTCGCGCGGATGGGTGCTGATCCGGTGGCGGACATTGCGAGGATAAGATCGGTCGGCTTCAAAACCCCACGTCTGGACGCTGCCGCCGGCGGGAAACCGGAGCTGGTTGAAGGGAATAGCGGCTTCGATGGTGTAGCCGAATTCCTCGATGCGGCCGGCTGACTTCCAGATGGCATCCCAGGAAAAATCCTCATAACCCTCCATCTCGCTCAAAACGGCGTCGGCCTGGACGCCCAGGGGATTGACCCGGAATTGGAACGCCCGGCGCTCGTCGTTGAATGTGTCAAGCATGAAGCTGATGTGGTCGTCCTGGACGAATGTATCAATGGCGTCGCGGTCCATGAGATGGGCCCGGATGGCCCGCGGCTCGGCGTCGAAGCAGCGGAAGGCGATGTAGAAATTCGAGTCGTCATAGGATACGAGGACTTCGGACTTGACCGGCGGGGGGACGTTTTCGCCGGGCGTCCATTCATAGGCGATGTCCAGGCGCCCCGCCTTTTCCCAGGCGGGATCGTCCAGGACGCCGTCGATCTTTATCGGAGCGGAGGCCTTGGTGATGACGAGCGGATTGGACCGATTGGCCTGCATCTGGGGGACAGACGCCGGTTTGTCCTGGGAGGAGGCCGAAGCGGCGCGTGGGAAGACGAAAACGACGAGAAATGCCGTGATGAGAGCGATGGAGTAGGGGTGACCGGAAAATTTGCGCCGCACGTTGTGCCTCCTGAATGGCATATTCATCAGGACGTCCGGCACCGCGCCGGCCTTCCTAACTAATATACTCGTTCGACGGAAAAAAAGTTTACGCCGCGGGAAAATATTCGGGAAGAGCGACGCCGGATTTTCGTCTTAACATCGTGGAGGGAATGATGTCCAAATCGATTTTATCCGTTTCGACGATCTTTTTTATCCTCGCCGGCCTTGCCGCGGCCTTCGGCGCCGCTCAATCCTCGGCCGTTCCGCCGGCCATCGGCCAAGCAGCCGCGGGATCCGCGGAAATCGACGCTAAAGTCACCGCCTTCCTGGAGAAATCGCGCGGCCGCTGGTACGACATGAATGTTCCCGAGCAGGACGGGAAGCTTCTTTATGACCTGGTCGTCAAGGGCGGATATCGGCGGGCCATGGAAATCGGTACTTCGACGGGTCTTTCCGGCACGTATATCGCCTGGGCCTTGAGCAAGACCGGCGGAAAGCTGATTACCGTGGAAATCGACGAAGGCCGGCACGGGGAAGCCGTCGCCAATTTCAAGGAGGCCGGGTTGGCCGGGATCGTCGACGCCCGCCGGGCCGACGCCCACGAGCTTGTTCCGGCCCTTGAAGGCCCGTTCGATTTCGTTTTCATCGACGCCGACAAGGAATGGTATGTCGAATACGCGAAGGCCGTCATTCCCAAGCTCGCTCCAGGCGGCTGCATCGCCGCCCATAACGTTTCCGGCGGAAGCCGGGGCCGGGGCTGGCGGCAATCCGGAACGGGGGAGTACTACGATTTCATCGCCGCCCGTCCGGATTTTGAAACGACGATCTCCGGCCGGAACGACATGGCCGTTTCGTACAAGAAAAAATAAGCCCGACGCGGCGTTCCGCGATTCTATCGGCGGACGCGGAAGGTTCGCTGGGCGCGGGACTCTTTGCCCGTTGAATCGTTTTTCGCATCTAAAACCAGCCGGTAGCTTCCCGCCCCCGAATCGGGAAGCTCGAAGGCGAGCAAGTATGCGGCCGAGGTTCCCCGGGACTCGGAGCTGACGACAACGGGGACAATGGGGATCGCCCTGCCGGTCTCTTCGTTGATCCATTCCCCGCGGAAGCCGACCGGGTCGTCGGGATCCGCGCTATCCAGGAGAATGGCCGCCATCCACTCGGTCTGGCCGGCTTCGACCTCGTCGACGATGGGGAAGCTCCGGTTGGAGACGAAACGATAGATCTGCTGGAGGAGGTTTTCAGCTTGCGGAACGTCGGCTGTGTCCTGCCGGGTCAGCTGAAGGAAAGAGACCGGCTCTTTGACACGAAACAGAAGGGGCGGATACAGCCGGAACGCGGCGGAATTCGAATCGCCGGCTCCCCATGAGACGGAGGCGGAGGCGACGGCGCCTTGACCGGTTGTCAAGTCGCGGAAGACGATCCGGCAATCGTAGTCTCCCGGCTCGAGAGGGATGGCCAGATAGCCGAAAATCTTCTGGTCGGGCAACCGGGTGAAATTGATCGCTCCCCGGGCCGAATAGACGACTCCCTCATCTTTCGTGAAGACGAAGATCGCGACTTCGGAATCCGATCCGAACGCGCTTTTGACTTGTTCGGCCGGAATTTCGGCCAGGAGGAGAACCCGCCCGGGCTCGGGACCCGGACAAACAAAGGCCGCCGCTCCGAAGGAGAAGGGCACCGGTCCGCTCCCGCGATCCATGCGGGCCAGGCTCAGCAGATGGATTTCCTTTTCAAAGGCGGTCGTTTCCTTGAACGGCCGGGGATTGAAATATCCCTGCGGGGCCCGGACGCGGAGATCTCCGTTTTTGACGCTTACCTTCAGCGAATGATAGGCTCCATCCTGTTTTTCCGATAACGAATAGCCGAGGACGTAGTAATGGGAGGTCGTTTCTTCGATGGCCCGGTCGATCTCTTCATAATGGATGGCATCAGCGAAATATTTGCCGCCCGTGATATCGGCCATCTGTTTGAGGTTGTCGCCGCCGAGCCGGTTTTGGGCGGCTTCCACGCTTTCTTGGGGAAACCTGTAATATCCCTTCAATCCCTGGGTGTTCACGGCATAGATCGCGCTGTCAGCGGACCCCAATTCCCGGATCATCTCCTCGTAATTGCGGATGGTGAAGCCGCCGGTTTCGAGCTTTCCGCCCCAGATGTCCGCTTCCATCGAATCGGACGGATCGATCCCTTCCTTAGCATCAGGGGCGACGTTGCCGCCGAGAATATCGCGGGAAATCCCCCGCGAATAAAGAATGAGGTGCTTGAAACCCGGGACCACGCGCAGGTATTTCGCCAAGTCCACCAGGGCGGCGCTGAAATTGTTCGACAGCTCGGCTCGTTCCCGAAGGACCGTATTTTCATCGGCGCCGATCGTTTCGAGCGGCCAGGCTTTGATCCCATCGTCCAGATAGGGGATTTGTCTCAGCTTCCTCAAGGCCTCAAGTACGGCCCGATGATCGGTCGTCGGCGGGCATTCGACCGAGAGCCCCTTGTTGATGGAGTAGGCGAGCAGCGCCGTTTCGTCCGCCGGCCGGACCTGCGTTTCGAGAAAATGGGCCGCCGTCTTTTTCGCCATCGCGATGCCCGAGATGTCATTGCGGAAATAATCGATCAACAGGAAAAAATTCCGGGGAAGGTCGGGCTTCGAAGGCGCCGGCCTCGGAGCCGGGGACGGCGAGGGGACGGCGGCCGCCGGGGCCACGGCCGGGGCCGCGGGGAGCGCAGGACGGGCGTGGACTTCAAAGGCGATGATTTTTTGCGGCCGGCCGTTGTCGATAATATCGAAATCCGCCGCCGTCAGGCCGTTCACCGGCCGGTCCTTTTTGTCGTTGACATAGACCTGGATCAATTTGAGGGTGACGTGGGCTTCGTATCGGAGGCTCGTGTTTTGGCCGGCCGCGATCGGAAGAAAAGCCGCTGCGAGGGTCACCGCGAAAACGGCGATGCCCCCGGTGTTTGCGCGTCTCATGGCCGTCTCCCCCACGGATCGAGAGGCGCCCGGTAATCGATGTCGACATCGACGGTAAAAAATCGATAGTCGCGGTAGTGAATGGTCGTGTTGGACAGCGTCACCTCGGATGCGCCGAAGCCGACGTTCCGAAATATTTTCTTATATTTCTCGTTGAAGACGGTTTGGCTCGGAAACCGGAGGCTGTTTTTCTCGATGCCGTAAATATGGCTGGTGGAAAATACCGGTTTGAAGTTATCCTGGCGGGCTTGGGCCGCGATGGTCTCAAATCCCGGGAGGGATTCCTGTTCGATATCGATCCGGAGAATGCTGAAATCGGCCTGATCCACCCAGATTTGGCCGAAATTGGGTTTGCCCTCGATACGGACCTTCGGGCGGGCTTCGATGACATAGGCCTTCCGCCCTTCGACTTTTTGTTCCTTCAAGAGCTTGAAATCATACGTTGCGCGCCATTCCCGGGCCAGGAATCCGACAGGGCCGTAGACGGCGTTCGTCGAAAAAAATCGCCGCGTCTTCAAGGGCGCGTTTTTTTCCTCTTTTTTGACTCCGTTTTCCACGAGGAGCGTTCTTTGTTCCGTCAGGGCTTCCTTTTCTTTCCTAAGCTGGTAGTCATACAGAAGGTCCGTGCGGATTCTCGTTTGGGCGGGCGGATTTCTCTCGGTATAGCCGTAAAACTCGGCCTTGGCGCTTGTGGCACGGGATGTCGATTGCCCGGACAAAATCCATTCTTCGATCTGTTCCCGGCAGACGAAGTACAGCCCGGCCCCGCGAAGCTTTTCACAGTATGCGGAGGCCTTGTCCAGAATTCCCGCGAGCCTGGGGTCCGGCTCTTCTCCGGTCGAAGCCGAAATGATCTTCGGCGGAACGGATTCCTCGGCCGCGGGCGCGGCGGCCGGGAACGCCGGCCGGTCGGGATTGAAGGAGATGGACAGGGAAAAGGACACCGGGACGGGTTTCCCGTCTTTTAAAACCGGCTTGTATTTCCAGCCGAGAACGGCTTCCCGCGCGGCCTGGTCGAGGTCCGGATGGACGCCTTTCAGGATTTCGGAGCGCGTGACCGAACCGGAAGCGTCGAGATCGACCCGGAGGATCACCGTTCCCCCGATCCCCGCGGTTTTGCAGGCCGGCGGATAAGACGGAAGCGGCTGGACGAGGGGTTGAGAGGCGGGCAGGAAGGCGATTTCGTCGACAAACGAATCGGTCCCTGGATCGGAGCCCGGAACGTCCGCCTTCAGCGCTTCGAAAGCCAGGAAGTAGGACTTGTCCAACCACTTGAAGCCCAGAACGATGGACTCGTTGTACCCGAGCATCAATTCCATATCGATGAAATAGTCGGAAGCGGACTCGGCCGATTTGACGGCGCCCGGCCCGGGTTGAGAGACCTGGACCCGGACACTGACCTTGTTCCCCGATTTTTCCCGCGGCGTGAAGGCGATCGGGAGGACGGCTTGTTGGAGGAGGAGGGCGTTGATCACCTTCTCGTTTTTCCGGCTCCACGACCAGGTGTTGGTGGCCAAGGGGCGGAGGCTCGCCAGCTGGTAGATGGATGTCAACTCCTGCTGGATCGAGGCCAGGTTTTTATCCGGATCCTTGCTCGCTTCGGCCAGCTGAAGGACGGAGGGGACTTTCGGCGTCGTCGAAACGACGACGGGAGATCCCGGAAGTTTCTGCGAGGGAGAGCCCTCGAAAAGGTTCCACCGGATGACGATGTATTTGTCTCCGCCGGCGGGCGCTGTCGCGGCCTGGGCAGCGGATCCGAAGACCAGGACAACCGCCGCCGCCCAGCCGAGCGTTTTTTTTCCGTTAGTCTTCATTGGTTTTCTCCATGCCCGTGATCCAGACATAGGACGCCTTCCGGGTCTGATAAATATAAGTCGCCGCTCTCCGGCCGTTGGATTCGGCCCGGATGATCGTGACCTGGCTCGAGCCGCGCGGGCCGACGGCCGGGCCAAAAACATGAAGGCCGACGGCGGTGAGGAGAGCCAGCGCGGCGGCGGCCGCAGGAATCGCCCAAATCCTGAACCGACGCGGGGCGGGTGCGGGCCGCCGGGATTCGATCCGATCGCGAACCGCCGGCCAGAGAAATGTTTCGGTCGGGATCCAATCCGGAAATGCCGTGATAGCCCCGAGACCGGCGACCGGCTCGAATTTTTTCCGGCAACGCCCGCAGGCCTCGATATGGGACTTCAGCAGCCGTTCCCGGAATCTCCGGATGGGAATCAAGACGAAGAGCCATTCATAAAGCCGGCACATGGGAGGTCCTTTCCATCCATTTTTTCAACTTTCGCTTGGCGTTGAAAAAATGGACTCGGGCGGCGCCTTCGCTGCCGCCCAGAATTTCGGCGATTTCCCGGAAGGAATGATCCGTGTTGATTTTCAGGAGCACGACCGTGCGTTCCCGGACGCCCAGCCTCCGGAGGTAAGGAGAAAGGGTGTTCGGCCTTTTGTCCGCCGTCTCGGGTTCGGGGATCCGATCGATCACGGGGGCGGAGCCCAGCCTTCCCAGGGCGCGGCGGAACGAGACAAGCTTTCTCCGCCGGTCCGCGCTTCTTTTATAAGTGATCGCGCACAGCCAGTTTTTAAAATTCCGGCCGGGATCGAAGCGGTGGAGATTTTGATAGCATTGAATGAAGGCTTCCTGGGCCGCGTCCCGGGCTTCCTCCTGCTGGCCCAGGACGCTCCAGGCGATGGCCAGGACATCCGCCTGGTACTTCCGGACGATATCGGCGAACGCGTCCGGATCGCCGGCGCGGCATCGGGCGAGAATATCCTGGTCGTTCATCGATCCCGTTTCAACCATTCTGATGTGAATACGCGCGAGCCCGGAATTCGTTAAGCGGAGTCCTTGCGAAAAGGGCGGGAAGCGGGCGCCTCCCGGCGGGCATTATTCCGGTTATTCGGCCGCGGCGGCGATTTCCGAGGCGGCCAGCCGGGCCAGCTGAAGCCGGCTTTTCACTCCTGTTTTCCGGTAGATGCTGTACAGATGGCTTTCGACGGTCCTTCTCCCGATGAACAGCTCTTTCTCGATGGCCGCGTTGCTTTTTCCCTCGAGGACGCGGCGCGCGATCTCGCGTTCCCGGGGCGAGAGGCCTTTGGACTCGAACCAGCGGTCCAAGGCCGCCCCGGCTCCGGCCAGTCCGGTTAGGAGGGCGTTCTTGGTTTTACGGAATCGGCCGTTCATCCAGACGAGGAGAGGAAAAAGATAAAGGAATCCAAGCAGGCTCCGGACAAACAGCCGCGCGCCGGAGGAGAGAGGGAGAGGGGAATAGAACAGGACGCCGAAAACGAGGAAGGCGATGAAGATGTATCCGCTGATCGTTCGGATGAACCGGCGCTCGGCCGGATCCGCGACGGTCCGGCCTCGAAGATAGATGAAAAGAGCGCTCCCGAGACCGGAGATGACGATGGCCGAGTTGAATACCGGCTGGAGGGCTTGGGTCAAGCGAAAATCCCGATCGACGATCTGCCGGAATTCGGCTGCCAGGAAACCCACGAACAGGAGCCCCCAGAACGCGATCCAGGCCTTCCTCAAGATTGCGGGAAAGGGCATCCCGGCCAGGGCGAATTGGAATTCAAGGACAAGATACGTGAAGGCGGCCAGGAGCGGAAAGACCAAAAAGCCGGCGATGGCCCCGGAACCGCTTCCCGCACCGGCCACCCGGTTGGGGAGGTACTGAAAAAGAACATCGGCCAGACAGACGCTATCGTTGAGGATGACGAAGAAGAAAAAAGCCCGATGAAGCCGTTGGCCGCTGTTTTTTGACAGGGCGGCGGCCCAGAATACGGTCACGGCCGTCAGGGCAATCGAAACGATGTAGACAGGGATGAAAATTTCCACGCGGTTTATATAGCAGAATGGAAAATTCCTGTAAATGGAGCCGCGGCGGGGGAACGACGATATTCAGGGATTTACGGCGGCCCCTTTCAAGAGGGCGATCGTCGCTCCGGATCCCCCTTCCCTCGGGCCGGCCAGCTCGAAGGATTCGACTTCGGGAATGCGCCTCAGGATCGCGTGAACCGTTTTCATCATTTCCCCGGTGCCCTTGCCGTGGACGATCCGGATCCGGAAGATGCCTTTCTCCCGGCAGGCGGCCAGGTATTCGGGGACGAGCTCCTTGACATCGGCCGGGGCGAAAGCGTGAAGGTCGAGCGTTCCATCGATCGGCAGCTCAACGGGGTCCAGCCCGTCGACGGACGGATCGGGGCGGCTGTGCGGCGGATCTTCTCCGTATTCGAGGATCGCCCCGCAATCACATTCGACCGTCTGGCCGAATTGAAACAACGTCACGTCGTATTGCCGGCCGCAATCGGGACAGACGATGGCCATTATTCCAGGGTCTTGAAGCCGCGGACGCCCGCCGGGACGGTCTGATGGAGGTCGAAGACGACAATCTCGTTCCGGCCTTTGACGAGAAAAGGCGCGGGGCAATAGAGGCGCTTTTGCGGGCCGATCTCCCAGTACCGGCCGAGATTGTGGCCGTTGACCCAGACCACGCCTTTTTTCCAGCCGGTCAGGTCGAGATAAGTGTCGGCTGGCGTCTCGAGGGTGAAGGATCCCTTGAAGAACGCGGCCGGCCGGCCCGGTTTGTCCTTCCCGTAGCGCAGGCCGGCAAGATAACCGCCGTTCAGCGGCAGGTTGACGATCTCCCAGTTCATCAAGGTCATCCCGTTAAGGGTGACCCGGTCGGTGATGCCTTTCCGGTCGATCAGGTATTGGCTGAAGTTGATCCGGCCCATGCCCTCGACCAGGATCTCGAGGCGCTGGGCGGGCGGCTCGTTTTTGGGGATTTCGATCGCGTTCTCGCCCTTGGCCCGATCGAGCGTTCCCAGGAATTTCCCGTCGACATAGACGTTCGCGTAGTCGTGAAGGTCCCAAATCGCGAGCTTTCCGGAATGGTGGCCGACGAGCGTCGTCCGGTAGAGGATGAAGCCGTGATTCTGGCCGAACGCCTCCATGGGCTTCGGCTGAGGGGCGTGCGACGGCGCCGGCAGGTTTTCGAAAAGGCCGGCCCATTCGACGAAACCGATTTCCGGAATGTCGACGGCGGGGAGGGGGGCGGGGGGATTGGGAAGGAGGACTCCCTGCGGCTGATATTTGGCCAGGAGCTCCCGGATGGCGAAATATTTCGGCGTGGGCTCGCCCCGCTCGTTAATCGGCGCGTCGTAGTCGTAGCTGGTCACGTCGGGTTGGTAGGCCTTGCCCATGTTCGCCCCGGCCCAGAAACCGAAGTTGGTTCCGCCGTGGAGGACATAGAGGCTGAAGGATTTCTTGTTGTCCAGGAGCCAGCGCAAGTCTTTCAGGGTGTCCGCCGTTTCAGCCCGGGCCCATGGTTCGCCCCAGTGGGTCAGCCAGCCGGGGTAGAGCTCGCTGCAGAAAACGGGGACGTTGCGTCCCAGCTTTTCCGCTTCGGCGAATTCTTTTTCGCCGGCCGCGGGATCGAGGCCGATTGCGCAACCGGGAAGGGAGCCCGCCTCCAGCATGTAAGGGGTGGCGCCGTCGGCGGTCCAGAAGGGGACGACGATCCCGGCCTTTTCCCACATGCCCTTCAAGGTCTCGAGGTACGGCCGGTCGTTGCCGTAACTGCCGTACTCATTCTCGATCTGGAGCATGAGGATGGGTCCGCCGTTTGCGGCCTGCAAGGGGCGGATGATCCCGGCGATTTTTTCGATGTATTTTCCGCAGGCGGCGATGTAGCGCGGATCCAGGCAGCGGACCTTGATGTCGGGCGTGCGGAGGAGCCAGACGGGGAGGCCGCCGAAATCCCATTCGGCGCAGGCATACGGGCCGGGACGGACGAGAACCCAGAGGCCGACCTCCTGGGCGGTTTGGATGAAGGCGGCCAGGTCGTTCCGGCCGGAGAAATCCCAGGTCCCGGGTTCGGGCTCGAGGGCGTTCCAGAAGATGTAGGTCCCGACCGTGTTGAGGCCCATCGCTTTCGCTTTGAGCAGGCGGTCCTTCCAATATTCCCGGGGGATTCTCTGGAAATGCATTTCCCCGGCCATGATTTGGAAGGGCTTCCCGTCGAGGACGAATTCCTTTCCCCGGAAGCCGAACGAATGGGCCGGACGGACTGCGGGAGAGACCTGCGGGTGTGCGGAAGCGTCCGGATCAACGGGTGCTATGGCATAAACGAGGGAAATGAGGAAGAGTATTTTTACGTAACCGCTTTTTTTCATCCGGGCCTCCGATTTCCGTATATTACTAAATCGGGGACGCATCACTCAACCCCGAAATTTTTTATCTTGTTCATTATAAAACAAATGAATTGTTATTGTTCCGTCCCTCTTTTTAGGGACGGAACATATTGCTCGAAAACAATTCTTTATAAAAGAGTTAGATAATTTCGGGGTTGAGTGATGCGTCCCCGAATTAATCGCGGGAGTCGCGGATTATCAGCAGCCGGAGGAGCTGGAGGACGGCCGTGGCCGTGGCCGCGACATAAGTGAGGGCGGCGGCCCGGAGAACTTTTTGAGCCCCGACGAGCTCCTGGGGCGCGAGATAGCCCTGGTTTTTCAGGAGGGCGACGGCCCGTTTCGAGGCGTTGAATTCCACCGGAAGGGTGATGACGGTGAAGGCGACGGCGCCGCAAAACAGCAGGATGGCGATATCCATGATCGTTT
>Ga0316628_100003318_pt1 | contig 12366 bp, 8 predicted proteins | sample OWC_Aug_M2_C1_D5_FD_207648 | JGI IMG/M metagenome (GOLD analysis project Ga0316628, IMG submission 207648) | Wetland soil microbial communities from Old Woman Creek delta, Ohio, United States - OWC_Aug_M2_C1_D5_C | ecosystem: Environmental > Terrestrial > Soil > Wetlands | place: USA: Ohio...
GACGCGGTGACCCGCAGGTACCTCAACTCGCTGCCCATGCGCGAATCGTTGCGCAAGCGCATTACCGAGTTATGGGATTTTCCCAAAGTCAGCGTGCCGTCGCGTGAGGGAGGCCGGTTCTGGTATCGAAAAAACTCCGGTCTTCAACGTCAGGCGGCGGTGTATTCGAGGGAGAGCCTTGAGGCGCCGCCGGTTCTGGTGATCGATCCGAATGAATTTTCGCCTGACGGTTCGATTGCGCTGGCGCAGTTTGCGCCTTCACCCGATGGAAGATACCTCGCCTACGCGATTTCGGAGGGAGGCATTGACTGGCAGAAGATTTACGTGCGCGATCTTCAATCGCAGCGCGTTCTCGACGATGCGGTTGCTTGGGTACGCTTTTCCCGGATCGCATGGACACATGACGGAAAAGGGTTCTTCTACAGCCGCTATCCGGCATCTTCCGATGGCAAGCGTCTGGCGGCGCCGCTCGGCACGCACTCGCTTTATTATCACCGGCTCGGTACGCCGCAATCTGCGGATCTTCTCGTTTATGCGCAAAACGATCAGCCGAGCGGGTTTGTGCGCGGAATCGTCACAGGCGATGGACGTTATCTGATCATTCGCATTTCTCAAGGCAGCGCGCGGAAGAACCGGATTTACTATGTCGATTTCGGTGACCCCAGGCGACCGAATTTAAGCGCGCCGGTGAAGCCCATCGTGGCGACGCCGAATGCAAAGTACCAGTTTGTCGGAAACGTGGGACCAACCTTTTACTTCATCACCGACTGGAACGCCCCGAAACGGCAGGTCATCGCCGTAGATGCGCGAACAGCCGAAACGATGAGCCCGAAAACGGTCATTCCGCAAGGCTCTGACGTTCTCCAAGACGCGATACTTGCCGGCGGCAAAATCGTCGCTCAGTACCTCGTCAATGTACAGAGCCAGGTCAAACTCTTCGCGCCGGATGGCAGGGAATTGGGGACGCTGGCGTTGCCGAGCGCTGAAACGATCAGAGATTTATCCGGGCGTTACGACTCCGCCGAATTGTTTTACACCCTTACCACGCCGCTTCACCCCTCGACCGTTTTCGTCTGTACGCATCTTTGCCGCACCAGCATCCCGTTCGAAGCCGTGAAGCCACCGTTCGATTCGAAGGGGTATGAAACCAAAGAGCTGTTTGCCACCAGCCGGGACGGGACTCGCGTTCCGTATTTTTTGGCGAGTCGCAAAAATCTCAGGCGGAACGGCAACAACCCGACAGTGCTCTACGGATACGGCGGGTTCTCCACCAGCATTACGCCCCGATACCGCCCCGATGTTCCCGCTTGGCTTGAACTTGGAGGCGTTTTCGTTACCGCGAATGTTCGCGGCGGCGGCGCTTACGGTGAAGAGTGGCATCGCGCCGGGATGCTGGAAAATAAACAAAACAGCTTCGATGATTTTATCGCCGTGGCCGAGGATTTGATCAAACGCGGCTACACCGCGCCGGCCAAACTTGCGATCCAAGGCAGCTCCAACGGGGGACTTCTCGTAGCCGCGGTGATGAATCAGCGACCGGATCTTTTTGCCGCCGCCCTGCCGGCAGCGGGAGTGATGGACATGCTGCGCTACGACAAATTTACCACCGGCCCCGCTTGGGTGGCGGAATACGGTTCGTCATCGGATGTTAGAGGTTTCCAATCTCTGATCAAGTATTCGCCGTTGCATAACCTGAAAACGGGAACCTGTTATCCAGCCACGCTGGTGATGGCCGCTGATCAGGACGACCGCGTGGTGCCGAGTCATTCCTTCAAGTACCTGGCAGGCCTGCAAACGGCACAAGGCTGCAAGCGACCGGTGCTCATCCGCATCGAGCGGGGAACCTCTCATTCCTATCGTCCAACCGACCGAAGAATCGCGGAGATCGTTGACAGGTGGGCATTCGTCGCGGCTCTGACGGGAACTAAGGTTGCCGCCAAGCCGGCTGCGGATCGCCAGCCATAGAGATGAGGCAGCACGGCTGCGACTCAAGGGGGACGAAGAAAGCCAGACATTACGGTGGCATTTCCACCACTGTATGCTGCGATAATCAATAATCGGAACCGAATCACCGCGACGGAAACAATTCCAGTTGCGCCAGCAAGTCAGGGGTTTTCCACAAGCCTAAATTTATAAAGGGTCGTGTCGCCCGTGACATCATCGAAGAATACCTCTACGCGCATATCACAACGAAGCTCTTCCGGAGAGCAACCCACGATGTTGCTTAGAAGGCGAGGACCTTCGTCTAATTGCACGAGCGCCACGGCATAGGGGATCTCGGGTTCAAACCCTTCTTGATACACACGGTGATAGACACCGAATGAGTGGACCTTGCCTTTCTCGCGCGAGGGTGCCCATTCCCACTGTAGGCTCAAGCACTTCGGACAGGTCACGCTCGCCGGGAACCAGTACGAACCGCAGCGAAGACAGCGGGGCAGCAGCAAACGATGTTTCTTGCAGCCGTCCCAGAAAGGCTTGGACTCGACGGCAGGTTTAGGCAACGGCTTATTGTACGCGCTCATGAGGCTTCCGTCCCGAGGATTAGCGCGGATTGGCATACGGTGTTACCGCCGTGACCTGTCACCAGCGCAATCTCTGTATCCTTCACCTGGCGATCGGCTCCATGCTCATGACGGATTTGCCGGACGCCTTCGCAGATCTGAAGCATGCCTTGTACATGACCTTCGGATAATTGACCGCCGGATGTGTTGGTGGGCAGATCGCCCTCGAACTCTAAAGCGCCCGAAGCGGCGAAGGGCCCGCCTTCGCCTTTTTTACAAAAGCCATAGTCTTCGAGCTGCAAGAGAACCATGTGCGTAAAACAGTCATAGATCTGTGCCGTATCGATGTCTGCGGGGCCAACACCAGCCATCCGATACGCAGTCTCTCCCGCCTCTTTAGCGCCTGTCGTGATCATGTTGTCGTCCGCAAACCAGCCCGTTAGCCGGTTGCCGAAACCGAAACCTAGAATATAGGCCGGTCGCTGTTTTAAATCGCGGGCGCGCTCCGCCGATGTCACGACGACCGCTCCAGCCGCATCGACATAGACACTGCAGTCATACAAGCCGAGCGGATCAACGATCATCCGTGCCTTCATGTACTGCTCGATCGTAAGCGGATCACGGAGAAACGCATTGGGATTTTTTTGTGCATGCTTGCGGAAGGCGACCGCGATAGCCCCTAGCTGTTCTTTTTTGGTGCCGTACAGGTGCATGTGCCGGCGGGCGGCAATGGCGTAGTGCGCCGGTTGACCGAACATCCCAAACTCGGGTCCGAATTCTTTTGCCGCCTGCGTCTCACTATTAGCGGCCACCATGGCCTTCGCCTCGGCGCTGCGATGCGTGCGCGACCACGCATCTCTGGCGTATCCAACAACGGCCGTATTGCACAAGCCGGCATCAATCGCCATGCAGGCCATTGCCACGCCGAGCACCTGACTCGCCCCGCCGTTATCTGTGGAGGTGCTAAAGGTTGCGTTTATCCCTAAGGCTTGGCCAACTTGCTGATGATGAGTGTAGGCATCGTCGGGCCCGTGGGAAATGAGGCCATCCACGTCTGCCCTGTTCAACCCAGCGTCTTCAATCGCATTCTTCGCCGCGATGGCGAAAAGACCGATATCCGCAAACTCGGGCACTCGACCCAGTGGACTCTGGCCGACTCCTACGATAGCGTACTTGCCCCTAAGATGGTGGCTCATAATGATCTCCTCATTTCAAGTTTCTTGTCTTCACAGAGCCCCAATGTCGACTGTTTTTTGTTACTCGTCATAATATTTGCATCCGTGACCTGTTACCGCGCCTTCCACACGGCAGGACGTTTCTCGGCGAAAGCGCGCGAGCCCTCCTTTTGGTCTTCCGTCGTCGAGAGGGCCAACGACAGTTCGCTTTCGAGCTTCAACCCTTGGTCGAACGGAAGCTCTACCCCTTTGGTAATGGCTTCCTTGATAGCTATGATGGAAAGCGGCGCGCCGAGACAGATTTTGGCCGCGATCTCTTCTGCTTTAATCATTAACTGTTCATTTGGAACCACACGGTTCACTAGCCCTAAGCGAAAAGCCTCGGCCGCATCCACGGGTTCACCCGTGAGACACAACTCGAGCGCATTGGCGGTTCCTATGAGACGGGGCAGGCGTTGCGTTCCGCCTGCGGCACCTAAGCGCCCGCGGCGAACCTCCATCATGCCCAGCTTCGCGTTCTCTGCCGCCACCCGCATATCGCACGCGAGCGCCAATTCTAAACCTCCGCCGACGGCGTAGCCCCGGATGGCAGCGATGGTGGGTTTGTCGATGGCAGAAACGGCTTGATGCTGTGAACGAATCCCCGGCTGGACCGCGGTCCGACGTCTGTAGAAAAATGTTGAGGCTTCCGTTTCCCGTGCCCGCTCTTTGAGATCGAGACCGGTGCAAAATGCTCGATCGCCCGCACCGCTCAGGATAACGACGCTGACTTCTGGGTCCCGCGTCACCTGATCGCAAGCGTCGATCAATTCTTGTGTCATTTGGCGATTAATCGCATTCATCGCCTCCGGCCGGTTGAGTGTGATATAAGCGACATGGTTCTTTATGTCATAGATAATTGTCTGATAATTCACGGCGAGTCTTCCTTCCATCTGCTTCCGCAGATCGCATTGTCAGTCGGTCCGCTTACGATTTCACGCACACAACAATTCAGATCCGCTTGTATTTTAGGGCACGGCGGTTTGCAACACGCAGCCGTTGACGGCGATTGTAGCGACAGGGCATCCATCCACGTCTGAATGTCTTATGACAGAGGTGCCTGGCGGTCGCCGGGAAAATTCTTCCGGGTTAGTGACTTGTCCCTAACTGCGCATCGGGCCGAATGTCGGCGGAAGCGTTGATGAGTTCCATGGTGAGGGGGTCTTAAAAGACTGCGCTCAGCGGCGTTTTCTTGACACCCCCTTACCACTAAGGGAAAGGGAGCGGAGTGAACCTTATGCGGGTGAATTTGCCGGTGGAAATGATGCGCTAACGCGGGAAAACACGATTTCACGGCAAGAAGTGTTGAAGCCGTTGAGATGTAGCCTGGTCCGACCCGGCGAAAATGGACCCAAGCGGAAAGCTGCGAACCGGCTCACGGCGAGCGCTATTTTAAAAATCCCCGTTCCCGATAAAAACGCTTCGCGCCGGGGTGCAGCGGCGCATCCAAGGGGGCTTCATCATCGTTGGCGCAGAGCTGGGCGATGTCGAGCGGTTTATAATTGTCGGTGGGAAAGACCGCTCGACGGTTCTCAATCGCCTCGCAGAGGGCATAGGCGACATCGTCGGCCATGTCGGCATGGACGATCATCGGCCAGCCGCTGAAATCGAGGGTCGGGACAGGGCGGTTGAGCCGTTTGAAGTGGACTTGTGACAATTGTGCCGGCCGGTATCCCAGGCGGGTAAGATCTTTGAGCACCTTGCCTTCCACTGGCAGGTAGCGAAAGCCGTAGTCGAGAGCGGTCTGCCCCCAGCTCTTGATACCTTCGTCGAAGATCGCGTTCACTTCCCCGCCTTCGATCGCGGCGCGCCGGCAGGGATCGCTGGGCCTGGGCGCAATGTGAAATTTTCCTCCCCACCGGCGCATTTGCGCCAGCGAAAAGCCAGCGGCCTTGAGTACGGCCGAGACCGTGAACATCGTCGCGCTGGCGCCCAGATCATCTTTCGGAATCCGTCCGGTGGAAACGCGCAGAGGAATTTTTTCCTTGGCGATTTGTTCGAGCGAGACAATGCCGGTCGATTCATGCACGGCAAAACCCATCACGTCCCAAGAGGGAAAAACCGCGATGGCGCAAAGCGGCCGCGGCGTGCGAAAGGGCCCCTTGCCGCGGCAGGCCATCGTCAGCAGGACCGACGGGTTCACCCAGGCCATGGAATATTTCTTGTTCGCCACGGCGATAATCTCGCGAAAGCTTCCGGTCGCAAAAGAGATCGAAATATCGTCATTCCGCTCGTTGGGTCTCCTGTCTAGAGACAATCGCACGACGCGGCCGACGCGCGTGTCGGTCTGTAGCATGCCTTCGGCGGCGCGCCGAGTCTGATAGGATAAAGAGCTGTCGTAGAGCGCGGCGGCCATTTCCATTAGTCCCTTGGCGCGCTGAATCCCCGCGCTATAGCGTGTCGTGGCCATCGCATATTGCTCCTTTCGTCTAGCGGATAAGCATTAGTTCATGACCGAATCACAGAAAATTCTCAAGCGTACGGCGCCAGGCGAATTTGTCGCGCGGAGGATTGTTTTCGCTTCTCTTTCAGAGCATGCAGCCCACGGCGAAGGTTTAGCCACCCACGAAAGAGGTTAAGCCGACGGGCGCGAATTTGCCAGTGAAAATGCGCGCCAAGGGCGGAAAACACAATCCCGTGGCAGAAAATTGCCGAGATCGCTGAGACATAGCGCGGTGCGACCCGGCGCTCTGGCATTCGGAACAAATAATCAGGTCTGTTCACCGCGTAATGGACACGAAGAGCACGAAGTTCGGAATACTGGTTTTCCAAAACCTTCACGACCTTCGTGCCCGGCGTGATGAAACAAATTTTTCGCCAAAAGTCTAATTCTCCAATATCCGCTTCACCCGCTCGACCACATCGGGCGGTTCGCTAGTCACTTCCCTGGCGAGGTTCTGCATTTCCTCCCAAGACACCGGCTCCAGGTCATAGCGGCGCTTTTTGACCGCGGCGATAAACTCCGGATCTCTTAGCATCTTGGCATAGCCGTCGCGGAGCGTCCGTGCGATTTCCACCGGCATACCTGGCGGCGCCACCAACGGACGGCCGAAGCCGCCGGATGACAGCACCACCGATGCCATGCGTCGCAGCGGTTCCGGTGTCTTTTGTTTGTCCATCAATTCGTAAAGCGTCGGCACGTCTCCCAGCCGCGCATCGCGCTTGTGGCCGGTCTGGATCAAACTCTTGACGAAGCCGTTCTTGAACCAGGTACGGGTCGGCTCGCGACCCACGAAGCTGCCGATATCGTAGGCGCGGCAGTGCAGCTCGCCGCGTTCCACCGCGATATCGATTTCGCCGCCGCTTTGATAGCCGGTCACGGTTTTGAACTTGAGCCCCAGCGTCTCTTCCAAAATCTTCGGCACGAAATACCCCGTTGCGCCGGTTCCGGCACCGCCGCAGCGCGGCGGTTCGGCAGCGTGCCGAATATCTTCAAGGGTTTTATAGGGGCTGTCAGCGCGCATGTAGAGTTGCGCTTCGAGCCGCTCCGGCGACCCGATGAAAGTAAATTTCGCAAAATCGAATTTCACCGTAGCATGGCCCAGCACTTGATCGAAAAACACGCCGCCCTGCAGCGCGCCGAGCGTGAGCCCATCCGGTTTGACCGCGTTGTAAAGATGATTGGCCGCCACCAGCGAGCTCGCCCCCGGCATGTTTTGCGCAACGATGAGCGGCTCGCCAGGCAGGTGCTTACCGAGATATTGCCCGACCAAGCGCGCATAGAGATCGACCCCGCCACCGGTGCTGGTACCGATAATCAGGCGGATGGTCTTGCCTTTGAAGTCCGGCTCGCTCTGAGCCTGCGCCATGGCGACGCTCCACAGCGAGGCGAAAATCACGACGGCAAACTTCTTCCATACTTTTGCTTTCATGTTCGGCTAACCTCCGACTAATCGTTAAATATGCACCTTGGCGTCCACCACCACGGGCGCGGACAACCCCTCTCCCAAAACGATAGGATTGATATCCACAGCTTTAATCTTGCCCTTCAGCTCCAAGGCCAAATCGGATAAGCGCATTAAGGCTTCATTCAGTGCTTCGATATTTTGCGGCGCCCGACTGAAGACCGCATAGGCTTTCAGCGAGGCCAGCAATTCCAGCGCATCGGTACGCGTGAGCGGCGCCAAGCGCAATGCGTAGTCCTTCAACACTTCGGCGAAGACGCCGCCCAAGCCGCAGAGCACCACCGGCCCGAAAGTGGCATCGTACTTAACGCCTAGAATGACTTCCAAATCATGGCCGATGTACTTGTCAATGCTGAAGTCAAAAGGCGCCGTTGTGAGAGCCTGGCCGTTGGCCTCGATCCGCCCGTATTCACTGTTCAGCTCACTCTCGTCGCCAATGCGCCGGCTTACCAACCCGGCATCGCTCCTATGCGCCACGTCGGACACCAAGGCTTTGAGGATCACCGGATAGCCCAGCTGCGCCGCCGCAAGTCTTGCATCAGACAGGTTCGTCGCGGTTTTCGCTGCGGCACACTGAAAGCCGTAGACCTTGAGCAACTCCTGCGTCGCCGCCGCTGGCAAGATGCCGCCGGCGCGGTGGCCATCCAGCACTTTCGCCGCGCTGGTGCGCAGCGTGGGGGCTTTGAAGGTCCGTTGCTCGGCCGACTTGCGCCGATCGAGAAATCTTCCGTAATCGATATAGCCACGCAGCATCTTGAAACAGGCATCGGTTGCCGCATCGAACACCGGGATATGCTTCTCCTGAAAGATATCGCGCATGTCGGTCTCGGACAGATTGATAATCGCCGCCGCGGTCTTGCCGTATTTCTCGGCGGCGGCGGCAAACTGCCGGCCATACTCATGGCGCACCGCCAGCGGTCCCATATACATTAACATGCAATCGTTCGCCTGATCTTCGGCAAGCGCCTCGCAAGCGGCCTGTAAAAACCCCGGCGCCCGAGAAGTCCCTGCCGTATCAAAGGGATTGGTCAGGATCGCTGAGCGGCGCTGCGGTATTTTCGCTTTGGCTTCATCGGAGATGTCGGCAAGCTCGATGCCGTACTCGCTCGCCTTATCGGCCATCAAACTAGCGCCCGCGCCGCTCGAGGTCATGACGAGAATGCGCCCACCCCGCGGCACCGGCTGGTGCGCGGCGATCTGCGCACTGCCGATAAAGGTTTCCACCGTGTCGGTGGCAATGATGCCGTACTGGCGAAACGCCGCTTCGTAAACTTCGCCGGCGCCGGCCATGCGCGCCGTATGCGCCAGGGTAGTGAGCGCGCCGCGTTCGGACTTGCCAACTTTGAGCACAACGATCTTTTTGCCGATTTCATGGGCGCGCTCGGCGAGCTTGAGAAAGCGCGGGCCGTTCTTGAGCCCCTCCATCAAGACCGCCACCACCCGCGTGTTCTCGTCTTCGAGGAAGAACTCGGTGAAGTCGCACAAGTCGACATCCATTTCGTTGCCGTTACTGACCATGTAACTGAACCCCTGGTTGGCTTGCACGGCGCGATGACCGATGACGCCTAACAACGCACCGCTATGCGACGCGATCGCCACCGGTCCGGGTTTGATCGGCAGCGCGTAGGCGTGGTCGTAGCCGCAGGGAATGTTCTTGTAGACGTTAAACGTGCCGTGACAGTTGGGTCCGACGACGCGGATATCGTAGCGCTGGGCGATTTCACTCACCTGCGCCTGGCGTTCTTGGCCCTCCGGCCCCGCTTCGCCGAAACCGGCCGAACCGATAATCGCCGTCTTCACGCCTTTCTGGCCACACTCTTCGAGAATCTGCGCCGTCAACTTGGCATCGATCATCAAGATCGCAACGTCCGGCGCTTCCGGCAAGTCGGTGATGGTCGGATAACAAGGGAGTCCGCTGATTTCCTTGGCGCGCGGGTTGATCGGATATATGCGCCCGGTGAATTTCGAATTGACGATATTGCGCAGCGGTAAACCGGATGCTTTAGCGAGATCGGCCGATGCGCCAATCACGGCGACAGACTGAGGGTTAAAAAACAAACCAATTCGTGGATCGGACACAACACTTCCTCCGGTGAAAGTTTCGCGATGGCATAAAGATTCATACACCACGAAGTGGACACGAAGAGCACGAAGTCCGGAGTACTAATTCTCCAAAAACTTCGTGTCCTTGGTGACTTTCTCATCCTTCGTGGTGAAAAAACACTATGTTGGCAACCAACGCGCACCACGCTGCGGCTTGTCGGATACAGCCGCATCGCCGTCCATAGTTTCCGGACGCTGCGGGCTTTTGATCGCTTCCTTCCACGGCGAGGGCGCGCCTTTGTACGCTTCGGCGCCCTTAATGAAATGGCGCGCATGATCGAGGGTCTCGACGAACGGCATGTCCATGGCGTAAAGCTTCTTACCCGTCGGTCGCGGCCCGCCTTTGGAAACATGGCCCCAGAGCGGATGTCCGACTAGCTCTTCGGCGTACCACACCGCCTCGATCAATTTGTCGAGGTCGACGCCAGCATCGATCCCCATGCCTTCCATCATGTGAATCAAATCTTCCGTTGGCGCCAAACCGGCCGAGCGGCCGTTGCCGCAGAACGGACAACCGCCCATGCCGCCGATGGCCGGTTGCAAACGCAGCGTGTCGTTCACGTCCAAACTGCGCAGCGCGACGTAGGACGACGTCAGCGCCATGCCGCGAGTGTTGTGCAAGTGTAAGTTAAAACCTTTGATCTTCGGCCAGCGCTTTTTGATCGCTTCCAACTGGTGCTCGACTTGATCAGGCATGTTCCAACCCATTGGATCGGAGATGCCGATCTTGGTGACCGCAATACCGGCTTCGTCCCAAAGTTGATGTTGTTTCTCTAGCATCGTCATGCGGTCTTCTTGCGACACTTCGCCTGTCCAGTTGGAGCCCCAAGCGGCGCTGACGCTGATGCCTGCCTCTTTCGCGCCTTTGGATTTGGCGTCTTCGATGGCCTTGGGCCAGCGTGCCATCTGCTGGGCGATGGTGCGATTGATGTTGCGCTGGGCAAAGACATCGCACAGATACACCGCGGTCTGCGCCTGGTATTTGAGATCGTTGAGCGGCGGAATATAGCGGCGCAGCCGTTCGCGACCCATGTCATTGAGCGCCGTCGCGGTGTAGCTCACCCCGGGCTTGGGATGAAAACCTTTGACCAGCTCATCGATACAAGCCATCTGCGGTACCCAACGCGGACTAACGAACGAGCCGACGGCGATTTCCTTGAGCCCGGTTTCCGACAACATATCGAGCAGCCGAATCTTCCCCTCCACGGGAATATCGGCGCGCTCGATCTGTAGTCCGTCCCGCATACCTTCCTCGGTCAGCAGCACTTTGGGGTAACGACTCATCGTGTTCTCCTTGGCACTACGTTAGCCAGGTTTTTACCATGAAGACCAAGTGGCGAAATTTTGTTAGGGCGGTTTCAGCCTTATCGAACCCCAGGTCTTAGTGGTGAGTGAATTGAAGCGGAACCAACTGAGGTCTCCGCAGTCTAGTTCCCGCGCTTACGACTCTCAGTCGCCTTTGTACGAGGCCGAGCGCTTTTCGGCGAACGCCTTGGCGCCCTCTCTGGCATCCTGACTTTCATATGGGCTTGGCCCCGGCGCCATCTTCAAGGCGAACAGCAGCGGCGAGCCAATCGATTTGACCGACAATTCCTTGATCCGGCGCAGCGAGATCGGCGCGTTCTCGGCGATTTTTTCCGCTAGCGCCAGCGCCGTGGGCATCAACTCCGGCAGTGGCACGACCCGATTCACTAAGCCGTAACGCAGCGCGTCCTGGGCAGAGATCTGTTCGCCGGTGAAAAGCATCTCCATGGCGATGCCGCGCGGAATCAAATATTGTAACATGACCGTGGCGAAGTTGGCGCCGCGGCCACGCTTGGCTTCCGGCAAGCCGAAGCGGGCGTTCTCTGACGCAATGCGAATATCGCAGGCAAGCGTCAGCTCGCAGCCGCCGGCCAGCGCATAACCGTTTACCGCGGCGATGATCGGCTTGTAGGTTTCGATGGCTAGTTGGCTCGAATGCGGCGGCTCATCGAGCGCGCCATAGTCGGGTCCGACGCGATAGGATTTCTTCTGAAAAATCTCATTGTGCTCCTTGAGATCCGCACCCGCTGAAAAGGCTTTGTCACCGGCGCCGGTAATTACGGCCACCTTGATCGATGGTTCATGGCGAATTTTGAGAAATGCATCGATTAATCCCGTGCGCACTTCATGGCCCAGTGCATTCATACGCTCTGGCCGATTGATGGTAACGATAGCCACATGGCCTTTCTGCTCAAACAGAACGAATTCAGACATCAATTTTCCTCATCGACCAAAATTTTACTATCGCGACAAATAACACCCGCACTGATGAAGTTCAAGGAATCGAGATTCAGCCAACGCGAATGATAGGAAATGGCTGCTCATCCGATCCGTTGGCGAAGCCCCTCAGGGCGGAGGAAGAGACCACACGTCATCATTTTTATGCGCTGATTCCCATGACCTAACATTTGTCAGCAATTTGAGCCGAAGCTTTGCAGCCGACAATGCGAGCGCTGATGCGACAACTATGGCAAGTCGCTTGATCTTCATAGCCTTACCTCATGAGTAGTTAGCCCTAATCCGACATTTGTTTTGGACCGGCTCGAGCCGTGAGCCCACCAGCCGTGGGCAAAGGGACAGTGCCTTGAGGGCCCCCCCCAAGCCCCCCGGGGTGGGGTT
>Ga0316628_100003319_pt1 | contig 12366 bp, 11 predicted proteins | sample OWC_Aug_M2_C1_D5_FD_207648 | JGI IMG/M metagenome (GOLD analysis project Ga0316628, IMG submission 207648) | Wetland soil microbial communities from Old Woman Creek delta, Ohio, United States - OWC_Aug_M2_C1_D5_C | ecosystem: Environmental > Terrestrial > Soil > Wetlands | place: USA: Ohio...
TGATTGAGAAAATAAAGGATAAAATCGGCATTGGAAGACCGGTCAAAGATTTTATGCTGAAGGATATCAACGGGAATACCATCTCTCCAGCCCTTTATAAAAACAAAGTCCTCTTGATCGATTTTTGGGCAACATGGTGTGCTCCCTGTATGGCAGAAATGGATAATCTGATAAAAATATACAGCGATTTCAATAAAAAGGGTTTTGCTCTCGTTTCCATTAACCTCGACACCGATAGAAACAAGTTGGACCGATTTGTAAAGGGCCGCAATCCGCCTTGGCCGATTATTTCAAGCGGAAAAGGATGGGATGACGAAACGGCGACGCTTTATAATGTAAAAGACCTTCCCTCAGTTTGGCTGGCCGACCGAAAAGGCATACTGCGTTATGTTTTCCTGAGAGGAGATGTGCTGAGGGAGAAAGTCAGGGCTCTAGTTGCCGATTAGCTCTGTGCCGGGTAGCCAACGAGGAAATCGTAAAGCCCCTTCCCATGGATCCGAGGCCGTTTGACGGACGCGGGAGCGGTGTGCTATATGCGTGTCTTGAAGTCCCCGCCTGGGGACTCGAGCTTCGATCCCGTAGAGAGGTGTCACATGCGTCGGGTTTCAATCGTCGTATTCATCGTCTCCGTGTTGATCGGCATTCGGGCCGGGGCCGCGGCATCGCCCCAAACGCCGGCGAGGACCCATCCCTTGACTGTCCATGACATGCTGGCCATGGACCGGATTGCGGACTCCCGGGTTTCGCCGGACGGCCAGTGGATCGTCTTCAACGTGCGGGAGACCGACCTGGACGCCAACCGCGGCCGTACGGATATCTGGCTCGTCGGGACGGACGGCAAGGGACTCCGCCGCCTGACCAATCACCCCGCGGCCGATTTCAGCGCCCGCTGGTCGCCCTGCGGGAAGTGCGTCTTCTTCCTGTCGACGCGATCCGGTTCGCCGCAGGTCTGGCGGATCAGGGTCGACGGCGGAGAGGCCGAGCAGGTGACCCGCCTCCCGCTCGATGTCGGCAACCTCGTCGTGTCGCCGGCCGGGGAGAAGCTGGCCGTCACCATGGAGGTGTTCCCCGGCGCGAGCCCCGAAGCGACGGCTCAGAAGCTCGAAGCGGTCAAGAAGGGCAAAGCCACGGGCCATCTTTACGAGCGGCTGTTCGTCCGCCATTGGGATACGTGGACCGACGGCCGGCGCTCGCACCTCTTCGTCGTCCCGATCAAAGGGGGCGAAGCCAAGGACCTCATGCCCGCCATGGGCGCCGATGCGCCCAGCAAGCCTTTCGGCGGGCCGGAGGAGATATCGTTCACGCCGGACGGGAAGGATCTCGTCTTCACGGCCAAGGACGTCGGCCGCGAGGAGGCCTGGTCCACGGATTTCGACCTCTATGCCGTTCCGGCCGACGGGTCCGCGCCCCCTCGCTGCCTGACGGAAGGGAATCAGGCTTCGGACACGACGCCCGTCTTCTCGCCGGACGGAAAGACCCTGGCCTATCTGGCCATGTCCCGCCCCAGGTACGAAGCCGACCGCTTCCGCATCGTGCTCCGGCCCTGGCCCGAGGGACAGGCGCGCGTTCTCACCGAAGCCTGGGACTTCTCCGTGTCGTCGTTCTGTTGGACCCGGGACGGGAAAAAGATCCTGGCCACGGCGCCTTGCAAAGGCCAGGCCTCGCTCTTCGCCGTGGATGCCGCGACCGGCAAAGCCGACATGCTTGTCGATCAAGGTACCGTGGCCGCTTTCGCACCTGCGGCAGAGGGGATCGTCTTCGAACGGAACGACCTGAAGTCGCCGACCGAGATCTATCTCATCAAGCCAGGCGGCGGGGAGAGGGCGATCACGGGGATCAATGCGGCTAAGCTCGCGGCCGTCCGTCTGGGGGATCCCGAGCAGTTCAGCTTCAAGGGGTGGAACAACGAGACGGTGTACGGCTATATCGTCAAGCCGGTGGATTTCGACCCGGCCGGGAAATACCCGGTCGCTTTCCTGATCCACGGCGGCCCTCAGGGCTCGTTCGGGAATGATTTTCACTACCGATGGAATCCCCAGGCCTATACCGGCGCGGGTTACGCCGTGGTCATGGTCGATTTCCACGGCTCGACCGGATATGGGCAGGCCTTCTGCGATTCCATCCGCGGCGATTGGGGAGGCAAGCCGCTCGAGGACCTCAAGAAGGGCCTGGCCGCAGCGCTGGTCAAATATCCCTGGATGGACGGGACGCGGGTCGGCGCCCTGGGCGCCTCGTTCGGCGGCTACATGATCAATTGGATCGCCGGGAACTGGCCGGACCGCTTCAAGTGTCTGGTCAGCCACGACGGGAACATCGACGAGCGGGCCGCTTATTACGAAACGGAAGAACTCTGGTTCCCCGAGTGGGACCACCTCGGCACGCCGTGGGACAATCCCCAGGGCTTCGAGAAGCACAATCCGGCGAATTTCATCAAGAACTGGAAGACGCCCATGCTCGTCGTCCACGGCGGACAGGATTTCCGGGTCGTGGAAACCCAGGGGATCGGGTCCTTCAACGTCCTGCAGCGGCGGGGCATCCCGAGCCAGTTCCTCTACTTCCCCGACGAGAACCACTGGGTGCTCAAGCCGGCTAACTCCATCCTCTGGCACGACACCGTGATCGGCTGGCTCGACCGCTGGCTGAAGTAGGGACCCGGGCCGGCGGTTCCTGCGCCCCGCTCAGGCGGATCGCCTAGCGAAATTCCCTAGACGACGGGAGCGGCGGGGGCCGCCGGGGCCGGCGCCACGGGCGCGGCCGGGAGCGGGAACACGTTGTACTCCGGCCCGAACTGGGCCAGGAATTCCAGGCTGAAGGCGCGGAACGTGTACCAGACCGGCAGCGTTACGACCGTCCCGATGTAGGGGATGACCAGAAGGAGCCAGCCGATGCAGCAGGTGATCAGGCCGACGACGATGACGGCGAAGACAAAGACCAACATCAACAGGAAGATGATGACGCCGTAGCCGAGGAAGTGCGCCGGATACTGCTTGAAGAGGCCGAGGAAGAGTCTCCAGGCGGCGCCGGCCGATATCCGGTTCTTGTACATCAAGGCGGCGACGAAGTCCTTGAGGAACAGGATGATGAATCCCCAAACAAGCAGCAGGAATAGGGCCAGCGTCGCCAGGCCGGCGATGAAGAAGATGGGGACGGCCCGGTCGAAGCCGGCGTCGTAGATGGCGGCCCCGCGGACGAAAAACCAGGCTAAAAGCGCGGCGAACGCGGTGAGCGAGATGATGCCGAAGAGAAGCCGCCAGACGAACAGGGAATTGCCTTCCTTTTGGTATTCCCTCCAGGGTTTGGCGATCTCGACGCGGTCATGGACGACGCTCGCGAGGAACATGAAGACACCCCTCGAGCTCGCCCAGGTGAGGGCGACGATGACCGCGATAGCGACGGCGATCGCAAAGAGGACGGCGATCGTCCAAGCCGGGTGGCTCATCAGCCAATCCCAGGCCGTCCGCGGGAAGTGGACGAACTCGCCGAAGGTCACGTTCTTGCCCCCTCGCGCCCCGCCCGAGCCGTTGGCGGCGTCCAACAGGCCGGCCAGGAAGGCGTTGAAGCCGACGACGAACCATTTGTGGATGTCGAAAGGGCTGAAGAGCGCGGCTTTCATCCGGCTCCAGGCGCGGCTGAGCGGTTCCATGAAATGGATAGCCATGGCCACCTCCCATCGATCAGAGAGCTTGTCGGGTTCTTCCCCTATGGCATTGTACGTCCGTCCGCCGAAAAGGTTCAAGGGGAGATCGCCGGGCTGCGATTTGCGAACCTGCTCCAAAACCGATAATATTGATGAAGTTTGAGCGGCCCGGGCCGCCGCTCAGAGGATAGGCGCATGCGTTCATTCTGGAGATTCTTCTCTTCGGTCAAGCTGGCCATCGTCCTGTTCGTCCTGATCACCCTGGCCTCGATCCTGGGCACGCTCATCCCCCAGGGCCAGAGCGCCGCCGAGTACGCGGTCCGTTACGGCGGCCTGGCCGGACCTCTCGCCTCGCTCCAAATGACGCGCCTGTACCAGTCCGGCTGGTACCTCGCGCTCCTTCTCCTTTTCGCCTTGAACACGATCATCTGTACGCTCTCCCGCTTCGGACCGAAGTGGCGGAAGGCGTTCGGACCCGTGACGGGGACGGACGCGCAGGGCCTCCCGGCCATCACTGTGAAGAGCCGGTTCCGCCTCCCGCTCCCGCTCGCCGCGGCCAAAGAGAGGATCGCCGGACTTCTCCGCTCCCGCCGTTATCGCCTGACGGAATCCCCGGCGGCCGGCGGGATCGTCCTTCTGGCGAGGAAGCAGCGCTTGGGCCGGTTCGGGTCCGATGTCGTCCACCTCGGCCTGATCGTCATCCTCTGCGGAGGCTTGACCAGCGGGATCGGCGGGCGCCGATCGGATCTGGCGCTCCTCGAAGGCCAGACGGCCGAGGTCCCCCGGGCGGCCTTCAGCCTCCGCCTGGACAAGTTCGAGACAGAACACTATCCCCAGGGCGGGGTGAAGGACTGGAAGAGCACGATCACCGTCATCGAGAACGGCGCGCCCGTCGCGAGCCGGGTCGTCGAGGTCAACCATCCCCTGACCTACCGCGGCTTCTCGTTCTACCAGACGAGCTATGGCTGGGACTGGGCGACGCCGAGGCTCGGGCTCGAGATCAGGAAGCGCGCCGACGCCTCCTTCTCCAAGGCCGTGTCGTTGAAGGTCGGGGAGCGGGTCCCGGTCGACGATGCGGACGTCAGCCACGTCTCCGTCCGCGAATTCGTGCCCGATTTCGTCATCGGCGAAGGGAACAAGGTCCGGAGCCGCTCTCAGGAGCCGCGAAATCCCGCCGCGCTGGTCGAAGCGTGGAAAGGGGAGGAACGGGTCTTTGCGGCCTGGATCTTCGCCAAGTATCCGGATTTCGGCCAGGGGCACGAGAGAGGCCGGTCGGCTCTCTCGTTCATCCTGAAGAGCTACGAGGCAGACCAGTTCTCCGTCCTCGAGGCGGCCAGGGATCCCGGCGCGGAGTTCATCTGGCTCGGATGTCTTCTCGTCATTGCGGGATCCTTCCTGGCCTTCTACTGGCCGGCCCGTGAGATCCAGGTCGTCCTCGAGGAGGCTCAGGGCCAGGTCGAGGTGACCGCCGGCGGACAGGCCGCGAAAGGCCGGGAGGCGTTCCAAGCCGAATTCGACCGGCTATTCGAGAAAGCCAGGAGGCCATCATGACCGAGTCGACCCTCTTCACGACCGCCTTCGCCCTTTATGCCGGCGCCCTCGTGGGCTATTCTGCCTCGCTCTTCGCCAGGAGAGAAAGGTGGGCCGGAGGGGGGCTCGTCCTCGCGGTCATCGGCTTTTGCAGCCACACCGCCGCCCTCATCCTCAGGACCGCCGCGAGCGGTCACGCCCCGTTCACCAACATGTACGAATCGCTGTCCTTCCTTTCCTGGGCCATCGTGCTCGCCCTGATCATCTTCGGCCGGAAACCCCTGGGGCCGCGGCTGGGGCCCTACCTCATGCTCATCGTCGTCGCCCTCGTCGCCCTGGCCTCGTCGCCGCTCATGCCCAAGGGCGCAGTACCCCTCGTCCCCGCCCTTCAAAGCTATTGGCTCTGGCTCCACGTCTCCGTGACCCTTCTCGGCGAGGCCTTCTTCGCCGTTGCCTTTGTCGCCAGTTTCCTCTTCCTCGCCGCCGCGAGCGAGGAGAAAAAGGAGCGGCTGGATGCCCTCGCTTACAGGGCCGTGGCCGTGGGCTTCCCCCTCTTCACGCTCGGGGGGCTCATCTTCGGCATGGTCTGGGCCTACCGGGCTTGGGGACGCTACTGGGCCTGGGATCCGAAGGAGGTCTGGAGCCTCGTCACCTGGCTCGTCTTCGCCCTTTACCTCCACACGAGGGTCGTCTTGGGCTGGAAGGGGAAGCGCTCGGCGATCATCGCCATCGTCGGCTTCCTGGCCGCCCTCTTCACCTACTTCGGCGTCAACTATCTGCTCGCCGGACTCCATAGCTACGCTTGATGAAGGACCCCCGATGAAGAAGACCGCCCCGCTCATGGTCGCCCTCCCGGTCGCCGTCCTCGCGCTCGTCCTGGCCGCAAAGGACCATGCCTACGCCGGCGCCTCAGCCTGCAAGCTCTGCCATAAGGCGGAGCTCCAGGGCCGACAATACGCGATCTGGGAATCGAGCCTCCACGCCAAGTCCTTCGCCAGCCTGGCCTCGGGCAATGCCGCCGAGATCGGCAAGTCCGTTGGCGTCGCCAACCCCGCCGAAAACGCGCAGTGTCTCGGCTGCCACGCGCCCCTCGCCGGCGCGGCTCCGGAGCTCAAGGCCGAAGGAGTGACCTGCGAGGTCTGCCACGGCCCGGGCAGCGCCTACAAAAAGCTGAGCATCATGCAGGATCGGGACAAGGCGGCCCAGAACGGGCTCATCATTTACCCTGATCCCGGGGCCATCCAGGCCCACTGCCTGAAGTGCCACCAGAGCCCTCACGGCAAATCCTTCGATTTCACGGTGGCCTGGGACGCGGTCAAACATCCCATACCCGGAAAGTGACCCCGGCCCATGGAGAGAGACGAAGCGCTGCGGCGGGGCCCGGGCCTCCTCCTCGCCGTTCTCCTGTCCTTCGCGACCGCCTTCGCCCGCTCCCCCTCCGCTCCGCAGGACGACAACCGCACCTGCCTCGTCTGTCACAGCGATGCCGAGCTCGAGTCCTCGGCCGGCACGCCGGTCTTCGTGGATCCGGAGCTCTTTGCGGCTTCCGTCCACGGCCGGGCCGGGGCGGCCTGTGTCGGCTGCCATGCCGATCTCAAGAGAGTCGAGGATTTCCCCCACGCCCCGGACCTCGAGGCCGTGACCTGCGCGGGCTGTCACAAGGATCACGGCCGGGCCTCCCCGGGCGGCGTCCACGGGACCTCGAGCCCCCGCCTGGTTGCGAGGCCGGTCCTCTGCAAGGACTGCCACGGCTATCACGCCGCCCTCCGTTCGTCCGACTCCCGTTCGACCGTCCACGCCGCTAACCGGCCCGCGACGTGCGCCAAGTGCCATTCGGGGGCGGGCGCGAATTTTTCCAAAGGACAGGTCCATGAGCTCGCGCCTGCGGCCCGATGGTCCCCGGCCGGCATCGTCCGGCTCGTTTACAGGATCCTGATCGGCGTCCTGACCGCTGTCTTCCTCGCGTATATCGGCGCCGATCTCCTCCGCTGGCGGAGAGAACAATGATGGAGACGAATTTGGATCCTGCCGTCCTCGTCCCCGACGACGAGGTCTTCGTCAGGATGAACCGCGCCGAGCGCTGGCAGCACGGCCTGCTCATGGCCTCGTTCATCGTCCTTGTGCTCACAGGTTTGCCTCTGCTCGCGAAAGACGCCGGATTTGTCCGCCTCGTCTTCGGCCGGGGCGGCCAGGCCCTGCGCGGCATCCTCCATCGCGCCGCCGCTTTTGTCCTCATCGCCGACCTTGGCTGGCATTTCCTCTACGTTCTCCTGACCGAAAGGGGGCGGCGGGCGATCCGCGACAAAGCGCCGCGCCCCCGGGACGTGAAGGACGCCTTCGCCCTCATCGGCCACGACGCCGGCCTGGCGGCCTTCCTCCATCGGCGCGGCCGGTTCCACCGCTTTTTCGATCGCCATCCCAATTGGCGGTTCGAGAAGAGACCGGAATTCGGCCGCTACAGCTTCATCCAGAAATTCGATTACTGGTCGCTCCTCGGCGGTTCAGCGATCATGATCATGACGGGCGTGTTCATGGCCGCCCCGGGACTCTCCCTGAGGCTCTTCCCGCTGTGGCTCCATCAGCTCTTCGTCGTGGTTCACGGCTGGGAGGCCGTCCTGGCCTTCCTGGCCGTATTGGTCTGGCACATGTACATGGCCCATCTCAACCCCGAGGTGTTCCCGATGAGCCGGGTCTGGCTCGACGGCAAGATGACCGGCGCGGACCTCCGCCGGCTCCACCCACGCGAATACCGGCTCATCTTGGAGGAGAGGGAACGGCTCTATTGCGAGCTCCTGGCCGTCGAGCGGGGCGATGGGGGCCGCGGGCCGGACCGGGGCGCGACGCCGGCCCCCTGAGCGGCCGCCCGCGCCTGACCGGCGCGCACCAGTCGGCCATCGACGCCGTCCGGCAGTGGATCTACGAGCCGATGATCATCAACGGCCGGCCCCGGCCGGTCGTCTTCGTGGTGACCGTCAGGTTCCAGCTGAAATAGCCCTACCGGAGGGCACCCGCCCAGAGGAGGGCCTCCGTGGCGCTCCCCCTTCAGGGGTGAGGAATATCCCCCCCGGAATCATCACCGGCGGGGATTGTACGCCCCGGCTTCCCGCCTGATAGTAAACTCTCGGAGCGAGAGGATATACCATGAGAATGCCTCGAGCCCGCGGGGGAAGCGGGATGGAAGGGCCATCGGTGCGCCGCAGCCGCGCCGCGGCGGCCCTCGTCCTGTGCCTCGTCGCCGCCGCGCTCGTCCTCCCGCCCCGGGCCCGGCCCGAGATCGTCGTCAAGCTGGAGGTCATCGCAGAAACGGCCGCCGTCCATCTTGAGCCCAGCGGCGGCAGCCCGATCCTCGAGACCCTCACCCGCGGCACGGTCGTCAAGCAATCGAGCGCCCACAAGTTCCGGACCAACTGGATCTACATCCTCTTCATCTCCTCGCGGTCTGGCCGGACGCTGGCCGGCTACATCGCGGACGCAGTCGTGCGCAAGCTCACCTCGACTATCAAGGTCATCGACCTGACCCCGGCGGAGAACGAGATCGCTGATCCGAAGGAGTTCGACCTGACGGCGACGCGGCTGCCCGAGGCCGAATGGGGCCGGACCAAGGAAGGCATCCTTCGGACCGAAGGCCGGCCGCTCAGCCGGGAGATCTCCGGGGACCTGGAATTCCTGCGCTACCACCGGAACGTGTTCGGCAAGAGATGCCTCATCACCTACGTCCTCGCCGACCGCCGGCTTTCCTCCATCCGCGTCCATCTCTTGGAAAGGTACGCCGACAAGGACCGCTATATCGCGGACTACAATAAGATCAGGGATTTCCTGAACGGGAAGGTCGGCGAGCCGCGCTACGACAACGTCGTCTGGAAGGATCGCGCCTACGCCGAGAGTGGAGAGAAGCTGGGCCTGGCCGTCACTTCGGGCTGCCTGAGCTTGTCCTCCGAATGGGTGTCCGGGGGCACGGGACTGCGCCTCAGCCTGACCGGAGAGAACAGCGAAATCCTTTTCGCCGCGGAGATCAACGACATCACGGGCAAGAATTCGGCCTCTTTCTAACCCTCCTTTCTGTCTTCGCCCCCTTTTCCGCCTACCCCCCGGGAGAGGGGGCCTCTATCCTAAGCGATCTCTTTCTGGACGAAGCTCATGCTGACGCGGTTCTTGCCCAGCCACTTGCTGTGCATCATGAGCTGCTCGCCGCGCTTGACCAGGGATTCGACCGTGTCGTAGCGCAGGACGAGACTGGCGCCCATGGATACCGTGGAGTTGAGCATGCCCGTCTCCGTCGTGATATAGGACTCGGCGACGAGGAGGCGGAGCTTGTTGGCCACGATGTCCAGGCGGCCCTCGTCGATGTTGAGGAGGGTGATCAGGAACTCTTCGGTGTCCCAGCGGCCGACGATGTCGAAGAAGCGAATGTTCTTGTAGAGCGTCCGGGCGACGGTCCGGACGATCTTGCCGGCGTTGAACCGGCCGTGCTTCTCGAGGATCTTGCCGTAGTTGTCGATGTCGACGTAGATCAACCCGAACGACAGGCCGTACTTCTGGAATTCCTCCAGGCGGGTGTTGAGCGTCATGTCCAGATACTGCTTGGAGGGGATCCCCGTCTCGGCCTCGACGAGGCCCATCTTCTCGAGCTCCACCAGCCCGAGGGGGATGGTCACCTTCGGCGCGGTGCTCGTGAACGTCTCGACCGCCCCGATGATCTCGCCGTCGTCCTTGAGCACGGGAATGATCCGCAGGGACGCGGGCATGCGGAACCCCGCCTTGTGCTGGAGGTAGACGTCGAGCGTCCGCGGGGCGCCGTCCCTGAGGGTCATGGCAACCGGGCACTTGTCGCGGCAGACATTGACGCCGCCGAAATCCACGAACAGGGCGGGATCCTCGAAGCACGCCCGGCCCAGGACGGCGGTCCCTTCCAGTCCGGTCAGCTGTTCAGCGGCCCTGTTCCAGTAGACGACCTTGCGGTCCTTGTTCAGCCAGACCACGGCGTCCTGGATCTGGTTGAGGACGCTGTTGCAGAGGTCCTTGGTCGCGCCGTGGAAGATCTCGAGGAGGTTGTCTTCGGCCATAATGATTCCTTTGATTTTTCTCTCATTCTAAAGTGCGGCCGGAATTTGTCAATGTTTTTTTCGGTTCGGGGGCGGTTGACACACCGCTAACCCCGTGTTATTCTACCGCCGCCGCCCAGGGGGTGCGCCGTCATGGACAAGCTTCTCGGGACACGACTCAGAAGGGCCCGCGAGGAGGTCAACCTCAGCCAGGGCGCGTTCGCCAAGTCCCTCGGACTGTCGTCGGAATACATCTCCCTCCTCGAGTCCGGCAAAAGGACGCCGAGCTTCGAGACCCTCCTCAAGATCGGCGGTTTCCTGAACAAGAACGTCTCCTACTTCTTCGAGGACAAGAGGCCTGCCTTCGAGAGCCTGTTCGTCCGGGCGGATGCGGACGAGAGGGTCCGCAAGGACCTCCTGAAATTCAAGGCCACTTGCGAGAAGTACCTTGGGCTCGAGGAGCAGACGGGCCGTCGGCTCGACCTCGCCCCCGAGTACGCCCGCATCTCCCCGGAACGCCTGGCCGAAGAGGAGCGACGCCGCCTCGGGCTGGGCAACGAGCCCATCCGCGACGTCCTGGCCTTGTGCGAGGTCAACGGCTGCCGGATCATCCGCCAGACGCTCCCGGAGGAAGCCCGGATCGCCGGCATCTTCGTCTTCGACGAGGAGCATAAGGCCGCCTTCGCCCTGGTCAACGCCGCCGAGCCGCCCGGATTCCAGACCCTCATCGCCGCCCACATCTACGGCCATTACCTCATGGACAGGGCAGACGGCCCGATCATCGACAATCCCGACGTCGTCGTCGACGAATACGTGTCGCTTTACCCGCCCCGGGAACAGTTCGCCCAGACCTTCGCCTCACGGTTCCTCGTCCCGCCGGGAAAGCTCCGGGAGCTCATCGAGAAGGGCCTCCGCTCGAGGAGCCTGGCTTTCGATGACGTCCTGTTCCTCAAGAGATATTTTGGCGTGAGCACGCGGGCCATGCTGCGGACCCTGCGGGGCCGGGGGTTCCTGCCGGAGGCGAAGTTCGAGGAGTTCTTCAAGCGGAATCCCGAGGACCGGGAGCAGGAGGTCTTCGGCAATCTCTCCGGGCAGGAGGAGCGGCGCTCGCGGGCTCTCTTCCGGAAATCCCGGACCATCGTTTCCGATCGCTTCCGGCTGCTCGCCGCCGAGGCTGCGGCCGCGGACAAGGCCCGGGGCGAGAACCCGCCCCCGCCGCCGAAAACAGGAGATACAGATGAGTAAAGCGCTCCGCATCTTGATCATCTTTCTCGTCGTTGACGCCGTGGCGCTGGGCGTCTACTTCGGGATCAAGGCCCTGGGCTCAGGCCGCGGCGAGGACCCGACGAAGGGCTATGACTGGGTCACCGTGGATGCTTATTCCCAGCCGGCGACGGAGCTCGAGCAGTTCATCAAGACCGACTACGAGGAGAAGGGGCTCCTCCCTCTGCAGCTCCGCAACTACGGCCGCAACGCCGCCATCCTCAAGAAATTCCGGGGTTCGAAGCTCGTCGGGGCCGGAGTCTCGGTCATGGAGATGACGTTCAAGGGCCTCGAGGATTGGGCCGTCGTGGACGTTTGGATCAAGGGCGAGGATGACCGGGAGATCCGCCGGACCATCCTCTACATCCTAACGGCGAACGAGTGGAAAGTCGGCGACAGTGGCCGGCTCGCGGATTGACGACGCGGCAGTTCGCCGAAGCGCCATGAGCATCCGATCCCTCAAGACCGACGTCCTCATCGTCGGCGCGGGTCCGGCCGGACTGACCGCCGGGATGTACGTGGCCCGGGCCGGGAAGAGGGCCCTCATCCTCGAAGGCCGCGGTGCCTCGCGCCTGCGGATCCCGTATACGATCGAGAACTATCCCGGCTTCCCGTCCATCGACAGCCGCGAGCTGCTGGACATCTTCCGCCGTCAATCGATCTCCTTCGGCGCCGAGGTCGCCGTCGGGGATGCCGTTGCCTTCGGACTCGAAGGCAGTCCGAAATACGTCACGACCAAGGAGGCCGTCATCGAGGCCAGCGCGGTCATCCTGGCCACGGGCAAGCCCCTCCCCAGGGAACGCCTGATCCCCGGCGAGGACAGGCTCGTTGGACAAGGCGTCAGCTACTGCGCCACCTGCGACGGGCCGCTGTTCCGGGGAGCGACCGTTGCCG
>Ga0316628_100003321_pt1 | contig 12363 bp, 11 predicted proteins | sample OWC_Aug_M2_C1_D5_FD_207648 | JGI IMG/M metagenome (GOLD analysis project Ga0316628, IMG submission 207648) | Wetland soil microbial communities from Old Woman Creek delta, Ohio, United States - OWC_Aug_M2_C1_D5_C | ecosystem: Environmental > Terrestrial > Soil > Wetlands | place: USA: Ohio...
CCTAGGTTCGACAGGCAAGCTGGCTCCGCAAGTGTATGACCCTATGCAGGAAAACGCAAGGGCAGGGGGCGCGGCGGCGGCGTTTCCGGCGCGGGCCGACCCGCAGGGACCGGCCAAAGGCAGGGCAAGGAGTCGCGCCAAAATGGCGCCTTCCGGGGACTGCATGAGTTTCGTGCCGCGCTCGCGCGGCCCCCGCGCCCCTGGCAGAAGGTTTGCTAGAAACCGCGGAGAGGTCAGACAAAGGAGATCGACAAACCCATGCCTCAGCCCCGCAGCCGTCAGGTCGTAACCTTGATGTTGATCGTTGGCGCCGTCGTGTTCGGGATGGTCCTGGCCGGCGGCTTGAAGCTCACTCCGGCGAGTCTCTCGGCCCCCGAGACGCCGGCCGCCAAGCCGGCGGCGGTGTCCGTCCCGCTGCCGAGCTTCGCCGACCTCGCCGAGTCCGCGCTCCCGGCGGTGGTCTCGATCGACGCGGTGACCATCGAGAAGGGACAGCGCGATCGCGGCGACGGGGAAGATCCGTTCGAGTTCTTCTTCGGGCCGCGCCGCCGCCCCCAGCAGCGTCCGGACGACGGCGGCGACCAGCAGCCCGAGGAGTTCCGCTCCGATGCCGGCGGCAGCGGCTTCGTGATCAGCCCCGACGGCTACATCGTGACCAACAACCACGTGGTCGAGGGTGCCACCCGGGTGGAAGTCCACATCGGTGACCGCCGACTGCCGGCGGTGATCAAGGGCACCGACGCGACGACCGATCTGGCGCTGCTGAAGATCGACGACGGCAACAACCTGCGCTATCTGCAGCTCGGCGATAGCGACCGGCTGCGGGTCGGCGAGTGGGTGATGGCGATCGGAAATCCGCTGCTGCTCGAGGGCACGGTGACGGTCGGCGTGGTCTCGGCCAAGGGCCGCTCGATCGGCATCAACGACCGCTCGTTCGAGAACTTCATCCAGACCGACGCGGCGATCAACCGCGGCAACTCCGGCGGTCCGCTGCTCAACGTCAACGGTGAGGTGGTGGGCATCAACACCGCGATGAACTGGGGCGCGAACTCGATCGGCTTTGCGGTGCCGGTGAACACCCTGAAGGACATCCTGCCGCAGCTGCGCGAGAAGGGGCGGGTGAGCCGCGGCTATCTCGGCATCAATGTTGGCAACCTCGATCCCGATCAGGCCGCGGCCTTCGGCCTCGCGTCGAAGGACGGCGCGCTGGTCGCCTCGGTCGACCCCGATACGCCGGCCGGCAAGGCGGGCGTCGAGCACGGCGACGTGATCCTGCAGGTCGACGGCCACAAGGTGAAGACCACTCGCGACCTGATCGACTACGTGTCGCGGCGCGGACCGGGCGCGACGGTGACCCTGACCCTGGTGCGCAATGGCAAGACGATGGAGCGCCCGGTGAAGCTGGGCGAGCGCCCGAGCCCCGAGGCCGAGAAGGAGACGCCGGAGGAGACCGGCCCGAGCGGCGTGCGCTGGCTGGGCCTCGACTACCAGAACCTGACGCCGGTGCTGCGCAACGCGCATGGCATTCCCGGCGACGTGCAGGGAGTGTTCGTCTCCGACGTCGGTGCGGCGAGCCCGCTGTACGACAAGGGCGTGCGGCCGGGAGACGTCATCACCGAGGTGAACGGCGAGAGCGTCAGCGGCGTCGCGCAGTTCGAGAAGGCGCTCGCCGGCATGAAGTCGGGCTCCTTCCTGCGCCTGTATCTGCGGCGCTTCGACCCGCGTTCTCCGCGCGCGGTCGGCTTCTTCGCGATCGTGCGCGTGCCGTGATAGACGCCGTGTCCGCGTGACACGACGTCGGGGCCGGTCTTCGCGGGCCGGCCCCTTTCCTTTTCTCCCTTCCGATAGGATCGCCAGGTGCCGCCGAAGGAATCCATTCGCGCCTCCGTCCTCGTGGTCGACGACGAGGCGGCGATTCGCGAGAGCCTGCGCATGATCCTCGAGTACGAGGGCTACCGCGTCGAGGAGGCGGCGAGCGGCGCGGCGGCCCTGGCGCGGGTGGCCGACTCCCGCCCCGACGCGGTGCTGCTCGACATCAAGATGCCCGAAATGGACGGCCTGGCGCTCCTCGCCGCGTTCCGCGAGCGCGGCTACGACATGCCGGTGCTGATGATCAGCGGGCACGGCGACGTGTCGACCGCGCTCGAGGCGGCGCGGCGCGGCGCCTACGACTTCTTCGAGAAGCCGCTGCAGCGTGAGCGCGTGCTGCTCGGCCTGCGCAACGCCATCGAGAGCTCGCGACTGCGCAGCGAGAACCGGCTGCTGCGCCACGAGCCCGACGACCTGGTGGGGAGCTCGCCGCCGATGCGCCGGCTGCGCGAGACGGTCGAGCGCGCCGGCCCGACTCCCGCCACCGTGCTGATCACCGGCGAGAGCGGCACCGGCAAGGAGCTGGTGGCGCACGCGCTGCACGACGCCAGTCCGCGGCGCGAGCGCCCTTTCGTGCAGGTCAACTGCGCGGCGATCCCCGAGGAGCTGATCGAGTCCGAGCTGTTCGGCCACGAGAAAGGCAGCTTCACCGGCGCGGTGCGCAAGGCGGTCGGCAAGTTCGTGGCCGCGGACGGCGGGACGATCTTCCTCGACGAGATCGGCGACATGTCGGCCCGCACCCAGGCCAAGGTCCTGCGCGTCCTGCAGAGCGGCGAGGTCGAGCCGGTGGGCACGGAGAAGAGCGTCCAGGTCGACGTGCGGGTCATCGCCGCCACCAACCGCAATCTCGAGGACGAGATCGCGGCCGGCCGCTTCCGCGAGGACCTCTACTTCCGCCTGAACGTGATCCCGGTCCGCACCCCGCCCCTGCGCGAGCGCCTCGACGACGTCCCGGCGCTGGTCGAGTACTTCGTGCGACGCTACGCGCAGGCCAACAACTACCGGGCGCGCAGCTTCCTCCCCGACGCCGTGGCCTTCCTGCAGGGACTGCCGTGGAAGGGCAACGTTCGCGAGCTGAAGAATCTCGTCGAGCGCGCCCTGATCCTGACCAGCGGCGAGGCGATCTCGCGCCAGGACCTGGTCGAGGTCGCGGGCTCCGGCAGGGCGGTCGTCTCCGAGGCGCTGCTCTCGGTCGCCACGCTGCGCGAGTTCCAGGAGCTGTCCGAGAAGCTGTTCCTGACTCACAAGCTCGAGGCCAACGACTGGAACGTGACCCGCACCGCGCAGTCGATCGACACCCCGCGCAGCAATCTCTACAAGAAGCTCGAGCAGTACGGCATCCGCCGCGCCGAGGCCGGCTCCGATGATTGACGAACCCTCCCTGCGTGCCCTGCTGGAAGAGAGCGGCGCGCTGCGCGAAGGGCACTTCCGCCTCTCCTCCGGCCTGCATTCGCCGGCTTACGTGCAATGCGCGTTGCTGCTCCAGGAGCCGGCTCGGGCGCGGCGTCTGGGCGGCGAGCTGGCGCGGCGGCTCGCCGAGCACCGGCCGGAATCGGTGCTCTCACCGGCCCTCGGCGGGGTCGTCATCGGTCACGAGGTGGCGGCCGCGCTCGGGGTGCCGTTCCGCTTCACCGAGCGTCAGGAGGGCGCGATGGCCCTGCGCCGTGGATTCGCGCTGCGCCCGGGCGAGCGGGTGGCGGTCGTGGAGGACGTCGTGACCACCGGCAAGTCGACCCGCGAGTGCGCCGCCGTGGCGACGGCGTCGGGAGCCGAGGTGGTCGCGATCGGCTCGATCCTCGACCGCAGCGGCGGCCGGCACGGCTTCGAAGCACCCTACGTGGCACTGATGGCGCTCGACCTGCCGGCCTACGATCCCGCCGAGTGCCCGCTGTGCCGGGCCGGCCGGCCGATCGAGAAGCCGGGTAGCCGGCCGGGCTGAGCGCCGGGCAGGGGCGCTTCAGCAACGCTCCGTTTCAGGGCAGGATCTCGGCATTCCCACGACGCCGGCGCTTGGGAGAGAATCGTGTTCATGACAGAGATGGCTTTGTCCTACCTGCCGATCGAGATCAAGAGCTACCTGCCGAGTGGCTGGAGCCTGCCCGAGGACCCGACGGGACAATGGGATGCGCGGCGCGGCGCCTGGACGGTCACGGTCTTCGACGTTGCCGACCAGGACTGGAAGCTGTCGGTGAAGGCGGCCGACGCCGGGCGGCTGGGCCGCCTGGAGGCCCTGCGCCGCGCAATGGGCACGCTGTACCGCGAAGGTCTCGGCAAGTATTCGTAGAACCAGGGCGAGAGGGGAAGAGGCGATGCGTATCGAGCTCAGCGAAGAGCAGCAGATCCTGCGCGACACCGTCCGGCGCTTCGCCGAGGAGGTGGTGAAGCCGCGCGCCAAGCAGATCGACGAGAGCGGCGAGTTCCCGCGCGCCTTCTTCGATCAGGCCGGCGAGCTCGGACTCGCCGGGGTCGCGGTGCCCGAGCAGTACGGCGGTGCCGGCATGGACGGCGTTTCGTACTGCGTGGCGATCGAGGAGATCAGCCGGGTGTGCGCGACGAGCGGCGTGATCCTGTCGGTGAACAACTCGCTGGTCTGCGACCCGATCCTGAAGTTCGGGAACGAGGAGCAGAAGCGCGAGTTCCTCACGCCGCTCGCCAGCGGCAAGAAGCTGGGCTGCTTCGCGCTGACCGAGCCGGGGGCGGGCTCGGACGCCGCGGCGCTGCGCTCGACGGCGCGGCGCGAGGGCGACAGCTATGTCCTCAACGGCAACAAGATCTTCATCACCAACGGCACCGACGCCGACCTGGCACTCGTCTTCGCGAGCGTCGACCTCGAGAAGAAGCACCGCGGCATCACCTGCTTCATCGTGCCCAGCGACGCTCCCGGGTACAGCCACGGCACCCACGAGTTCAAGCTCGGGGTGAACGCCTCGGGGACGACCGAGCTCGCGTTCCAGGACCTGCGCGTCCCGGCGAAGAACCGCCTCGGCGAGGAGGGCGACGGGTTCAAGATCGCCATGGCGACGCTCGACGGCGGCCGGGTCGGCATCGCCGCCCAGGCGGTCGGCATCGCGCGCGGCGCGATGGAGGAGGCGCTCGCCTACGCCCAGCAACGCGAGCAGTTCGGCAAGTCGCTGTCCGAGTTCCAGGCCATCCAGTTCTACCTCGCCGACATGGCGACCGAGATCGACGCCGCACGCCTGCTGACCTGGAAGGCGGCCTGGGCCAAGGAGCACCAGAAGCGCTATTCGCTCGAGGCGGCGCAGGCCAAGCTGTTCGCCTCCGAGATGGCGCAGCGAGTGACCAACAAGGCGCTGCAGATCCACGGCGGCTACGGCTACACCAAGGAATACAACGTCGAGCGCTACTTCCGCGACGCGCGCATCACCGAGATCTACGAGGGCACCTCGGAGATCCAGAAGATGGTGATCGCGGACTGGGTGCTGAAGGCGGTGTAGGTCTGTTGCCGAGCGAGTCGCTGGAGCGAGTGTGCGCGGGCCGCCGAGATTCTCCGGCGGCTCGTGCTATGTCGGTGCCGCTCGACGGCGGGAAGCGAAGCGAGCCGCCAGGTTGCTCCGGCGGCGGCGGCCCGTTTCACGGGCGGTCGAGCACGCGGCGCACGGCTACGGGCAGTTGAAGGCGGTCGTATCGGCGATCGCCGGGGCGCGTGTGCCCAGGTGATTGATGTAGTGCCGCTGCCCGCCTAGCTGCGTGTCGGTGACCACGATGTTGTAGCCCTGGTTGGTGAGGGCGCCGCCGAACACCCAGTAGTGGCCGTTGACCACGCAGGCGTTCAGCACTTTGACCATGACCTCCCAGTTGGTGTCGTTGTAGAACCAAAACAGACCGGTGTCGATCGAGCCGGTGCGCACGGGAACCCCGAAGCCGCCGTTGCTGCTGTTGGTGACGTCGTAGATCGCCATCAGGAAAGCGCCCCTCAAGCAGACGGTGTTCAAGACCGGCACGTCGAGGTAGGCCCCGCAGGAACCCTGGACGAGGACGGCCGTGCTCGCGGAGCCGACGATAGGCTCGCAGTGGATCGTGTTCTGGAACGCCCCAGACTCGTTAGTGCTGTAGCCGCTGGTCACCAGATAGTAGGTGTCGGCCGGCAGAGTCAGGAGGTGCCCCGGCCCGGCATTGGGAAGGTAGGAAGTGCTGTTCAGCGCGACGTGAATGCCGTCGTCGTTGCCGCTGACGATGTTGCTGAGCGGCGACCCCGAGCTGAATGCGTGACGGTAGAGGTGAATCGTCCCGTCGAAGGACTGCGCGCTCACCACATAGCAGCGGGAGTCGGCGAGAACCTTGAATGCTTGAACGGAGTAGCGCGGGGTCGAGGTGCCGATGATGGACGACGGAGGATCACCCACATGCGGGCGATGCCAAGTCGGCCCGTCACTGGTGTTGCCGAGGAATGTCTGGACGGACTCGCCGAGAAGCGGGGCCGCGATAAGCGCCGTAGCCGCGGCGAGCAGGGGAATTCTGCGCATTTTGGGGCTCCTTTTCTTGCGCGCACGACGGGCGCGGTTTCGCGCATCGAATCAGACTGTCTGGAGCTCCGGAACTTCAGGTTACTCCTGCTTCCTCTGTACCTGCAAGACTGCGAATCTTGAGCCTCGGCTCACCCGGGCAGGAGGGAGGAGAACGCGTCGAGCCGCCGGTCTCCCCGGCGGCTCGACGGTCTGCAACCTCTGGCGAGGGAAGACGAGTTATGGGCAGGTCGCGAACGCCGTGGTGTCGGCGATCGCCGCGGCGCGGGTGCCATAGGGATTGGTGTACTGCTTTTGCGGATCCCCGGCGACTCCACGGTCCGTGATCACGATCCGGTAGCCCTGGTTGGTCAGGGCGCCGCCGAAGACCCAGTAGCGGTTGTTCACGGCGCAGGCGTTCAACACTTTGAGCATGACCTCCCAGTTGGTGTCGTTGTAGAACCAGAAGAGCGCCGTATCGATCGACCCGATGCGCACCGGCACGCCGATGTGGGTCGAGCTGTTCGTGACGTCCACGATCTCCGTCAGGAAGCGGTTGCCCAGGCAGACCGTGTTCTCGACCGGCCGGCCGATGTAATAGCCGCACGAGCCCTGGACCAGGACCGGCGTAGCGGTGCCGACCCCAGGCGCCTCGCAGTGGATGGTGTTCTGGAACGCCCCGTACGAGCTGGTGCCGAAACCGGTGGTCACCAGGTAGTACGTGCCGGCCGTGAGGTTGAGGTGGGTCGGCGAGGTGGGTGCGCCGTAGGGGAGATAGGAGGTTCCGATCCCGAAGACGCCATCGTCGTCGCCGGATACGACGTTGTCGAGCGGGCTCGCCGGGTTGAACGACCCCTGGTAGATGAACAGGTACCCGTCATAGCCCTGCGCGCTGACGATGTAGCAGTTGGAGTCGTTGAGCAGCTTGAACGACTGGACGTTGTAGCGCGGGGTGCTGGTGCTGAGGCTGGTGGGTGGATTGCCCTGGACGGGCCGGGTCCAGGTAGGACCGACGCTGGTGTTGCCGACGAATGTCTGGACGGACTCGCTGAGGACCGGAGCGGCGATCAGGACAACCGCGGCTGCGAGCAGGAGGACGCGTCTCACAAGGGGGCTCCTTTCTGTGGCCGAACGCAAGCACGCGACCGCGCAGCGCGCGTCCGACGATCTGGAAGTGGAGCTCCCAAGTTCGAGGTTACTCCTCACCTGTCCGGAATCGCAAGACCGGAAATGCCAGCCCGGGCTCGCACCGAACCGACCTGAATCGGGCCGATGGATCGAGCCGCCGAGGATGCCGGCGGCTCGATCCACCAGCCTGCGATGTCGAGTTGGGAAGCTACGGGCAGGTGGCGAACGCTGTGGTGTCAGCGATCGCCGGGGCACGCGTCCCCAGCGTGTTGACGTAGTGCCTTTGGTCAGGGTGCGGGAACACTGAGTCCTGGTCGGTGATCACCAGGTTGTAGGCCTGGTTGGTCAGCCCGCCGCCGAACACCCACCAGTGATTGTTGATGGCGCAGCCGTTCAGAACCTTGACCATGAACTCCCAGTTGGTGTCGTTGAAGAACCAGAACAGCGAGGTGTCGGTCGAGCCGATACGCACCGGCACGCCGAAGCCCCCGTTCGAGCTGTTGCTCACTTGGAAGATCGCGGTCAGGAAACGATCGCCGAAGCAGACAGCATCCTCAACCGGAATGCCGGTATAGAAGCCGCAAGAGCCCTGGACGAGCACCGGGACGTTCGCACTGCCGGTGGTCGGCTGACAGTGGACCGAGTTCTGAAAGCTGCCGAAAGCACTCGAGCTGAATCCGGTCGTTACCAGATAGTAAGTGCCTGCCGCCAAATCCAGGAAGGACCCAGTGGTGAACCCGGGGCCGACTGGCCCACTGTGGGGAATAAAGGACGTACCGACACCGAGCAATCCATCGTCGTCACCGCTGATGGCGCCGGCGAGCGGGGCGCCAGGGTTGAACCCGCCCGCGTACAGGAAGATGTATCCGTCGAAGGCCTGGTTACTCACGATGTAGCAGTCGGACTCCGTGAGCAGCTTGAAGGCCTGCACGGAATACTGCGAGGTGGTGCTGCCGGCCGCGGGGGGGTCGCCCTGGTTGGGCCGGGCCCAGGTCGGTCCGCCGGTCGTGTTGCCGACGAAGGTCTGGACGGACTCGGCGAGGATTGGGGCGGCCAGCAGGATGGCGGCCAGGACGAACAGCAGGGTGCGTCTCATGGGGTACTCCTTTCTGCGGTCGACGCACGGGAACGCGTCTCGTTCAGGGACGTCGACAGCCTTGGAAACGAAATGTTGAACGGACACTACTCCCGTGTTTCTGCCGGTGCAAGGCGGGTAGAATCGCGACATGGCCGCGATTGCCTCCTCCGACCTCGCCCGGTCCACCTCGGCTCCCGATTTCGCACTCTCCGAGGAGCAGGATCTCCTGCGCGAGCAGATCCGCCGTTTCGCCGAGGAGCGCATCGCACCGGGAGTGCGCGAGCGCGACCGCAACCACGAGTTCCCGCGCGACCTCCTGCGCGAGATGGGGGAGCTGGGTCTGCTCGGCATGCTGGTCCCCGAGGCCTACGGTGGCGCCGGGATGGATCCCCTTTCCTACGTCGTCGCGCTCGAGGAAATTGGCCGCATCTGCCCGTCGCTCGCGGTGACCATGAGCGTCACCAACTCGGTGTGCTGCTGGCCGATCTGGCGCTACGGCACCGAGGAGCAGCGCCGCGGCTTCCTGCCGCGGCTGGCATCGGGCGAGTGGATCGGCGGCTTCGGGCTCACCGAGCCGGGCTCGGGGAGCGACGCGGGCGCGATGCGGACGACTGCCCGTCGCGACGGCGACTCGTGGGTCCTGCAGGGCGAGAAGGCGTGGATCACCAATGCCGGCGAGGCGCGCGTTTTCGTGGTGCTGGCCAAGACCGACGTCGCGGCGGGCAAACGCGGGATCAGCGCCTTCGTGGTCAACGCCGACGCGCCGGGCTTCAAGATCGGACGGCCGGAGGAGAAGCTGGGCCTGCGCGCCTCGCTCACCGCGCCGCTCTTCTTCGACGACTGCCGCATTCCGGCCGCGAGTCTGCTCGGCGCCGAGGGGCAGGGCTTCAAGATCGCGCTGGCGACGCTCGATCACTCGCGCCTGGGGATCGCCGCCCAAGCGGTGGGCATCCATCAGCGGGCGCTCGAACTGGCCGCTGCCTACGCCAAGGAGCGCGTGCAGTTCGGGGTGCCGATCGGCGAGCACCAGGCGATCCAGTTCATGTTGGCGCGCATCGCGACCGAGCTCGCCGCGGCGCGCGCGCTGACCCAGGCGGCGGCGCTCGCCGAGGAGGGGCGTGACGCCGGACGGCTGGCCGCCGAGGCGAAGCTGTACGCCGCCGAGGCCGCCAACCGCGCCTGCTACGACGCGCTCCAGGTGCATGGCGGCAACGGCTTCTGCGAGGACTACGAGATCGCCCGCCTGTACCGCGACGTGCGGGTGACGACGATCTACGAGGGGACCAGCGAGATGCAGCGGCTGGTCATCGCCCGACACCTTCTTGCCTGAGGCGGCGCTCGACGCCGGCGCCCCGACCGGGCGGCGCTTGACCGTATAATCGCGCCCGGGGAGGGTCACACCGATGGCCGTCAAGGACAAGCCGCAGCCTGCCGAGAACACCGGCTCCACCCGGGGCACGATCCTGCGCGACGAGGTGGAGCGCGCGGTCGAGTCCGGGCGCCAGCGCTGGGAGGCCGCGGCGCATCGCGCGGAAGCGAAGCAGCCGCACTGGAAGCGCGACTTCACGACCGTCTCCGGCATGGAAGTGCCAGCGCTGGTCACCGCTGACCAGGTCGCCGACGTCGATCCGGTAGCCGAGATCGGCGTCCCTGGCGAGTTTCCGTACACCCGCGGCATCCATCCCACCGGCTATCGCGGCAAGGTGTGGACCATGCGGCAGTTCGCCGGCTTCGGCACCGCCGCCGACACCAACCAGCGCTTCAAGTACCTGCTCGAGCACGGCCAGACCGGCCTGTCGGTGGCCTTCGACCTGCCGACGCTGTACGGCTACGACTCCGACCACGCGATGGCCAAGGGCGAGGTCGGCAAGTGCGGCGTCGCGATCGACTCGCTCCACGACATGGAGACCCTGTTCGACGGCATCCCGCTCGGCCAGGTGTCGACGTCGATGACCATCAACTCGACCGCGCCGATCCTGTTCGCGATGTACCTGGCGGTGGCCGAGAAGCAGGGCGTCGACATCCGCAAGGACGTCGCGGGGACGCTGCAGAACGACATCCTCAAGGAGTACATCGCGCAGAAGGAGTACATCTTCCCGCCGCGCCCCTCGATGCGGCTGATCACCGACCAGTTCTCCTTCGCGGCGCGCGAGGTGCCGCGCTGGAACACGATCTCGATCTCCGGCTATCACATCCGCGAGGCCGGCTCGACGGCGCTCCAGGAGCTCGCGTTCACGCTGCGCGACGGCATGGAGTACGTCGAGTACGGGGTGCGCGCCGGCCTCGACGTCGACGTCTTCGCGCCGCGCCTGTCGTTCTTCTTCAACAGTCACAACGACTTCTTCGAGGAGATCGCGAAGTTCCGCGCGGCGCGCAAGATCTGGGCGACCGTGATGCGCGAGCGCTACGGCGCCAAGAGCGAGCGCTCCTGGATGCTGCGCTTCCACACCCAGACGGCGGGTTGCTCCCTGACGGCGCAGCAGCCGGTGAACAACGTGGTGCGGACGACCGTGCAGGCGCTCGCCGCGGTGCTCGGCGGCACCCAGTCGCTGCACACGAACTCGCTCGACGAGACCCTCGCCCTGCCGACCGAGGAGACGGCGCGCATCGCGCTGCGCACCCAGCAGATCCTGGCCCACGAGTCGGGGGTCATCAACACCATCGATCCGCTCGGCGGCAGCTGGTTCGTCGAGGAGATGACCCGCCGCATGGTGGACGGCGCGTTGGATTACTTCCGCCGCATCGACGAGCTCGGCGGCATGGTGGAGGCGATCGAGGCAGGCTTCCCGCAGCGCGAGATCATGGAAGCGGCGTACGCCTACCAGCGCTCGGTGGAGAAGCAGGAGAAGCTGATCGTCGGGGTGAACGCCTTCCAGCTCGAAAACGAGCCGCCGGTCGACACCCTGTACATCCCGGAGAGCCTGGGCGCCGAGCAGGTCGCGGCGCTCGATCGGGTGAAGGGGAAGCGCGACGCCGGTGCCGTCCTGCGGACGCTCGACGGACTGCGGCGCGCAGCCGCCGGCACCGCGAACACCATGCCGCTGATCCTCGACTGCGTGAAGGCCTACTGCACGGTGGGCGAGATCAGCGACGCGCTGCGCGAGGTCTTCGGCACCTACGAAGAGCCTGCCGTCTTCTGAGCTGGCCGGCCGCGATGAACTCGCTCCTGACCGCCAGCCGCTCGCTGCTCGCCTACACGCTGTGGGCAGACGCGGTGCAGCTTCGCGCCCTCGAGGAGGTGGCGGCCGCCGACCTCGAACGCGAGACCGGAGCGAGCTTCGGCACCCTGCTCGGCACCACGGCGCACATCCTGGTGGCCGAGCGGAAATGGCTGGCGCGATTCCTCGGCATGCCACTCGATCCCGAGCCTCAGATCGCGCAGTACGCCGACCTGCCGTCGCTGGTGGCGGGCTTCGAGGAGTTCTCGCCCGAGCTCGAGTACTTCATGGCGTCGCTCACCGAGGAGCAGCTTGGAGCGGAGATCGCCGTGCCAGGTGCGGAGGGCGGTGCGGCTGCCCTGCCGCTCTGGCAGGCTCTGGTGCACCTGGTGAACCACGGGACCTACCACCGCGGGCAGGTGACGACCCTCTTGCGCCAGCTCGGCTACGTGCCTCCGGCGACCGACCTCGACACCTTTTTCCTGGCGCGAAGGCGCGCCTGACAGCGGCGGCAGAACCCGGAACTTTGCTATGCTGAATGAGTTATGGCCGAGCGCAAGCTTCGCATCCTGATCGCCAAGCCGGGGCTGGACGGCCACGACCGCGGCGCCAAGGTGGTGGCGCGGGCGCTGCGCGACGCCGGCTTCGAAGTGATCTACACCGGCCT
>Ga0316628_100003323_pt1 | contig 12362 bp, 13 predicted proteins | sample OWC_Aug_M2_C1_D5_FD_207648 | JGI IMG/M metagenome (GOLD analysis project Ga0316628, IMG submission 207648) | Wetland soil microbial communities from Old Woman Creek delta, Ohio, United States - OWC_Aug_M2_C1_D5_C | ecosystem: Environmental > Terrestrial > Soil > Wetlands | place: USA: Ohio...
CTTCGCGGGTGGGCTCCGGATGATGGTCAAGAAAATCTTTCGCCGCCATCAGCATTCCCGGGGTGCAAAAACCGCATTGAACTGCCCCGTGCCTGATAAAGGATTCCTGCAAGGGGTGAAGCCTGTGTTGATCCGTCGCCAGACCTTCGATCGTCGTAATGTCTGCTCCGTCACAATCAGCAGTCAAGAGAAGACACGAGTTCACCGCCCGACCATTCAAGATGACGATGCAGGCACCACACTCCCCTGTACCGCACCCCTCTTTTGTTCCGGTCAGTCCCAATCTCTCTCTTAGCGTTCCGAGCAACCTTTCGTCAGGAGAGACCTCCAAAGCATAGTCTTGGCTGTTGACGGTTAGAGAAATCTTCTGCCTTCCCAATCCTTATTCCCCCACGAATCAGCCAATGCGCGCAAGGGCTGAAACCATTTTCCTCACCAGAAAGTGAACCATTTTTTTCCTATAGTCTGCGGAAGCACGGATATCTGAGATGGGTTTTGTCTCTTCAACGGCAGCTTCTGTACACTGCTGGATCAGCTCCGGTGTAACCCTCTTATCCTTAAGGACGGACTCCGCCTTTTTTGCCCGGATGGGCGTTGGCGCAACGGCTCCCAGGGCTATGCGTATTTCAGAACAGCGTTTATGTTCATCCATCCCTATAGCCACACATACATTAACAATTGCTATCTCCATCGCCTTTCTTAGCCCGAGTTTTTCATAATCGGCAACCCACCCCGATTTGGGTCGTAACAAAAATCCTTTGAGGATTTCTCCTCTCTTGAGTATGTTCGTTGAAGGCCCTGTGAAAAAGTCCTCTAGGTCAATAGCCTTTTCGCCCGAAGGGCTCACGATGATAACCTTTGCATCATAAGCCAATAGCGGTGGTGCTGTGTCCGCTGAAGGAGAAGCATTGCAAATGTTCCCTCCAATCGTTGCCAGATTTCTAATAGAGGGAGAACCCACCCAATGAGAAGCCTTTGCCAGCGCAGGAAAATACTGGTTCACCAAGGGGGACTGAGCGACCTCTGCGTGCTTTACCATCGCCCCTACAAAAAGATCCCCCTCCGCCGTCTTCTCCATCTGCTTCAAATCTTCTACATCCGTTAGGGATATAGCGATGATCTCAGGACTCGATTCAACGCCGTGTTGAATCAGAAGGTCTGTGCCACCGGCAAGGATCTTTGCTGATCCTGAATAAGAGGTCAATAGATCAAGGGTTGCCTGTAAGCTGGCAGGCCGAAGGTGGTCTTTGATTGGCATTTTGACCGGCAAGTGCCCCGTCCCGTCTTAACAGGGTCGGCAGGAGCTTCACTTTTCTAATATCCCATAAGAAACCTTGGTAACACGAGCGAAAACCAAGGGACATAAGTGACGACGAACAAGAACCCGATCATGGTCAAGATATAGGGGAGAATGGGTTTAATGATCGAACTCATCGGCACTTTCGCAATCCCTGAGGCAATAAACAGCGAGATGCCATAAGGGGGCGTCGTGAACCCTATGCCAAGATTCATCACCACAAACGTACCGAAGTGAACCGGATCTACCCCGAGTTTCACAGCTACTGGGAACAGAATGGGAACCAGGATGATTACCGAAAGGGAGGCATCGAAAAACATTCCCATGATTAAGAGAAGGATGTTGACTGCAAACAGGAAAACCAGCCTCCCCCCAGGGAGGTTGAGCATAAAATCCGCTAACTTAACAGGTATCTGCTCCTTGGCCGTCACCCATCCGAAACCATACGAGATGCCGACGATCAACATCACTACTCCAGAAACAACCGCAGCATCCCACAGGATCCCAGGAAGTTGAGAGAGCTTTATCTCTTTATAAAGCACAACCGAAAGGAAAAAACCGTACACGACAGCAACAGCCGCTGCCTCGGTGGCTGTAAAAATTCCCAAAATGATACCTCCAAGAATAATCACTCCCATAAACAGGGAAAGAACTGCTCTCTTCGAGGCCCGCAAGAATTGTCCGAAATTGGCCCTCTCTTCCCGAGGGAAATTGTTCTTACGGGCAATGACATACGTCAGTGCCATGAGGATGATTCCCATGCTAATGCCGGGGACAAAACCGGCCAAAAACAGGGCCCCGATCGAGGTGTTCGTCAGACTTCCAAAGACAACCATGGTCAAGCACGGAGGGATCAGAACCCCCATCCCTCCTGCCGCAGTCACCAGGGCGGCAGAAAAGTTCGAAGCATAGCCTCTCTTCTTCATCGCGGGGATCATAATGCTGCCGATGGCCGCCGTATCAGCAGCTGAGGATCCCGAGATATCGGAAAAAAAGATGGTCGCCACCATGACCACCATCCCCAAGCCGCCTCGAATGTGTCCCACCATTGCATTCGAGAGTTCAACGATGCGTTTCGAGATTCCACCGGTCTCCATGAGCATACCAGCCAGCACAAACAGGGGAACAGCGAGATATGGAAAATGGGCTAAGCCTGAGAATATTTTCTGAGGCAAAAGTTCGAGAGGGATACCTCCCCAGAGAAGCGCTCCCAGGGTCCCCACGCCAAGAGCAAAGACGATCGGAGCGCCCAGGATGAGGAGGATAAGAAAGATCGCAAAGAGAATAAAGGACATCAGTTTTCTATCTCCTGATTTTTTCCCAAGAATAACCTGACCGTCTGAATTGCCAAATGGATAAACATGATGGCCGCCGAGATTGGAAGGACGGCGTAGACAAAGGATACCGAATATTGCAGGGCTGCCGTCAGCTGGGATTTCATGGTGACTGTCAGCTTTGCGCCATAAATGAAGAGAACAGCCAGCAAAAATAGAATCGCGAGATTATACAATCCCGCAATCATTTTCTGCATCTTAGAAGGGAAAAGGTTGACGATGAGATCGAGACGGGGATGCTCATTCCTATACAACCCGATGCTCGCACCCAGAAGAGACATCCAGACAAAGGCAAAGCTGCCAAGCTCTTCAGACCAGTCCAGAGGATGGTTTAGAACATATCGGAATAAGACCTGCAAAAAGACGATGATGGTCATGGACGCCAGTAAGACCGCGGCCAGATATTTTACCACCTCGTTAAGCCCGTTACTGATTCGATCCAGAAGACTCGCTTCCATTTCCCGCCTGTTCCGGTGACAAAAAAATCCAGAATGCTTATCTGGACTCAATGGAGATAAAACTATGGAGGGAGGGAAGGCCCCCCCGAAAAATCTTCCCTCCGCTCCAATTGATCGACGTTTATTTCACAGCCTTTATCTTCTCAACGACGTCCATTCCTATCTTCTGGGAATACTTGTCACTGACCGCCTTTGATGCCTTTCTGAAGGCCTCGATATCGGCGGTGTTAAATTGAACCTTGTTTTCTCTGACCAGCTTTCCAATAATCTTGTAATCGATGTCCTTGGTGATCTGAACTGCCTCTGGAATCAAGGCTTTTGCGGTATCCACAATCACCGCCTGCACGTCCTTTGGCAGAGAATCGAATTTCTTCTTGGACATGGTGAGTACGAAGGACTGATACATGTGGTTTGTAACGGAAAAAATGGGGGCCACTTCGTAATGTTTCATGATGTCATACGAATAGGGCTCCAGACCGGCTGCATCAATGACCCCTTGCTGAAGCGCTGTGTAAACCTCTCCAAAGTTCATGGGGGTTGCTTTCGCCCCCCAGGAGTTTACAAGATCAATGTACAGAGGATTCTGGATGCACCGGTACTTCATCCCTGCCATGTCGGCAGGTTTAAAAATGGGTTTCTTACGGTTGTAAACATCCCGAAACCCTAGATTCATACAGGCCAGAACCATAATACCGTGAGTTTCCATCTTCTTATTGATCGATTGACCGATTGGCCCGTTCATGACCTTGATCGCATGGTCTATATCTCGATAGAGAAATGGAATGTCAATGTAGACCATCTGCGGCTCCCAGAGAGCCAAGAGTGAACTCTGGACAATGGCCATATCCACCGTACCGATCTTTTCTCCTTCGATGGTATCCTTTTCGCCTCCGAGTTGCCCTGAATGGTAAATCTTGATGGAGACTTTATCCCCAGCCTTCGCCTCCACCATCTTTTTGAACCTCTCAGAAACGATGGTATAGACAAAGAAGGGTGGCGCCTCGTTGGCCAAGGAAAGCTCCACCTTTTGGGCAAAGGTTGGATGGGGGGAAAGAATGAAAATCCCTCCCATCAGGAACAAAAAAGTCAATAAACTCGACAACGCTTTTTTCCTAAATTCCATAATCTCTCCTCCTTAGTGATTTGGTTTTTTGAAATCTGGTTCTGTAGGAAATCTTTTCCCCCCTTTCTCGTCTTGGTGCGTTCACTGTAAATCATGCAAGTATTTTTTTAACAATATTAATGTCTGTTGTCAACACGACATTAAGAGCACGACATTAAGAGCTCTAAAAGACTACTTTGTTTGTCAACCCCATTGGCATCAAGGATACGAAGTGTTACCATAGGGTGAACTTCGAGATGATGAGCGTCCAAAAAGGAGGAACCCGAATGGCCCACCCCATTGATCAAACATCCTTTCACCTGGGGGTCATCTTTGCTTTTTCCGAAATGGTGGCTGCCGATCTAAAAAAAATGGCTTTGAGTCTACCTTTCTCACCCAAAGACTACGAGCGTCTTGTTAAGGATGCAAAAAGAATCGCTAGAGAAGAAGGCGTTAGAATTAGATTGGAGAAACATCTTCTCACCACGGATCTTTTCTCGGAAGAATTTACAAGAGGGAAATGGGTTTTCATTATCTATAAATACCCATGGGTTCTGAAGAAATACTTTTCTTTGAAATCGAGGAAAGATCGGTTGATCCGTGAGAATCATTACAAAGGTAAAAAGAGAGAGGCCATTGCCGTTGGATTTGGGAATTTGTTAAGCTATCGGAAAGATGTGATCAGGAGGAAGCTCAGGGGGAAAAGCAGATAAATGGAAGAACGGTTCGGAATCAAGAAGGCAAAGTTCGATGGGGTGGAGAGGCTAACCCTGTCCCATTTGCCAACTCCCCTGGAATACGCTTCCCGTTTGACTCAGGCCTTGGGAGGGCCAGAGATCTGGATCAAGAGGGACGACCTGACGGGCCTCGCCCTTGGCGGCAATAAATTGAGGAAGCTCGATTTCTTCATGGCCGACGCCCTTCGGCAAGACGCCGATTGCATTGTCACTATGGGACCTCTTCAATCAAACCACGTGAGGCTCACGGCAGCCGCTTCGAGAGCCTGTGGCCTTGACTGCTATGCGGTTCTTCTTGGAGATCCTCCTCAATCTGCGAAAGGCAATTTCCTCTTGGACCAGATGCTGGGATTGAACTGCATCCATGTAAGCGGCTCAATGAACCAGGTCCCCTTCGATTTTGTTGAGCGCAAGATTCAGGAGACAAGGACACAGCTGGAGAAAGAAGGGAGGAAGCCATACCTTGTACCCACGGGTGGAATTGGCCCCTTAGGGGAGCTCGGATATTGCCTGGCGGTTGAAGAGATGGTTGAGCAGACCGAGAGGTTCGGAATTCCTTTCGAGCACGTTGTCGTCACCGTGGGATCGAGAGGAACAATCGCTGGCCTTTTGCTTGGGATTGCCCGGTTGAATCTCAGGACGAGGGTTACTGGCATCTCCGCGAACATTGATGGAACCTGTGAATCTTTTGGAATACCACCTCCCGATGAAATGGCTGCCGAAGCGGGAAAATTAATCGGGCGAGACGTTAAGGTGCCCATGGCCAATTACAAGATCTTCTACGATTATGTCGGCCAAGGATACAGCATCCCCACCCCGTCAGGGATTGAAGCCATTAAACTGGCCGCCGGGACTGAGGCACTCCTTCTTGACCCCGTCTATACTGGAAAGGCCATGTCCGGTCTTATCGGTTTGATTCGCAGTGAATATTTTACAAAGAAGGACACTGTGATCTTTATCCATACGGGCGGAACACCCGGAATCTTTCTTGACCTCGTTCAAAGTTTTGATTAGAATTGGTCCAAGATTTATAGACTCTTACACTAAAGGAGGAAAATCATGAGGAGAAAAAGAATCGTTCTAGGCGGATTACTCTTAATCAGTTCTCTAATTTTTTCCATCCTATTTTTCGGCTTGCGAGCCCAACCTGCCGAATGCCAAACGAGAGTGAGGGTGGCCCAGGGCGCAGAGCCGACTCGATTGGACCCTGACATGCATCGTGAGAACGTCTCTAACACAGTCATCCTCCATATCTATGATGCATTGCTCGAGCGAAACCAGAATGAGGAGATACGGCTTAATTTGGCGGAATCCTGGCGCTTTCTTAACGACACCACTCTCGAATTCAAGCTTCGAAAGGGAATCAAATTCTCCAACGGCGAGCCTTTCAATGCCCAAGTAGTCAAGTACAATATCGAACGGGTCGCAGGACTCTTGCCCGGCGCCAAGAAGACCCTCAACCCACCAGGTTGGGAAAGTGTCAAGGAAGTCAAGGTCCTGGATGATTATACGGTACAGATGATCACCAAGTACCCAAACCCCGTACTTCTGTCGCTTTGCGCACAAAAATATATGGTCCCCATAGAGTACACCAAGAAGGATAATTTCGAGAGCCTCGCGACCAAACCCATCGGCACAGGTCCCTACGTTTTGAAGAGCTGGATGAAGGGCGGTGAACTCGTCCTGACCGCGAAAAAGGATTACTGGAAGGGCGCACCTAAAATCGATGAGGTGATCTTTAGACCTATTCCGGAAGATGCAACCCGGATTGCGGAGTTGAAGGTGGGCAATGTTGACATCATTGCAAACCTGAAGCCAGATAATATCAAAGAGATTGAGGCCGAAAAAAATTTGACGGTCAAATACGCACCCAGTGCACGTACTGCCATGATTTTCATCAACACAGAAATAGAGAAGATGAAGGACGTCAGGGTCCGAAAAGCAATTAATTATGCCCTCGATGTGCCTTCCATTATCAAAAACGTGATGGGCGGAAACGCCTATCGGGTGTCCACGGTTTGCCCAAAAAATTTCGTAGGATGGGACCCCCAAGAAAAGTTCTACGACTACAATCCTGCAAAGGCAAAACAGCTCCTTGCTGAAGCAGGTTTCCCCAACGGAATGGATGCAACCATCCTTACCCCTAGAGGCCGATACCTGAATGACGTGCAGGCCTGCGAAGCGATTGCAGGAATGCTTACTGCAGCGGGCATTCGCACAAAAGTCAATGCCGTAGAGTTCGGGGTATTTGCGAAGCAAACCCAGGCTCATCAAATTCCAGAGATGATGTACGCGGCATGGGGCAACCCTCATTTTGACGTACTCGAAACAGTTCAGGCAGTTCTCAGAAGCGGCGAAATGTTCTCCTGGTATTCTAATAAGCAGATGGACGAATTGATCGATGCGGCCAAACAGACGGTCGATCCCAAAAAACATGAGGATTTGTTGCGCAGGCTCCTTCGCCTGATGTATGATGATCCTCCCTTTGGTTTTCTTTACAACCAGAGAGACATCTATGGTGTCAACAAGCGGCTGAATTGGGCACCTCGCCCCGATGAAGATATCAATCTCTACGGAGCGTTTTTGAAATAAAATAATTGGAAAGGGGAAAGAGGGGGGTTGGAACATAACCTCCCTCTTTTTTTGTTTTGATGTCCGGCTACCTCACCAGGAGATTCCTTCATTCGATTATCATCATTATTGGCATTTCCATCGCGGTCTTTGTCATCTCGCGCTTCACGGGAGATCCGGTAAGCATTATGGTTGGCCCTGACACTTCACAGGCAGACCGCGCTACCATCAGGAAAGAATTCGGCCTGGATCGACCCATCCCCGTCCAGTATCTTTTCTTTTTGAAAGGAGCCGTCCAGGGCAATTTCGGGAAATCGATCCGGTATGAAGAGCCCGCGTTCCGTCTCGTTCTCCAAAGGATACCTGCAACAAGCCGCCTCATCTTCTTTACACTGCTTTGGGCTCTTGTCTTTTCCATCCCGATTGGGATTCTCTCTGCCATCAAGCGGAACAGCTTTTTTGATGTGGTGGGGATGACCTTTACTTTCCTCGGTCAATCGATCCCCAGCTTCTGGCTGGGGATCATGCTGATCATGACCGTGGGCGTCTATTTCCGTCTCCTCCCCATCTCCGGCTACGGCGACGGGGACATCGCACATATCATCCTGCCCTCTCTTACCCTGGGAGCTTTCGAGATGGCCTCATTTGCAAGGATCACACGATCGAGCATGCTGGAGGTTCTGAATATGGATTACGTCCAGACCGCGCGGGCAAAGGGGCTCAGCGAATTGATCGTTGTGGTCAAGCATTCACTCAGGAATGCCCTCATTCCGATTGTGACGATTCTCGGCCTTCACATCGCCCTGCTGATGGGAGGTGCCGTCATCACCGAGCAAATCTTTGCTTATCCGGGTATCGGCTGGCTGGCCGTCCAGTCTATCTACAACCGAGATTTCCCTGTGATCCAGGCCATCGTTATGACCGTCTCGATCGGCATTGTCGCGACCAATTTCTTATTGGACATCATCTACACGTTTATTGATCCGAGGATCCGGTATGTTCGAGAGAAGTAACGTCTTGAGAAAGATGCGGAAGAACAAGATGATCCTCTTCAGCAGTATCCTGCTGGCGATCACCATTTTTTGCGGTGCCTTTGCAAATTTTATCGCACCCTTTAGCCCTTACGAACAGGTGCTTGAAAATAAACTCAAGCCTCCCCTCTCAAGAAGCAGCGATCAACGGATCCATCTGCTCGGGACGGATCACTTAGGCCGCGACGTTCTGACGCGCATCCTCTATGGAATCCGGCTGTCTTTGATCATTGGAATCCTGGCCGTGACCATTTCTGCCTGTTTCGGCGTCATCCTCGGCCTCATCGCAGGTTATTACGGAGGGGCCTTTGATGATGTCATCATGCGTATGGCTGATGTCCAGCTCGCAATCCCTCTCATTCTTTTGGCCATATTGATCATCGTCGTTCTTGGGAGCAGCATCAACGTGCTCATCTTGGTAATTGGATTCACCCAGTGGATGGCCTATGCTCGTGTCGTGAGAGGAGAGACGCTCTCCTTGCGGGAGAAGGATTTTATCACCTCTGCCCGCGCCATCGGTGCTCGTGACCTGCGGATCATCCTCCACTACATCTTCCCGAACACGCTTTCCTCGCTCATGGTGTTGATCACGTTGAATATCGCGACCGTGATCGTCCTCGAAGCCGGGCTTAGCTTCCTGGGGCTCGGAGTTCAGCCTCCAGACCCTTCCCTCGGCACCATGCTAAGCGAGAGCAAGGACTATCTGAACCGGGCATGGTGGTTCAACACCTTTCCGGGTCTGACCATTATGATGATTATCCTGGCCATCAATCTTTTTGGGGATGGGCTGAGGGATGTCCTCGATCCGCGCTTGGAAAATTACTAGATGGCCACTTCAATGGACTGGCGGTTGGTTTCTTAAGGAATTAAATTATCAGAAAATACACAGGAAGGAGTTTGAGCATGAGCGAAACGGTTTTAATGGAAGAGATGACTTGGAGAGAGATCAAAGAGGCGATCCAGCAGGGCAAGGATACGGCCATTCTCGTCTCTGGCTCTATTGAGCAGCATGGCCCTCACCTGCCCACGGCCACGGATACGATCATCGGCTATGCAACGGCCGAGGCGGTTGCCAAGAAATTGGGAAACGCCCTGGTGGCGCCGCTGATTCGGCCTGCATTGTCCAGACATCACATCGATTTCCCAGGGACCATTGCGCTGCGCCTGGAGACCTTCGTGAAGGTTCTGGAGGAATACTGCTTCTGCCTCCGGGCGCATGGGTTCAAAAAGATCGTCCTCTTCGTATCTCATGGGGGAAACTCGGACGCGTTGAGGGCCTTTGTGCCGAGCATTGCCAAGAAAGTCGGCCCAGGCCTCCAACTCCTGGCCGTCCAGACGATCGAGAAGCATATCAAGGCTTTTCAGGATTTCTTGAAAACAAAAGGGATCACGATCCAGCGGGCAGGCGTCCATGCAGCCTTCAGCGAAACTTCAGTGATGCTCGCGCTTCGACCCGATCTGGTCGCCATGGATAAAGCCAAGCCCGGGTTAACGGAGGAAGCGTTCTATCGACCCGAGAATCTTGAAAAGTCAAAGATCGCTTCCTTTATTCATGGTGTGAAGTCCCAATCCAGTATTGGTGTGCTGGGGGATCCTACCGGATCAGATGCAACCGTGGGGAGAGAGATTTTCGAGCGACATGCCAACGATATCGTCGAAGAAATAAAGAACAATCTGGCATAGAAGGAGGATCTTGTGGAAGAGAGAGTCTTAATGGAAGAGATGAGTTGGGTTGAGATAAAAAATGCCATCGAGAGAGGAAAGACCACGGTATTGGTCATATCCGGTTCCATAGAACAGCATGGACCCCATCTTCCGACAGGGACGGACACTTACTTAGCGTACGAGGTCGGCCAACGGGCTGCCCGGCGTCTTGGCTATGCTCTGGTGGCTCCTGTCATACGTCCCGCGCTTTCTGAACATCATATGGGTTTTCCGGGATCCTTCACGCTGGCCTGGGAAACCTACAAGGACGTGCTAGAAGATTATTGTGATAGCCTGGCAAGGTATGGGTTTAAGGATATCGTCCTCATGAGCTCCCACGGTGGAAACAATGCGGTTTTAAAGGCCATTACACCGGACCTTGCCAAGAAGCTTTACGGTAGAGTCAATATCCACCTTGTTCTCCATATAGAAAAGGGCATGGCCCAGGCGGTCGCCTTTTTAAAAGAAAAGGGAGTATCTGCTGAGAAGGCAGGGGTCCATTCTGGCTATGGTGAGACCTGCGAGATGCTGGTGGCAAAACCCCATCTGGTCAAGATGGAATTTGCTGAGAAGGGTCAGGTGGAAGAGGCCCTTTACCGACCCGAAAATATACCCCGGTTCCAGATCGACTCCTTTATTCACGGGGTGCAACATTTTTCTAAGAACGGTATTCTTGGAGACCCCCGTGGAGCGAATGGAGAGATCGGAAAGGAATTGATCGAGCTAGGCGTGAACGTGGTTTGTGAGGAGATTAATCGGGCTGTGGGAAAGAACTAGAGACCAAAATAATACAAACGCACTAAATGAGATGCTGAAACCAGTTCAGCATGACAACAAAAAGTATGTCATTCCGAACTTGTTTCGGAATCTCGATTTTGGCATTGACAATAGATTTGATGCACTCGTATTAGTAGCGTCCTACCATCGCGTCGGCCCCTAGAACTACTCGTAAAGGAAACAGCTCACAAAGTGATTCGGCCTCAGTTCTCGTAGCATTGGACTTTCCTCACGACATCGATCGAAGGCCTTTGGGCAACGGGTGTGGAAATGGCATCCGGGAGGAGGTGTGATGGGACTGGGTACGTCGCCAAACAATATGATTCGCTCCCTTTTTTGATCCGGATCGGGAATGGGGGAGGCCGCCAGAAGGGCCTGGGTATACGGATGCATGGCCTCTTCAAAGATCATCTGGGTTGGGGAGAGTTCCACAATCCTTCCAAGATACATGACCGCAATTCGATTGCAGAGATGTTGAATGACCAGTAGGTCATGGGAGATGAATAAGTAGGCGAGGCCATATTTTTTTTGAAGTTCTTGCAGCAGGTTGATCACCTGGGCCTGGATGGACACGTCGAGCGCTGAGACGGGTTCGTCGCATACTAAAAATTCCGGATTGAGGGCCAGCGCCCTTGCGATCCCAATACGTTGTCTCTGACCTCCCGAGAATTCGTGAGGATATCGGTTAAGGTGTTCCTCCTGTAGGCCCACATCTTTGATGAGCTCCATCACCCGGTCTTTCCGGAATCGCGCATCCCCTTTCTTGTGGATGATCAAGGGTTCCACGATCAGTTGGAAGACCGTATATCTTGGATTCAGTGAAGAGTAAGGGTCCTGAAAGATAATCTGCATCTTCTCTCGGAGAAGCCGAAGTTCTTCTTTGTCGATCCTCAGGATATCTTGCCCATTGTAGATGATCTTTCCCTCGGTCGGTTCTTCGAGACGTAAAAAAAGGCGACCGAGGGTCGACTTTCCGCAGCCGCTCTCACCGACCAAACCAAGAGTCTCCTTTTCCTGGATCGTCAGACTGACACCATCCACGGCCTTCACGCTGCCGACTGCTTTTCCGAGGAAGCCCTGGCGGATCGGATAAAACTTTCTTAGGTTGCTCACCTCTACTAGATTCGATACACTCATCGCCCTTCCTTAGGCTTCGAAGAAGAAGCAGCGGCATCGATGCCCTGGAGCTACCTCGACAAAAGGTGGTTCTTCATTTTGACATGGGTTCGACACCCGGCTGCACCGGTCACTGAATTTGCACCCCTTTGGAAGGTGCATCAAGCTTGGAACCACACCCGCAATCGTCTCTAAAGGCTTCCCCTTCCGTTCGAGCAGGTCCGGTCGCGGGACG
>Ga0316628_100003324_pt1 | contig 12362 bp, 12 predicted proteins | sample OWC_Aug_M2_C1_D5_FD_207648 | JGI IMG/M metagenome (GOLD analysis project Ga0316628, IMG submission 207648) | Wetland soil microbial communities from Old Woman Creek delta, Ohio, United States - OWC_Aug_M2_C1_D5_C | ecosystem: Environmental > Terrestrial > Soil > Wetlands | place: USA: Ohio...
GACGGAGGCGGGGACGGAGGCGGAGGCGGAGGCGGAGACGGAGGCGGAGGCGGAGGCGGCGTCTGGCTGTAGGTGTAGATGAGCGTGACCGTGCTGGCCGTGTCGACGCTCTCCTTGCCGGGCAGTGGCGCGCTGTTGTATTGCGCCGCGAAGCCCGCCGAGAGAGCGAGGCCGGCCCCGAGGTTCGCGGTGAACGCGGCGTTGAAGTTCAACCGCGTCCGCGTGAGGTTGAGCGTCACCAGGTCCACCTGCGACGCGGTGTAGCCCGGCGGGACCGCCGGCACGCCGTCACCCGACCCGCCGACGCCCTGCAGCAGCTCGAGGCCCGTCGTGAACAGGACCTCCTTGTTGAACGCGTGCGAGAACCCCACGAACGCGCGCGCCGAGTGCATCGTCATGTCGGTGTTCACGACGTACGGCAGGCCCGCGGAGTCGAGGACGAAGCCTCCGAGGCCCGGGTCGAGCTCGATTCCGTAGTTGGTCGTGTAGTTCAGGTCGTACTCGAAGTCGTAGCCGAGCTCGCCCCAGAACTTCGTCTGCGGATGGTTGTGGAAGAACAGCTTGACGCCGGGGTCGACGTTGAAGCGGAACGAGACGCCCTGGAAGGGGTCGTGGGTCCCGGTGAGCTGCGCGAACACGCTCAAGTCCGGCAGGAGGTAGCGGTCGTAACGCAGCTTGCCTTGCAGGTTGCGCACGCTGTCGTGAAACCGACCGGGTACGGGAGGCGAGGTCGCCGTCCCCGGCTTCGAGTGCTCGTAGGCCGTCGAGTAGTTGGCAATCAGCGCAGCGCCGAAGCCCTCCTTGCCGACGCGCGCGTCGAGCTTGCCGCCCGCGGTGAGGGCGATCAGGCGCGAGTTGCCGGTGGTGACCTGACCGCCGGCGTTGACCGCGGCGTTCAAGAAGTCCGTGGATGCCTTCTTTTCCTCGGGCGCGGCGATCGGCTTGGGCGCCGAGACCGCTGCGCCGACGTCCGCCGGAGGTGCCCCGGTCTGTCCCCCCGTCGGCGGCGCGCTCTGCGCATGCGCGGAGGCCACTACGAGGCTCACGACGAGGGTCGCTTCGATCGGTCGTCTCATGTCCCTTACCTGGGGGTTCGAAGGTGCCAGCAATGGGTATTCCACATCACCAATCTTGGCGAGTGCGATAGGTATCGCGGTTCGCAGCCTGCAGCGCTTGCGCGCTCACGTCGAAGAATGCGCCGCCCGAGTCGATGACCTCCCCTCGATGCGCCGCGCGAACGCGGCGAGCCGCCGTCCGACGATGAGCGCCTCTTTCCGGTCGCGCGTCAGTCGCTTGACCGCCATCTCCAGACGGAGCGCATCGCCCTTCGAGCGGCAGCGACGCACCGCGCACACCCGCAGCGGCCCCCGGCCGCGCGTGTAGCGCGCGCCCTTGCCGGCGTCGTGCGCCGCGATGCGCGCCCCGACGTCGGACGCGATGCCGGTGTACAGCGTGCCGTCGGAGCAGCGCGCGACGTAGACGAACCAAGGCTGCATCGCTCGCGAAAGGTACCGCAGACCTTGCACCATGGAAACCCGTGGCGCGGCCGATCGCTCGGGCCGTCTCGAGCCGCGAACGTCGGCTCGCCGGTTGCACGGGTTTGCGCCGATGCTGCGGCGCGTTCGACGTGTCCTCGGGGCGGCGGTGCTGGGCGCGATCCTGGGCGCCGGCGTCGTGGCGCCCGCGCACGCGGAGGGTGGCGAGCCTGCCACGGGGAAGTGGCCGCAGAAGCCCCACTGGGACCCCCAGTGGTCTCACAGCAACGCGTGGGACTACACCCTCGCGGGCGTGGGCGCGACCGCGTTGGCCCTCGAAGCGATCTTCATGCAGAACTCGCAGCCGTCGCTACGCTGGACGGACCCGATCCTGTTCGACCGCGAGGCCCGCGACCTCCTGCGCATCGACAACTCTACCTCCCACGACGTCGCCCAGACCATGAGCTGGGTGCTGTGGGGTGCGCAGATCGCCCTGCCGGTCGCCGTGGACGTCCCTTACGCCTGGGCCCGCTACGGCTTCGGCCTCGCCCGCGACCTCTTCTGGCAGGACGCCGTGACGCTCTTCGTGACGGCCGCCCTCGACCTCGCGTTGCGCGACCTCGCCGGCCGCGCGCGCCCCTTCGTCTGGGAGTGCATCGAGCGCGGGGGCACGGACTGCATCTACGGACCCGAGGCGGTCCGGTCGTTTCCCGGCGGCCACTTCCTCAACAGCACGGCCGCGTCCGTCCTGACGTGCACGCAACACCTCTACGTGCACCTCTATGGCGGGGCGTGGGATGGCCTGACGTGCGCGATGACGCTCGCGTCCGACGCGACGGTGGGCATACTTCGGATCGCCACCGACAGCCACTGGGCGAGCGACGAGCTCGTCGGTGCCGTGGCGGGCGCGCTCCTCGGCTGGGGCATCCCCTACGTGATGCACTTCCTGCCCAAGAGCGATCCGGACGCCAAGCCCCCGGCCGCCCTCGTCCTGCCCATGCCCATCGCGCTCGATCGCGGAGGCGGCCTCGGCGTCGCCGGCTTCTTCTGAAGCCTACAGTCGGACGTCGAGGTAGATGCTGTGCCGCAGCTCCTTCACCCAGAGCTCGCGCTGGTGGAGGATCGCCTCCTCGGTGGCCTGATCGTACATCTGCTCGCGCACGTCCTCGTACTTGGGGATGCGCTCGCGCTTGCCCAGGCGAAACACGATGATGACCTGGTTGCCCACGTTGATCGGGTTGGAGATGTCGCCCTCCTTCATGCCGGAGAGCATCGCCCTCGCGGCCGGGAGGATGTTCTTCACGGGCTGCGGCCCGCGGGAGCCGCAGTGGGGCGTGGTCTCGGCGTCCTCGTTGAACTGAGTGACGAGGTTGCAGAAGCTCTCGCCGCCGCGCGCGCGCACGACGATGTCCTGCGCGAGGGCCTGCTTGGCCTGGAGCCCCGACGCCGACTGCGGGACGCGCATCGCGATGACCTGGAGATCGACGGGGGACTCGTCGCCGATCTGCTTGACGAGGCGCCCGTAGGTGGCGCGCGCGTCCTCTTCGCCCACGCGGACGCGGCCCGCGACGCGCAGCTGCAGCAGCTTGCCCTCGAGCAGCTGGCGGCGCACCTCGTCGCGGTAGTCCTGATCGGTGAAGCCCTGCGCGTGGGCGCGCGCCCAGAGCTCCTTCTCGGAGACGCCGAGCTGCTGGGCCTTGCTCTTGATGCCTCGATCCACCTCGTCGACGCTGACGGAGATGTGCGACTTGTCGGCCTGCGCCTCCATCAGCCGCTCGTCGATCATCTCGTCGAGCGTCTCTTTCATGGCCTTGGGCTCGGCCGCGGCGAGCTGCGTGGCGAGCTGGGCCGGGTCGACGCCGGCCTGCATCGCCTGCGCCGCGGCGAGCGTCAGCCGGGGGATGGCGCGGTGCCGCAGCTCGGAGAGCAGGATCACGCGCTCGCCGACGACGGCCACGATGCGCTCGACGATGATCGCGTGCGCGGGCCGGGCCCAGGTGAAGGCCAGAGCGAGGCCGAAGAGCGCGACGATACGCGAGACGCGGGCGCGCCATCGATTCCTGCCGCACGCTCGGGGGAAGCGAATCACCCTGACGGCTTTAGCGCACTTCGCCCGCCCTTGCACCATCGCCGCGCGCTAGGCTTGGGTCGTGCGTTGCGGCAAGAGGCTCTCGTTCGCCACGGTCTTCCTCACGGCGTGTGCGAGCTCCCCCGCGGTGCCGGCGGTCACGTTGCCCGCGCCGCCCGTGCAGCCGGGCCCGCCCCCCGACGCGGACGATCCTCGCCTGGGCAAGGAGCTCGTCGAACGCGTGGCGGAAGCCGAGCGCGCCTACGAGGAGGGCGGCAACCCGAAGCCCATCCTCGAGCTCATCGCTCCCGACGCGCGCATCGAGGCGGCCCGCCTCGAGCGGCCCGGCCGGCACGACTGGCGCTTCTCGCACGCGAGGCTCCAGGCGATCTACACGTGGGCCGCGCAGTACGCGTCGAACACCAAGTTCACCTACAAGGACGTCCACGTCACGGCGAACGCGACCTACGCGACCTTCACCTGGACGACGATGAGCGAGTCTCCGCCCGACCAGCAGAGCTGGTTCGGCCAGCGCTACGAGCTCGAGCGGCGCGGCGGCGAGTGGCGGGTCGTGTACTTCCGCTACTGGCCGCTCCGGCCCGACACGGGCAAGGAGTTCGGCGCGGCGTACTTCGCCGATCTGGACCACAAGATCGAGACGGCGCTGAGCACGTCGGACTATCGCGACGCGGCCTACGACATGATGCTCGGCTACCGCTTCGACGAGTGCGCGAAGCTCGCCCGCGGCCTCACCGAGAGCACCCCGGACGACTGGTGGGCCTGGGACATGCGCAGCCGCGCGAGCGCCATGGTGGGCGATCTCGACGACGCCCTCGCGGCGAGCGACAAGGCGCGCGCGCTCAAGAAGTGAGCGCGCGGGGTCTCAGCGCTTGCTGTACTGGAAGCGCTTGCGGGCGCCCGGCTGACCGTACTTCTTGCGCTCCTTCTTGCGCGCGTCGCGCGTCAAGAAGCCGGCGCGCTTGATCACGCTGCGGCGCTCGGGGTCGATGGCGATGAGCGCGCGCGCGATGCCGTGGCGCATCGCCTCGGCCTGTGCCGAGTGACCGCCGCCGAGGACCGTGGCCCACACGTCGTACTGATCGGCGACCTCGATGAGCTCGAGCGCCTGGCGCATGATCATGCGCGACGTCTCCCGCTCGAAGTACTCGTCGGCCGTCTTGCCGTTGACCTCGACCTTGCCGCTTCCGGGAGCGAGCCAGATGCGGGCGACCGCGGTCTTGCGCTTGCCGGTGGCGTACGTGCGATTCGATTCGGTCGTCGTCATGATCAGTGAACCTCGAGCGGCTTCGGCTGCTGGGCGGCGTGCGGGTGATCCGGCGTCGCGTAGACCTTGAGCTTGGTGAACATCTCGCGGCCGAGGACGTTCTTCGGCAGCATGCCCTTCACGGCCTTCTCGATCGGCATCTCGGGCTTGCGCTCGATGAGGTGCCGGTACGCCTCGGCGCGGAAGCCGCCGGGGATGCCGGAGTGGTGGTAGTAGAACTTCTTGTCGAGCTTGTTGCCCGTCAGCTTCACCTTGCCGGCGTTGACGACGATGACGAAGTCACCCGTGTCGATGTGCGGCGTGTAGGTGGGCTTGTGCTTGCCGCGCAGCACGCGAGCGATCTCGCTGGCGAGGCGGCCGAGGGGCTTTTCGGCCGCGTCGACGACGAACCACTCGCGGTTCTTGTCGGCGTCGGCCTTCTTGGCGGAAAACGTACGGCTGCTCATGGTGTCTCGCTGATCCGTTCCGCGGCTGCGCCGGGAAGGTGGGGCGCGGGAACCTACGCGGCGGGCCACCCCGTGTCAAGGCGATCCGTGCCTAAATCCCGCCATTTGGGGGAGGCTGGGCCGCTTGCTTTGTCATTATTTCGCACGTAAAAGATTGTCGTCCGAAAGAAGTTCTACCCGCGAGATTCCCCATGATTGCGTTTGCCCCGAACGAAGACCAACGGATGATGATCGACGCGGCCCGGCAGCTCGGCAAGACCCTGGCCGGCAGGATCCGCGAGTTCGAGAAGGCCGCAGCCCTCCCGGCCGACGTCCGGAAGACCGCCCACGAAATGGGCCTCGGCACGGCCTATCTGCCCGAGGCGGTGGGCGGGGCGGGCCTGGGGATGGTGACGGCCGTGCTGCTCGAGGAGGAGATCGCCGCGGGGGATCCGGCGGCCGCCTTCGGGCTGGGCGGGCCGGGAGCGTTCGGCCTGGCGATGACGGAGCTCGGGACCGCGGAGCAGGCCAAAGAGCAGCTCGCGCCCTTCTTCGGCGAGGGTGGCCACGACCTCGCCGGCGCGGTCGCCTTCGGCGAGGCCAGCCCTCACCGCGAGCGCGCCGGGTTCTCGACCCTCGCGAAGAAGGCCGGCGACGGCTTCCAGCTCTTCGGCAAGAAGGCGTTCGTGCAGGATGCCGAGCGCGCGGATCGCTTCGTCGTCTTCGCCCAGCTCGACGAGTCCAAGGGCTACGACGGCCTCGGCGCGTTCGTCGTCCACAAGGGCGACAAGGGCGTCGCGGTCACGCCGCGCGTGCGCACGCTCGGCCTCGACGTCGCGAGCTTCGGCGGCCTCGAGCTCGAGGGCGCGCGCGCGTCGATGCAGCTGCTCGGCGGTGGCGATCTCCGGCGCGCCACGGTGCGATTCTTCGCGAAGCACGGCCTCTTGATCGCGGCGCGCTGCGTGGGCCTGTCGCGAGCGGCGTTCGAGGTCACGCGCGACTACGTCGAGGGCCGGCGCGCCTTCGGCAAGCCCGTCGGGCACTTCCAGGCCGTCGCCTTCACCGTCGCCGACCGCGCGATGGACGTCGAGGCGGCGCGCGCGCTGCTCTGGCGTGCGGCGTGGCTCTGGGACTCCGGCGCCGATGAGAACGCCGCGCTGCTCGCGTCGGCACGCGCCGTCGCGCACGCCCACCAGACGGCGATGCGCTGCGGCGACGACGGCGTGCAGCTCCACGGCGGCGCCGGCTTCATGCGCGACTACCCCGTCGAGAAGTACATGCGGGACGCCAAGCAGCTCGCCCTCTGCGGCCTGCCCTCGGCGTGCGCCGAGCAGCTCGCCGCGGCCATAGAGCTCGGGCGTGAGCCGGACCTCGGCCTCGTCCTCCCGTGGCCCGAATCGCAGAGCGCCTTCGTCTGATGAAGCCAAGCAACGCGTAGGCGAATGTCGGCGTGCTACCTGCACGCCGACGTCCAGGAGAAGAAAATGAGCATCGAGTTTTCGCTCAGCCCCAAGCAACAGGCCCTCCGCGAGATGGTGCACGGCTTCGGCAAGTCGGTCGTCCGCCCGCAGTCGCTGCAGTGGGACCGCGAGCACAAGGTCCCGGAGGACTTCCTCGCGCGCTTCGTCGAGATGGCGGCGTCGACCGGCGGCGCCACCGCGGCGTGGGGTGTGCAAGGCCTCGGCGCCGCGTCCGCGGACACCAAGGCGGATCAGAGCGGGAAGAAAAAGAGCTCGGCGATGGTGACCTCGTGCGTCGGCGCCGAGGAGCTCTCGTGGAGCGATCCGGCGCTGCTGCTCTGTCTGCCCGGCCCGGGCCTCGGCGGCCCGCCCGTGCGCGGCTCCGGCACGCCCGAGCAGAAGGAGCGCTTCTTCGGCATCTTCAGGGACATGAGCAAGGGGCTCAAGTGGGGCGCGTACGGCCTCACCGAGCCCGGCGCCGGCAGCGACGTCGCGGGCATCCGTACGAGCTGCCGCAAGGACGGCGGCCACTGGGTGCTCAACGGTCGCAAGTGCTACATCACCAACGGCGCGCGCGCGTCGTGGAACGTGATCTTCGCGACCGTCGATCCCACGCTCGGCCGCGCCGGTCACCGCGCGTTCGTCGTCGAGAAGGGCACGCCCGGCTTCTCCGTCGGCCGCCTCGAGGACAAGATGGGCCTGCGCGCGAGCGAGACCGCCGAGCTCGTGCTCGAGGAGTGCCGCGTCCCGGCGGCGAACCTGCTCGGCGGCGAGGAGCGCTACCAGACGAAGGAAGGCTTCCTCACCGCGATGAAGACCTTCGACAACACGCGCCCCCTCGTCGCCGCGATGGCGATCGGCATCGGCCGCGCCGCGTACGACTACGCGTGCGACTTCGTCAAAGAGAACTACGCCCTCCAGCGCCACACGCCGCGCTACGCGTCGATCGCGGAGAGGCTCGCGCGCGTGGGTCGCCAGCTCGAAGCCGCGCGCCTTCTCACCTGGCGCGCGGCGTTCCTCGCCGACGAGGAGCAGCCCAACGCCAAGGAGGCCAGCATGTCGAAGGCCGCCGCCGGGCAGGCCGCCATCGCGGCGTGCATCGAGGCGATCGAGATCTGCGGCGCCGAGGGCTCGATCGGCCGCGACCACCAGCTGCTCGAGAAGTGGTTCCGCGACATCAAGGTCTACGACATCTTCGAGGGCACGGGGCAGATCCAGCGCATCGTGATCAGCAAGCGCCTCTTCCCGGAGCTGAAGGCCTTCTAGCTCAGCGGACCACCTCGAGCTTGTCCTTGGAGTTGGCCGCGAGGGCGGCGAACGTGTCTGGGGACGGCTCGAGCGCGAGGATACGAAGGTTGCCGTCGCAAGCCTTCGCCACGTGCAGCGCGAACGCACCGACGTTGGCGCCGACGTCGAGGACGGTGTCGCCGGGGGCCACGTGCACGCCGAGGGTGAGGCTGCGTGGACCGTCACTCCGATATACTCGGCCTCGTGCGCACGGAGCGCTGGCTGCGCGTCATCGGTCTCCTCGTCTGGCTCATCGCCGGCTCGACGTCGTTCGCTCGCTTCGCCGCGAACCCCGAGCAGCGAGCGTTCTTGCCGTGGGTCGTCTTGTACGTCTCGTTCGGGACCATCTTCTGGATGACGTGGCACCCGCGGGCGACGCGCAAGCTGCGGATCGCTGGGCTGGCCGCGCAGGCGGCGATCGGCATCGTGCTCACCTTCATCGGGATGCCGCTCTTCGAGGGCGCGCCGCTCGCGATCGTCGCCGCGCAGGCGCCGATGGTGCTCCCCTTGTGGGCGTCGGTCGCCTGGGGCGCGTTCCAGGTGGTGCCCTTGTGGATCGTGCTCGCTCACACCTACCGAGGCGTGGAGATCACGAAATCGATCACGAGCTACCTGGGCTTCTCCGCGTTCGCCATCGCCGCCGTGCACCTGTTCGAGGCGGAGCACCGCGCCCGGGTCGCGCTCGATCGCGCCGTCAGCGAGCTCGTCGCGACGCGGACGCTGCTCGCCGAGAGCACGCGAGTCGCCGAGCGCGTGCGCATCTCGAGAGAGCTCCACGACGTCCTCGGGCACCACCTCGCCGCGCTCGCCATTCACCTCGATCTCGCTCGGCGAACCGCGGACGAGCACTCGCGCGGCGCGCTCGACGAGACGCACGCTTCGGTTCAACGCATGCTCGGCGACGTCCGCGCCGCGGTGCAGGAGCTCCGCGCCGGGGACGCGATCGATCTCGGCCGCGCGCTCCGCGCCATGGTCAGCTCGCTCCCCGGGCTCGCCGTTCACCTCGATCTGCCCGAGGTGCTCAGCGTCGCGGACCCGGAGCGCGCGCACGCGGCGTTTCGCTGCGTCCAGGAGGCGGTGACGAACGTGCTCAAGCACGCCGACGCATCGAACGTGCGCATCGTCGCCCGGCACGAGGCGGGCAGCCTCGAGCTTCGCGTGGAGGACGACGGCCGTGGCACCGGCGACTCCGAGCCGGGCGGCGGCCTCCGCGGCATGCGCGAGCGAATCGAGGCCGTCGGCGGTACGCTGGAAATCAAGGGCACGCCCGGCGGGGGGACCACCGTCGTCGCCCGCGTGCCGCTGAGGGAGGTCAAATGATTCGCGTCGTGCTCGCCGATGACCAGCTCCTGGTGCGTCAAGGGATCCGCGGCTTGCTCTCGCTGACCGGCGACATCGAGGTCATCGGCGAGGCGAGCGACGGCCTGGAGGCCGTCGACGTGGTCCTGCGCACGCGCCCCGACGTGGGACTGTTCGACGTGCGCATGCCCGTCGCGAGCGGGATCGAGGCCGTCCGCGAGCTGCGCAAGCGGAAGGTCGACCTCAAGATCATTCTCTTGACCACGTTCGACGACGATCGCGCGCTGAAGGACGCCATCGACGTCGGCGTCGCGGGCTGGCTGCTCAAGGACGTGTCCCTCGAGGATCTCGCGGCGGCGATCCGCAAGGTCGCCGAGGGTGGCACGCTCGTCATGCCGATGACCGCGGGAGCCGCGGAGACGATGCGCGCCGAGGCCGCGGCCTTCCCCGCGAACGACCTGCCGACCGCCCTCACGTCGCGCGAGCTCGAGGTGCTCCGGTTCATCGCCCGGGGCATGAGCAACCGCGAAATCGCCGACGCGCTGGGCACCGCCGAGGGCACGGTCAAGAATCAAGCGTCGAGCATCCTCCAGAAATTGGGCGTGCGCGACCGCACCCGCGCCGTGCTCCGTGCCGCGGAGCTCGGGTTGCTCTGAGCATTTCGACGACCCGCCTCGCCGTGTGACTTCCGGCACATGCCCGCCCGGGCGTGGCTGGACAGAATGGGGGTATGAACGGGTGGCTTTCACGGCTCTTGCTCGGCGTGGGGCTCGCGGGGGCATGGGGTTGCGCGCCGCTGCCCACCGCCAGCGAAGCCCTCGCGCCGAGCGTGATCGCCGTCAGGGGCGACGCGACCTACGTCGTGGACGCCTCCGGCGCGGTCGTCCGCGTGCGCGACGACGCGCGCGACGCGATCGCCTGGATCGACGGCCCCGAACGGCCCACGAGCGCTTCGGCGTTCTCGATCGGGGGCGACGAGAGCGTCTGGTACGCGACGGCGGGGCGGGTCCACGCGTGGAACGGCGCGGCGTGGGTGACGCACGATCTGACGCCCATCGTCGGCGGAGGAACGTATGGCACGGCCGCGCCCGTGGCCGTCGCGGCGCGCTCGATCGACGACGCCTGGACCGTCGTCTACGAGTACGAGGCCTCGACGGGGTCGGCGGCTTCGTTCGGGCCGGTCTTCCACCTGTGCCGCTGGGACGGGCGCGACTGGACGTGCGAGCCGTTGCCCGCGGACGCGATGGGCGGTGCCTGGGAGCTCGTGGCGAGCCCGCCGCTCCTGCAAGTCTCCGCGTCGTACGTCTGGTGGCTCGGCGCGGACCACGTCGTCCGGCGTCGCGGCTGCGATGGAACGTGGACAGCGCTCGCCTCCGACGTCTCGGTCTGCGACGCGCAGATCGTGGACGACGCCCGCGCGTTCGTCGGCGGCTGCGAGGGCGCGGGGTCGGGCTTCGCGGCCTGGAACGGGTCACGCTTCGCTCCGATCGACGGGGCGGCTGGCTCCTTCGCGGCGCGCAGCGGGAGCGACGTGTGGCTGGCCCGCGTCGAAGAGCAGGTGGACGGCGCGAACGGGTCCCACGTCAGCGAGTGGCGTCAGGTCGTGGTGTCGCGGTACGACGGCGCGAGCGTGACCGAGATCGGGTACGTCGATCTGGACACCGCCGTCGCCATCTCCTCGACCACTCGGCCGGCGCGCGTTCAGATCGTCCCCACGGCGCCCGGCAGCGCGCGGATCCACGTCCTGGATCGGACCGACGACGCGGGCTGGTTCGCCGCGACCGCGACGAGCCCGTGATCAGTAGCCCGTCGACTTGGGCGCGGGCGTGGCGCTCTTGGTGTAGCCGTGCGCCAGGATGTACGCCTCGAACGACGCCGAGTCTTTCGCCAGCGCGTCGAACAGGGCAGTCACCGCGTTCACCGCGGCGTCGGCCGCCGCGCCCTTCAGGTTCGCCGTACGGCCCTGTGAGTCGTAGAGCTCCGCCGTGACGAAGTGGAATACGTCGTTCTGCGCGCGGTAGTCGAGCGAGCTCTCGGGGACGATCCCGGAGAACGCGCTCTCGACCGCCGCGACGAGCTCGGGCCGGTACTGCCGCAGGTAGTTGGTCGCGAGCACCTTGAGCGTGGACATGTCCGGATACTCTTGCATGTCGTTGCCGCCGTTGAGCACGTCCGCGTACGACGGATCGCCCGGCTCGAGGCTGCTGCCGACGATGACCTGGCCGAGCACCGGCTTGCCGGTCGAGTCGGTCGCGCCCGGCCGCGCGAGCGAGCGCACGACGAGACCGTAGAACTGGGCGTTGGTCATGTTGTAGCCCCAGCCGAGGTCGGGCCAGCCGAAGGCGACGCCGCGGTAGTCCTCGATCGCCATGACGGCGAACCAGTCGGTGAGCGCGGAGCGCCCGGTGGGCGAGAGCGACGCGGCGCGGCGGTTGTCCGACTTGGCCAGCAGCTCCATCAGCGTCCGCGCGTAGACCGTGTCGTCGGTCGACGGCATCGCGCCGAGGTCGAGCAGCTGCCGGCCGAACGTGCTCGCGAGCGTGCCGTGCAACGGCGTCTGCATCGCCACGACGCCGATGCGCTCCGCGCGCGAAGGCCTGTCCGTGATGAAGTACGCCGTCGAGTCCGCCGCGATCGGGATGTGGATCGAGCGCCCGGCGGCGGTCGAGAAGTACATCGAGAAGGTGGAGAGCGCGAGGCCGGCGAGGCTCGGATCCTTGAGGTTCGCGGTGACGGCGCTCGTGAACTTCTTCTCGTGAATGAGCTGGCGCGGGGTCGTCTTGATGTTGTTCACCGCGCTGACGATCTTGGCGAACCTCGCGTTGCGCTCCGCGTACGTGCTCCCCGCGAGGAACTTCGACTGCCACGAGCCGTGCTTGTAGAGCTCGCAGCCGTGCAAGAACGCGCTCATCTGCGACGAGTGCATCACGACGTACGACTCGCGGTCCTGCTGCGCGAGCGGGATGAGCTGCTCGGCGAGCAGCGAGCGATACGGACGGTCGCCCGGGAACGAGAGCGTGAGGGCGGGCTTGGCGGCCGTGTCGCGCTGGAGGTGGATCGGCT
>Ga0316628_100003326_pt1 | contig 12361 bp, 5 predicted proteins | sample OWC_Aug_M2_C1_D5_FD_207648 | JGI IMG/M metagenome (GOLD analysis project Ga0316628, IMG submission 207648) | Wetland soil microbial communities from Old Woman Creek delta, Ohio, United States - OWC_Aug_M2_C1_D5_C | ecosystem: Environmental > Terrestrial > Soil > Wetlands | place: USA: Ohio...
GTCCGCCCCCTGCGGCTCGTGCTGCGCGGTCATCACGCCCGATATGACCATGGCGGCGAACATCGCCTGCAGCGGCGCGAGCGTCTCGCCGAGCATCGCCCACGACGTCACGATGGCCACGACGGGGATGAGGTAGACGAAGTAGATGAGCCTGCCCAGCTCGACGCGGACCATCACGCTGTACCACAGCAGCATCGCGATGGTGGTCGGCGCGATGGCGAGGAACGCCACGATGGCCCAGGACGTCGACGACATGGTCACGAGCGCGTGGGCGGGCGACTCGAACATGGCCCCGGCCACGAGCGGCGCCGTCGCGATGGGGAACCCCGCGGCCATGAGCGTGTAGGGGTCGACCTCCCGGAGCGCGTACTTTCCCACGATGCCCGCGAGCACGTAGGAGACCTCGGACGCGAGGATGAGGGCGTTGCCCGCGACCGTCGTGCCCGACATGTCCGTCCCCACCGCGACCACGATGCCGACCGTCCCCACGGTGGCGACGACGCCCCCCGCGAGCTTGAGGTGCGTGTAGCGCTCGCCGAGGAACAAGATGGCGAGGAACATGCCCAGGATGGGCCCGGAGGACTGCAGGATGGAGCTCACGGAGGCCGTCGTCCACTGCATGCCGATGTTCTGGGTGATGTTGGAGACGGTCGTCGAGAGCATCGCCCAGGCCGCGATGATGCCCCACTGACGCGCGGTGAGCCGGCGGAGCTTCCCGAGCCCGCCGCCCATGAGCGCGAGCGCGAGCAGGAACATGGGCACGCTGAGGCCGAACCGCAGCGCGCCGAGCGTCAGGGGAGGGACCCCCTCGTCGAGGGCGATCTTGAGGAGGGGGAAGGTGACCGCCCAGATGACGACGGTCGTCATCGTCATCGCGAGGTTGCGGGGGTTCAGGGTGCTCGTCGGGCCTTGGGGCACGGGGGGTAGAACCGCGCACCCAGAGATTACGGTTTGGGTCGGCCCGTGGCGCGCCGGCGGCCGCGCCAGACCACGGCCGCGACGAGGAACACCACCGCGCCCATCACCAGGTAGGGGCCATAGCCCGCGGCGCTGATGGACCGCTCGTCCACGTGCACCACGAGCGGGTAGGTCGCGGACGCGTTGCCGTCCGAGAGGGTGACCTGGAGCGTGTGCGACCCAGTGGCGGAGGCCTTGGGATCGAGCCTGAGGAGCCCCGTCGCGGGGTCGATGGAGGCGTCGAGGCCCCCCTTGGACGAGAGCGAGTAGGCGATGGCGCCTCCCTCGGGATCGTAGGCCTCCAGCTGGAACGTGGCCCTCTCTCCCGCGACCACCTCGATGGGCTGCCAGCCGACCGGCGTCGGCACCCTGTGCTGCCCGGGGGAGACATGGAAGACTATCGCGGCGCTGGCCAAGACCGTGCTACTGCCGTCGGGGCCCGCCACGCGCGCCTCGACCTCGGCGATGAATTCGCCTGCCCGCTCGGGCGTGAACACGAACGAGCCCGTCGACCGGTCGAACTCGAGGCCCGAGATCCCCGACGTGAGGACCAGGTGGACCTCGCCCGTGGGCTGACCGGGGGGCCGAACGACCGTCACCTGCCCGCTCGCGGTCTGGTCGGCCCGCAGGTCGAAGGGCCCAGGGACGACGAGGCCCACGCCAGAGGTGGGGAGGAGCATGCGGACCGTCAGGTTCGCCCCGGCCGTCCAGGTCCCGTCCGAGGCCTTGAGCTCGAGGGCGAAGGACCCGCTGGCCGTCGCCGACGGGCGGACCCAGAGCACGCCGTCCGGGTCGATGTAGAGGCCTACCGGTCCGCCGCCCGCCGGGTACGAGGCGTTCGCCACGATGTCGATGTCCACGAGCGCCGTGTCAGGGTCGCGGAGGAACGGCCAGAGGGCGACGCTGCCCCCCGGGGCTGCCATGCAGTCGATGGTGACCTCGCCGGGTAGTCCGACCCATATGGGCGGACCCATCACCGCGACCTCGCGCTCCACCACGTTGTTGGTGCGATTAGCGTCCGGGAACGCCATGTCTGGGTCAACCACGATGCGCACCCTCCAGAGCCCCGCCTCGGGCGGTGTCCAGTCATGATTAGCCCGCGCGTTGGAGCCGTGGCCCTCAACGGGCACGTAGACATCGGGAAGGAGCCGCTCGAAGGCACCGCCCTCCCTGGCGACGAGGAACTGGACCTTGACCTGGTCGAACTCGTAGCTCCCATGCGCCCCTACATTGGACCATAGCTGAATCGTGGAGCCGTTCAGGACGGGCGGGTCGGGCTCACCATAGCGTCCCCAATGGATGCCCGAGGCCGAGATGTCGGATGCCGCAACGGGCCTCTCGACCGCGATCTGGACCGGTTGGTAGCCGCTGGCCGTCACCAGGATGTCGAGCATGCCCGCATCAGTGGGGACGCTGGATTCGCACACGCCGGCCCCGTCGGTCATGCCCCAAACCTCTTCGCCCGACCCCCACCGGATGGAGACCTCCGCCCTGGCCACGGGGATGCCGTCGTCACCGACGACCTTGACCGAGATCCACCGGAATTCGTCGTCGGGGTCCTTGACCTCCGTGATGCCCATGTGCCGTGGGGCGTCCCTCCACACGAGGGTGAGGGGGTCGCCGAGGAAGTTGTACGAGAGGTAGTCGGCGATGTGGTACGCCTCGTAGAGGGGGGTGTGCGGCACCTCGTCCCCGGTGATGACGGCCATGTAATCCATCTTGGTCCGGACGAGGGCCGCCGCCGGCAACAGGTTCAGGTGGCTCCAGAACTGCCGCTCGAGGTACCAGTTGCCGAAGGACGCGTTCGTCTCCGACTCGCCCTTGTAATTCTCGCCGTTGCCCGCCACCATGGCGATGGCCCCGCCCGAGGGGTTGAGGACGAGCCTCGCGAGGGTCCTGTCGCCGGGCAGCGAGATGTCCCCGACGTAGCACGCGGCGACGTAGACGAACGGGAGCATGCCGCCGTTGCTGGCCGTGGCGGCGTCGTTGTAGTCGTAGGCGGTGGACCAGTCCCACCACTCGCTCGTGAGGCCGGAGCCGTTGTAGTGGGCGAGGCCAGTGCCGTCGGTCCACCCGTGCATGTTCATCGAGACGATGGAGTTGCCCCTGTTGAAGGCCCTGACGAGGGAGCCTCGGTCGAGGGTGTCGACCGACGTGTTCCACCGGCCGCCCTCGATGTAGGGGTAGTCGTAGAGCCACGTGACTTCGTACTTGGGCGCGAGCATCCGGTCCAGGATCGCGTGGGACTCGTAGGCGTTGTCGGACCACTGGTTGTAGCCGCCGTCCCAGTCGGGAGTGTAGGGGTTGTCGAAGGAGTTGGGGGCGTCCATGAGGCCGCTCACAAGGAGCGCGCGGTCGTACCAGTCCCCCGGGGGCGGGTCGCGCTCGTAGGCGAGGAGCTTGGTGACGAAGCCCTGGACCTGGCCCGAGGAGGAGGCGGGGACGCGTCCGACGAGGGGGTGGTAACTCTTAAAGTAGGAGAATTCTACCGCCACCTCCTTGAGCACCTCGCCGTCCTCGCCGTAGATGCCGTCACCGTCGCGGTCCCATGTGGCTTCAGTGCCGTAGGCGTAGTAGTCGTCCGTCCACCGGAGGTTGAGCGGGTCCGAAGTATTGCCATCCCCCAGGATGTTGACGAACACCCTACGGACAGGTATCACGCTCCCATCCCCTACGAGGAGGAGGTCGGATAGGCCGTCGTGTGGCTTGGACACGTTCGCGATGGCGTCCTTGAGCTTGGCGGGGCTGTCCCGGCCGTTGCCGATTGCCAGGGCGTCCTCGTAGGCCAGGAACGTCACGTTCATGGTGGACGTGCGGGCCCGCCAGTCCAGGAGGGGGTCGAGCGCGGTGCGCCATTCCCTCGGTGCAACGACCACGTAGGCATGCGGTGTCGGGAATCCGGGCCCCCAGAGGGATGACTCGTCGGTCCCGCCCCCCGAGGCCGCCACGGCGTGGCCCAGGCTCGGCATCGCCGTGAGGATGGCGAGGGCGACCGCCAGGGCGGCCCTCATAGGGGGGTGCTGGGGGGCCATGGGACTGCCTGCCGGATCGGAACTATGCCCCCGCGCCTATAAAGACATTCCCCGAGAATACGCCAGATGGTGTCCCGGGCTCACTCCGTGGCCCTGCGCCTGAAGACCTCCATGGCGAGCGCCAGGCAGAGCACGAGCCACACGACCATGGCAAGCCCCGGCGACCACGTCGGGAACCCCGCTGGCATCTCTCCAGTTATGGCGGCGCTCATGCTCAGGCCGTAGAGACTGATGGGGTTGAGGAAGCTGGCCCGTGTGGAGAACAGGGTGTACTCCCCCGAGGTCAGGCCCATCACGGTGCCGACCACCGCGACGATGATGCTGAAGAGCAGGAAGAAGAACAGCCACAGGCCGATGCCGCTGAGCACGGCCGTGCCCGTTGTCTTGGCCAGCGTCGAGAAGATCATCTGGAGCAGCGCGAAGATTCCGATGAGGAGCACCGTGTAGCCCAAGAACCCGAGCACCGCCCCAGCGGAGGGCGAGTGGCCCGACTTCCAGGCGATGATGGCCACTCCGACCATCGACACCGCCGTGATGGGGGCCATGAGCGCGCCCAGCACGCCGAGGAACTTGCCGCCGATGACCGCCCGTCGGCCCATGGGCCTGCAGAGCAGGTAGTCGATGGAGCCCGAGAGCTTCTCGCGCGAGATGGTGTCGAAGCACAGAGCGATGACGTAGATGGGCCCGAGGAGGCCGATGGCGATTGTGGCGACGAGGGAGAGAACCTGGTCCGGTCCCGAGAGGGCGAAGGCGAAGATGTCCTGCTCGGTCTGCTGTGCGGTGATGCCCACGCTGGTGACGCTCGTTGTGCCAGGCAGCTCGTCCGAGGTGACGTTGACGTCGTACTGTCCCTTCTTGAGGTCGTAGAGCGTCGCGACGCCGTTCGCGTCCGTGACGTTCACGAACTCCGCGATGCTCACGTGCGCCCCCTGGACCGGGGACCCCGAGCCGTCGACGACGTGTACCATTAAATCGTTCACCCGGCCCTTCCCGTCGATGTCGCCGGCGATAGCGGTGACCCCCAGGGCCGGTGACATCAGGGGGATGCCAGGGACGAAGACCTGGTCCGTTGCATGACCGCCGGTGTACTGGATGCCCATGCCTGTGGTGAACCCGCCATCATCGCGCGTGCTGATGTTGACGACCAACTCATGGTACGCTGCCGTCAGGTTCTTGATGATGGCGATGCCGCGCGCGTCCGTCTGCGCCACCAGGGAGGGGTTGAGCGCGCTCTCGATGCCAAGCCCCACGTCGATGCCCGCGATGGGCCCGAACGTGTCGTCGTAGTACGTGTAGACGACCAGGTCGTTGAGGACCATGTCCTCGTCCATCGCGACGATGTGGGTGAGGAAGTCCTCCCCGCGCTCCCGCACCTGTCTGGCCGCGAAGCCCGAGAAGCCGGTGGCCGCGAGGACCATGATGAGCGCGAGCAGCAGGACCATGACGGCGCTCCTCGGGGACATGATGTTGGCCCAGAGCTCCCTGCGCGCGATGACGAGCGCGCCCCAGAGGTCGTCCCTGAGGTGCCGCTGCCACCCCGCCACGGGCTCAGACACCGCCCTCACCCCCCGTCACGTCAAGGAACACGTCCTCGAGCGTCGGCTCCTGGCCCACGAGGGAGGAGACCCTCGCGCCGCCCGAGACGAGCGCGGCGTTCACGTCCGCCGGGTCGGTCGTGGGCTCCGTGAGCACCATCACGCCCCAGGCGGCGCGGTCGGCCGAGACCACGCCCGGGACGCCCCGGACGCTGGAGAGCAGCGCGTCGGAGACGCCCTTGGCGTGCACCATTAGGCGCTGCTTGGTGCGGCCCTTGAGCTGCTCGGTGAGGTTCTCGATGGAATCCTCCGCGACGAGCCTGCCCCTCCTGAGGATGCCCACGCGGTTGCAGACCTGCTGCACCTCGGGCAGCACGTGCGAGCTGAGCATGATGGTGAATCCCGCCTTCTTGAGGTCGCGAATCATCTCGCGGAACTCCATCACGCCCTTGGGGTCCAGGCCCGTGCTGGGCTCGTCGAGGATGAGGATCCTGGGCCTGTGGAGCACCGCAAGGGCGATGGCGAGCCGCTTGCGCATGCCGTGCGAGTACCCCTTGACCTTGGCGTCGATGAACCTGTCCAGGCCCACCAATCCGCTCAGGTGGGTGATGCGCGAGTCGAGCTCGTCCTTGGGCATGCGGTAGAAGCCGCCGTAGAACCGCAGCACGTCGCGCGCGCGCATCTCCTCGTAGAAGCCAGGCCGCTCGGGCATGAACCCGATGAGGTTGCGCGCGCCGTTGGGGTCCTGGATGACGTCGCGCCCCATGATGAGCGCGGTGCCGGAGGTCGGCGTCAGGAGAGTGGCGAGCATGCGGATGGTCGTGGTCTTGCCCGCGCCGTTGGGGCCCAGGAAGCCGTAGATGTCGCCCTCCTTGACGTGGATGTCGAGGCTGTCGACGGCGACGAGGCTGCCGAACCGCTTGGTCAACCCCCGAGTGACGATCACCGGTCACCACCCGCGCCAGGCATGCTGCGGTGGGATTTAACCCTTCGCGCTGGACGCCCCCTCCGGACGGCCGGACGCCTCCATGGCCTCCGGTGGACCGTTGGCCCCTACCCTCCCTTCCGGGCCCTTCTCCTCCTCAGGACCCTCAGGACCGACAGGGAGGCCACCAGTACGGCCGCCACCACGCACGCGATGGCCGCGATCGCGAGGGGGGGGCCATGCCCCCCTTCGGCCACCGGGGGCGGGTCATGGACCGTGATGCTCACCGTGTCCGAGCCCCTGTTGCCGGCGGCGTCCTCCACGTCGAGCGTCACTACGTACTCCCCGCTGGCATCGAACCTGTGCGCTTGGATCTCCCCCTCGAGGGTCACGCTCCCCGAGCCGAGGGCGATCGTCCAGGTCCACCTGCGCAGCCCGACGTTGTCGGACGACGACCGCCCATCGAGCGTCACCCAGTCGCCCCTGGCCACGACCTGGTCCTCGCCCGCCTCGGCCTCGGGGCTGATGACGTCCAGGACCCTGACCGTACCGAACGACTTCGCCCTTTGGCCGGCCGCGTCCATCACGGTGAGCACCACGAGGTACGTTCCCACCTCGTCGAAGAGGAAGAACGGGTACGGGCCGTGCAGCTCGACGACCGCCCCCCCGTAGACGAACGCCCATGTCCAGTTGACGATGCCCAAGTCGTCGTGGCAGCCCCCGCCATCGAAATCGACGAGGGAGTGCTGAGGCACCTCCACGTAGGCGGTCATGGACGCCACGGGGGGGGTGATGTCCCTGACGGTGACGTTGAAGCTCGTCGAGTCGCTCAGCATCGCCGCGTCCGAGACGTAGAGGAACACCATGTACCTCCCGGCGATGTCGAACTCGAACGACGCCTTGGGCCCGTCCAGCACGACCCTCCGATCGGCGTACATGAACACGAACGTGGAGTTGGCGATGCCGACGTTATCGGTGGAGGCCGACACGTCCATGAGGACCGTCCCGTGCTGGTCGATGGTCACGTCCGGAGGTGCTCGGGCCTCAGGTGGGGTCGTGTCCTCGACAGTGACCGTGACGTCGTCCGTGAAGAGGCTGTGAAGGATGTCCTCCACGACGAGCTGCACGGTGTACCGTCCAGCCTCGGGGAACACGTGGCCCACGACAGGGCCCTCGAGGACCGTCGTGATCCCCCTGTCCTTGACGATCCATTTCCAGTTGGCGATGCCCATCGATATCCGACTGCCGTTGAGGATGGCCTCCTGCCCCTGGTCGATCACCAGGTCAGGGCCCGCATCGGCCAGCGAGCCGGCGTCATTGAGGACCCGGACGAGCGCGCTCCCGCCCGCGGACCTCCCGCCTGCGTCGGTGACCGCGACGTCGACACGGTAGAGCCCCGGTACCTGGAACGTGTGGTTCGGCGTCGGCCCGTGGAGCACGACATCGCCCTCCATCTGTTCGATGGTCCATGTCCAAGCGAAGGGCCCACCCTCGGCATCGTGGCCGTCGCCCACGAGCATGACCTGGGAGCCGGCGCGCGCCTCGATGTCGGGCCCCGCGCTCGGCACGAGCACGACGAGCTGGTCCGTAGCGACGTTGCCCATGCGGTCCGTCGCCCTGAGCGTGACGTTGTAGACCCCCACCGCCCGGAATGTGAAGTTCGCAAGGGGCCCCACGAGCTCGACGCTCTCGTTGCCCGACACCACAGACCATCTCCAATCGGAGATCCCGACGTTGTCCGTCGAGGACGAGGCATCGAGGAGCGCGGTCGTGCCGACCTGGACCACCATGTCCTCCCCCGCATCGGCCATTGGGGGCTGCCTGTCGAAGTTGAACTTGACGATGAATCCGTCCGACGGGAAGTGGAACTTGGTACGGGTGGCGTTGGGCGTGGTGGGGAACAGAGTCGATGCTGTGCTGCCGACGAGGTACACCACGTCCGAGTGCGTCACGGCCAAGGAGGCCCCACGGTCCGCTCCGGTCCCGCCGAGCGTGGTAGAGTACAGGAGGTCGGACCCGTCCTCGTCGAGGACGCAGAAGAAGGCGTCCTCGTCCTTGGCCCACTTGCGCCCGAAGGCATCGGGGGTCGTGGGGAAGGACCACGAGCCCGTCCACCCCGTGATGTACGTGGCCCCGCTGGCGTTGACACCTATGTCGAGGCATTGCTCCGAGCCGTTGTGCCCGAGGAAGGTCGAGAACAGCAGCCCCTTCCCCTCGCCGCTCAGCTTGCTCACGAACCCATCGTAGCCGCCGGAGAACGTGCCGTTGAGGCTGCCCGCCGTCGTCGGGAAGTCCGGGGATTCGGTGTACCCCGCGACGTAGACGTCGCCCGCCCGGTCCACCGCGATCCCGTCTATCTCGTCGTAGGAGGCGCCCCCCAGGTACGTGGAGAACACCGGCGCGGTGCCGTCCCCGCTCATCCTCAGGACGAAACCGTCCGTGGAGCTGTTCGAGAGCGATGCCTGGAAGGCCCCGGTGGTCGTCGGGAACTGCTGCGATGTGGTGGTGCCAACGACGATGGCCTGCCCCTGCGCGCCAACGGCCAGGCCGGTGATGACGTCGCTGCTCTCCCCGCCCACCACGGTGGAGTACAGCAACCGTGACCCGTCCCCGCTCAGCCTGCACAGGAAGCCATCGCGGCTCCCCCACAGTACCGTCGAGAGCGAGCCCTCCGTCGTCGGGAAGTCGCTGGAGCTCGTCCATCCAGCCACGAGGATGGACCCGTCGGGACCGTTGGCGACGCCCGCCCCCTCGTCGCGGGAGAGACCGCCCAGGAACGTGGAGAACACGAGGGACGTGCCGTTCTGGTCCAGCTTCGTCACGAACGCCTCGCCCGTCCCGCCCGAGGTGTTCTGATAGGCGCCCTCCGTGATCGGGAATGAGACCGTCGACGTCGTGATGCCGGTGACGATGGCGCATCCTTGCCCGTCCACGGCGATGTCGTATATCCATTCGTCGGACGCACCGCCGAGGAACGTGGAGTAGATGACCTCGCCCGACTCGCCATCCAGCTTCGTGACGAATCCGTCGAGCCACCCTGCGATGGCCCCCTGGAACGCCCCGGGGGTCGCATTGGCCAGAGGGGTGTAGGCCGCGCCCGCCAGGTACGCGTCCATGTCCGCGTCGGAGGCGACCTCGTACACCCCCGCGGCCTGCACCCCGCAGATGAAGGAGGAGTAGATCACGGGATCTATGGTCAAGGCCCTGGCCGGGTCATGGGGGCCCAGCCGGAACCCGAACCTGTCGGCCCCGAGGAGCGAGAAGGCGCACTCCACGCGCTCGCCGGGGTCGTCCTGGTAGTAGGAGCACAGCCCCTCGTCCCTGACATCCCCCAATGGCGTCCCCACCACGAGCGCCCCGTCGCGGTCGAGACGGAGGCCGCCCCCGCCCTCGATGCGGACCGCTATCCGGTCGGCATCCGCACCCGGTTGCACCCGGAACTCGTACTTGGGGCCGCGCTCGCACGCGTTGTAGATGAGGTCTATCCCGTCGTAGAGCCCGGCGTACTCGACGCTGGCATAGGCCCTGACGCCCGAGCTCCATCCGGATGGGTCTCCGCCCTGGATGAACGAGTAGGCCCCCGGCAGCTCCCCGATCCCCCGGGGGGCGACCGCCCTGGCCCCCTCGAAGGTGTAGACCAGGTTGCAGCCCTCTATGGCGCTGGATGGGGGTCCGGTCAGGCCTTCCCCCAGGGCATCGTCCCCCATGACATCGTCCCCCATGACCAGGGAGGACCTCACATCGGGGCCTTGCGGCATGGCGTCGTCATCGAGCAGCGACAGGCGCACCTCGCCCTCGAGAAGCGACATCGTGGAAGAGGCGCCGGGCAGATAGAACCTCACCGCCGCGTCATCCAGCTGCCCCTCGTTCGCCAGGAACCCCAGGGGGACCGTCGCGAGGCGCCCGGCCAGCGGGTCGACGGGCACCTGGGTCCCCTGTGACCCATCGCACTCTGCGCAGGTCGCATCAGGAAGCGCTCCTTCTGTGAGGGACCCGGACGGGAAGGACAGCACGAGCAGGCAAATGACGAGCAACGGCCCTCTCAACCGTTAGCCTCCAACGCGGCAGGATGCGATTGACTGGAGGTCTATTAAAGGTATGGCATTTGTGCCACGTGGAGGGGGGCGCCGACCAGGCGGACGGCCCTACGGCACTCCGCCCACTATGTCCTGCTCGAGGGGCACGACGCTCATGCCCTCCCAGTCCTTCTCGATCTGGAGCAGCTTGGGAGTGTGCTTGGTGCCGCGGAGCTTGCTGACGCGCATGATCTTCCTGTACTCGGTGCACGGGTCAGCGAGCGGGCGGATGGCCATCGTGAGCACGCCGTCGGCCATGTAGTTGTCCACCGACCTCGAGGTCTTGTCGGTCGTCTCCTTGACGATGATGAGGAAGGTGTTGAGGTCGCGGATGACCTTGAAGAAGTTGTAGAACAGCTTGCGGTACTTGAGCGACTCCGCCGAGAACGGCACGAGGAGCGGGTCGATGGCCACCATGTCAGGGTTGTACTTCTCGATGGTCTTGATTATCGAGATGAAGGGCTCGCTCAGCTCCAGCTCGCTCTCGCGGGTGGGCGTGAGGCGCGTCTCGGCGCTGATGCCTATCGCGGGGGCGAGGTCGATGAAGTGCAGGTGGCCCTGCTCGACCTTCTCCCACTTGAAGAACTGGTGCCGGCCCATGTTGCGCCGGATGTTCTCGAAGGGCTCGGAGATGCCCGTCATGTAGAGGCGGTTCTTGCCCTCGCAGTTGTGGAACAGCATCTGTAGGGCGAAGGTGCTCTTGCCTGTGCCTGGCTCCCCCTCGATGATCAGGATCATCGGGTTGGGGAAGCCCCCCTCGATGTTGCGGTCCAGGCCTGGTACCCCTGATTCTATCCTTGGTATGTCCTCCAATTCGGTCCCCCCGGAGGTGGCTGGGTGGGATGGGCCGACTGCCTATATAAATTTACTTGTGGGGGCGGCCGCGTCCCGAAGTGATCTTCCCGGGCCAGTTACATTGCCGTGCATCAGCAACCAGTAGCAAAGTATTTAATGGCGCTTTTGTATATGAAATCCCAAGGGAGTGGGGAACATGCGGGTTGCCTTGAAGAAGTACCTTGTGGGCGCGCTGTTGATGGTCACCGTCCTCGCCTTCTCTTGCCAACTGGGCGAAGGGGATGGCAAAACGACCGCGACCAATATCGAGATTAAAATCATCGATGCGACGACAACTGATACATTCGATTCCGCTTTTGACCAAGCGGACTTCTACTATGTCGTGACATGCTGGTATATTGGCAACAAAGTTGATTCGGTGATTGGGAGCACCATTTCAAATGACGATACCCCGACCTGGAACAAGGTTCACACGCTTAAAGTGAACATGGAGTACGGTTTCGAGTGCGTACTCACAATCGATCTCTACGACGAAGACGGAATTTCAGACGATGTTGCGGATGTAGGGCCTCCTCTGAAGGAGAGTTCCGCCGCGATATGTTACAACAATGATAAAAACCAATTCCAGGTGATGGGGGCGGCGGGTTGGGGAGCGTGGACGGACTGCAAGACTGTAAAGTCTTCCACTGGCATGAACTTGGCTGGTAACGGAGTTGCCACCATCCAATTCACTGTTAATGGCGACGACCAGCAGGACACGACACCTCCCACGGTATCGCACACGCTGACGCCAGCGAGCCCGAACGGCAAGAACGGATGGTACACCCAGAAGGTCAACCTAGATATAGCCGTGGTCGATGACGACTTCTGCCATAAGGAGGACTGCGTCCTGCATGTCGCCGCCGGAGGCCCGTACTACCATGTGGGATGGAGCTACTCCAACGATACCACCAAGCTACTGACCGACGGTCAGGGCAAGATCGCCGTTCAATATTTCGCCGAGGACCATTGCATAGCCGTGAACCCTAGCGATGAGGTCGT